>Ga0307373_10002055_pt1 | contig 36834 bp, 37 predicted proteins | sample OX2MG_FD_202534 | JGI IMG/M metagenome (GOLD analysis project Ga0307373, IMG submission 202534) | Soil microbial communities from Risofladan, Vaasa, Finland - OX-2 | ecosystem: Environmental > Terrestrial > Soil > Coastal area > Acid sulfate soil | place: Finland: Risofladan, Vaasa | collected...
GCGGCGCGTGCGCCGAGATCGAGCCGTTGTTGATGATGCGCCCGCCGCGCGGGCTCTGGTTCTTCATGATGCGGATCGCCTCCTGCGAGCACAGGAACATGCCGGTGAGGTTGACGTCCACGACCGCCTTCCACTGCTCGTAGGTGAGGTCCTCCATCGGAATCGCGGGCGCCCCCATGCCGGCGTTGTTGAAGAGCACGTCCAGGCGCCCCCAGCTCTCCTTCACCCGGGCGAACAGCGCGTGGACCTGCTCCGGCTTGCCGATGTCGGCGGCCACGGCGAGCCCGCGCGCGCCGTCGGCACCCGCGTCCTGCACCGCCTTGTCGAGCAGCTCCAGGCGCCGCCCTGCGAGGGCGACCCGGTAGCCGCTCTTGAGCAGCGCGAGCGCGACTGCCTTGCCGATCCCGGTGCCGGCGCCGGTGACCACGGCCACTTTGCCTTGCGCGCCCATATTGCCTCCCCCAAGTTGGAAATTCCCGAAGGCGGCGATCGTACTACAGGGCACCCGGGAGCCTCGGCCGACGCACCGCAGGCCTCCGATGCGGCGCACAAAATCCCACGATCGCCACAACAAGATCCCTCATGAAATAATTCACAATACGCTACTAGACTAATATTCAAGCGGCGGCATTCCGCCGCAACGGTCGTCCCGCTGTCGGCTGGGCGGCAAACCTGAGCGAAATGAAAAGGGGAGGAGACCAGGATGAAACACAATCAGCATCAGGAGCCCGCCGACAGGCGGATCGACACACGCAGGCGCAGCCTGCTGCGCATGGCCGGGCTGCTCGGCGGCGCGGGCCTGCTGGCGGGTGAGGCTGCTTCCGCGTTTGCGGCGGGCATGATCGAGCTGCCGTTCGCCAACGGTGGGCGGCGCCTCGCGCGCTTTCCGCAGAAGGGCAGCATGATCCTGCAGCGCACCCGTCCGCCGCTGCTGGAGACGCCGTTCCACGTCTACGACAATCGCGTCTTTACGCCCAACAGAGAGTTTTTCGTACGCTGGCATCTGGCGGACGTTCCCGATGCGATCAATGTGGACAGCTTCAGGCTGCGTGTCCACGGGGCGGTGAGCAGCCCGGTGGAGCTCACGCTGAAGGAGCTGATCGACGGCTTCGAGCCGGTGCAGGTGGCCGCGGTATGCCAGTGCTCGGGCAACAGCCGTGCCTTCTTCGCGCCGCGGGTTTCCGGCGGCGAATGGGGCAACGGCGCGATGGGCAACGCAGTCTGGACCGGGGTGCGGCTCAAGGACGTGCTCGCGAAAGCGGGCGTCGCGTCCGGGGCGGTGCAGGTGCGCTTCAACGGCGTCGACAAGGGCGTCGAGCCCAAGACACCGGATTTCATGAAATCGCTCGACGTCGATCACGCGATGAACGGCGAGGTGATGATCGCGTACGCGATGAACGGCCAGCAGCTGCCGTTGCTGAACGGCTTTCCGCTGCGTCTAGTCGTTCCGGGCTGGTACGCGACCTACTGGGTCAAGATGCTCGACGACATCGAGGTCCTGACCAAGGCCGACGACAACTTCTGGATGAAGACCGCTTACCTCATCCCGGATACCCCGGGCGCCGACATGAAGCCGGGGCAGGCGGGCCTGAAGATGGTACCGATCAACAAGATGAACACGCGCTCGTTCATCACCAACCTGCACGCCGGGTCGGTGGTGCACGTCAAGCGCCACACCCTGGCGCGCGGCATCGCGTTCGGCGGCGACGCCGGTGTCGCGAAAGTCATGTTCTCCGCCGACGGCGGCGCGAACTGGCAGGACGCGACGCTGGGCAAGGACCATGGCAAGTACAGCTTCCGTGGCTGGGAGACGCATTTCACGCCGGCGAAGAAGGGGGAGCTCGCGCTGATGGTGAAGGCGGTGAACGCCGACGGGCAGGGCCAGACGGTTCAGCCGAACTGGAATCCCGCCGGGTTCATGCGCAACGTGATCGAGCGCGTGTCGGTGCGCGCGGTCTAGGGGGAGACACGACAATGACCAAGAACATCGTTCGTTACTTGGGCGCGCTGCCGCTCGCCCTGGCCCTCGCCGCGCCGGCCCATGCCGGTCCGGCGGCGGAACAGGCCGCCGCGGCGCACCGTATCGTGCTCAAGTCAGTCAAAGTGACGTTCCCCAAGGCCTCGAGAACTTTTCGGGGCCCCGACGCGGGCGACACGCACTACTGCCTGATCTGCCACTCGGCGGGCATGGTGACGACCCAGCCGCCGATGTCGATGGACGCCTGGAACGCCGAGGTCACCAAGATGCAAAAGGTCTACGGCTGCCCGGTTCCCGACGAGAAAGTGGCCGAGCTCACCAGCTACTTCTACAAGATCAACAACAAGAAGTAACAGCCGTACTGCACGCGATCGGGCGCTCCCGATCGCGTGCTTCATCCCCTCTCGCCTGTCGGCGCGCGGCGACGCCTACGCTGCGCCGTGTCGCCGCGCTGCGACGAATTCCTGCGTCTCCTGCGAAACCGTCTGTGCGCTACCGGCGTACTGCCTAAGATCGGCGCATGTCCTTGCGCGATCTGCAGCTCGTGTGCTTGCCGCGCTGGTCGCGGGGCTCGCTGGCTGCAGCCGTAGCCCCGCCGCAGTCGCCCGCCCCCACGGCGCCGCCCCCGTCGCTCGCGCCGTCTCGCGGCCTACGAGCGCGAGATTGCGCTGCGCGTGCGGGCGGCCAGCCGCGCGCGAAATCTACGCGGGCCGCCCGCAGTGCTTCCTGCGCGCGGTGATCGTGTATCGGCTGGAAATCGACGCTCCCGGGCGCCCGGTGCGCGTGGAGCTCTACCGCGCACCGCAGCGCGCCGGGACCCACGAGCTGGTGGCGCGGGCGATCGCGAGGGTGCGACGCGCGGCGCCGTTTCCGCGCCTGCTCGGCGGCTACGACACGGTGGCGCCGATGGAAACCTGGCTGTTCGAGGACGACCGGCGCTTCCGGCTGCGCGCCGTATCGCTGCCGCAGAAGTAGCAACGCACCGGCACGCAGCGGCGAGCGCCGCGTGCCGGCCTTTTGCCCGCTACGCGGCCCTCTGCTCCTTGAGCCCGAGCTCTTCGGCGAGCTGCTTGCGCAGGATGTATTTCTGGATCTTGCCGGTGATGGTCATCGGGAAGCCCTCGACGAACCGCACGTAGCGCGGGATCTTGTAGTGCGCGATCTGGCCGCGGCAGAACTCGCGGATCTCCTCCTCGGTCGCGCTCACCCCCGGGCGCAGGATGACGCAGGCCACGAGCTCCTCGCCGTACTTGTCGTCGGGCACGCCTACGCACTGCACGTCCTGGATCTTGGGATGGCGGTACAGGAATTCCTCGACCTCGCGCGGGTAGATGTTCTCGCCGCCGCGGATCACCATGTCCTTGGAGCGCCCGACGATGTTGCAGTAGCCCTCGGTGTCGATGGTGGCGAGGTCGCCGGTGTGCATCCAGCCGGCGGCGTCGATCGCCTCGTTGGTCTTCTCGGCGTCGTTCCAGTAGCCGAGCATCACGCAGTAGCCGCGCGTGAGCAGCTCGCCCTTGTCGCCGCGCGGCACGATGCGCCCCTCGCCGTCGACGATCTTGACTTCGATGTGCGGCTGGATGCGCCCGACCGTGGACACGCGCCGCTCGAGCGGGTCGTCGACCGAGCTCTGGAAGCTCACCGGCGAGGTCTCGGTCATGCCGTAGGCGATGGTCACCTCACGCATGTTCATGGTCGCCGCGACGCGCTTCATCACCTCGATCGGGCACGGCGAGCCGGCCATGATGCCGGTGCGCAGCGTCTTGAGGTCGTAGCGGGCGAACTCCGGATGGTCGAGCACCGCGATGAACATCGTCGGCACGCCGTGCAGCGCGGTGCAGCGCTCGGCCTGCACCGTCTCGAGCACGCTTTTCGGTTCGAAGCCGCCATCCGGGAAGATCATGGTCGCGCCGTGCGTGAGGCAGGCGAGGTTGCCCAGCACCATGCCGAAGCAGTGGTACAGCGGCACCGGAATGCACAACCGGTCGTTCTCAGTGAAGCGCATCGCTTCGCCGATAAAAAAGCCATTGTTGAGGATGTTGTGGTGAGTGAGCGTCGCGCCCTTTGGCGAGCCGGTGGTGCCGGAGGTGAACTGGATGTTGATCGGCTCGTCGAACTGGAGCTTCTCGCTTAGCGCGGCGAGCTCGTCCAGCTCGGCGGGGCTCGCGGGCGAGAGCAGGTCGTCGAAGTTGAGCATGCCCGGGGTCTGGTCGCGTCCCAGCCGGATCACGGTTCTGAGCTGGGGCAGCCTCGCGGCCTGCAGCTTCTGCGGGACGCTGGTCGCGATCTCGGGCGCCACCTCCTGCAGGATCGCGAGGTAGTCGCTGGTCTTGAAGCTGGGCGACAGGATCAGCGCCTTGCAGCCCACCTTGTTGAGCGCGTACTCGAGCTCGGTGCGCCGGTAGGCGGGGTTGATATTCACCAGGATCAGTCCGGCCTTCGCGGTGGCGAACTGGGTGAGCACCCATTCGGCGCAGTTCTGCGACCAGATGCCGATCCTCTCGCCCGGCGCAACGCCCAGCCGCAGCAGGGCGCAGGCGAGGTCGTCCACGCGCTGCTTGAGCTCGGCATAGGTCCAGCGCACGTTCTGGTGACGCACCACCAGCGCTTCGTGCGCCGGGAAGCGCGCCGCGATCCGGTCGAAATGCGCGCCGATGGTCTGGCCGATGAGCGGCGCGGGAGAGGCGCCGTGCACGTAGCTCAGCTGTCGGTCCATGATGTTCCTCCTCCTTGGAGAAGGGGGGATTGTTTCGCGGATGCGCGCCCAGGGCAAGGCCGTTCAGGTGGGCTTGCCTTCCAGCACCATCTGCGTCTGGATGGTGAGCGACAGCAGCCGGCCCGCCTCGTCCGTGACGCGCGTCTGCCAGACCATTGTGCGCCGGCCCTTGTGCAGTGGCGTCGCTTCGGCGCGCACCATCCCGCTGCGCCCGGCGGCGAAGAAATTGGTCTTCGATTCCAGCGTGGTGGTGCTCGCGCCGGCGGGCAGGTTGACGATGGTGGCCACCGCGCCGATCGTGTCGGCGAAAGCCATCAGCGTGCCGCCGTGCAGGGCACCGCCGACGGTGCGCAGCTCGTCGCGGATCTGCAGCTCGGCGAGCACGCGCTCGGGGCTGGCCTCGAGTACGCGCATGCCCAGATGCGCTGCCAGGGTGCCGCTCATGCGCCCGTTGATGAGCTTCGGGTCCATGCGGGCTCCTTCGCGAAGTGCGGACTGCGAAGCTTACCCGCCGGGCGCGGTCGCCGCTCGCGCGGCGCGCAACCCTCACGGCCGGGGGTCGGATCGGTGCCCCTACTGCCGCTGGTAGTGCTGTTGGTACTGCTGCTGGTACTGCTGCTGGTACTGCTGCTGGTACTGCTGCTGATACTGCTGCAGCTCCTGCTGCCGTTGCGCGCGCGACGCGGGGGAAGGCTGCTGGGCGCGTTCGCGCCGTTGCTCGTACTGCTGCTGTTGCTGCAGCTGCTGCTGGCGCGCAGGCGAAGGCGGGGTCGTCGGTCGCGAGGGCTCGCGCCGCCGCTCCTGCGCCCATTGCAGCTGCGGCTGCGCCGCGGGGCGGCGGATCGTCTGCCGCTGCGGCGCGTACTCGCGCTGCACTTGGGCGCTGCGGTAGCGCAGGCCGCGCCGATGGAGGGGGTCGTGCTCCCAGGGGCCGGGTGCGACGCGCGTCTGCGGACGCACGATCGTGGGCCGGTAGTAGAACGTGTTCACGTCGACGACGTTCACCCGGCGATGGCGCCAGTCGGGGGCGCCGAAGAAGAAATTCACCGCTACCCGGATGCCGGTGCCCCAGAAGAAGGCGACATGCGCGCCGGGACGCTGCACCGTCACGTAGCCGGGCCAGGGCGCCCAGACCACGGGCGGGTACGCCGGCCACCACCAGGTGCCGTACACTACCAGCGGATCGTAGTAGGGAACGTAGATCACCTGCGGGTTGAGCGGCTCGATGGCGATCACGCCGCCATCGTTGGCCACTCGCGCGTGGCTGTCGGAGTACAGCTGTCCCGCGGCCTGCGCGCGGCTGCGCAGGGCCTGGACTTCCTCCATCACCTGCGGTTCCTGCGCAAGGAAGGCGTCGCCGAGCGCCTGCGTCCACTGCAGGTTCTGGTCCATGCGCGCGAGAACGTCGGCGAAGGCGAGCAGCGACTTCACGCTCGGATCCCAATCCTGGTCCTCGACCGCGCGCACTGCGTCGTCGCCCCGCAGGCCGGGATTTGCGCGCGACCAGCGCGCCGCCTGGACCACCTCGAGCGGATAGGTCGCTGCCATAAGGACCTGCGACAGCAGCGCGTCCGGGTAGAGCGCGATCGGCGCCAGCATCTGGTCGAGCTGGGCCTGGGAATAGAAGGCCTGCGCCTGCGCGGGCGGCGGCTGATCGGGCGCGGGCAGGTACTGGGCGAGCGCAGCGCCCTGGGCAAGCGCGAGCAGCGCGGCCACGGCGAGGACGAGCGGGCGGCGGATCTGGGTCAACGGCGGCATGCGGCACCTCCAATGCGTACAGCGTATTGGACCGCGCGCGCGCCGTCCTGATCTGCCTCAAATTGAAACGAAATGTCACCCGCGCGCTGGCCGCTCGCCGTCGCCGGTTGGCGACGCGCGATCGGGGCCGGCGGCTAGCGCGCGTTGCGCAGCCGCTCGCGCACCAGCGCGATATGGCCGCGCAAGTTGTACAGCTCGTCCATGTACGAGAGCGGCACCGCCACGTGCTCCGCCTTGGCGTCCAGACGCTCGAGCTCGGCGAGCAGCTCGGCGGGCGCCGGGGTGCCGGCGCGACCGATGCGCTCCTCGATGTGGCGCAGCTGGCGGTACCAGCGGAACACCCGCGAGCGGATGCGAAACTCGTACAGCGGCGGCACCAGGCGCGACAGCGGAATCAGCACCGCGACGATCGAGAACAGTGCCACCCACATGCGGTCGATGAGATTCGCGAGCCAGAAGGGCAGGTAGCGCTGCAGCAGCGGCGGGCCGCTGCGGTAGAAGCGCTCGGCCTCGGGAGCGAGCGGGAATTCGCTGTTGCGCGCGGTGGGAAACTGGCCGGCGCGCGCGATCCAGTCGGGTCCGCTGTGGATCCTGCTGGCGGCCTGCACGAACAGCTGCAGCAGAGCCGGATGGGTGTCCTCGCGTGCCAGCAGCGACGTGGTAGGCGCGATCAGCGGCACGTCGTGCGCCGGCACGTCGCGCGCGATGTCGACGACGCCGCGTGGCAGCACCACCGGACTGAGGAAGGGATAGCGCCGCGCGTAGGCCTCGCCCTGGGGAAATTCGAGCAGCTTCACCCCCGGGGTCTGCAGCAGCATCTGCACCATCGGCGTCTCGGGCGCGGTGACGAAGGCGATCGCGTCGAGCTTGCCGTCGAGCAGCGCGACCACCGCGGGGGTCAGCTCGAGGTTGCTGTAGTGCAGGCTGTCGCGGTCCATGCCGTTGGCCGCCAGCAGCTTCCTCATCAGGCCTGGCGCGCCGCTGCCGAGCGCACCGAGATTCACGCGCCAGCCCTGCATTTGCGCCAGCCCGGTGAGCGTGCCGCCGAGCAGCTTTTGCGCCGCCTCGGCGCGGTAGAAGATCCACACCGGCTCGTAGAACAGGCTGCCCAGCGACACCAGCGGCACCCCGCCGCCTTTCTCGTCGCTGGCGCGCACCGTCTCGCTCGAGCCGCCCTGCACGAAGGCGAGATCGACCTTCTGCTTCGGGTCGCGCAGCATGCGCAGGTTGTCGTAGGAGCCGCGCGTGGTCTTCAGCACCACCGTGATGCCGTAGCGCTTCAGTGCGGCCGCGTATTGCTTGCCGAAATCCGCGTAGGCGCTGTCCTCCGGCCCGGTGGCGAGCACCACGTGCTTGGGCGGCGTGGGCTTGAGCAGGAAATACGCGCCCGCGAGCAGCACCAGCGCGAGGATCAGGAACGGCCCGACCGTGGCGAGCAGATCGCGGATGGAAATCAGAGTGGCACGAATGACGCGCGGCATGGCGGGGCGATGATGGGTCCGGGCACCGTGGGTGTCAACGCGCCGCCGGGCAGCGTGCGAATCCGCGCCGCCGACCGGATCACGGGATGCGAAGCCTGGTGTAAGCTTGCGGCCGCCATGAACACGCTGCTTCGCACCACGCTGCCGCTCGCGCGGCCGAATTTGATTCTCCCGGGCGCCGCATGACCATTCGCTGGCATACCACGCCGCTCGGCGGCAACGCGCTGCGCCTTTACCTCGGCGTGCCCGACTCGCCGCGCCCGCATCCAGGAGTGGTGATCGCGCATCACGCCTTCGGCATCGACGAGTCGATGCAGGACATGGCGCACCGCTTGGTGCGCGAGGGTTACGCGGTGGCGATTCCGGACCTGTTCCACCGCCAGCCCGAGGGTCTCGAGCGTGTGCAGCGCACGCAGCGCCTGCGCGACGACGAGATTCTCGCCGACGTCGGCGCGGCGGTCGCGGCGCTCAAGGCGTCGGGGCCCTCGATCGGGGCGCTCGGGATGATGGGCTTCTGCATGGGCGGGCGGGTCGCCTATCTCGCCGCCTGCGGCATCCGCGGCTTCGACGCCGCAGCCGTGTTCTACGGCGGCAACATCATGAAGACGCTGGGCGAAGGCCCGAGCCCGCTCGAGCGCACGGCCGGCCTGGAGTGCCCGCTGATCGGTTTTTTCGGCATGCAAGACACCAACCCTTCTCCCGAGGACGTGGACAGGATCGATGCCGAGCTCAGCCGGCTCGGCAAGTGGCACGAGTTCCACCGCTACCACGGCGCCGGCCACGCCTTCCACAATTTCACCGACGAGCGCTACCGCGAGCGCGCGGCGCGCGCGTCGTGGCACGAGCTGCTAGCGTTCTTCTCGCAGTACCTGAAGCGCGGCGGCCGGCCCTAGGCTCGGGCCGCGGAGCATCCCGGCACTGCGGGCAGCGTACGGGACGCGAGGACTTGGCATGGATCTGCAGATCAAGGAACGGCGGGCACTGGTCACCGGCTCGACCGCGGGCATCGGTTTCGCGATCGCGCGCGGCCTCGCCGCCGAAGGGGCGCACGTCACGCTGACCGGACGCACACAGGCGTCGGTGGAGGCGGCGCTCGCTCGCCTGAAAAAGCTCGTCCCCGGCGCGCGGGCCGAGGGTGTGGCGGCCGACTGCGCCACGGCCGCAGGGGCCCAGGCGGTGTTCGCGCGCGTTGCCGAGACCGACATCCTGGTGAACAACCTCGGCATCTACGAGCGCAGGCCGTTCTTCGACATCACGGACGGTGAGTGGCTGCGCTTTTTCGAGGTCAACGTGCTGAGCGGGATCCGCTTTGCGCGCCATTACGCCGCCGGCATGGCCGGGCGGGGTTGGGGGCGCGTGCTGTTCATCTCCAGCGAGTCGGGGCTCAACGTTCCCAGGGAGATGATTCACTACGGCATGAGCAAGACCGCCCAGCTCACGGTGTCGCGCGGTCTGGCGATGGAGCTCGCGGGAACCGGCGTCACGGTCAACGCGCTGCTGCCCGGCCCGACGCGCACCGAGAACACGGACCGCATGCGCGCCGAGCGCGCGAACGCGGCGGGCAAGACCGTGGCCGAGATCGAGGCCGAGTTCTTCGCCGCCTACCGGCCGACCTCGCTGCTCAGGCGCTTCACCTCCGCCGAGGAGGCCGCCAACTTGGCGGTGTACCTGTGCGGCGCCGGCGCCTCGGGAACGACCGGCACGGCGCTGCGCGTCGACGGCGGCACAGTCAATCAGATCATGTAACGGCAACTCAACGCGGGGTTATCGACATTGGCAACGCTGGTTTATCATTTCGAGCTTCCGGACGGGCGCAAGGAGTCGCTGCGCGTCGTGCCTGCCCCCGAAGGCGCGCAAAGCGCGGACTTGCCGTCCTGGACCGAGCTCGCCTTTCAGCAGTGCGCAAACTGCCCGCTTTCGCCTTCGAGCACGCCGCGCTGCCCGATGGCCGCGAATTTCGTGCCCTTGATCGAGCTGTTCGGCAAGCTGCGCTCGTACGAAAACGTCACGGCGCAGGTCGAGTCGGACGAACGCACCGTCACCAAGCGCACCACCGTGCAGCGCGCGCTGCGTTCCCTGATGGGTCTGCTGGCGGCGAGCAGCGATTGCCCGCACGTCGAGTTCCTGAAGCCGATGGCGTATTTTCACCTGCCGTTCTCGAGCGAGGATGAAACCATCTACCGGGTCGCCTCGAGCTATCTGCTGGCGCAGTATTTCCGCCGACAGCAGGGCAAGGACTCCGACCTGGGTCTGGACGGGCTGAAGGCCCGCTACCAGGCGCTGCAGCAGGTGAACGCGGCGATGGCCAGGCGGATGCGGGCGATCAAGATTGAGGACGGCGCGGTCAACGCGCTGGCGCTGCTCGACCTGTTCGCGCAGACCCTGCCGTACTCCATCGATGCGGCGCTGGAGGAGTTGCAGCCGGCGTTCGAGAGGTCCCGGATGTAAGGCCGGCCGGGCCGCGAAGCGGCGCGCGGGCGACCCGGGTTCAGTGCGTCGCCAGCAGCACCAGCGCAATCAGCAGCGCGACCACCACGACCAGTCCGACCAGCGCCCCGACGACCGCCTGGATCAGGGTGATGGTCGCGCCGTCCTTGTGCCACGTTCCCTTGCGCCCGATCGCGAACAGCCCCCAGATTATCGTGGCGGCGACCTGGAGAGGGCCGGCCTTGCGGGGCGGCGGGACGTCGGCTGCTTGGGGTCTGCGATCCGCGGGCGGCATGGCGATGCTCCAATGTGCAAGCTGTTCCAGGGCGAAGCGCTCCGAGCGCGGCGCAACGCGGCGCTCGGAGCGGGTTCGGTCGAGAGCTACGACGATACATCGGTCTGGCGCAGCGTGTGGTCCACGCACGCTGCGGCGGCTCAATGTGCGCGCGCTCTCTCGGGCCGGGTCAGCTCGCGCCGATGCGTGGCCGCGGGCTTCCCGAGCAGTTGCCGGCCGTGGGCGCCGAGCGGCCACGTCGGCCCCATCGTCGAGGTCATCGGTCTGAGCAAGCGGTTCGGGGGGCTCGCCGCCAACACCGACATCAACCTCAGCATGAACCGCGGCGAAGTGCGCGGCATCATTGGGCCGAACGGAGCCGGCAAGACGACGTTGTTCAAGACGCAGACCTGCGAGGTACATCCCACCTCGGGCAAGACCGTTTTCGAGGGGCACGACATCACCGGCATGAGCGTGACCGAGGTGTGCCAGCGCGGGCTGACCGAGCTACCAGGTGAATCGGCTCTTCAACCGCCTGAACAGCTACTACGGCGATTCCCACATCCTGTTCGACGTCGCGCTGCGCGTGGAGCGCAACGAGGTGGTGGCGCGGCTCGCGGCCGCATCGGCGCCGGCAAGCGCACGACACTGAAGAGCCTGATGGGCGTGATGACGCCGCGCGCAGGGTCGGTGCGCTGCGACGGGGTCGAGATCGCGGGCAAGAAGAGCCATGCAATCGCGCGCGTCGGCATGCAGTTGGTGCACGAAGAGCGGCGCATCTTCGGCAGCCTCGACGTTGAGGAGAACCTGATTCTCGCCGGGCTGAGCGCGGCGTCGAGATGGCCGCTCGCGCGCGTTTATGAGATGTTTCCGTGCTTCAAGGAGAGGCGCCGCAGCCGCGGCACCGATCTGTCGGGCGGCGAGCAGCAAATGCTGGCGATTGCGCGCGCGCTCGTCCGCGACCCGAAAATCCTTTTGCTCGACGAGCCGTTCGAGGGGCTGGCGCCGACGATCGTGCGCTACCTGATGAAGGCCTGCCGCGACCTCGCGGCCGCGGGGCGGACCATCGTGCTGGTGGAGCAGAACATCGCGGCGACTGTGGCGCTCGCGCAGCGCGTCTACATGCTCGTCAACGGGCACATCGTGCACGAAGACCCGGCGCAGGAGATCAAGGCGCAGCCCGAGATCCTGTAGCGCTATCTGGGCGTCGGACTACGCGCGCGGCGCCTGGTAGCCGCCCACCGGCGCGCGGAACGCGATCGCGATCCGGTTCCAGCCGTTGATGGCGATGACGGCGAGGGTCAGGTCGAGGAGCTCCTTCTCTTCGAAGTGCCGCCGCGCCTCGTCGTAGAGCGCGTCCGGCACTTCGTCCTGCGCGATCAGAGTGAGCGCCTCGGTCCAGGCGAGCGCCGCGCGCTCGCGCGCGGAGTAGCACCGCGCCTCGCGCCACGCCGCAAGCAGATACAGGCGCTGCTCGTCCTCGCCCGCGGCGCGCGCCTCCTTGGTGTGCATGTCGATGCAGTAGCCACAGCCGTTGATTTGCGAGGCGCGGGTGCGGACGAGCTCGAGGAGCCTGGCATCGAGCCCGCAGCCGCGCACGTAGCTCTCCAGCCCGCGGTAGGCGTGCAGAGCTTCCGGTGAGGCGCTGCGATAGTCGAGGCGTCGGGTCATGGGGTTCTCCTTGCGGTCGGGCCGTGAGACTCTATAGTAGCGATTGTCATGCCTCCGGTACGTCCGAAGCCCTTCCGCCTGCACGTCCCCGACGCGGCGCTCGCCGAGCTGAAGGAGCGCCTCGCGCGCACGCGCTGGCCCGACGAGCCGCCGCTAGAAGCTTGGTCCACCGGCACCGGCCTCGCGTACATGAAGGATCTGGTGGCATACTGGGCGAGCGGATTTGACTGGCGCGCGCAGGAGGAAAGGCTCAATGCCTTTGCCCAGTTCACGGTGCCGATCCGCGGCATCGACCTGCACTTTATCCACGTTCAGGGCCGGGGACCGGACCCGATGCCTCTGCTCCTGTCGCACGGCTGGCCGGGGTCGGTGCTCGAGTTTCTGAACATCATCGCGCTGCTCACCGAGAGCTTCACCGTCGTTGCGCCGTCGCTGCCGGGCTACACGCTGTCCTTCAAGCCCGGACAGGAGCGCTTCGGCGTCGAGGAGATCGCGGATCTGTTGGCCGAGCTGATGAGCGACGTGCTCGGCTACCGGCGCTTCGGCGCGCAGGGCGGCGACTGGGGCGCGTTCGTCGCCTCGCGGCTCGGCTACGCCTACCCGGAGCGCCTGACCGGCATCCATCTCAATATGCTCGCCGTGCGGCGCGAGCCGAAGATCCTGGCGCAGACGGCGGAGGAAGGCACGTACCTCGAGCAGCTCGCGGGGTGGCTGAAGGAGGAGAGCGGTTACCAGTGGATCCAGGGCACCCGACCGCAGACCCTGGCTTACGGGCTGTCCGATTCGCCGGTGGGGCTCGCGGCATGGATGGTCGAGAAGTTCCGCGCCTGGACCGACTGCGACGGGGCGCCCGAGAACGCCGTGAGCCGCGACCAGATGCTGGCGAACATCTCCCTGTACTGGTTCAGCGGCGCGATCGGCTCGTCGTTCTGGCCGTACTACGCGCGGATGCACCGGCCGTGGCCGATCCCGGAGGGCAAGACGGTGGATGTGCCGACCGGCTACGTCGAGTTTCCGAAGGAGATCGTGCGGCCGCCACGCTCGCTGGCGCAGAAGACCTACAGCGACATCCGGCGCTGGAGCGTGATGCGCAGGGGCGGGCATTTTGCCGCCATGGAGCAGCCGCAGGCGTTGGCGAGCGAGATCGAGGGGTTCTTCGCTTCGCTCGGTTGAGCCGGCGGCCGGCTCAAGCCTCGCCCTGGCTCGCCAGGTAATCGTCGTAGCTGCCGCGGTAGTCGATCACCGTGGCCGGCGCGCCGGCTTCCCCCGGCTTGAGCTCCAGAATGCGCGCCGCCAGCGAGGACACGAACTCGCGATCGTGCGAGACGAAAATCAGCGTCCCGGTGTACTTCTCCAGGGCGGTGTTGAGCGACTCTATCGACTCCATGTCCAGGTGGTTGGTCGGCTCGTCAAGCAGCATCACGTTGGGCATGCCGAGCACCAGTTTTCCGAAGATCATGCGCTGCTCCTCGCCGCCGGAGATGACCTTGACCGATTTCTTCCCGTCGTCACCCGTGAACAGCAGCTGTCCGAGAGTGGCGCGCACGATCTGGTCGTCGTCGCCCCGGTCCTGGCGGCGCCAGCGCCCCATCCAGTCGGCCAGCGTCTCGTCCGCGGCGAAGTCGGCGGCGTGGTCCTGCGCGCAGTAGCCCGCACGCGCCTTGTCGGCCCATTTCACGCTGCCGGCATCGGCGACGAGCTTGCCCTGGTCGTTGCCGGGAGAATTGTCCAGCAGGCAGCGCAGCAGCGTGGTCTTGCCGACGCCGTTGGGGCCGATGATCGCCACCTTCTCGCCGGCTTCCACGGCCAGATCGAGCCCCGCGAACAGCGCCCGGCCGGGCTGAAAGCCCTTGCTCAAGCCCTTCGCCTCCACCGCCAGGCGATAGAGCTTCTCCTTGTCGTCGACCGCGAAGCGGATGAACGGGTACTGGCGGCTGGAGGGCTTGACGTCCTCCATCCTGAGCTTCTCGATCTGCTTCTTGCGCGAAGTGGCCTGGCGCGCCTTGGCCTTGTGGGCGCGGAAGCGGCGCACGAATTCCTCCAGCCCGGCGATGCGGTCCTTGGCGCGCGCTACGGCATTAATCTGCTGCTGGCGCGCCAGCGTGGAGGCTTCCATGTAGTCGTCGTAGCTGCCCGGATAGACGCGGATCGCGCCGTAGTCCAGGTCGGCCATGTGGGTGCACACGCTGGTCAGGAAATGCCGATCGTGGGAGATGATGACCATCGTGCTGGTGCGGCTGTTGAGCACGTCCTCCAGCCAGCGGATGCTGTTGATGTCGAGATTGTTGGTCGGCTCGTCGAGCAGCAGGATGTCGGGGTCGCCGAACAGAGCTTGCGCCAGCAGCACGCGCAGCTTCCAGCCGGGCGCGACCTCGCTCATCGGCCCGGCGTGCTGCGCGAGCGGCACGCCCAGCCCGAGCAGCAGCGCGCCGGCGCGCGACTCGGCGGTATAGCCGCCGTACTCGGCGTACTTCGCCTCGAGGTCGGCGGCGCGCAGGTAGTCGGCCTCGCCGGCCTCGGGGTCGGCGTAGATCGCGTCGCGCTGGCGCATCGCGTCCCACATCTGCTCGTGACCCATCAGCACGACGTCGAGTACGCGCTCGTTCTCGTAGGCGAACTGGTCCTGGCGCAGCTTGCCCAGGCGCTCGTTGGAGTCGATCGACACCGTGCCCGCGCTGGGCTCGAGGTCGCCGCCGAGGATCTGCATGAAGGTGGACTTGCCGCAGCCGTTGGCGCCGATCAGGCCGTAGCGGTTGCCGTCGCCGAACTTCACCGAAACGTTCTCGAACAAGGGCTTGCCGCCGAACTGCATGGAAATGCCGGAGGTGACGATCATGGGGATTCTTCAGGTTGACGAACGGCGCCGGGGCGGCCTGCGCCGTGGTGCGCGCGGCAAGGCAGAGGGGCAGGACGGTAACTGCCGGACAGGCAAACGAATCCGGCGAGGCTCAATTATAGCGGCAGCCGTCCCGGATCAGAAGGATTGCGTGATGAGCGCGCAGCCGGTTTCAGGCCTTGCGCAAGCACTCCTCCAGCAGTTCCATCGCCCGGCGCGCGTACGCCCACATGTTCGCTTCGCGCTCGTCGCTTGCGGTCTCGAGGGTGATCACGGCCTCGACCGGTCCGCTCACCGCGATGCATGCGTGACCGGGGGCGTCGCCGTAGCGGTTGCCGGTGGGCCCACTGGCGCCGGTCTCGGCCAGGCCCCAGGTGGTTCCGAGCTTGGCCCGCGAGCGCCGCGCCAGCAGCTGCGCGAACGGCTCGCTTGCCGAGCGGATGCCCTGCATGTCCTGATCGGTGATGCCCAGCAGCGCCAGGCGCCCTGCGCCCGTGTAGATGATGCAGCCGCCGAGGTAATACGCGGACGCCCCGGGGACGGAAACCAGAGCGGCGTTGATAAGGCCGCCGGCGGAGGATTCGGCGGCCGCGAGGGTCTCCTTGCGCTGCTTGAGCAGCGCGCCGGCGGCGCTGCCCAGGGCGGTCAGCGAACGGGCGCTCATCTCATGCTGCCCATTGCTGCGGCGCCTGCGCTCAAGCGGACGGAGCGCGCTTCGCTTGCCACTCGGTTTTCTGTCCGCGCGGCATTGCCACGAGCAGCTCCGAGAACTGCGCAAGGTCCTCCAGCGCCCTGCAGGCGCTCGCGCACGGTGAGCGCAAGGCCCGCGTGCAGGTGCGCGCGGCGCGCGCCTTCCCAGGTCGCGGTTTCCCAGCCGGCGTCAGTTGTACGATCCATCGTGGCGCTGTTCATCCAAAATCAGACGCAGGTGCTCGATATCATCGATGTCCTGCGGCCGGTTGGCAAGACTGACTGCTGCTTCATGGCGATCAGGGTCGGGATCGACACGAAGCGCACCGTCAGGCCGGGCGCCAGTTCGCCCTGCATGGCGGCCTCGTATTCGCGGTCGAAATCGAACGGCTCGGCGACGAAAACGTCCACCGCGACCGGCCGATGCAAGTCGCTCTGGAAGTTCAGCACCTGCATGCCTTTGTCGCGAATCCAGCGCGCGCGCTGCGCGCGGGGCTGGCGAACTGCTCGGCGGTCACCCGGACGGTGGGACGGTAGCCGAGGCCGGCCAGCGCCGCGAACGCGGACATGATGTTTTCGGGCTCGAGCTGAACGACGAGATCGACATCGTAGGTGAGGCGCACGTAGCCATGCGCGTTCACCGCGAGGCCGCGTGCGACGAGGTAGCGAACGCCAGCCTCGTGCAGCGCGGCGGCGATGGCCTCGAAAGCGTCAGCTTCACGGCCGGACCTCGCCCAGCGCGCGCAGCGCATCGGCGATGGTCTCGCCCGCGCGCCGGGTCCCGCCCTCGGGCTGGCCGCTGCGGCCGATGACCAGCTTGCCGCTTTCGAGGGACGAGGCGACCGCGCGGCGCACGAGCCGCGCGGCGTCGCGCTCGCCCAGGTGCTCGAGCATGAGCGCCGCCGTTAGCACTTGCGAGATCGGGTTCGCCTGGTCGCGCCCAGCGATGTCGGGCGCACTGCCGTGGATCGGCTCGAAGTAGGCGTGCGCGTCGCCGATGTTGCCCGCCGGGCACAGCCCGATGCCGCCGACGGTCGCGCCGCCGAGGTCGGAGAGGATGTCGCCGAGGAAGTTCTCCATCACCAGCACGTCGAAGCGCTGCGGGCGCAGCACCAGCGCCTGCGCGGCGGCGTCGGCGTAGAGGTAGTCGCGCTGAATGTCGGGGTAGGCTTCGCCCACCCCGTCGAACACGCGGCGAAAGAACGCGTACGACGCGAGCACGTTGCTCTTGTCCACGCAGGTTACGCGCTTGACGCCGTCCTCCAGCGCGCCGGTGCGCCGCCGCGCGAGCTCGAACGCGTAGCGCGCCACGCGCTCGGTGCCTTTCCGTGTGATGAGCAAGGTGTCGGCCATGGCCTGGTCGGTGCCGATGCCCTTGCCGCGCGACAGGTAAAGACCCTCGGTGTTCTCGCGCACGATCACGTAGTCGATCGGCCCCGCGATCGGCGCGGGCACGCCGGGCAGGGAGCGCACTGGCCGCAGGTTGACGTAGGTGTCCAGGGCGATGCGCAGCACGCCACCGAGCGTGCCCGCCTCGGTGCCGTCGGGCAGGCGCACCTCGGGCAGGCCGACCGGGCCCTTCATCGCGGCGTCCGCGCTCTTGATGGCTTCCAGGGCGCCGGGAGCGAGGTTGCGGCCGCTGCGCCGGTACAGCCCGGCACCGCCTTCGCGGGCGTCCAGCTGCAGGCGGAACCCGAGCGTGTCCTGCGCGGCATCGAGGACGCGCATGGCCGCGGCGACCAGCTCGGGTCCGATGCCGTCGCCTTCGATGACCACGATGCGGTAGGTGCGGGGGGCGGACATGTGCGCCCGCGATGCTACCGCAGGCGCCGCTACGCGTGCCTGAGCACGCTGCGGATCGTCTCGGTCAGGATCTTCTTGCTGTAAGGCTTGGTGATGTAGCCGTCGGCGCCGAGGGCGAGGCCGCGGCGCACGTCCTCGGGGTCCGCCAGCGCCGTCAGCATAACGACGGGCAGCAGGGCGAGCTTGGGATGGCGGCGCATGCTCGCCAGGACGTCGAAGCCATTGCCGTCGGGCAGCATGATGTCGAGCAGCACGGCATCCGGCGGCTTGCGCGTGCGAATCTCCTCGACCAGCTCCTTGCAGTCGCGCGCCAGGCGCACCTGGTAGCCGCCCATGCTGACGCGCAGGTCGGCGAGCGCCGCCTGGTCGGGGTCGTCTTCCACGATCAGGACCACGATCTCGCCGGGCATCCTGGCGATCGGCGCGCGGTTCTTCAGCCGGTCGGGCGACAGGAACACGCCCTCGCGCTCAAGCGCCTTGCCGGCCGCCTGCGCCTGCTTCTCGATGCGGGGCTTTTCTTCCGCGACCACCGGCCGGGCGCCCCGGCCCGAGCGTATGAGCGCCGTGAAGTCGAGGTCCTGCGTCGTGTCCGCGGGCTTCGACTCGACGTAGCCGATTTCCTCCAGCTCGGCGAGCCAGTCCACGAGCAGCGCGTCGGGATACTGCCGCAGGGAGCCCCGGATGACGTCCGCGTGCGTCTCGCCCTCGATCAGCGCGAGGATGCGACGGTAATCCGAGGGGATCGCGACGTCGACGGACGCGAGCGCGTCGCTACCGGTCGCGGAGCGGCGATAGATGCGATCTTGATTTGGCATGCCGCAATCATAGCGGGCACGGTGCCGGTTCGGCGTGACAGGTTCAACTAGCGCGGCGGGCGATCCGGCCGCGCTCAGCGCGCGCCGGTTATCCATGAGTCCCGCAGCGTGACCGCACGATTGAATACCGGCGCAGCCGCCCTGCTGTCGCGCAAATCGGCGACGAAATAGCCGTGGCGCTCGAACTGGAAGCGCTGCTCGGCCTGCGCCTGCTTGAGCGCCGGCTCGAGCTGCGCGGTGAGCAATGTCTTCGAGGCCGGATTCAGGTCGTCGAGAAAATCGCGCGCCGCGCCGGGCTGCGCTTCCTTGAACAGCCGGTCGTACAACCGCACCTCGGCAGCGCAGGCGTGCTGCGCGCTCACCCAGTGGATGTTGCCCTTCACCTTGTAGTCGTTCGCCCCCGGCGTGCCCGACTTCGAATCGGGGAAGTACTTGCAGCGCACCGTCCCGCTCGCCTCGTCGTAGCCGGTGCACTCGATCACGTAGCCGTAGCGTAGCCGCACCCTGTTTCCAGGGAACAGGCGGAAGTACCCCTGCGGCGGCTGCAGCATGAAGTCCTCGCGCTCGATCCACAGCTCGCGCGAGAACGGCATCGAGCGCTTGCCCCAGTCGGGCTTCTGCGGGTGGTTCGGCGCCTCGCACGGCTCTTGCGCTCCTGCGGGATAGTTCTCGATCACCAGCTTGAGCGGGTCGAGCACCGCGATGCGGCGCGGTGCGACCTCGTTCAGGTGCTCGCGCATGCAGTCTTCCAGGATCGAGAACTCGATCCACGAATCGGCCTTCGACACGCCGATCCTGTCGGCGAACAGACGGAAGCCCTCGGGCGTGTAGCCGCGGCGGCGCGCGCCGACCAGCGTGGGCATGCGCGGATCGTCCCAGCCGTCCACGCGACGCTCCTCGACCAGCTGGATGAGCTTGCGCTTGGAGAGTACGACGTAGGTGAGGTTCAGGCGCGCGAACTCGATCTGCTGCGGCAGCGGCGTCTGCAGTAGGGCCGCCTCGGCCAGTCGTCCGTTGAACCAGTCGTACAGCGGCCGGTGGTCCTCGAACTCGAGCGTGCAGATCGAGTGAGTGATGTTCTCGAGCGCATCCGACACGCCGTGCGCCCAGTCGTAGGTCGGATAGATGCACCATCGGGTGCCGGTGCGGTGGTGCGCGGCGTGGCGGATGCGGTACATCACCGGGTCGCGCAGGTTGATGTTGCCGCTCGTCATGTCGATCTTCGCGCGCAGCACGTGCGCGCCGTCGGGGTGGCGACCCTCGCGCATCTCGCGCAGCAGGCGCATGCTGTCGGCAGCAGGGCGCTCGCGGTAGGGGCTGTGGCGGCCGTGCTCGGTGAGCGTGCCACGGTACTCGCGCATCTCCTCCGCGGTCAGCGAATCGACGTAGGCCTGGCCTCGCTCGATCAGCGTTTCGGCGAAGGCGTAGAGGTGCTCGAAGTAGTCGGAGGCGAAGTACTGGTTGGCGCCCCAGTCGAAGCCGAGCCAGCGCACCGCGTCGATGATCGAGTCGACGTACTCCTGCTCTTCCTTCGTGGGGTTGGTGTCGTCGAAGCGCAGGTGGCAGGCGCCGGCGTAGTCGCGCGCCAGGCCGAAATTGAGGCAGATCGACTTGGCGTGGCCGAAGTGCAGGTAGCCGTTCGGCTCGGGCGGAAAGCGCGTGCGGATCTTGGCCGGGTCGGGCGGCGCGCCCTCGTGCGCCTGCGCCGGGCCGGGCTTGCCGGACCAGCGTCGCCTGGCGTACTTGTGGCTCGCTAGGTCGGCGTCGACGACCTGGCGGATGAAGTTGGAGCTGGAGGGCTCGTTCTTCGCGGAGCGAGCCTTGGCCGGGGTGCTCATGCGTGCGCGTTGCTCGAGAGTAAGATCCGGCGCACATTCTACCGGGGGAGGGACCGATGGGTGCGACGCGAGAGCGAGATCTCGAGGCCGCCGTGCGCGCGGGCATCCTGAGCGCGGAGCAGGCGGAGCGGTTGGCCGCGTTCCAGGCCGCGGCGCGCGAGCGCGAAGGTGGTGAGAGGCCGCGCTTCACGCTGGTCCACGTGCTGTACTACCTCGGCGGCTTGATCGCGGTCGGCACGGCGTCGCTGTTCATGGCCGGGGTCAAAAAGGACATTCACACGCTGCAAGGCGACCGATCGAGAGAGCGTGCGGACTATCGCAAGCTGCGCAGGGACCGGCTCGCGGCGCGCAGGGAAGCGGTCAAGGCGAAGCAGGCCGTCCCGAGCGCTCCGGCTTCGAAGTAGCGCCGCCCGCGCGCGCCTTGCGCTCCGTCACGCGGGGTGGCGTGATAGCGTGGCGGCATGACTGCGGATCACGGTGTCGATTTCTTCGAGCAGCAATTCCGGCGCCAGATCGCGCAGCAGGACTACGCGCTCAATCCCTTCGAGCAGGTCGCGCTGCCGTTCGTGCGCGGGCGCGTGCTCGATCTGGGCTGCGGGCTGGGCAACCTGTGCATCGAGGTCGCCCGGAACGGGGCCGACGTGCTGGCGGTGGACGGATCGCCGGCCGCGATCGAGCGCATCCGCGCCGCCGCCAAGGCCGAGAAGCTCGTCATCGACCCGGTCCTTGCTGACATCGGCACGTATGCGATTGCGGGCCAGTTTGACTCGATCGTGGCGATCGGGCTGCTCATGTTCTTCCCGCAGCGGGAAGCGCACGCGCTGCTGGCGCGCATCCAGAGGCACGTCGCGAGCGGCGGCGTGGCGCTGGTCAACACGCTGATCGAGGGAACCACGTACCTGGACATGTTCGAGCCGGAGCGCTACTACCTGTTCGGGCGCAACGAGCTGGCGCAGCAGTTCCGGGGCTGGGACCTTCTGCTCTCGACCCACCAGGGCTTCGACGCGCCCGGCGGCACGCGCAAGGAGTTCGCGACGCTCGCCGCGCGCAAGCGCTGAGGCGCCGCGCTGCCCGCTACTTGCCGCAGGCGCCGAGACGGCGGGCTTCGATCTTTTCCTTGACGCGGGAGCTGCCCACCCGGGAATCGATCACCTGGGTGAAGCTCGACTCGCTGTGCACGATCACCTCGACGTGCGAGCGTCCGCGCGTGCCGCAGTCGGTGGTAATGCTGTAGTGGTTGCCGGCCTGTCTCGGGGCGGATAGGGTGCAGCCCGGGGGGGGGCCGGACGAGGCGAATATCGCCCGCATGCCTTCGGTCGGGTCGCCGCACTTCGTCGTCTGCCGGGCTCCCTGGTTGCCATCGACCTCGCGCGTCGTATCGAGCCGCCACATTCCCGGCCTGAAGCTGGGATAGTCGGCTGCCTGCGCGCGTGCGAGCGCGCCGGCGAGGAGCGCGCACAGCAGCGCGACGCGCGCGCGGCGGCCCGGCGAATCCAGGAAGGATGGGTTGGCGCGATCGGCGTGCATGCGAATTCTCCTCGATGGCGGGGAAGCGCGCGCAGCGACGCCCCCGCCAAGTATGCCTGCGGCCGGCATCGGCCGGAACAGGCCGGCGAACCGGGTTTTGACATTCGCCGGAGCCGCCCGTAGCTTTGGCCCTCCGGGGGGCGCGCGGCGCGGGCGGAGGACGGGATGGATTTTCAATTGACCTCAGAGCAGGTGCAACTGCGCGCCAGCGTGCGGCGCTTCGCGCAGGCCGAGCTGCCCGCACTCGCGAAGGAGATCGAGCAGACGCACGAGCCCCTGCCGCGCCCGATGTTGAAGCGCTACGCCGAGCTCGGCTACCTCGGTGTCAACCTGCCGGAGGCCTACGGCGGCCACGGCATGAGCCATCTCGACGCGGTGATCGTGCTCGAGGAGCTGGCCAAGGTCTCGCCCGCGGTCGCCTTTGCGACCTTCGAGTCATGCTTCGGCCCGATCCTCGCGATTGCGCACTTCGCACCCGAGGAGCTCAAGCGGCGCGTGATTCCGCGCGTGGCCGCGGGGGAGGCGATCGTTGCGGTGAGCATGTCGGAGCCGGAAGCGGGCTCGGCGCTCACGGACCTGCGCACTCGAGCGACCATCGAGGGCGACATCGTCCGCATTTCGGGCCACAAGCGCTGGTGCTCGGGGGCGGGACACGCCGACGGCTACCTCGTGTACTGCCGTATTTCGGACGAGCCGGGCGCCGCGGGAATCGGCGCGGTGTACATGGAGAAGGACACCCCGGGATTCACGTTCGGCAGAAAGGAGCAGCTGATGGGCTTTCGCGGCGTACCCTCCGCCGACATGTTCCTCGACGACGTGCGCCTGCCGGCGGCGAACATCGTGGTGCGCGCCGGCGGATTCAGGAAGCTGATGGAGGCCTTCGATCTCGAGCGCTGCGGCAACGCCACCATGAGCCTCGCGATCGCGCAGGGCGCGTTCGACTACGCGCTCGACTACGTCCAGGAGAGAAAGCAGTTCGGCAAGCCGCTGGTGGATTTCCAGGCGGTGCAGCTCAGGCTCGCCGAGATGGCGATGAAGCTCGAGGCGGCGCGGCTGCTCATCTACCGGGCGGTGGCGAACGCAAGCGCCGGGCTGCCGTCGGTGATGGAGAGCTCGATCGCGAAGTGCTACGCCAACGAGATGGTGCGCGAGGTGGCGGGCTCGGCGCTGCAGCTGCTCGGGGCCTACGGCTACTCGAAGGAATTCCCGATGGAGCAGCGCCTGCGCGACGCCTGGGGATGGGGGATCGCGGGCGGTGCGATCGACATCCAGAAGATCAACATCGCTTCGGCGCTCGTGGGGCGGCGGTTCGATCAGCGGCGCTGAGGGAGGCCGATACGATGACAGCCCGCAGGATCGAAGTGAAACCCATCGCCGGGGCGCTGGGCGCCGAGGTGAGCGGCGTGGATCTGGGAAAGCCTCTCGCGGAGGAGCACGCCGCCGAGATTCGGCGCGCGTGGCTTGAGCACCTGGTGCTGTTCTTTCGCGCCCAGGACCTGAGCCCGGAGCAGTACCTGGCGTTCGCGCGGCGCTTCGGCAAGCCGGTCGAGTATCCGTTCGTGAAGGGGATCGACGGCTATCCCGAGATCATCGAGGTGAAGAAGCTCGAGCACGAGACGGTGAACTTCGGCGGCATCTGGCATTCAGACACCGCCTACCTCGAGGAACCGCCGATGGCCTCGATGCTGCTCGCGCGCGAGATCCCGCCCTACGGCGGCGACACGCTGTTCGCGAACATGTATCTCGCCTACGAGACGCTCTCCGAGGGCCTGAAGAGGCTGCTCGAGGGCCTGCGGGCGCTCAACTCGTCGGCGCGCGCCGACGTGTCCAAGACGCGCGAGGACCGCGTCAAGTCCGACGGCCGAGTAGAGGCGAGGAAGGAGTACACCGCCGAGCATCCGGTGGTGCGCACGCACCCGGAGACCGGGAGAAGGGCGCTGTACGTGAACGTCGCGCACACGGTGCGCTTCTCCGGCATGACCGAAGAGGAGAGCGCGCCGCTGCTGCGCTACCTCTGCCGGCACCAGGTGAAGCCCGAATTCACCTGCCGCTTCGTGTGGCAGCGCTCATCGATCGCGCTGTGGGACAACCGCTGCACCCAGCACAATCCGGTCAACGACTACCACGGCTTCCGCCGCCTGATGCATCGCATTACGCTCGCCGGCGACCGGCCGAGGTAGTGCTGCGCGGGTGAAGGGCGTCTGACCCCGGCGCCCCCGGAGTTGCCGCGCTATAGTCGGAGTTTCAGGCTGGTCTCTGCGTGCTGCGCCTCGTCTTTGTTCTCAACGCCCGCCTCGCGCATCAGCGCGTGCGCGCGCTGCTGTCGATGATCGGCATCGCGCTCGGCGTGGCGCTCGGCTTCGGCGTACACCTCATCAACCGCGCCGCCGTGAGCGACCTCGCCTCGGCGGTGCGCCGGGTGGCGGGGGAGGCGGACTTGCAGGTGAGCGGCGGTCAGCAAGGGTTTCCCGACCGGCTCTACGCGCGGATCGCGCGGCTGCCGGGCGTGGCGGCAGCGAGCCCCGTACTGGACCTGCGCGCAGGCCTCGCCGGCCGGCGCGGAACGCTGCGCGTGATCGGGCTCGATCCGCTGCGCGCCGCCCGGCTGCAGCCGCGACTGTTCGCTAGCGATCGGCGCGGCATGCTCGGCCTGCTCCAACCCGACACGGTGCTCCTCTCGGCTGCGGCCGCGGGCGCGCTCAGGCTGCGCCAGGGGGATCGCCTCGCGCTGGTGGCCGGGCTGCGGCGCGTCGAGCTTGAGATCATCGGCGTGCTTCCGTCCGGAGCGCTCAAGGGCCCGGCCGCGCTCGCCGACATCGCGACCGCGCAGTGGCGCCTCGGGCGCCTCGATACGCTCAGCCGGGTGGACCTGCGCCTCGCCCAGGGCGCCGATCGCGAAACGATGCAAAGGCGCATCGCGGCTCTGCTGCCGCCTGGCACTTACGTGACGCGCGTCGAATCCGCCGAGCAGGAGAGTGCGGCTCCGTCGCGCGCCTACCGCGTCAACCTGAACGTGCTCGCCATGGTGGCGCTGTTCACCGGCGGCTTTCTCGTGTTCTCGGCGCAGGCGCTCGAGGTGGCGCGCCGGCGCAGCGAGCATGCGCTGCTGCGCGTGCTCGGGCTGGAGGGCCGCGGCGTCGCGCGGCTGGTGCTGATCGAGGCGGGCGCCGTGGGCGTGCTTGGCAGCGCGCTGGGGCTTGCGCTCGGCTATGTGCTCGCGCGGTTTGCGCTGCACTACGCGGGAGCGGACCTAGGCGCGGGCATGTTCCGCGGCATCGAGCCGCAGATCACGGTGCCGGCGTGGATGGCGGCTGCGTATTTCGCCGCCGGGGTCGCGCTCGCGCTCGCCGGCGCATGGTTGCCGGCGCGCGACGCGGCGGCTGCGGCGCCCGCGCAGGCGCTGAAGGCGGGCGACGAGCAGCGCATGTTCGAGCGCATCGTGTCGCTGTGGCCGGGGCTCGCGCTGCTCGCGGCCGGCGGTGCGCTGGCGCTCCCCGGGCCGCTCGCCGGCATCCCGGTGTTTGGCTACGCCTCGATCGCCTGCCTGCTGCTTGGCGGGGTGCTGCTCATGCCGCGCGTCTCGCGCGCGCTGTTCGACGCCTTGCCGCTGCCGCGTCGGGTGCCCATGGCGCTCGCGCTCGCGCAGTTGCGCGGCTCGCCGGGGCAGGCGACCGTAAGCCTGGCGGCGATCGTCGCCAGCTTCTCGCTCATGGTGGCGATGGCGATCATGGTGAGCTCGTTCCGCCACTCCTTCGGCGAGTGGCTGGACACGGTGCTGCCCGCGGACCTGTATTTCCGCACGCCGCTCGCGAACGACACGGCCTACCTCGACGCCTCGTTCGAGCGCGCGGTGCGCGGGCTGCCGCAGGTGCGGCGCGCGGCGTTCATGCGCATCCTGCGCATTACCCTCGACCCGGCGCGTCCGCCGGTCGCGCTGCTCGCGCGCGACCTGCCCGACGGCCCGCGGCAGGCGTATCCGATGGTCGGGCGCCCCTACGCGCTCAAGCCCGGCGATCCGCCGCCGGTGTGGGTGTCGGAGGCGATGGTGGACCTGTACGGCGACGTCCCGGGACGGCGGATCGAGCTCCCGCTCGGCGGCAAGCTGCACGAGTTCGTGGTGGCCGGCGTGTACCGCGATTACGCGCGCCAGCACGGCGCGATCCTTATGGAGCGCCCGCTCTACGTCGCGCTCACCGGCGACCGCGGCGCGACCGACGGCGCGCTGTGGCTCGCGCCGGGGGCGAGCGTGGCGACCGCGGAGCGCGCGATCCGCGCGCTGCCCGGGGGGGATCTGCTCGACGTGTCCGACGCGAGCGGCATCCGCGCCGCGTCGCTGCGCATCTTTGACCGAAGCTTCGCGGTGACTTATGGGCTCGAGGCGGTGGCGGTGTTGGTGGGCCTGTTCGGGCTCTCCTCGAGCCTCGGCGCGATCGTGCTCGCACGCCGGCGCGAGTTCGGCATGCTGCGCCACCTCGGCATGACGCGCGCTCAGATCGGGGCGATGCTCGCCTCCGAGGGCGCGCTGCTCGCGGCGCTCGGCGCGCTCGCCGGGCTCGCGCTGGGCGGCGTGATCAGCCTGGTGCTGGTGTACGTGGTGGACCGGCAGTCGTTCAACTGGAGCATGGACCTGCATGCGCCGCTCGTTTTCCTTGGCGCGCTGGGGGCGGTGCTGATCGCGCTCGCCTCGCTCACCGCGTTTCTGTCCGGCCGCGAGGCGATGAGCATGGGCGCGGTGCGCGCAGTGAAGGAGGACTGGTGATGCGGCGGCGCGAATTTCTCGCTGCCGGTGCGGCGCTCGCGCTCGCTCCCGCGCTGGACGAAGTGCGCTATGCCGAAGTCGTGCCCGGCACGGCGCTCGTCTTCCCGCGCGACCACGGCGCGCATCCGGCCTTTCGCACCGAGTGGTGGTACGTGACCGGCTGGCTCGCCACTGCGGGCGGTGCGCCGCTCGGCTTCCAGGCGACCTTCTTTCGCAGCCGCACTCCGTGGAAGACCGGTAACCCGAGCGAGTTCACGCCGCGCCAGATCCTGTTCGCGCACGCCGCGCTCGCCGACCCGGGCTACGGGCGGCTGCGCCACGCGGAGCGCACCGCGCGGTCGGCGCTCGGCCTGGCCGGCGCGAGCGAAACGACGACCGACGCGTGGATCGACGACTGGCGGCTCGCGCTGGAGGGCGAGACCTACCGCGTGCGCATCGCAGCGAGCGACTTCGCGCTTGAGCTCGCATGCACGGCGCATGGGCCGGCGCTGCTCCAAGGCGAGGGCGGGTACAGCCGCAAGGGCCCGCGCCCAGGGGAGGCGAGCTACTACTACAGCCGGCCGCAGCTCGCCGTGCGCGGCGCGATCGAGCGCGGGCGAGGCAGGGAAGCGGTGACCGGAACGGCGTGGCTCGACCACGAATGGTCGAGCCACTACCTCGCGCCCGAGGCGGCTGGCTGGGACTGGTGTGGAATCAACCTGGAGGGCGGCGGGGCGCTCATGGCGTTCCGCATCCGCGCGAAAACCGGCGGCGTGTATTACGCGGGCGGCACGCTCGCTGCTGCGAACGGCCGCGCCAGGAAGTTCGGACCGAACGAAATCGCCTTCGCGCCGCTGCGGACCTGGCGTTCGCCGAGCACCGGGGTCGAATATCCCGTGGCGATGCGCGTCAGCGCCGGCGGCCAGAGCTGGGATCTGGAGCCGCTCATGGACGATCAGGAGCTCGACGCGCGCCTGGGGACGGGGGCGATCTACTGGGAGGGCGCGGCGCGTGCGATGCGGGTGGGCCGGGAGCTCGGGCGGGGGTACCTGGAGCTGACGGGCTACTGGAGGCCGCTGGAGATGTAATTGCGATTCGCTGCCTCCCTTACATCGTGTAATACTGCCCGGAAATACCCAGGCGGGGAGTCCAGGGGATGCCAAAGCCGAAAGCCACGGTTCTCGCGGTTGACGACTCGGAGGACATCCTCAACCTCATTGAGGTCACGCTCGGCCGCGAACATCGGGTCAAGCTTGCACAGGACGGCCCCACGGCGCTGCGCCTCGCCTTTGAGGAGCCGCGTCCGGACCTGATCCTGCTCGACGTCGAAATGCCCGATGCGGGCGGCTACGAGATCTGCAAGACCCTCAAGGCGAGCCCGGCGGTCGCCGACGTGCCGGTGATCTTCCTCAGCGGACACTCCGAATCCCGGGACGTGGTGCAGGGCTTCCAACTCGGCGCCATCGACTATCTCTCCAAGCCGATCATCGCGCCGGTGCTCGCGGCGCGGGTGCGCATCCACCTGGAGCTGATCGCCCGGCGCCAGCAGCAGGACGAGCTGATCCGTGAGCGCACCACGCAGCTCGAGCAGACGCGCCTGCAGCTCATCCGGCGGCTAGGTCGGGTGATGGAATATCACGAGACCTCCGCGGTGGGAAACCGCGTCGTGCGCCTGGGCCATTACGCGCGCGCGCTGGCGCAGGCCGCCGGCGCGCGGCCGGCGATCTGCGACCTCATGATGAAAGCCGCGCCGCTGCACGACATCGGCAAGGTGGGCATACCCGCGCAGCTGCTGCGCAAGGCCGACAGCCTGAGCGAGCCCGAGCGCGAGCAGATGCGGCGCCATCCCGAGATCGGCGCCGAGATCATCGGCGAACACGACGATCCGCTGCTCAAGCTTGCGCGCACCCTCGCCCTCACCCATCACGAGCGCTGGGACGGCAGCGGCTATCCGGCGCACGCGCGCGGCGCCGACATCCCCTGGGCCGGGCGCGTCATGGCCATCGTCGACGCGTTCGAGAGCATGACCACCACCCAGTTTCACCGCGGGCCGATGCCGGTCGAGCTCGCCGCAAACGAGATCGTGAGCGCGGCGGGCAAGCAGTTCGACCCCACCATGGTAGAGGCCTTCCGCAAGGCGCTGCCCGAGTTCCGGCACGTCCTGCAGACCTACGGCGACCAACTGGGGGACATGCTCAACCTCGATTTCGCGAGCAAGCCTTCGCCGGCCGCGGTGGCCCCGGCCCCGGCCCCGGCCCCCGCGCCGCAGGACAAGGCGGATATCGAAGCGCGCTCCGCGCAGGCGGTGCGCGAGGCCGACGCAGCGCGCGCGAAAGCCCTCGCCGAGGCGCAGGCGCGCCTGCAGGTGGAGCGCGACCTCGCCGCCGCCGCGTCGCGGGACATCGTGACCCAGCAGGCGGCGCTCAAGCGCGCCGAGGAAGAATCGGCGCGCGAGGCCGAGCTGCTGCGCGCCTCCAGGCAGCGCACCGCGCAGGAAACCACGGCGGCCCGGCTCACCCAGGAGCGCGTGGCGGCGGAGGAGAAAGCGGAGCAGGCCGCGTTGGAGGCGCAGGCGGCCCACGAGCAGGCGCGCCTGGGCGCGAAGGAGAAAGCGGCGGCCGACGAGGCCCTGGCCGCCGCGGCTGCCCGGCGGCGGCAGGCCGAGGACTCGCTCGCCAGGAGCGCGCAGGAGCGCGCCGCGGCCGAAGCGCGCGCCGCTGAAGCCGCGCGGGCGCGCGCCGCCGCGGAGAGCGCCGCCGCCGAGGCCGCGCAGGCGCGCCGCGATGCGGCGGCCCAGGCCGCCGAAGCGGCGCGGCAGGCGATGGCCGGCAACGAGGTGCTTAGCGAAGCCGTCGCGGCGCGCGCCGCGGCCGAAGCGGCGCTTGCCGAGGCCGAGGGACGGCTGGCGGCGGAGGAGAAGGCAGAGCAGGTTGCGCTAGAGGCGCAGTCCGGTCACGAGCAGGCGCGTTTCGGCGACGAGGAGAAAGCGGCCGTGGACGAGGCCTTGGCCGCTGCGGCCGCGCGTCGGCGTCTGGCCGAGGATTCGCTCACGCGCTCCGCGCAGGAGCGAGCCGCGGCCGCGGAGCGCGCTGCCGAAGCCGGCCGGGCTCGTGCCGTCGCGGAAAACGCCGCCGCGCAGGCCGCGCAGGCGCGCCGCCAGGCGGCGGCTTTAGCTGCCGAAGCCGCGCGGCAGATGGACGCAAGCAACGCGGCGCTGCGCGAAGCCGCCGAAAAACGCACTGCGGAGGATGCGGCGCTCGTCGATGCCGCGCTCGAGAAGCAGCGCGCCGAGGAAGCCGCGGCGAAGAGCGCCGCTGCCGCGGCGGCCGCGAACGAGCAGGCCGCCCAGGCCGCGGAGCGGCGCGCGGCCGCCGAAGCTGCGGCGCGCTTGGCTGCCGAAGCGGGCGCGCAGGCGGACAGATCGGCGCGGAGGTCTTCGCGGAAACTCCAGATGACCAATGCCGTGGCGGCGAGCGCTGCTTCGGAGGCGGTCGATGTGGAGCCCGCGCCGGTTCGGGTTCGCCGGCCTGCGCGAGTCGTGCACGTCTACCTTGCGATCGCGCTGGCTCTGGCGACGGGGGCGCTGGGGTTTTTCGCGCAACCGCCTCAGCCGCCACGGCTCGAGGTGGCCGCTGCGCCAATACGCCCGATGCATGTCGCCATGGTCGAGTTGCCGGCGCTTTTGGATTCTGCGCATGGCGATGCGCTTGTGCTGAAGTTGGACGGTCGGTTCGAACGGATTTCGGCGGAGGAGGCTGGGCGCGAGGCTGGGGCCAAGGCACCGTAGCACTCTGGCGGGCCGGCTGAACTGCGCAGACCCTTCAGCCGGCCCCAGTGGCCAATTACCTCCACGCCCATACCGGCTGCTCCAGATGCGCGACCCGTGTCTGACGCCCATGCAGGCCAACCTCGACAAACTGATAAATGACCGCCGCAGTCGGGGCGTGAATCGTGGTGCCCAGCAGCGGATAGCGCACGACCGGGCGCTCGCTCTCGGGGATGGAGACGAACTCGGGCCCCGAGCCCAGATCCGTGAGCGGCACGCGGTAGATCTGCGCGACCTCGGAGGGATTTGGACTCAACACCACGTCCGCCGCGCACCACGCCACCAATGGAGTAATGAGATAGCCCGAGCGCGTCGGGTAGTCGTCGAGGCGGCCGAGCACGGCCTCGGGCAAAAGCTCCAAGCCGATTTCCTCGTACGCCTCGCGCCGCGCCGCGTCGAGCGCGCTTTCGCCCGACTCCAGGCGCCCGCCCGGCAACGCGAACTGGCCGGCGTGCACATTCAAATGTTCGGCGCGGCGCGTCAATAACAGCGCGGCGTTCCCCTCGGTGTCGGCGGTGACGATCACGGACACGGCGGCGCGCTTCAGCCCGCGCGCCTCAAGCGGCGCCGGCGCGAGCCGCGCGAGGTTGACGGAGATCGACTCCAGCAGCCGGTCGTCAAAGGCAGTCATGCGCGCGGCCGCATCGAGGCGAGCGCCACTCCGACGAGAATCAGCCCGATGCCGGCGAAGTGAAACCAGTGCGGGTACTCGCCGAGAAATATCGCCGATAAAAGTACCCCGAGCGCGGGCATGAGGTGCATGGTGACGCCAGCGCGCGCCGCGCCCAGGCGCGTGACCACGTAGCTCCATCCCGCGTAGGCAAGGAGCAGAGAGCCGATGGCCGAATACGTGACGGCGGCGAAGCCCGCGGCGTTGAGGCTCACGCGCGCGGCGTGGGCGAGGTCCCAGGCGACCCACGGCGAGATGTAGACCAGGCCGAACAGGCACAGCACGGTCAGGTACTGGATGGTGTCCAGCGTGTCGCGGCGCAGCCGCAGGAACACGGTGTAGGAGCCCCACATCGCCATCGATCCCAGCGCGAGCATGTCGCCGACGTTGAACGAGAGGGAGGCGAGGCGCCGCGGATCGCCGTGCGCGGCGATGAGCGCAACGCCGCAGAAGGAGACGGCAATTCCGATCCACTGGCGGTGCCGGATCGGCTCGCCGAGCAGCGGCGCGGCGAGCAGCAGGATGAAGATCGGCGAGGTCGAGAGATACAGGGTGCCGCTGGTGGCGGTGGTGTAGTGCAGCCCGAGCCATTGCATCGCGAGGTGCAGGCCGCCGCCGCAGAAGCCGAGCGCGGCGAACACGCCCCAGTCGCGCCGCGTGAGTGCGCGCAGCTTGCCCGGCAGGCCGGGGCAGGCGAAGGGCGCGAGCAGCACCAGCACCAGCAGCAGCCGGCCTGCGGTGGCGATGCCGGGGGTGATGTCATGGCGCACCGCGCGCGCGACGATCCAGTTGCCCGACCACAACAGCAGGGTGCCGGCAAGTATCAGGTAGGCGGTGAGGCGCACGAAGGGGCTCCGCAGCGACGCGCATTATCGGCGAAACGACACCGCGCCGCGCGCGGGACGCGTGCTATTCTCGCGGCCGCCTTACCGCCTTGGATACCAAGCGCGCATGCCTTTCCTGAACGCCGCCGGCCATCGGCTGGAATACGAATGGATCGACGCGACCGAACCGGGCAAGCCGGTGCTCGTGTTCCTGCACGAGGGCCTGGGCTCGATCCGCCAGTGGCGCGATTTTCCGCTGCGGGTGGTCAAGTCCACGGGCTGCCCGGCGCTGGTGTACGCACGCTACGGCTACGGGCAATCGGACGTGCTCGAGGCGCCGCACACGACGCGCTTCATGCACCGTGAGGCGCTCGAAGCGCTGCCGCAAGTGCTCGCCGCGCTCGGAATCGAAGCGCCGATCCTGGTCGGGCACAGCGACGGCGCCTCCATCGCGCTGATCCACGCCGGCGCGGGCCACGCGGTGCGCGGCCTGGCGCTCGAGGCGCCGCACGTGTTCGTCGAAGAGCACGGGCTGGCGGGCATCCGCGAGGCGAAGCAGGCCTTCGAGAGCAGCGACCTCGCGCACAAGCTCGGCAAGCACCACCGCGATGCGGCGAAAACCTTCTACGGCTGGAACGACGTGTGGCTGTCGGAGGCGTTCCGCGCCTGGAACATCGAGGACTCCCTGCCGGGAATCCGCTGCCCGGTGCTCGCGATCCAGGGCGAGGACGACCAGTACGGCACCATGGCGCAGGTCGAGGCGATCGCGCGCCAGGTGAACGGGCCCTGCCAGGTAATCAAGCTCGCCGACTGCGGCCACAGCCCCCACCGCGAGCAGCCGCAGGCCACGCTTGAGGCTGTGGCGCGCTTCGTGAACCGGATCGTGGAAGAATAGAGCCATGGAGCCCGCTGCCCGGACCCTCAGGCGCGACGCCCGCATCATCGGCCTGGTCACGCTGGCGCACGGCCTGTCGCACTTCTACCAGCTGGTGATCGCGGTGCTGTTCCCGATTCTGCGCAAGGACCTGGGCGTGAGCTACACCGAGCTCGGCGCCACGGTCGCGCTGTACTACACCGTCTCGGGGGTGTGCCAGACCCTGGCCGGCTTCGCGGTGGACCGCTTCGGTGCGAAGCGCATGCTGCTGCTCGGCCTCGCGCTGGCCTCCTCGGGCGTGTTTCTCGCCGGCTTCGCGCCGAGCTACGCGACGCTCGTGATCGCCGCGGTCATCGCGGGCATGGGCAACAGCGTGTTCCACCCGGCGGATTTCTCGATCCTCAACTCGCGCGTGGACAGCGGCCGGCTCGGCTACGCGTTCAGCTTCCACGGCCTGGGCGGCAACATCGGCTGGGCGCTCGCGCCCGCCTTCAGCCTGGCGATGACCCACCTGTACGGCTGGCACGTCGCGCTGATGACCGCCTCCGCGATGGGCCTGGTCATGATCGCGCTGATCCTGGCGAACGGCGGCAAGCTGGAAGTCGAGCACCGCCCGGTCGGCGTGCGGGCACGCGCGCCGACCACGCTGGCGCAGGACCTGCGCGCGCTGGCCGCCGCGCCGGTGGTGATGTGCTTCCTGTTCTTTTTCCTGCTGGCGGTGGCGCTCACCGGCATCCAGACCTTCGGCGTGTCGAGCATCGTCGCCTTCTACCGCGCGCCGGTGGCGCTTGCCTCGTCGGCGCTCACCGCCTACCTGCTCGGTGCCGCGACCGGCGTGCTCACCGGGGGCTACATCGCGCAGCGCACGCCGCGCCACGACCTGGTCGCCGCAGGCGGCATGCTCTCGGCGGGCCTGTTCATGCTCGCGGTGGCGCTCGGCGCGGTGAGCGAGCCGTTGCTCGCGCCGGTGCTCGCGCTGGCCGGGTTTTCCGCCGGCCTCACCAACCCTTCGCGCGACCTGCTGGTGCGCGCGTCGACGCCGCCCGGCTCGACCGGCAAGGTGTACGGGTTCGTCTATTCCGGGCTCGACCTGGGCGCGATGTCGATGCCGATCCTCTACGGCTGGATGCTCGATCGCGGCCTGCCGCAGGCAGTATTCTTCACGATATTCGCGGCGACGCTGCTCAGCATCGCGACGGTGCTGCAGCTGCCCGGCCGGGCGCGGCGGACGGCCGGCGCCGCAGGCTAGCGCGGTCTTTGAGGAGGGAATGGTCATGCATGGGGCTCGCAGGGATTGCGGATCGGCGCAGTTCGCACTGGGCGCCCTGCTGGCGCTGTGCGCGACTGCCGCGATGGCGGGCTCCAGCGACGTCATGGTGGGAGTCAAGCACAACCTGCGAGCGGAGCTGATCACGCCGGACGGCCCCGGCCCCTATCCGGGCGTGCTGGTGCTGCACACGAGCGGCGGGTTGCAGGCTGCGGACACGGCTTTTGCGCAGCGCCTGGCGAAGGAGGGCTACGTTGCGCTCGTCCCGTCGTTCCTCGCGGCCTACGACATCACCGCGAGGACGCGCCGCGAAACGTTCACAACCGACGCGCAGCCGATCTACGCCGACTTCGTGGCGAGCCTGGACACGCTTCGGCACGAGCCCAAGGTCGCAGGGAGCAAGCTCGGGGCGATCGGCTTCTCCAACGGCGGCTACTTCGCGCTGTGGCTCGCCGCCACCGGCAAGGTGGATGCAGGGGTGTCGTATTACGGCGCGCTCTCGGGCGCCGGCACCGACCGCGCGCTCGAGCGCTTCCGCGATGCGTTCGGCAAGGGGAGCGCGCCGGTGCTGATCCTGCACGGTACCCGGGACCTGACGGTGCCGGTGGGCCTCGCGCGGCACCTGGCCAACATCCTGAGCGCGAAGCATAGCGTCTACGAGCTGCAACTCTACCCGGGCGCCGGGCACGCCTTCGACCGCGAGAACGACGCCGCGGACACGTCCGCCGCGGCCGACTCCTGGCCGCGCACGCTCGGTTTCCTCGCGAAATACCTGAAGCGACCCTGAGCGGCGTTAGCCGCGGTAGTCGATTCCCTTCCGCTCCAGCAGCCGCAGCAGCGCCGGCCAGTCCTTCTTCGCCGCGTCGCGGTTCGGGCGGTGGAACTGCTCGAAGGCCTTTTGCGCCGCCGGCTCTGAGATGAGCCCGACCTCCGCGCGTCCGCCGGCAAGCGCGTCGATCTGGATCTGGCACGCGGTGTCGAGGTAGTACATGGTCTCGAAGGCCTCGCGCACGGTGGTGCCGAGCGCGAGCAGGCCGTGGTTGCGCAAAATCATCGCCCTAGAGGTCTTGCCCAGGTCGCGCGCCATGCGCGTGCGCTCATCCAGCTCGAGCGCGATCCCCTCGTAGTCGTGGTAAGTCAGCATGCCGTACGCGAACATGGCGTGCTGGCTGAGCGGCAGCAGGCCGCACTTCTGCGCCGACACTGCCACCCCGGCCCGCGTATGGGTGTGGATCACGCAGTTGATCTCGGGTCGCGCCTCGTGCACGCAGCCGTGGATCACGAAGCCGGCCTCGTTGTAGCCGGCGCCGCTCGGATCGTCGAGCACCTGGCCGCCGGCGTCGATCTTGACCAGGTTCGACGCGGTGATCTCCTCGAACATGAGTCCGTAGGGATTGATCAGGAAATCCTCCCCGGCCGGCACGCGCGCCGAGAAGTGCGTGTAGATGAGGTCGGTCCACTTGAACAGCGCCGCGAGCTGGTAGGCGGCGGCGAGATCGACGCGCACCTGCCACTCCGCGTCGCTCACGCGGTCGCGCACGGAGGAGGTCTTCACGGACTTGAGCTTGGCGGTCATGGGGGAATCCTTCGGGACGGGTCGGGGGATGATACGCCGGCCGGGGGGAAGGAGGCGGGGCGGAGGTGAAACGGGAGATCGGAAAAAAGAAGAGCAAACCAGCGCTACGCCGCCGCCATGGCCGGATGCTCGACTGCCTCCAGCGCTTCCAGAAGCAATCGCGGGTCGCTGCGGGCGAGCCGCCCCGGATCCGAGAGGATGCGGCGCCACAGGCGGGCGCGCGGGTGGCCGTGATAGAGCCCCAGCATGTGGCGCGTGATGTGGCGCAGCGCGGTGCCCGCGGTGACCTCGCGACGGGCGTAGCCGAGCATCGCGTGCACCACGTCGGCGCGGCTGCGGAGAATTTGCTCACCGTACAAGCGCGCACCGGCTTCGACCAGCAGCCATGGGTGGTGGTAGGCCGCGCGTCCGAGCATCACGCCGTCGAAGTGCTCGAGCTGGGCTTCGATCTCGGGCCAGCTCGCCAGGCCGCCGTTGACGACGATCTCGAGCGCCGGGAGCTCGCGCTTGAGGCGGTGGACGAGGTCGTAGCGCAGCGGCGGGATCTCGCGGTTTTCCTTGGGCGACAGGCCCGACAGGATCGCGTTGCGGGCGTGCACGATGAAGGTCTTGCAGCCGGCCTCCCCGACCTCGGCGACGAAATCTCGCATGAACTCGTAGGATTCGGTGCGGCCGATGCCGACGCGGTGCTTGACGGTGACCGGGATCGATACCGCCGCGCGCATAGCGCGCACGCAGTCGGCGACGAGTTTCGGCTCGGCCATCAGACAGGCGCCGAAGGCGCCGCGCTGCACGCGCTCGCTCGGGCAGCCGATGTTGAGGTTGACTTCGTCGTAGCCGCGCCGCTCGGCCAGGCGCGCGCAGGCCGCGAGCTCGTCGGGTTCGCTGCCGCCGAGCTGAACGGCGAGCGGATGCTCGGCACGATCGAAGGCGAGGTGCCCCCCGGCGTCGCCGTGCAAGAGCGCGCCGGTGGTGATCATCTCGGTGTACAGGCGCACGCGCGGCGCGATGGCGCGCAGGAGGAACCGGCAGTGCCGGTCGGTCCAGTCCAGCATCGGCGCTACACAAAACCGATTCAGCCCGTAAGTGTCTGTGTGCAATGGGAATATCTCAATAAATCGTAACTACTCACCCCCCCCGGACGGTTCCGCACCGGGGGACGAGGCGCTTGACATCGTAGAGACGTGAAGCTACGCTGCGTTCTAGTCTTTGCAAGAGGACGGATCGAGCAGCGATGGGCGCGTA
>Ga0307373_10002060_pt1 | contig 36799 bp, 38 predicted proteins | sample OX2MG_FD_202534 | JGI IMG/M metagenome (GOLD analysis project Ga0307373, IMG submission 202534) | Soil microbial communities from Risofladan, Vaasa, Finland - OX-2 | ecosystem: Environmental > Terrestrial > Soil > Coastal area > Acid sulfate soil | place: Finland: Risofladan, Vaasa | collected...
TGTAAGTGGTAGCGAACCCAGGCCAATATCGTCACAAATTGCTATCGATGCGTGGCTCCTGAGGATGGAAATAACCGCGCAAGGCGCCATCGGCTACGCAGAGTAATGACCGAGCGAGAAAATCCCGCCTCGGCCGTCCTCGGTCAGCCGTCAGCCCCCCATGGCGTGCACGCCGCCGTCCACGTGCACGATCTCTCCCGTGGTCGCGGGGAACCAGTCCGACATCAGCGCGACGCAGGCTCGGGCGGCCGGCTCGTGATTGTTCAGATCCCAGCCGAGCGGTGCCCGTCCGTCCCACATTGCCTCGAACTGATCGAAGCCAGGAATGGACTTGGCGGCCATGGTCCGCAGCGGCCCGGCGGCGACCAGGTTGACCCTGATCTGGTACTCGCCGAGATAGCGAGCGAGATATCGGGCGCACGACTCGAGGCCTGCCTTGGCGACGCCCATCCAGTCGTAGGCGGGCCAGGCCAGGCGGGCGTCGAAGTCGAGCCCGACCAGCGAGCCGCCGTTTTCCTTCATCAGCGGCAGCGTGGCCATCGCCAGTGCCTTCAGCGAGTAGGTGGAGACGTGGACAGCAGCCGACACGTCCTGCCATGGCGTGGCGAGGAAATTCCCGCCCAGGGCGGCCGTCGGGGCGTAGGCGATCCCGTGCAGCACGCCATCGAGGGATCCGACATGCTCGCCGACCCGCTCGGCCAGGGAGCCGAGGTGATCGGGATCTGTCACGTCGAGCTCGAGGACAGGCGGCGGGTCGGGCAGTCGCTTCGCGATCCGCTCGACGAGGCTCAGCCGCCCGAAGCCGGTGAGCACGACGGTCGCGCCCTGCTCCTGTGCCACTCTCGCCACGTGGAAGGCGATCGAGGAGTCGGTCAGTATGCCGGTGATGAGAATCCGCTTGCCGTCCAGTAGCCCCATCGCTCGCCCTTCCGTTGCCTGTCAGTGGCCCATGCCGAGGCCGCCGTCCACCGGGATGACGGCGCCGGTGATGTATCCGGCCTCAGGTCCGGCGAGGAACTGAACCACGCCGGCCACCTCGTCGGCCGACGCGGTGCGGCCCAGCGGCACGCTCGCGACGATCGATTTCTTCCGCTCGTCGGTGAGCTCGGCCGTCATGTCGGTGTCGGCAAATCCCGGCGCGACGACATTGACCGTGATATTGCGGCTGCCGAGTTCCCTGGCCAGCGAGCGGGCCATCCCGATCAGCCCGGCCTTGGAGGCCGCGTAATTCGCCTGGCCGGCCGAGCCGAGCATCCCGACCACGGACGAGATGAAGATGATCCGGCCCCGGCGCAGCCGCATCATCGGCCGGACGGCGCGCTTAGCCACCCGGTAGGCGCCGGTCAGGTTGGTGTCGACAACCGAGGTGAAGGCGTCCTCGCTCATCAGCGCGAGCAGCTGGTCGGCCGTGGTGCCCGCGTTGGCGACGACGACCTCGACCGGGCCGTGCGCGGCCTCGGCGATCTTGAAGGCCTCGTCGACGGCCGCCGCGTCCCTGACGTCGCATCTGGCCACAGTCAGCCCATCGATCTCCTCGCCAGAGCGGGACGTGACCGTGACCCCGTCGCCGGCTGCCGCGAACCGCTGGGCGATCGCCAGCCCGATCCCCCGGTTGCCGCCGGTAACCAGGACGGATCGGCTCATGATCTACCTCCCGGGGACAGCGTGCCGTTCGCGGCAGTCAGTATGGCAGACCGGCGCGCCGGCTGATCAGGAGTCTTCGAGCCGGAAGCCGACCTTCATGCTGACCTGGATGTGGGCGATCTCCCCGTCCTCGAGCTGGCCGCGGACCTCGGTCACCTCGAACCAGTCCAGGTGGCGCAGCGTCTGCCCGGCCCGCTGCAGCCCGTTGCGGATGGCGGCGTCGATGCTCGTCGGTGACGTGCCGACTATCTCGGTTACGCGATACGTCCGATCGGTCATGGTGCTCCTCCAGGTGAACGGTCCTCGTTGCCTTAGGTCTACTACCCGTGCCCAGCCCGGGCACCATGCCACGCCCGCGGCCGGCCGGCGCTGATTAGCTTCGCCGCGCCGCGCCGCTTAACGTGAGAGGTGTGCGAAGCCGTCCGAATGCCCGCCGTGACCAGGCTCACCTGGTCACCGACGCACGCCAGTCCCGGTCTGAGGAGATCGGTCAGCGCGAGCGCCGGTACCTGGTGATGATGGGCGTGCGGGTGGTGTGCTTTGTGGTGACCGTGGTCATGTTCGTTAACCACGCGGGCTGGCTCACGGTGATCCCGGCGGCCGGGGCCATCGCACTGCCCTATTTCGCCGTTGTCGTCGCTAATAGCAGGCGCCAGCTTGGCGGGAGCGGATTCCGCACCTATCAGCCGCGGCTTCCGGAGCGATACGAACCGCCGGAGAGCGACCGGAACAAGGACGGCAACTCGCCGTAGCGGCGGGCAGGAATCGCGTTGCGGCTGGTAGCCCCCCGTTTCGGGCGGATCGGGCAGCACCGGCGTGTTTCGCTGTAAGGGAGCAGCAAGGCCGCAATGTCGGACGCAAATCGGCGATCCGGGCCGGTACTAGCTACCCGTCATCCGCAGATTCGCTTCTAATCCGGTCTTGACGCACATGGGGGTGGTTCGGTGTAACATGCTTACCGGTGCTCTGGTCCCCCGCCGGGGCACCGTTGCCGGCGTTCCGGGCCCCCGTCGGAGCGCCGATGAATGCGACGCCGGGTGGTTTGCCCCCGTAGCCACCCGGCGTCGCCCTTTTTCTGTGTCCGGGTAAATTCAACGCCGTACCGGCGCTGCTCCGATCTTCGGCCAATTTCCTCCGGCCGCCATTTGCTCCGCTACTCGGTCTTGCGGAACTGCTCGATCGCGATGGTCATCATCGCCAGGCCCATGACCGCCACGATCCCCAGCGACAGCCACACCGGGACCGGCCAGCCTGCCCAGGTGAGTCCCGGCGCGAGCAGGTGCTGCGCGGCCACCGGGAGGTTCAGGTGGCTGAAGACCGCGTGCCGCATCGGGCCGACCACGTAGGTGAGCGGGTCGATCCTGGTCAGGATCGTGAGCCAGCCCGGCAGCCCGCTCAGCGGGTACAGCGCCCCGGACAGGAAGAACAGCGGCATGACCAGCATCTGGGTCAGGGCCATGAACGCCTGGAACTGCGTGATCCGCGCCGCCATCATCACGCCGAACGCGGTCAGCGTGAACGAGAGCAGCAGCAGTTCGCCGACCAGCGTGAGCAGCAGCACCGGGTTATACGGCACGTGCGCGAAGCCGGCCAGGGCAAGGAAGACGATGCCCTGGAAGGTCGCGATGGTGGCGCCGCCCAGGCACTTGCCGATCACGATCGACGCCCGGCTGACCGGCGCTACCAGGATCTCGCGCAGGAAGCCGAACTCCCTGTCCCAGACGATCGATCCGGCCGAGAAGATGGCGGTGAACAGGACCGACATCGCGAGCACGCCCGGATAGATGAAGGTCTTGAAATCCACGTTCCCCGGCATGCCGCGCCCGGCCAGCGAGGACAGGCCGGTGCCGAGAATGAACAGGAACAGGACCGGCTGGACGAGCGCGGTCACCGCCCTGAGCCGGTCGGTCCTGAACCTGATCAGCTCCCGGCGCCAGACGATGCTGATCGCCCGCAGGTCATGCTGGAGGCCATGGGATGGCACGGCCACCCTGATCGATTCGACGATGGCCGATTCCGTGGCCGGCGTGGCGGTGTCGGTGACCATAGTCATCGCCTTCCTCTGAAGCGCGCCGCCATCTGGCGCATGGCATCGGTGCCGGAGACCTCCGCGTCGCGGATCGTCTTGCCGGTGTAGGACATGAAGACATCGTCCAGTGACGGCCGTGACACGCTCACCGAGCGGATCGGAACGCCGAGCTCGGTGAAGAGCCTGGGCACGAACTGCTCGCCGGAGGCGACCGAGAAGGTCACGGCCCCCTCGTGCACGGCGGCATCGAGGCCGAAGGTCCCGGCCAGCGCCGTGATCGCGGCCTGGTCGTCGGCGGTCTGGATCTGCACGCGGTCCTTGCCGATGCTGGCCTTGAGCGCCTCTGGCGTATCGATCGCGACGATCTGCCCGTGGTCGATGATCGCGATCCGGTCGCAGTGCTCGGCCTCGTCCATGTAGTGGGTGGTCAGGAAGATCGTGATGTCCTCGCGCCCCTTGAGCTCGTTGATATAGGCCCAGATCGAGGACCTGGTCTGCGGATCCAGGCCCACCGTCGGCTCGTCGAGGAACAGCACGTGCGGGGCGTGCAGCAGGCCGCGGGCGATCTCCAGCCTCCGCTGCATGCCGCCGGAGAATGTGCTGACCAGGCTGTCCTTGCGATCCCACAGGCCCACCATGTCCAGTACCTGGCGCATCCGCGGCAGCACGGCGTCCTTGGGCACGCCGTAAAGCTCCGCGTGGAACCTGAGGTTCTGCGCCGCGGTGAGGTAGCCGTCGAGTGTCGTGTCCTGAAAGACAAGCCCGATATTGCGCCGCACCGCGTCCCGCTGGGTCGCCGTGTCGAATCCGGCCACTCTGGCCGTCCCTGACGTGGCCTTGGCCAGCGTGCAGAGGATCTTGATAGTGGTGGTCTTTCCCGCGCCGTTGGGGCCGAGGAAACCGAATGTCTCGCCGGCCAGGACGGTGAGGTCGATGCCGCGAACAGCCTCGACCTCGCCGTACCGCTTGGCCAGCCCCGATACCTCGATGACGGGCCGCGGGGCGCCGCCCGCTCCGTCAGCCGCCACGGTGAGCGGCTGGCTGCCGGTCGTCCTCGCCGGAATGCTCACTGTCACCCCCGGTACGAGCCTAGCTGGGGCTGGAATCGGATTCTGGCTGCGCACCGTCGGGCTCACCGGCTGCCTCGTCGTCCTCGGCCAGGATCCGGTAGAGCGACCGGCGGGCCTGGGTGAGCACCTTGCGTGCCTCGGCCTGCTGCGCCTGGTGGCCGGCGCTCAGTACCTGAAATGCCGCCACATGGACCTGGCGGACCAGTGAGTGCATGTCGGCCGCGGCGCTGACGGCGTCGCCCGACATGGCCGACCATGGTGCCGTCAGCTCTTCGGCATGTTCCGCCGCGTAGGCGCGGCCCGCGTCGGTCAGCGCGTAGGCACGACGCTCGCCGGCGCTGGCCTGCAGGGCGATCAGGTTCTCGTCCTCCAGCTGGGCGAGTGCCGGGTACACCGAGCCCGGGCTTGGCCGCCACAGGCCGCCGCTGCGCTCGCTGATCTGCTGGATGATCTGATATCCGTTCATCGGCTCCTCGGCGAGAAGCGCGAGTGCCGCGGCGCGCACGTCGCCGCGCTTCGCACGGCCGCCCCGCCTGCCGTAGCCACGGGACCACGGGCCGAAGCCTGGCGGCCCGCCGTGCATTCCCGGACCGCCATGGAAGGGCCGCCCGAAGTCAGGGGGAAACTCGCCCCCGCCGGGGCCGCCGAACTCGGCGCGGCCGCGGAATCCCGGGCCGCGCACGCCTGCCTGCTCTGCTCCTGGCTCGAAGCCAGGGGGGGCAGCGAACCGAGCCCTGAATCGCTTGCCGCCACCGCCGTGATGTCCCTGCCGGTGACTATCCCAGTACTCGCTGTCGTGTTCGTTCATGTCCTGCCTGTTCATGCTTACTCCTCGTCTGAAGCTCTTGATAGTTCAAAGATATATCGTTAATGACGACAAGGCAAGAGCAGGATCGCTGCGAGCGGAGATTTCTAGCCGGAGCGGAGATTTTTTAGCCGGAGCTGGCCGGCTGCCAGCGGTCAGCCAGGTCCGTCAGCTGGCTGACCGCCGGGCCGAGCTGCTGACCGCTGCCGACGGCGATGCCGAGCAGGAAGGCGGTGACCGGCGCGGCTGGCCGGTCGACCTGGTGCGCGACCTGGCGGGCGAGATCGAGAACAGCCCGCTGGTCCACGACAGCGGGTTCGAGGCCGAGTTCGGCGCAGGCTGCGTCGACCCACTCATCGAGTGTGCTCATCGTCTGCCTCTCTGCGTTGCGGGTCGTCTGTGCCTTGCTGGTGGTCTGTGCCTTGCTGGTGGTCGGGCCCGCGGGAAAGCGCACGTGCGGCGGCCACGTCCTCGGGAGTATCGCAGTCGAGCCATGGCGGCGCCCGATCCGGCGCGACGGTGACCTCGACGGGGCGAAGCGGCCCGAGCACCCCGCCCAGCGAGCTGCCCTGATAGCCGGCCAGTGCCGCCGCCAGGTCTGCGGCCCGCCAGCAGCTGGCGAGCCACTGCGGCCTGCCCTGGTCATCCACGAGCATCGCTCCGCTGGCCTGCTGCCCGGTGGCGGCGGTCAGGAGCGCACGGAGATGGCTGTCCTGCAGGAAGGGCAGGTCGGCCGCGAGCAGGATCAGCCAGGGTGCGGCGATGAGCTGAAGGCCGGCCCGCAGCGCTGGCACCGGCCCGGCACCCGGCGGCTGTTCCGAGGTGAAAGCGACCGCGCAGCCCCGTGCCGCCAGCTCACCGGCCAGACCGGGCCTGGGCGGCCCGACCACGACGACGTGTCCGGCACCGGCGCCCGCTGCGGCGGCCGCGACAGCCGCGACCATCGCCCGGCCGCCGATCGCGATCCCTGGCTTGTCGGCACCGCCGAGGCGGCGCGCCCGGCCGCCTGCCAGCACAAGGGCAGCGAGAGGTCCGGCCCGTTCCGCGCCGACCTGTTCCGCGCTGACCTGTTCCGCGCCGAGCTCTTCCGCGCCGAGCTCTTCCGCGCCGGTCGGGACCGCCATGCCTGGCCGGTCAGCCGCCGATGGCCGACATCGGCCTGGCGGGCTGGAGGAAGCCAGGGTCGTTGATGCCGTGACCGGGCAGCTTGCTGGCTACCGCGCTCCGCCACCGTTCCGCCAGCTTGTCGTCGTCGGCGCCGGCTCGCAGCGCCGCCCGCAGATCGCTCTCTTCCCTGGCGAACAGGCAGTTCCGCACCTGGCCGTCCGCCGTCAGCCTGACCCGGTCGCACGAGCCGCAGAACGGCCTGGTGACCGAGCCGATCACGCCGACCCGCTCGGGGCCGCCGTCGACCAGGAACGTCTCGGCGGGAGCGGAGCCGCGCACGCCGGGATCGTCGGGGGTCAGCGAGAACTTCGCGGACAGCGCCTGCAGGATCTCGTCGGCCGTGACCATGTTCTCCCGGCGCCAGCCATGCTGGGCGTCGAGCGGCATCTGCTCGATGAATCTCATCTGATAGCCCCGGTCAAGGCAGAACTGCAGCAGGTCAGGAGCTTCCAGGTCGTTGACGTCCCGCATCAGCACGGCGTTGACCTTGACCGGCGCGAGTCCGGTCGCCGCCGCCGCGGCCAGGCCGGCGAGCACGTCAGGGAGCCTGTCCCGCCGCGCCAGCTTCACGAACGCCTCGGCGTCCAGGGTGTCGAGCGAGACGTTCACCCGGTCCAGGCCGGCCTCGTGCAGCGGGCCGGCCAGCCTGGCCAGCCCGATGCCGTTGGTCGTCAGCGAGATCTCGGGGCGCGGTGTGAGCGCGGCTGTCCTGGCGATGATCCCGGCCAGGCCACGACGCAGGATCGGCTCGCCCCCGGTGAACCGGATCTCGGTAATGCCCAGCCGCTGTACGGCGATGCCGAGCAGCCTGACAAGCTCGTCGTCGGTGAGCTGATCAGGACCCGGCAGCCAGTCGAGGCCCTCGGCCGGCATGCAGTAGCTGCACCGCAGGTTGCACCGGTCGGTGAGCGAGACACGCAGGTCGGTGGCGACACGGCCATAGGAGTCGGCGAGCATGACCTACCTCCTTAGCTGGCAGCGGGGTCGCTTTCACGCTGGCTTAGCCTACTTCTTGATCTTTGTGCGCAGTCAGGTGCTTGCCCGCCTGGCGGCAGGCAAGCGCCCGCGCATCTAGCAACAAGCGACGACGGCGCCGATTCGTTCCCGCGGCGGCGGCCGGATCACGGAGGATGAGGGTCATGACCGTGACGGGCGCGATCTGGCGCGAGCAGCTAACCTCCGAGCAGCGGGCCGCGCTCGGCCGCGATGCGGGCACGATCGCCAATCCGCGGCCTGATGTCCTGGTCGTCGGCGGCGGGATACTCGGCGTGGCCATCACCGCGGCGGTGCACGACGCCGGCCTCGGATCGGTACAGCTGATCGAGGCCGGCCGGCTGGGCGCCGGTGCCACCGGCGGTGCTACCGGGCTGCTGATCCCCGAACCGCATCAGTGGAGCGACCCGGAGACCTTCGTCGACCTGGAGCGCGCCAGCCTGCAGCGGTGGCGGTACCTCGATCAGGTCACGCCGGGCGGACTCGGGCTGGTCGAGCTCGACTGGATCGGCCTGGCGCCAGATGCCGGCGGCCTCGCCGCGCATCAGCCGGCGAACGTCGAGTGGCTCGATGCGTCCAAGGTCGCGGCTCTCGTTCCCGGCCTGGCCTGGCATCTGGGCGGTGCGCTCATCCGGCATCAGGCCAGGGTGAATCCGCTGCGGGCGCTGGTCGGGCTGGCCGACGGGCTCCCGTCGGTCGGAACGGGGGTGGCGGCTACCGCGGTCACCATCCGCGGCGAGCGGATCGAGTCGGTCACCACGTCAGCCGGGGAGATCAGCCCTGGCGCTGTGGTCTTCGCCACCGGCCAGCCGCCGGTCATCGACGGCCTCGAGCTCGACATCCCGTCCGATCGGGTCAAGGGGCATCTGCTCGTGACCGAGCCGGCCCAGGAGTATCTGCCCTGCACAGTGGCGCCGGTAGCGACGCCGCTGGAGGACGGACGGCTGCTGGCGGGAGGCACCTTCGACTACGGAGATGAGAGCCCGGTCGTCCGCGAGGAAGTTGTGGACACGATCATGGGCGGGCTGCGGGCGGCGCTGCCCGGCATCCGCGGCGTAGGCGTCTCGCACCAGTGGTGCTGCTTCCGGCCCCGCCATCCGGACCGCCGCCCCGTGATCGATCGGGTCCCCGGCCTCGGCAATGCCTGGCTGACCTCAGGCCACTTCCGCACCGGCATTCTCAATGCACCGGCGACCGGCCTGGCGATCACCCGGTGGATCTCGGCGGACAAGCCGCCGCCGGAGGCCAGGACCTGGAGCGCGCAGCGGTTCGCGGGTCGTGATCAGAACCGCGAGAAGGATTAGGCGTGGTCAGGACGACTAGGGCCGCATCCTCCTGCGGTCATCCGGCAGTCGCTGGGTGACCCGCAGCCGGTCAAGGTGCTCGAGCAGCGGGATGACCGTCCGCCTGGTCGAGCCGAGCGCGATCCGCGCCTGCGATGTCGTGAACGGCTGCTCGAGTCCGGCCAGGATCCTGGCTGCCCGCTCGCCGGCATCTGGCGCGAGCACGACCTGATCGCCCAGCCGCAGCAGCGCGCCGTGCCGGGCGGCGGCCGCGAGATCACGCTTGTCCAGGCCTAGCTCGGTCAGCCTGCTGGCCTCCGGCGCATCAAAAGGACCGGCCGCGAGATCGGCCATGAGCGACGCCACCGCGGCGGCCAGAGCGGGCGGCAGTCCCGGCGTCGTGCGACCGGCCCGGACCGCGAGGACGGCGCCGGTGAGCATGACCGATGGCGCGGCCGGGACCAGCGCGAGAACGAGCCGGCGGTCGGGCAGCCGCAGCGATTCGCGGGCGGCGTCGACCGGCAGGCCGGCCGAGAGCGGGTCCCGCGCGGCATGTTCGGCCACCAGGGCGGCCAGCTTGCTGGCGAGCCCGGCCCAGTACTCCGGATCGGCCAGCCAGCCGGCCGCGACAGGCGCGGGCTGGTCGGTGCAGCCCACGGCGGTCAGGTCGGCCGCCAGGACCAGCTTGCGCCGCCTGAGCAGGTCGGCGGCGGCCGGCCGGTCTGGCCAGGACGCGAGTTCCGCGGCGGCCGCGGCAGCCGCGCCCCGGCGAGTCAGCGGCGGCGGGTTCACGTCAAGCACCACCGCGCCGAACAGTCCCTGCCAGAGCACGGGCCCGGCACCACTACCGGCGGCTTCGGCGCGGTCGTCGTCATCATCGGGCTCCGCCGCGGCTCCGGCCTGCGGACTCTCCCGCCTAGCGGCGCCCGGATCACGCAGCAGCACCCGGTCTCCCACGTGCAGCGGCAGCGGGTCGCGGAGCAGCAGCCTGGCCAGCCCGGCGCCCAGCATCCGCACCGTGGCCGGGGTTCGCGCGGAGCCGACGTGCACGGTGATCGTCGCCGGCAGCGGATCGCCCTCCTGCTGGCCGCTGCGGTGCCCCCCGCTGGCGATCCGCACGTCGATCTGCCTGGCCAGGGTCCACCGGCCGGGCTGGATCAGCGCCATGCCCCTGGCCACGTCGGACTTGTCGATGCCACGCAGGTTCAGCGCCGCCCTGGCGACGCCGGTGAGCGTGGCGGCACTCTCCCCGAGCGACTGGAGGCCGCGTATCCTGACCGGCCGCAGGGCGGGGGTCACGAGCAGATCGTCGCCACGGCCGATCTGGCCGGCCGGCAGCGTGCCCGTGACGACGGTGCCGCTGCCCGTGATGCTGAAAGCACGGTCCACCCAGATCCTGACCGGCGCCGCCGGATCGGCCGGCGGCAGGCTGCCGGCCAGCTCAGCCAGTGCGCTGACCAGCTCAGGCAGGCCGGCGCCGGTGACCGCGCTGACGGCGACGGCCCGCACCGAGCCGAGGCTGGACCTGCGGATCTGGGCGGCCGCCTCCGCCATCGCCGGGCCAGGGTCGGCCAGGTCGGCACGGGTGACGGCGAGCAGGCCGCGGGAGATGCCGAGCGCGTCGATGGCCGCGAGGTGCTCGGCCGACTGCGGCATCCAGCCGCCGTCGGCGGCCACCACGAACAGCACGGCTGGGACGGGGCCCACTCCGGCCAGCATGTTCGGGATGAACCTGGCGTGCCCTGGCACGTCGACGAAGGCTAGCTGCTCCCCCGAGGCCAGCCGCATCCAGGCGTAGCCGAGGTCGATCGTCAGGCCCCGGCGCTGCTCCTCGGCCCAGCGGTCGGGTTCCATCCCGGTCAGCGCGCGCAGCAGCGCCGACTTGCCGTGGTCCACGTGACCGGCGGTCGCGATGACGTGCATCGGCGCGTCAGCCCGGCCCGGCCGCCGCCGCGAGCACCGCGCCAGCCAGCGTGTCGTCGTTGGCCGCCGCGACCGCGAACAGGTCGAGCAGCAGCCTGTCATCGCTGACCCGGCCGACCACGGCTGGCCGCCGCCCGGTCCGCACCTGCTCCCCTGAGCGCAGCGGGACGGCCAGCAAGCCAGGCAGGCTGACGGCCGCGCTGGCCAGCGTCACCCCAGGGGCACCGCCGCCCCCGACGGCGGCCTGACTGGCTACCGGCCGGGCATCGAGTCCGGCTGCGGCGAGCACGCCAGCGAGCCGTTCTGCCCGGCGGGTCAGCTCCCCCGGATCGGCGGAGAGTGCTTGCGGCACGGGCGGCGCGGGGCCGGCCAGCGTGGCCTCGAGCGAGGCCACCGTCAGCTTGTCTACCCGCAGTGCCCTGGCGAGCGGGTGCCTGGCCAGCTGTCTCACCAGGTCGGCGCGGCCCAGCAGCAGCCCGGCCTGCGGACCGCCGAGCAGCTTGTCGCCGCTGGCCGTCACCATGTCGGCGCCCGCCCGCAGCCAGGTTGCCGCGTCCGGCTCGTCCGGCAGCGCCGGATGAGGTGCGAGCAGCCCGGACCCGATGTCACCGACCACGGGCACGCCGAGCCCGGCAAGCTCGCCGATCCCCGCGCTCGCCGTGAAGCCAACGATCCGGTAGTTCGACGGGTGAACTTTGAGCACGAATCCGGTCCGCGGCCCGATGGCGGCCGCATAGTCCGCGACGGACGTCCGGTTCGTGCTGCCGACCTCCCGGATCGTCGCGCCGGTGCTGGCCAGCAGTTCGGGCAGCCGGAAGCCGTCGCCGATCTCGATCAGCTCGCCCCTGCTGACCACGATCTCGCGGCCCGCGGCCAGCGCAGTCGCCGTGAGCACGAGGGCGGCCGCGTTGTTGTTCACCACGTGGACGGCCTGCGCGTCCGGCACGGCCCTGGCCAGCGCCGCGAGCATCGCCGCGCCGCGGCGCCCGCGGGCTCCCCTGGCCAGGTCGAACTCAAGGTCGGTGCAGCCCGCCGCGGCGGCGACGGCGTCGCGCGCGGCGGCGGACAGCGGCGCCCGGCCGAGGTTGGTGTGCAGCAGCACGCCGGTCGCGTTGAGCACGGGGGTCAGGCTGGCCGCCAGCGGCGGCAGCCCGGTCACGGCCGCGGCCGCCACCTCGTCAGGACCGATCTCGCCATCCCTGGCCCGCTGCTGTGCCCGGCGCACCGCGTCACGTACCAGCGGCCGGCCGAGCCGGAGCTCCGCAGCGGCCAGCCGCGGGTCGGCCAGAATGGCGTCGGTGCGCGGCACCAGCCTGCGGGCATCGTCCACGATCGTGACCATACCTCTCGCGGCACGGCGCCGGCACGGCGCGACCTGACCAGTCAGTCCCGCGCCTGGCCCGGAGTACCTGGCGCGACACGGCACCGCGTCGTCATGGCATGTTGCCCATCATGCGTCCTGATGTGCCAGGCTTGATCAGCTGATGCGAGGAAAGCGAGAGCAGACATGGCCGGTAGCGTGCGGATATCGCGGAGCAGGGGCAGTCTGTGCGGGCTTGCCCTCGTCCTGCTCGGCGGCTGGGGAGGCGTGGCGCCTCTTGCCGGGCCGTCGTTCGGCTACGGGTTCACCCCCGATCAGGCGTGGGACGTCACGCACGGCAGGCTGTACCTGTCCGTGCTTCCAGGCGCCGTGGTGCTGGTCGCCGGGCTGATCGTCCTGGTGACGCGCAGCAGGGCGTTCGGCGGCCTCTGCGCGCTCATCGCTGCTCTGGGCGGTGCGTGGTTCATCGCGGGGGCGGCGCTGGTGAGGTTGCTGCCCGCGGGGCAGGCCGCGTCGATCACCACGGGCGCGCCGCTCAATACGGCGCCGTCCAGGATCGTGCTGACCGGCCTGACGTTCTATGCCGGCGTCGGCGCGCTGATCGTGTTCTTCGCCGCCGTGGCGCTCGGCCGCTTCTCGATCGCGGCCCACAAGGACCATGCCAGGCTGGCCGCCGGCCTCGGCGACGCCGCCGGCGTGGCGGGCGCAGGCGCGCTTGCGTACAGCGCCTACGCCGACCAGCAAGGCCAGCCGCAGCACCTGCCGGGCCAGACACAGGACTTCCCGGCTCCGGCGCAGTATCCGGCGCAGTACCCGACCGGACCGGACTCGTTCCCGCCCGATCAGTACAGCACCACGCCCGAGCAGTACCCGTCCCATGATCCGTTCGGGCTGACCCAGGACGCGTACCCGACGTCCCAGGCACCGTTCCCGCCCGCGCCGAACCCGTTCCCGTCGGGCCAGGATCCCGCCGGGGCCACCCAGACTGGCCTGCAGCGCCCCTACGGCCAGCCGGACCCGGGCTCGCCGGCGCCGTAACAGGCCGTGCGGTAACCGGGCTTTCTGGCCGACCGAACCGGACTATCTCAAGTTACCGGTAGTTATTCCACCATTCATCGTCATGCGTCGTCATCTTCGGCATAATGCGCACCAAGCCAGATGACGGACCCGTCGTCTCGTTCGGGCAGCAACCGATGGGAGTCGCGCGTGACGCTCTCACTGCGATCCTTCAGCCGCCGGATCGCGCCGGCACTCGCCGTGCTCACCAGTGCGGTCACGGTGGCAGTTGCCACGCCGGCTTCCGCGGTGACGCCGACCGACTGGACCGCGTACCTCGGCGGACCCGCGCATACGTCGGCCAGCTCCGATCCGGGCATCACGCCGGCCATCGCCGCCAGCCTGTCCCGGAAGTGGCAATTCAATATCGGGTTCGTCTCCAGCCCGGTGGTGGCCGACGGCTCGGTCTTCATCGGCTCGTTCGCCGGCTGGTTCTACAAGATCAACGCCCTGACCGGCGCGCCGCAGAAGAAGATCTTTCTCGGCTTCCAGCCGAAACGAACCTGCGCGGCGTTCGGCTTCGCCTCCACCGTCACGGTCGCGCGCGACCCGTCGTCCGGGCTGGACACCGTGTACGTGGCCGCTCCCGACGGCTACCTGTACGCACTCGACGCGGCGACGCTCACGCGGAAGTGGCGGTCCGCGATCGCGATCCCGTCCACCAAGGTCAGCGACTACTTCCAGTGGTCCTCGCCCACGGTCGTGAACGGCCGGATCTACGTCGGCATCTCGTCGAACTGCGATAAGCCGCTGGTCCGGGGCGGGGTCGCGGCGTACCAGCAGACTACGGGGAAGAAGGTCGCCTCCTTTTACACCGTGCCCAAGGGGGCCGTGGGCGGTTCGGTCTGGTCGTCGGTGGCCGTGGACAGCGCGGGTGACGTCTACGCCACCACGGGGAACGGCCCTGGGACCTCGACACGGTACGACACCGACTCGATACTCAAGCTCAGCCCCGCGCTGAAACTGCTGGCCAGATTCCAGGTCCCCAAAGCCCAGATAACCGGGGACGGGGACTTCGGCGGCTCGCCGACCTTGTTCACTACCCGGATCAAGGGCGCCGTCGCGCAGCTGGTCGGGGCCTGCAACAAGAACGGCCTCTACTATGCGCTCCGGCGGTCGAGCATGAAGGTCGTCTGGACGCGCCGGATCGGTGTCTCCTCGATCGGCAAGGTGCGCGCGCAGTGCCAGTCGGCCGCCGCTTTTGACGGGCGCTACCTGTACATGGCCGGCCCAGCGACCACGATCAACGGAGAGGCCTACCGGGGCTCGGTCCAGCGGATCGCGCCAGCGACGGGCGCCATCGGATGGAAGACGGGCCTGCCCGAAGGCGTTCTGACCAGCCCCGCGGTCAACGGAAGCGGCGTCATCGGCGTCGGCACATACGACAACGGCACCGCGCCCAACGTCACCTACCTGGTCGATGCCTCCACCGGCGCGATCCTGATGACCCTGGACCAGGGCGTCGACTTCCCGCAGAGCGCCTTCGCCGATGGCTGGCTGTACACGGCGGGCGGCACCGGCCTGTACGCCTGGGGCCCGTAGTCGCGTCAGCGGCGTACGAGGCCGCTAGCGGCCAGGGAGCGCTGAACTTCGCTCTTGGCAACCGCGGCCAGTTCGGCCAGCCGCTCACCCCTCCGGAACGGAGGTCGTGCAGGTGGCGGAGGCGGACGGAATCGAACCCGCCGACGACGCGGAGCACCGTCCGCCGGTTTTGAAGACCGCTCAGGTGGGCTGAAGGCGGCTAAAACGGACGCAAGCCGTTGCGATCCGCGCAGGTCAGAGCGGGTCACCAGGGCAACGCGGCGTCACGCGACACAAGCCGGCGAAAGCCGTTTCGAGTCATCACGGTGCCAGCACGGGCGGTGGTCCTGGTGACCCGCACGGACCGTGACCGCTACCGGAGGCTGACCGCCTCGGCTGTCCTGCTCGTCGCGGTCATCGCGGCGGTCATAAGCTACCGGCACGTGGTCGCTCTGGCCTTCCGCTACGGCCAGCCAGCCCTGGCCGCCGAGGAGTCGGAGGGCCGCCGCGGCTACCGCGTGCATTCCGAGGCGGAACCGCCCGGCCGGGATCTACGAAGCGATAGCTGGCGGCAGCGCGGCCGGGCCGTCGACCTGAACTTGACGATGTACACGAAAGACGACAGTTCGCGTTTCGCCGTCCAGTTCGGCAGCGAGCCGGTAGCTGCCGGGTTTCGGGAACTGGATGTTTGCGGCGATGGCGAGCACGCTTCGGAAGCTGGAGCCCGGGGGGATTCCCGGAGGTCGTCCAGCCTCGATCTGCGCTTCCACCCGCGTCAGCTCCGCCCCGTCCTCGTGCGTGATGGTGATCGTTAGCGGAAACCGCCGGTTGGTCTCGTTCCAGCCGATCATGATGGAAACACCGACGCCTAGATGCACGATGGCCGGCTGGCCACCTGGGCCCATCGGCTGCACCAAGTCGGTCCAACCTGCCCCGTGCAGGTACAGCTTCCCGTTGATGGCCTCGGCGTGATCTGCATTCATTACGTACTCGATCTCTGGCATCTGCTGCTCCTTGCGTGATCCGTGGAGTAGTCTACAGGCTGTATACGCAACGTAAATATACCAGTAGCCGTAGGTAGACCGCATGTACATCGCAGAGTGGCAGTGGCGCGATGCTAACGTTGCGCATCTAGCTGCCCACGGAGTGCGACCTGAAGATGTCCTCGCGGTGTGGCGGGAGGACCCTAGGTATAGACGAAACCGCAGAAATCGTGGAGCATCACACCAGATGATCGGGCCAGATGGGAGAGGCGGTTTCCTCGCGATCTTCATAAGTGAAGACGAAACAGAGAGAGGCCTGTGGCGAGTTATCACCGGCCGCAGCGCAACCGCGGCCGAACGCGCGTGGTGGGAACGGAGTTGAAGTGACCGAAAAGGAGCTAGCGGATGATGTCCTCGTCCATAGCGAGGACGAGGGCGAGTGGGAAGAGCAGCCGGAGCAGATCGAGAGCAAGCCCTCGGGAAGCCAGGTCATATCTGCACGCCTCCCTGCAAACCTGACACAACGAGTGCTGGCCGAAGCTAGCCGCCGCGGCGTCCGGCCTTCGGAACTAGTACGCGAGGCGATCGAGATGTGGCTTCATGCGATGCCTGGTGGCATTGCCGAGATCAGCGCCTATGCGGGACAGAACATGCGGGTAATCAGTCCGTCGGTCCAACGCAGCACAGAGAACTTCAACCTGGTTGTAGCGGTGCAAACAGAACCAGAACAGATCGAGATCGTCGCCGGCGCTGCCGTGGCCTGAGGGCTCAATGGCCCCTCGTACTGCCGCCTCCGGTGATCGCCGTAGCCCGGCATCGGCGGCTCGCCCATCTGCGCCATGGCCTCGGCCGCGATCTCGGCGCTGCTAATGACCCGCTCGGGCCGGTCAGCTCCCCGAAGCCCGGCAGGCCAGCCTCATCATCCGGATACCCGGTCACAGCTGGCCCCGCACGTACGTCGGCAGGGCGCCGAACAGCTCGCCGTCCGTGACGTTGCTGAGCTGGACGGGCTGGCCCTCGCGCATCCGGTCGGCACGCTCGCGCATCGTCTCGCCGGAGAAGTCCGGGTGAGCCAGCCGCCTTGCGTGCGCCTGCTGCTCCGCAGCGGTGAACGGCCTGCCCCAGGTACGGCTGGCGCTGCCGCTGCAGGCTTCCGGCCTGTGCGATGAGCGCGGCAGCGGTCACCGAGGCGGAGGCCGGGATCTGCGTGCTATACGGGCTATCCGCTGGGGGATCGCCGACGACATGCTGTCGCTGCGGGCTGACCAGCTCCCGCCGCCTGCTGCGGTTCCCGAGCCACGGCCCCTCGCCCTGGCGCTCGCCGCTCGCCGCCTCGATGTGACCGGTCGCCGTCATGGGCTGGCCGGTCTCGTCGACTGCAACCCGCCCGTGCTGGTCGGCAATCGGCATGCTGGCCCGGCGCGCCAGCACGTCCCGCCATGCCTGGCTGTCGACGTGGGCGGCGTAGTAGGCGGCGCTGGTGGCTTTGAACATCTCGGCCTCGCCGTTCGCGTACCTCTCGGCCGTCGTCGGGGCCTTGTCCAGCGCACGGCGGAGCTTCTCGCTCCGCCTGCCGTAGGCGCGCTGCGCTTCCAGCCGGGCAGCCTCGCGCTCCCGGCGCTCGCTGCGGGCCTGAGCGCGCTGCTGCTGGCTCAGGCCTGCCACGATGCCCCTGGCATCTGCGGGCAGGTCGATCGCCCAGGTCCGGCACACCTCAAGCACAGGGCATGCGGTCTGGCAAATCAGCGTCGTTCCGTGACGCGACGTTGTTCAAGGTGATCTACGGGTGGGGGCTGTTCTCTGGGGTTCGCCCGGTGTGCTCGAGGCGTGGCTTCTCGCGTTTGTGCAGCTCAGAAGCTGTTGGATGAGACGCTATCTGCTGCGACAGGTGTGGTGCAACGATCTAGTTCGGTGTGTCACCGGGATTGGGCCGCGTGGTTGAGCTGGGTCATGAGCTCACGGTTGGTGGCGCGGGCAGCGGCGAGGTCGTCATCGCGTTCTTCGAGTTGCAGCCGCAGGTCGGCGACTTGCTGCTCGAAGTGCGTGATCTTCTGGTTGAGAGCGTCGATATCGGCTGGGGCACCGAGTCCGGATTCGCGCCAGGCATCGTCACCGAGCGCCTCGGACAGGCGCTTCTCCAGGTGCTGGACTCGGGTGCTGAGCCGGACGGCGCGTTCGTGAGCGGCGAGCAGGTCCGCTTGCAGCGAGGCACGGGTGACGGCAGGACCAGCGCGGTCGCTCACAGTCGGTTCGGCTTGGAGGGCGTGGATCTTCTCCAGCAGGTCGCGGTGCCGGTAGAGGAACGTGCGGTCGACTCCGGCTGCGCGAGCGATTCCGGATGCGCTGATCTCGGCGCCCTCGGTGATGGCCTGGTCGAGCGCGGTGATGACGCGTTGGCGCCGGCGCGCGGAATCGGCGTGGCGGCCGTTGAGCATCGGCTGGGAGCGCGTGTCCGGCGCGGTGGCCGTGCTCGTGCGCTGGGGCTTTGCGGTGGTGCTCACGCGGTGGCCTCCGAGGTTATGGCGATCGTGACGGGCGGAGCGGGCGCAGCGGCCCGGAGTGTGGGCATGCCGAGGGGGACGGGATGGGCGGCGCGGTGACGGCGGATCACGGCGACGGCTTCGTCGATCTGGGCGCGCTCAGCGTCGTTGAGGTCGGCGACGTCGGCTTTGATCCTGGTGATCAGGTGCCGGATCCGGGTGATCTCCTCCTGGGCGGGGGTGGCGTCGGCGCGGGCCCATTCCTCGACGCCGTCGATGGTGGCGGCCAGCCGTTCCCGGGTGCGCAGCAGGTCGTCAAGGTAGGCGGTCAGGTCCGGCAGGTAGGAGACGTTGGTCCGGAAGTGGTCGCAGCCGGCGCAGCGGAACCGGATGGGGCAGGCGCCGCCGCCGGCCTGGACGTTGGACGGTTCGCTGCAGGTGCCGTATGGCACGGCGACTTCCCCGATCGCGTGGCGGGCACGTTCGGAGTCCAGCAGGGCCCGGGCGTCACGCCAGATACGGTTGCCGTGCCGGTCGAAGCTGAGCGCGGTGACCTTGTCGACGGCGTCGCGGCGGCGGTCTTCGCCGATCCGGTAGTAGCCGCGGGTCACCGAGTAGCTCCGGTGGTCGAGGAGTTCGGCCAGCACGTCGATGGGGACACCAGCGTCGGCATGGCGCTGGGCATAGCTGTGGCGGTAGGCGTAGGGCACGATCTTGGCCGGGTCGGATACGACCCCGTCGCGGGTGCGCAGGGCCGGCAGGCTGCTGACCCAGGCGCGGTGCCGGGCTTCCAGGGTCGATCTGCTGATCGGCTTGTTCCCGTCGGGGTTCCGGTAGGTGGCGGGCAGCAGTTTCAGCTTCGCGGCCAGAGCGCGCGGGAACCGTTGCCGGACCCGGTCTTGCTGGCGGGTGATCACCTCGGCTGTGGTGTTGCTGATCGGCAGGCGGCGGCCCAGCCGGTCGGCTTTGACGTTGTCATAGACCAGTACGGCGCCGCCGTCTTTGTCGCGGGCCAGGCAGTCCAGCGGCAGGCTGAGGATGTCCTCGGGCCTGCGCCCGGTGTCGATCCCGATCTGAGTGGCGACCCTGACCTCGGCAGGCTCAAGGGTGCGCAGATTGGCGCACAAGACCGTCATGATCTCTGGCGGCAGGTCGCGGCCAGGCTCGCCGCGCTGCGGGTCGGCGGGGATGTCGGCGCGTCCGACGGCGACGTCACCGGCCAGCCCGGCGGCAGGCTGCCCGGCCCGGGCCAGGCCCAGGGCGCGGATCCCGGCCAGTACCGCTCGCACGTCGCGGCAGATCATGTTCCGGCGGTAGCGGCTGATCTCGCCGGCTGCCTCCAGGTAGGCGATCCGGTTGAGGAAGGTCTCCACGTCGCCGCGGCCCAGCGCGGCCGGGTCGGACCCGTGATCTGGCCTGGTGTTCAGGTGCTGCGACACCAATCCCACATTGTTGATCTTCGCCTGGACCCGGGAGGCACCGCTGCCGCGGTGCCGGGGCAGCTGCTCAGCCGCCCACCGCTTGGCGGCGGCAGCCAGCCACGGCTGTGTGATCTTGGTGAACGACAGGGCGCCGGGGTGGCCGAAGATCGCCAGGTCCCAGGTGTCCTTGTTCTGCTCGCTGCCGGGGTCGGCCAGGGCCCGGCGGACGTCGCGGGTGAAGGCGCGCAGCACCGACCGGGCCCGCTTGCCCGGAGCCAGGTCGGGATCGCATTCGCGGATCGAGACGGCCTGCTGCCGGCGCAGGGTGTCGCTGACTGCCCGCAGCACCACATCGGTGAGGCGGAGCCCGCCCCGCAGGCGGGTCTGCAGTCCGGCCAGCACCTCTGTGACAACCAGTACCGGAAGCGCCCGCAGATTCACCTGCCCGGGCTCGGCCACCCCCGGCTCGGTGGCCTGCCACCACTGCTCATCCACCTCGGCGTTGCCCCGCTGGGCCACGCGCCACCGCTGGTAGTGGGTATTGCAGTAGCCGACGGCGCCATCGGCCGCACGCGTGCACGCCAGCACCAGGCACGCCCGGAGCGGCGGCAGGGGCCGTACCCACCGGTCAGCGAGGAAGTGCTCCAAAGGGACAGGCGCCTGCCGGTTGCGGAACTGCTGGGCGTGCGGTTCACACATCACCGCCTGCCGCACCGTCGGCTTGCACTGGCACCCAGGCACCGCGCAGTTCTCGGCGAGCCCAGGCGCTGCGGGCAGATGCTGGGCGGCGGCGATGTCAGTGGCGCTCATCCCCAGCTGCTGCAGGCGGGTGAAGCATCGGTAGCACACGCCGGGACAATCGTTGTGGACGGTTCCGGTGCATCGTCCGGCCCGGCATACCTGGCGGCCCAGCAGCCGGTGCTGCGCGGGCAGGAACAGGATCCGTGCCGCCGGATCCCATCCGGCCTCTTCCAGCAGTCCGCGGTCGAGCATCCCGGCCAGGCGGGCAGCTGCCCCGTCCAGGGCAGCCCCGTCCAGCACATGCGGGAACTCGGCAGATGCCCCGGCGGCCGGGCGCGTACTGGCCAGTGCCGTGGCGGTCACCGGCTGCCGCCTTCGCGCTCGCGGGGGCTGGGCACCGCGTCTACCGCGGCCCGCAGCCGCGAGGAGCCGGGATGCACATACACCTGAGAAGAGGTGATCGCCGCGTGTCCGAGCAGGTCAGCGATCACATCGATACCGGCGCCGGCATCGGCGGCATTGCTGCCGCAGGCGTGCCGCAGCTGATGCGGGCTGACCGGAGTGCCCAATCCTGCCCGGCGGGAGGCCGCCGCGAGCAGCTCCCCGATCGCGTCCGGGCGCATCGGCGCGCCGATCTGTCCGCGGAACAAGTTGACCAGCGCGAAATCGCTGGACCGCGCCTGGGGCACCCGCATCCGCTCGAACTCGTAGGTGTCGAAGGCCTGCACGGTGAGGAAGTCCAGCGGCACGACCCGTTGCCGGCGGGACTTGGCCCATGCCCCGTTGGGGTTGTCTTCCCGCCGCACCACGTGCAGGTGCGCCCGGGCGACCTGGCACCCCAGCCGCCGCGAGTCCACCAGCAGATGCACGTCACTGCGGCGCAGCCCGCACACCTCACCACGCCGCAGCCCGGCCCGGGCCATCAGCAGCACGATCAGCCGGTCCCGCGCCGACCGGCACGCACCCAGCAGCGCGACGATCTCCTCGTCGCTGGCGCGGTCCACCGCCGTCTCGGGCTCCCGCAGCCGGTGCCGGGCCCGCATCCGCCATGCCATCCGGCCGTCCTCGCCCCGGGCCTGCTCGGGCAGATCACGGTCGCCGGACACCTCATAAAGCAGCGGTACCAGGCTCGCCGGGCCTTCCCCGGCCGCGACCGCGTGCACCACCATCCCCCGCACCGCAGTCAGCACGCCATTGATCCGCGACGCCGAGCGAGCCGGCGCAACGCCGGGCCCGGCCAGCAATACCCCCGAACCGGCCCCGACGGCATCAGCGCCCGAGGCCGCCGGCCCGGCATGGGCCAGCCACGTCATGAACAAGGCGAACTGCTCGACACCCGCCTGCCAGGACCGGCCTGTCCGTGCGCACCAGCGCAGGAACAACGCGATCGCGTGCGCATATGCCCTCGTCGTGGACTCCGCCCCGTCGCGGCCGAACCGCTGATGCCGCAGGAACCCATCAGCGACGGCTACTACCTGCAGATCCTCATCCAGCACCGTCCAGTACCGCTGCCCGGACGGCAACCTCACCGGAAACACCCGCATCCCTTGATCCCCCCGATCTCGTGCTGGGCTGCCCGAACATCTACCAGCCACGAGCACGACACCCACGGAGAAACACCGCACCACCAGCAAGAACCCGCTGCTCGGGCCACATCATGCGACGGGTCCTGGACCCCCGGGAAAGGGCTGCGCCGCAGGGAGGCGGCGATGCTCGACGTGGCGGACTTCGCTCCGAACCCGGCCGCCCCGGAACTAGGGTCCCTGGGCGTGTGCCATGTCCGGTTCGGGAAAGCGATGCGGGGAAGCCCGCCGCGGCGGCGGGCCATCGCCACCGTGATGCCGTGGGCGGCTGAGGCGCTGGCGCAGTACATCGGCGACGTTCGGCCCGGTTACGGGCTGCGGTCTCACCCGGCGCTGTGGCTGACCGGGCGCGGGGAGCGCATTTCACCGCGCTCGGTCGATGAGCGGTTCGCGACGTGGCGGTCGGCTGCCGGGCTGCCGGCCGAGCTGTCGGTCCACTGCCTGCGTCATTCTTATGTCTCGCACCTGATCGAGGACGGCGCGGATCCGCTGTTCGTGCAGCAGCAGGCGGGGCACTCGTGGGCATCGACCACGGCGACATATACGACGGTCGGCCAGGACGCGCGGAACCCGATGCTGCTCTCCGCGCTGGCCCGCGCGTTCGAGGCAGACGGAAAAGCCGGGAGATGACGGTACGCAAAGCCGGTTACCGGTGGCACCTGCGGCGGCTGATGGCCGACAACGATATGTACGCGACGACGCAGCTGCGGCCGCTGCTGGCCGAGCGCGGCGTCAGCCTGTCCCGCGAGCAGGTCTACCGGCTGGTGACAGGCACGCCGGAGCGGCTCAGCCTGGTCACGCTCGCCGCGCTGTGCGACATCCTCGGCTGCGGCCCGGGGGATCTCGTCGAGCCGGTGACCGCTGCCGCCGCGCCCGGCAAGAAGGCTGCGGCGGGGCCGCAGCCCGTGCCGCGGCCGGTCCGGGCACGGGTCACCGGTGCGCCAGGCCGGCAGTAGCCGTGGCCCGCTGCCCCGCCGGGCACGAGGCCGCTTCGCCCCGCGCGCAGGCGTGCCCGCAGTGCCGCCGCGACCAGGTGACGGAGATGACCGCGGCGGCGGATGCCTCACTGCCCAGGCCGGTGATCGAGGCGGCGGTCGGCGCGGTCGCGCCCGGCGGGCAGGCGCTGAGGCAGCTGGCGCTCGCGCTGTCGGCCGACCCCGGTGCCCTGGCCAAGGGAGCGCCGCCGATCGCGGGGAAGCTGGCCGCCGCGCTGATCGCGCGCGGCTCTGCCGTCTTGGCCGTCCCGCAGTGCACGGACTGCGGAAGGACCGGCAAGCCGCTGTTCCGCGGCGATGCCGGCTCCGCGGTCTGCCAGCGGTGCCGGTCCTGGCAGCTCGCAGTCGCCTGCGCCGGCTGCGGGAAGGTCCGCCCGCGCGCCGGCCTGGACACCGCCGGCCAGCCGGCCGGCGAGGTGTGCTGCCGCAAGCACGACCCGAAGCGCCGCCGTGCATGCGGCCGGTGCGGCGAGACCTCACCGATCGCGATCCGCGGCCGGGACGGGAACCCGGACACCTGCGTGAACTGCTACAGGATGCCCGCCGCCGCCTGCAGCGTCTGCGGTAGGCATAAGGAATGCAATTTCGCCGCTACCGGCCGTCCCGTCTGCATATCGTGCTCCCCGCGCGCGACGGCGACCTGCGCCCGGTGCGGTCAGGACCGCCCGCCGACCGCCCGATGGCCCGAAGGACCGGTCTGCGATCCGTGCTACATCGCCGCGCTGCGCCACCGAGGCCGGTGCGCTGCCTGCGGGCAGCAGCGGCGGCTGGTCGCGCCGTCCGGCCCGGAAGCCGACACCTGCGCGGCCTGCGCCGGGATCCCGGTCACGCACGCGTGCGCGGACTGCGGCACCGAAGACAAGCTCTACGAGAAAGCCCGGTGCGCCCGGTGCAGCCTGCGCCGCCGCGCACGCGATCTGCTATCGGCCGGCACAGGGACCATCGCACCGCAGCTCACCGGCGTCTTGGAGGCGGTCGCCGCCGCCCGCCAGCCGCGCAGCGCCCTGAACTGGCTCCGCAAGGGCGCCGGCGCCGGCCTGCTCGCCGACGTGGCCGCCGGCCGCCTGGCCATTACCCACCAGGCGCTCGACGCCTGCCCGCACCGCCGGGCCGCCGACTACCTGAGGCACATACTCACCGCGAACGGGGCGTTGCGGCCGCGAAACGAAGGACTCGTCCGCACCGCGCAATGGCTCGATGCGCTCCTCGCCACGATCGAGCCCGCTGCTGACCGCCGGCTCGTGCAGGCCTACGCCACCTGGCACGTGATGCGCCGGCTCCGCGCCGCCGCCGGGCGTGACGACCGTCCCCGCACCCCCACCGCTCAGGCCCGCAACAACATCCGCGCCGCCGCCGCGCTGCTCACGTGGCTCCGCAGCCGCGGCACCGAACTCAGCGCCTGCCGCCAGAGCGACATCGACCTGTGGTTGCGCACCGGGCCCGCAGCCCCGCTGGCACGAGACTTCGTGACCTGGGCCGCCCCGCGCGGCCAGCCCCGCCATCAGCCAGGACCAGCGGTGGGCACATGTCGCACGGCTGCTGCACGGCACCGAACTCGAGCCCACCGACCGGGTCGCCGGATGCCTGCTCCTGCTCTACGGCCAGCCGCTGACCCGGATCGCCGCCATGACCATTAGCCAGATCACCAGCCGCGGCAACCAGACGTTCATCCTGCTCGGCCGACACGACATGCCTGTCCCCGGGCCGCTCGCCGACACCATCCGCCAGCTCGTCAGCGGCGGGCGCAGCTACCGCGGCGTCGGGTCCCCGACAGAGGGACCATGGCTCATCCCAGGCCACATGCCCGGCCGCCCCATCACGCCGTCCAGACTCGGCGAGCGACTCCGCGCGATCGGCATCTACGCCCAGACCGGACGCCGCGCCGCGCTGCTCGACCTCGCCGCCCAGCTCCCCGCAGCCGTCCTCTCCGACCTCCTCGGGCTGCACGAAACGACCGCCGCCAAATGGATACAGCAAGCCGGAGGAGACTGGACCAGCTACGCCGCCGAGCTATCCCGCAACCACCCTCACCAGCACCGACGAATACCTGCCCAGCGCCAAGCAGCATCGAGACCTATTCAGCACTGCTGGTAAACCTCTCCCTACCAGTTTCGCCGCCGGCCAGCCCATCAAGGCCGTCGTGGCCGAGGAGCTGGCCGACGCGGCAGCGGTCGCGATCGCAGCCTTCATCCCCCGCAAGGCAAGCCGCGTGGCGTGATGACCCGCTGTGCCATCAATGTGCCATCACGGCCGGGTCAGGCCCCAGAATCGGCCGCCGGACAAGCCCGCCTCCGGCCCTCGCACGCGGAGTTTATGCAGGTGGCGGAGGCGGACGGGAATCGAACCCGCCGACGACGCGGAGCGCCGTCCGCCGGTTTTGAAGACCGCTCAGGCACGGTCCGGCTACCTGCGGGTTAGCGATCCCAGGACTGTCCTGCCTGGTCAGAGCACGGTCAGAGGATGCACACACGGACAGCCGAGGACTGAGGCTACACAGACGGGTGTTCCCTTCCTGTTCCCCGGCCGGAGGTGGCCGCGATGACCGGGGACAGCACGATCAGGAAGCTGACCGCCGCCGCGGTGCTGCTGGTCGCGGTGATCGCGGCCGTGGTCAGCTTCATCCACATCGAGAACCTGGCCGTGACGCACGGGCAGACTCTGCTCGCCGCCTGGCTGCTGCCGGTCAGCGTTGACGGCACGGTCGCGGCAGCCTCGCTGTCGATGCTCTGGGCAGCGCGCAGCGGGCTGTCAACACCGTGGCTGGCCCGGTGCATGCTCACTCTCGGCGTGCTGGCCACCCTGGGAGCGAACATCGGCTACGGCGCTCCGTTTGGCCTGCCCGGCGAGCTGCTGAGCGGATGGCCAGCCGTGGCCTTCGTCGGCTCGGTCGAGATGGTGCTCTCGATGGTCCGGGGCTCCAGGACCGTGCCCGAACCGGATGCACCGCACCCGCTCGCGCTGCTGAACGGGCACGCCGTGCCCGAGGGCGGCAGGGAGGCGGCCGCTCGGTACGCGGCCAGTCTGTCCCGCGGGGAGCTGCCGAGCCTCCGCCAGGTACAGCGGGAGATGCACCTGGGCCAGCCCAGGGCACGCGAGGTGCGGTCGTACCTCGATGTGCTCGCCCGGAGCAACGGGCAAGGCTGACCGGGGAGGCAGGAGCGCCCCGCTGGCTACCACTGGCGGGGCGCTCCTTACAGCCTGGCGCGAAACGTCGCTACCTAAGCGACCTGCTTGTTCGATGTAGCTACCGTGCCTGAACTAGTTGAGCTTTCTTGGCTCCAAGTCGAATTTATCGACTGCTGGGTGTCTATCGGCCTGGTGGTGAACACGAACGGCGTCCGGCGTACGCGGTCGAGGAAGTCGACTGCGGCTTGGCGTAGGACATCACTGACGCTCAGACCGTGTGCATCGGCGAACAGGCGCAGATCCCGTAGCAGTTCTGGCTCCAGCCGCAATGACAGCATCTGCTTCAACGACCGCGGGGGGACTTCCCGGCCATCCAGAACCTCGGCCGTCGCAGCCTGGGCCGCTTCACGGCGACGATGCTCGTCCGCCCTCTTGTCGCTATCCATGGCGCCCTCTCCAGCTCCGAGTTGTGATCGCCTCCCACTGCCTGACCTCGGCCGTCTTTGACCACCAACCCGTCACCGGCCGGAGCCAGTCCCCGCGCTTCGGCGAGCGATCGAAGAGCACGGTCCACAGCGTCGACCAGCCACGGTCAGGCCCGGCGATCACGAAATCTGACCATGTTGGCCTAAGCGTGATCTCAACCGGCCGCTCGCGCAAGACATCGCGGACCACGGTTTCGGTCACGCCGTGTCGCTTGCAGTGAGCATAGTTCCCGTCCGCATCATCGGGATCGTCCCAGTCGATAGCCTCCCACTCATACGCGTCGAACACAGTGAACACAGCCTCGTTTCGCGTACGCGCCACTCGATCACTCCGCGGGCGCGTCAGGGGTAGGGTCCATGGGCGGCGAGACGCCTCCCGCGACAGGCAGAGTCGGCGCACCGGGAATACCGAACGTCTGCGCGACCCGGAAGCGCCACCTGCTTATCTCGGTCCCGTCAAGCGAGAGTACTGCCGCGTAGTCACCTGGCCGCTGGAAGACGAACGCGTTGATGTTGACTGCCACGGGCGCGACGCTGTAATCACCCGGCAGCGCTCCTGGCGGGACAGCGGCTTGAAAGCTGCCCTCGACGCGACCGGCTATGTTCTGCCCGTCCGCGTCTTCGAACCAGATTACGAAGCCGTGGTTCTGGCCGTGGGCGCGCCACGGAATGTGGAGAATCGCGGCGACGGCGAACGCCTGTACCGCAGGGAAAGAGGGATGTCCAATCCGGTTCCAGGCGCCCCCGCTGATGTACAGCTTCCCGTTTTCTACCACTGCGTAATCTGCAGTGAAGAAGGATTCGGCGTGGAGATCTGTAGGCAAGGCTTGCTCTGTCATACGGCGATGATAGCACTGTATTACGCCAGGCAGGAGCCCTGCTGATTCTTAGCGAGCCCCCAGGCCCGAAACGTCCCCCAGCGCGGAGCTGGACTGGCTGCGCTGGCAGGCCAGGCCGCCGAGGCGCAGATCGGCGTAGCCATATCAAGACGGGCGAAGTGCTGCACGGAGGGATGCTGGAGATGCGTGCCGGGAACCTGATCGAGATCATCGGCAAGGACTGCAGGGCACTGGTCCACCATGCTGCAGATCGGAATCCCTGACCCGTATCGGACAGCCGGAGCACGACGCGCCTCGCTGGCTAAGGCTGGCGGGGCGCTGTGCTGTCCGCGACGAACGTGCCCATCGGCGAGCTGACGACCAGGCCCTCTTCCTGCAGGGCCACCAGGGCCTTGCGGGCCGTGGTGTGCGCGACGTCGTATTCCTGGCTGAGAGCGACCAGAGAGGGCAGCCGGTCACCAGGAGCCAGCTTGCCGGACTCGATCTGCCCCCTGAGCAGCGCATAGAGCTGCCTCCACGGGGCGACCGGGCTGGCGCGGTTGATCATCCGTCAACGGTAGATGGCCGTCACCTGCTGCAGCTCAGGCACGGGCGTTCCTGACCGCGACCGCGGATGGCGTACCGGCTCGTGCTGCTCCGCGGCTTTCGCCGCGGAGAGCTGGGCCTGCGGTGGTCCGACGCTGACCTGGACGCCGGATGCATCGAGATACGGCGTACCTCGCTGAAGATCGGCGGGGAGGTTGTCGAGGGCAGGCCCAAGACCAGGGCGGGCGAGCGGACCGTCTGGCTGGACCAGGCCACCACGGACCTGCTGAAGGCGCACCGCGAGGCGCAGTACTGGGAGCAGCTCACGGCTGGCGAGGCCTGGCAGGACAACGGCCTGGTCTTCTGCGGCGAGCACGGCGAGACGCTGAAGCCCGATGCCGTCTCCCGCCACTTCAAGGTGCTGGCCAGGCGGGCGGGCCTGCCGCCGATCAAGCTGCACGAGGGCCGTCACAGCGCAGCCAGCCTGGCCAGGGACGCCGAGGTCGACCCGGAGATCCGCCGCAAGACCCTCGGGCACGCCGACCAGGCGATGACGTCGCACTACACCCACATCGAGGCCGCCGCGCACAAGGCTGCCGCCGAGGCGGTCGCGCTGCTGGTAGAGGAGGCCGGATCATGAACGGGTGTTCCCCTCGTGTTCCCCGGAGCACCTCTGCCAGCCCCGGCTGGCGCGTCCCGAGCACCTCACCGGCAGCCGCCACTAGCGGTGTCTGCGCAGGTCAGCGGAGGCGGACGGGAATCGAACCCGCCGACGACGCGGAGCGCCGTCCGCCGGTTTTGAAGACCGGGGAGCCCACCAGGTGCCCAGACGCCTCCGGACCCGACCCTACTAGCCCGGCTGGATGAGTCGCGCCCGGCTAGTCCATCTCGGCGTACAGGGAGTCGATCACGTCGGCGTACTTGTTGTGGATGATCCGGCGCTTGAGCTTGAAGGTCGGCGTCAGCTCCTCGCTCTCCGCCGTCCACTCGACCGGCAGCAGCCGCCATCGCTTCACCTGCTGCACCCGGGCCAGCTGCTCGTTCGCCGCGGCCACCGCCTCGCGCACGGCCTGCAGCACCACCGGATTCTCGGCCAGCTCGGCCAGCGACGATGGCTCGATCCCGCGGGCCCTCGCCCAGGCCGGAGCGACCTCGCCGTCCAGCGTGAGCAGCGCGACGACGAACTTACGCCGGTCGCCGAAGGCCAGAGCCTGTCCGACCAGCGGGATGGCGACCAGCGCGTTCTCCACGGCGGCGGGCGAGATGTTCTCGCCGCCTGAGGTGATGATCAGCTCCTTCTTGCGGTCCACGACCGACACGAACCCGTCGGCGTCGATCGTTCCGATGTCGCCGGTGTGCAGCCAGCCGTCCTCGTCGAGCAGCACCTTGGTCTGGTCGGGCAGGTTGAGGTAGCCGGGGGTGTTGAGCGGGCCGCGGGCGAGGATCTCGCCGTCGTCGGCGATCTTCACCTCGATGCCAGGCACGGGCCGACCGACGGTGCCGAGCCGGAACGCGGTCGGCGTGTTGGTGGTGAAGGCCCCGGTCGTCTCGGTCATCCCGTAGACGTCCAGGATCTTCATGCCGAGCCCGGCGAAGAACGCGGCGACCTGAGGCGGCAGCGGAGCCGCCGCGCTCACCACGTTCACGGCCTGGTCGAGGCCGAGCAGGCCCTTGATCGGCGTCAGCACGGCCGCATCGGCCGCGGTAAACCTGGCCGCTAGCTCGTCCGACGTCGTGCTGCCGAACTGGCAGCTCTGCACGTACTCCCGGCCCACCTCCATCGCCGCGGCGACGGCGGCCCGCCTGGCCTCGTCCTGCTCCATGGTGAGCAGCGCCTGGATGCCCGCCTGGATCTTCTCCCAGACTCTCGGCACACCGAAGAACGCCGTCGGCTTCACCTCGCCAACCGTCCTGACCAGGTCCGTGGTGTTATGGCAGAAGTGGGTGTGGCCGGCACTGTAGAAGGCCAGGTAGAGGGTGAACATCCGCTCGGCGATGTGGGCCAGCGGCAGGTAAGAGACCCACCGGACTCCCATCGTGGTGCTGCCGGACATCTCGGCGGTCTTGCACTCGTACAGAACGCTGCCGTGGGTGATCACGACGCCCTTCGGGTTACCTGTGGTGCCCGAGGTGTACAGCAGCGTCACCGGGTCGGCCGGCTTGATGGCATCGATCCGGCGGCTGACCTCGGCTGCGGCATCGGACGCGGCCGCCTCGTGGCTGAGCACCTCGAACGCGGCCCAGCTCAGGTGGGGACCTGCGGCGGCATCCCGCACGATGATCTTGTCCAGGCCGGGTAGGTCGGCGCGCAGCGGCTCCCATCTGGCCAGCTCCGAGGCTCCGTCCAGGACGGCGATCCGCACGTCGCAGTCGGCTGCCACGTATCTGATCTGGTCGGATGCGAGGGTGGCGTAGAACGTGACCGGCACGCCACCCGCGTGCACGACGGCCTGGTCGGCGAGCACGTGCTCGATCCTGTTCGGGAGCATCAGCGCGACCCGGTCCCCCGGCTGGAGCCCGAGGCTGACGAGTCCGGCGGCGAGCTGCAGCACCTTGTCTCGGAACTGCCGCCAGGTGAGGGTCTCCCAGGCTGCGTCGCCTTCGCGGTCGGAGTAGGCCGGCAGGTCGCCGTGTGCTTCCGCGGTTGCCCGCAGCAGCCCGCACAGCGTCAGGTTCGCTGTCTGGGCCTCGATCTCAGCCCGCTGTTCGATGACTGGACTCGTCACTTGCGTTCCTCCGTTGTGCTGGGCATGCCTGGGCGATATGCCACCATGCGCAGGCCGACGACGCAAGGTGGGGGCTGGCTAGAGTTCAACCATGACGACGCGACAGGCCATCAGGCTCACGCAGTACGCGCATGGCGGCGGCTGCGCCTGCAAGATCCCGCCGGGCGAGCTCGAGGAGGCCGTGGCCAGGCTGGTCCCCGACCACCGGCCGGACGACCTCCTGATCGGGGTCGAGCACGGAGATGACGCCGCCGTCGTGCGGATCAGCCCCACCAGGGCCATCGTGGCTACGGTCGATTTCTTCACCCCGGTCGTCGACGACGCGCGCACGTTCGGGCGGATCGCGGCGGCCAACGCGCTCTCCGACGTCTACGCGGTGGGCGGCGAGCCGCTCGTCGCGCTGAACCTGCTCGGCTGGCCGCGGGATGTGCTCAGCGCGGATCTCGCCGCCGAGGTGCTGGCCGGCGGCCTGGAAGTTGCCAGGCAGGCCGGCTGTCATGTCGCGGGCGGTCACAGCATCGACGATCCGGAGCCGAAATACGGGATGGCGGTCACCGGCCTCGCCGATCCGGACCGGCTGCTGCGGATCGACGCAGGCCAGCCCGGCCTGCCGCTGTCGCTCACCAAGCCGATCGGCACCGGCGTGCTGAACGCGATGCACAAGGCAACCGGCGAGGTCAGCGAGGCTGCGATCGAGGTGATGACCACCCTGAACGCCGCGGCGAGCCGCGCGGCCCTCGAGGCGGGCCTGCGCTGTGCCACTGATATCACCGGTTTCGGGCTGCTCGGGCATGCTTTCAAGCTCGCCAGGGCGAGCGGGGTCACCGCCGTGATCGATCATCGTGCGGTTCCGGTGATCGAGGGAGCCAGGTCGGCTCAGCGCGCCGGCCACCTGCCGGGCGGCAGCCGGCGTAATCTGGCCTGGGTGGCGCCGCACGCGGACTTCGGGAGCCTTTCCGAAGAGGAGTTGCTGCTCCTCGCCGACGCTCAGACGTCAGGCGGCCTGCTTGTCGCGGGAGAGGTTCCCGGCGCACCGGTCATCGGTGAGCTGGTACCGCGTCGCGACAGTGTCATCACAGTCACGTAGCGATTACTTTCGGTAGTTACTGCGAGGTTTTTCTGGGCAGGCTCATCTCACGGTTAGCGGTCCATCGGGCAAAATATGCCGGTGGCCAACCCGACTAGGTGATACCGGCTGCCGCCGAATGCAACAACTGGCGGCTGCGGCTCGTCTAACAATCAATGTGGATTTCCGCGCGAAAGGCGCGTCAATGTGGTTGAGTTCGAGGCCGCGACCGGCTCCGGCCGTAGATGAGGAAGGTCCGAGCGTGCAGGCACAGGCCGATGCGGAGCCGACCGATGCGGAGCCGGCCGATGCCCCAGATCGACCGGTGTCACGGTCGATGCCGTGGCACGGGATGCTGCGCAGCACCGGCCTGATCCTGTCCGCCCTGTTCTTCGCTCTGTCGCTGACCGCCTACCTCGTCGACCAGGCCGTCCACACGCACGCGGTGCTGACCTGGTACGACCTCAACGTTTACAACGACGCTGGCCTGATTACCAGGCAGCTGCCCTCGATTCTGTACACCTGGGAGCTGAAGCCCGGCATTCAGTTCACCTACACGCCCTTTGCCGCGGTGATCTTCGCGGGCGGGTCGTTCCTGAAGTACTCGGCGCTCCGCTGGATCATGACGGGTACCGGCCTGGCCTGCATCCCGCTGACCGCATGGCTCACGCTCGGCGGGATGGGGCGGCGCGGTACCGGGCGGCTGACCGCCGCTCTCGCTGTCAGCGCGCTGGCGCTGTGGATCGAGCCGGTCGTGAAGGCCCTGTTCCTCGGCCAGATCGAGCCGCTGCTGATGCTGCTCGTCGTCTGGGACCTCACCAGGAACGACGACCGGAAGTGGAAGGGAATCGGCATCGGCCTGGCGGCCGGGATCAAGCTCGTCCCGCTGATCTTCATCCCCTACCTGCTGCTCGCGGGCAAGTTCCGCCAGGCGGCCGTCGCGACGGGCACGTTCCTGGTGACAGTCGTGATCGGGTTCGTCGCCCTGCCGAAGCCGTCCGCCTCGTACTGGCTCACCGGGTACTTCATGCGTCCTGGCCGCACGGGCAGCGTCCACTCGCTCGTCAACCAGTCACTGCTCGGCATGCTGGCCCGGGTCTACGGGACGGTCGGTCAGGCGCTCGGCGGGTGGCTGCCGCTGGCCCTGGCGGTCGCGGCCGGCGGCCTGGTGGGCGGGGCCATGCTGAGCCGGGCAGGACGGCCGGTGCAGGGCTGGACGCTCGTCGGCATCACGAGCGTGCTGGTCTCGCCGATCAGCTGGGACCACCACTGGGTGTGGATCGTGCCGTTCCTCGCGCTGCTGGTCGGCCTGGCCATGACAGCTCGCCCCCTCGCCAGGGCCGGTTACCTGGCCGCGATAGTGCTCATCGCCGGTGTCATGGGCTCGTGGCCGTGGCGGTGGAGCGGTCCGAAGGCCTACGTGCCGCGCCGGGGGCTGCTCGGCTGGTTCGTGAAGCCGCCCGAGGTCACCCAGCTCATGGTCCTGCATGGCTGGAAGCTGCTGACCTGGAACCTGTGGGTGGTTGTCGGGATCGTGATCTACCTGGCGCTGCTGGTCGCAGCCGTCGTGGCCTGGCGTAAGCGCCCGCAGCGGGCAGTCAAGGTCAAGGCAGCAGCGGCGCCGAGCCCGATTGACGCGCTTCTTGCCCGCGCCGACGCCATCCTCAGCGGGAACCACCAGCTGAACGGCTCGGGTTCCGGCGCGGCCATGGCCGGCAAGAAGGCAGGCGAGGATGCCGCACTCGATCCGGGCGCGCCTCCGGGCGATCCGGCCGATGCGTGCGGCGAGGCAGAAACGACGGCGAGCCGGCCGGCGACTGCCGTGCCCCGGCCGGCTCGCTTATTTCCGCTGCTTGCTAATTCCTGCCGCAACGCTGCACGACGGGCCTGGTCAGGCGGCCCGCCTGGCTAGGCTCGCCCCGGCGGGCGTGGCCTGACGGCCGCTCAGCGCCGGAATGGCTGGCGTGACGATGTGGCGCGACGCCGGCCGGTGCTGGCTCAGGCCGCGATCGCGATGATGGCGACGGCGATCAGCGCTACAGAGCCCGCGCCAATCCCCAGGCCCGCCACCGTCATGTTGATGAGGTGGAGGTCAATCAGCTCATCGCTCGCCCGGCTGCGCTCGCTGGACCGGTTGCGCCCGCTGGACCGGCTGCGCCCGACCGGCTGGGACGACCCTTGCTATCCCCTGATGCCGTTGAGCAGGAAGTCGGCGTTCCGCTTGATCGCCTCGGCCCGCTCCCCGGCGCTGAGCAGCGCGAGCGGCCCGTCGGTCAGCAGCGTGGCCAGCCCGTGCACCGCCGACCAGGCCGGGATCTCCGCGCCTGGCCGCCTGGCCGAGTCCAGCACGCCATGGGCGACCATCTCGTCGAGCACGCCGCTGAGCAGGGCATATGGCCCGTGCTCCGCCATCCGCTCGGCAGCGTCGGGCACCGGCTTGTCCGGGCGGCAGAAGGCGGTGCGGAACAGGCCGGGATCGGTGAGCGCGAACCTGAGGTAGGCCTGGCCCAGGGCACGCAGGCGCCGGACCGACTCGAGCGCGGGGTCGTCGAGCTTCTCGCCCGAATCCAGGCTCTGCTGCATCGCCTCAGCCAGCGCATCGAGCGCACGCTGCCTGACCACCTGGAGCAGCTCGTCGTGATCGGCGAAGTGCCGGTAGGCGGCGGCTGCCGACACGCCAGCGGCGCGGGCCGCGGCGCGCAGCACGATCGCGTCAGGGCCACCGGCGCGAGCCATCTCGGTCGCCGCGTCCGCGAGGGCGTTGGGCAGGTCCCCGTGGTGGTAGCTGTTTCGCAGATGACGACGGTAATCGCTGCCGCGGCCATCCGTTGCCTGGGCCATCAAGTCATAGTGCTGCACAAACGCGATCCAGACAACGTCTGCACGCGCGACCCGGCTGGCCGCGCCCGCGGCTGCGAGCACTAACCTGATTCCAGCATGGCGGAAGGCGGGAGCGGCGATGAGCGGCAGGACGGCGCGCCGGCGGGTACTGCGAATCCGGCTGCCTGACCCGCCCGACGGTGCCGCGGCCGCGACGGCCAGCCTGGCCGCACCGCACATGAGCGAATGGTCCGACCTGCTTGCCGCGGAGGAGCCGCTCGGCATCAGGGTGGCCGGCGAGGCGCTCACGATGACGATGCGGACGCCGGGCGATGACCTCGACCTGGCCGCTGGCTTCCTGGTCAGCGAGGGAATCGTGCGTTCCCCCGGCGACATCGCCACGATCATGCTCTGCGACGGGACGAGCTGCGGCCACGCCGGACACGACGGCACCGGCAACATCGTGGACGTGGAACTGCGGCCAGGTCTCGCGGTCGCACCGGCGGCCCGCAGGAATTTCATGACCACGAGCGCGTGCGGCGTCTGCGGGAAGGCGAGTGCCGCCGAGCTCTTCGTTGAAAAAACCTGGGACATTAACGAGGACCAGGCCGCCATCCCGGCGGGCTGGCTGACCTCGATGCCGCAGCGGCTGCGCGATGCCCAGCGGGTGTTCGCCAGCACGGGCGGGCTGCACGCCGCAGGCGTGTTCGGCGCCGACGGGGAGCTGCTCGCCGTCCGCGAGGACGTGGGCCGGCACAACGCGGTCGACAAGGTCGTCGGCTGGGCCCTGCGGCAGGGCAGGCTGCCGCTGCGGGGCTGCGTCCTGCTGGTCAGCGGCCGGGCCTCGTTCGAGCTGGTGCAGAAGGCCGTGCTGGCCGGGTTCCCCGTGCTCGCGGCGGTCTCCGCGCCGTCGTCGCTCGCCGCCGACCTGGCCGAGGAGGCCGGGCTGACGCTGATCGGCTTCCTGCGCGGCGGCTCGATGAACGTCTACACCCGCGGCGACCGGGTCATGGCCGACGTCCCGGCCGCGAGCTGAGCGGGCCGGTCGGCCATCCTGGCCGCGGGTGCCGGCGCGATCAGATCGACTGGGCGTCGGTGAGCAGGCCCCGGCGACGGCGGACAGCGAGATCGGTCTTGCTGAAGATCGCGTCCACGACGACGCCGATGACCAGGATCACGATCATGATCGAGATCGCGCCCGTCAGGTCCTGATTGTCCTGGGAAGTGCGAACGGGAACCAGGCGATCGACGGCATGGTCTGCAGGCCGCTGATGATCGATCCCGTGGCCGCGCGCAGCGGCGAGATCCGCGAGACCACCGCGCCGACGACCGGAGCCGATCAGCAGGGCTAGCAGGTAGCCGACCACGGCCGTCTGGACGGTCGTCAGGATGGCCTGCCAGAGCTGAGCGTGCTGCATCTGGTTCCATAGGTCGGAGAGGCCGGCGCCCGGACCCTTGACCAGGTGGTCAGCGGTGTCGCCGTGGAAGTTGCTGAGATAGAACAGCTGCCAGGCGCCCAGCACCAGCGCGATCGCGAGCCGTTTCGGCCAGGTCGCCTTCCATGCCTTGCGTGCGATCCGGCCTGGCTCGACGCCCGGCCGGGGCCGACGTAGGCCGCGTCGAGCTGGCCGGCCAGCAGCGCCGTGCCCTCCTCCGTGCCGTGCTGAAGGGCTTGACCTCCAGCTTGACGTTCTTGCCGAGGTCCTTGGCGAAGTAGCCCTTGGCGATCCCGATCAGCGCCGGAGCGTGCGTGATGTTGGTCAGGAACCCGAGCCGCAGCAGCACCGGGTCAGACCCGCCGCCGCCGGAACCTGAACTTGCCGCTGACGACGACGAGTATCCTGCCGCCGGTGCCGTCGCGGCAGCCAGCCCGGCTGCGATGAGTGCTCGTTTCATGCGGCCTCCCGATGTGCCTATCTCCCGAAGGATGACGATCCGGCGGGGGCGGGGCCGGTTCCGCCCGGTCAGTCGCCTGGCTCGCGCCAGGTGCGGCTCAGTCGCCTGGCTCTCCGATGGTGAGTCCCTGGACAACCGGGAATCGCTGCAGGCACCGCTGCAGCCTGGCCATGTCTGCGTCGCTAGCCTGAGTGGTGTCGAAGCGAACCGAGTCGACGACTCCCCCGGGCGCGGTTGGCCTGACCGGGTCGGCATGGATGCCAGGCACGTGCGAGCAGGCGGAGGTGACCTGCCGCGCGGA
>Ga0307373_10002061_pt1 | contig 36795 bp, 35 predicted proteins | sample OX2MG_FD_202534 | JGI IMG/M metagenome (GOLD analysis project Ga0307373, IMG submission 202534) | Soil microbial communities from Risofladan, Vaasa, Finland - OX-2 | ecosystem: Environmental > Terrestrial > Soil > Coastal area > Acid sulfate soil | place: Finland: Risofladan, Vaasa | collected...
GCTGGTAGTTCACCGTAACGATACGCGAGGCGACAACCGCACGGGCGAGCAACGCGCGCTCGTAGGCTTCCGCAGCTAGATATCCGGCGTCGTTGCGCGCTCGGAGAGCGTCAAAGCCGCTCGCGCTCGCTCCGGCCCGCGCCGCTCGTACCGATGCGGCATCGGATGGGTCGAACAATGGAACCGATGCATTTGCCAAGAGGTACGTCTGTTGAGCGACCGGCATCCCGAGTTGCGCGACGCCGCCGTTCGTGACCGTTCCTGAAATCCCGAGTTGCGGGAGCAACTGCGCACGTGCGGCCAGCACCCGTGCAGTCGCAGCGGCCTCGTCAGCCTGCGATAGACGAACTTCGAAACTCTCCGATCGCGCGCGCGCGACTGCCGCAGCCAACGTCAGCGATGAAGGCGTTTGCGCCACTGCGGCGAGCGGTATCGCAAGAAGTAGCAAGATGGCGATGGTGTGTCTAAACATCTGCGGTCTCCGAATGTTCGCTCGAAGGGCCTCGTCGCGTGACGCGGCGCCACCAGGCCGGGAGATCGTCGAACGCGTCGTGCAGTACCGGAACCACGAAAAGCGTCAGCACCGTCGAAATGGATAGCCCACCGATGATGACCGTCGCTAGCGGCGAATATGCGTCGATCCCGGTTTTCGGGAAGAACGCTACCGGTATCAGCACCATCAGGCTCACGATGGTCGTCATCAGGATCGGCCGCAAACGTACCGGCCCCGCATAGAGAATCGCATCTCGCCGGGAGAGGCCTTCCTTTCGTTTCCGGATGACGAGGTCCAAGAGCAGAATCGCATTGCTGACGGCCATGCCGTTGGCGACGACGATTCCGAGAATGGAGACGGTTGAAAAGCTCTGGTGCGCGAGCAGTAATCCGCCGAACATGCCGAGCAACTGGAGCGGAATCGCCAGCAGCATCACGAGCGGCTGTACGACCGACCGGAACTGCACGACGAGCAGGAGGAAGACGAAGAGTAGCGCGATCTCCATCGCGCTCAGCAACCGGTTGAAGCTCTGCGTCATCTCGGTCATATCGCCGCGCATCTCCATTCCATAACCTTGCGGAAATGGAACGGCGGCCATGCCGCGGGAGAGAATGTCCATGTCAAGGTCCATCTCGCCGGGTCCGCCTCGCCGGTAGAATCCGAGGACCGAGACGCTGGGCCGCAAATCGTCGTCCTCGATCATCGTTGGACCGACGTTTCGTTTCACGCGGGCTATAGCGGCGAGCGGTACCACCTGCCCATCCTGCCCGACGATCTGTACGGATGAGATATCCCCGGTAAGATTACGCTGGTCCCGTGCATATCGGACCAGGATCGTATCGTGGCGGACGTTCTGCGGGTTGAAATACTCGGTCGTCAGGCCGCCTCGCAGCGCGTAGTACGCCTGCATCTGGACTTCTTGCGGGGTCAGACCCGCTTGCGATGCTCTCGTGCGGTCGACGTTGATGTCGACTTCCGGTTGCGTGTCGGCGGAACTCGTGGAGACCTCGTACAGTCCCGGAATCTTCCGCGCCTGGTTTGCGACCGCGCGCGCCAAGGAGTAGAGCTCTGTGCGATCCGGGCCGTACAACAGCATTTCAACCGGTGCATCGTTGCTGGCCATAACGTCGGCGCCCATCTCCTTGAGTTCGAGCCGCCGAATGCCCGGAATCGTCGTTTCGGCCTGTCGATAGACGCCATCCATGATCTGCCAAATCGAGCGGCGGCGGTCTTCCTTCGGCTTAAACGTAATCATATACGACGCATCGTTCACGCCGTTCATCGCCGTTCCGGTGAAGTAGTCGCTGCCGTTGTCCTCGCCGACTTCGGCCGACACTCTCTGTACGTCGGGCTGATGGAGTAGCAGCGATTCGAATCGCCGGCTCGCGGCGTTGGTTGCCTCGAATGAGGTGCCGGGCGCCATTTCAAGAAAAGCATAGGCCTGCCCGGTGTCTGCAAGCGGCATCATTTCCTGGCCGATAAACGGCAGTAATGAAATGCCGACATACGTGAGGATCGCCGCACCGGCTAACACGACCCAGCGATTATCTAGGCTCCACGCGAGGCCGCGTCGATACGATGTATCGAGGCGAGCGAGAGCGTTGTGTGCGGGGCGCAAGATGCGGATCACCCACGCATCGAATTGCGAGCGTACGTGAGAGCGCGATTCCGGGCGTTGGAACAGGAAGGCGGCGAGAAGCGGTGTGAGCGTCACGGAGACGATGAGCGAGGCCACAAGCGCAAAGACGATCGGCCATACTAAGCCTACAAACATGATCTGCGTGATCCCGCCGCTCATCAACAGCGGCACGACCGCGAGCGCCATCACGCCGGTTGCCGCCGCGATCGGCACGATCACTTCCATCGTCCCGTCGATCGCCGCCCGCACCGGCGAATGCCCTTCGTCGAGTTTCCTGTGTACGGAGTGAATGACGACGATCGAGTCGTCTACGAGTCCGCCGATCGCGAGAAGAAGCCCGATGAGGGTGGAGCTGTTGATCGAGAAGTCCATCGGGACGAAAAGCAATACCGCCAGGGAGAGGCACGTCGGAATTGAGGTCATCACGATAAACGTCGCGCTGACATCCTCGAGGAAAATCAACAGCACGACCCCCGCGAGGAAGACGCTGACGATCAGCTCCTCCAGCATGTTGCGCGTGAGATCTTGGACGAAGCGCGAGTTATCGTACGCGCGCGAAAAATGCACGCCCGGGTGATTGGCTTCAATCTGCGCAATCCGTTGCATGACGGCGGCGATGACCTGCGGCGAACTCGCATCCGGGTTTTCAACCACGGAGAGTTCGACCGCACCCTTGCCGTTGAAGCGATAGGTATTGCGTACCTCCGCCGGGCCGTCTTTAACCGACGCGACGTTGCGAAGATAGATGGTCCGGCCGTCGGCCGTCGCGATCGGATAGGCCAGCATGCTCGAGGCTGAGGCCGCCCGCTGGTCGACGCGAACCGGCGTTTCATACGCGCCTCCGGTCACGACGCCACCCGACCGGCTCACGTTCTGTGCGTCGATCGCGTCGCGTACGTTCAAGATGGATAGGCGGTTCGCCGCAAGCGCGTCGCGATTGACGTCGACCGTAATCTGCCGTGCGAGGCCGCCGAAGGGGAAGGCGACTTGAACGCCCGGCACCCCTTTTATGGCATTGACCACATCGTTGGCGACGAATTGGCGCAGGTGCACGGGATCCCAACCGGGGGCCGTAATCGCGAGTTGTAGTGCCGGTATGTTGAGCGGATCCACCGGAACCACATAGCTGGGCTTGAGATTCGCCCGGTCGTACGGTAGATCGCCCTGCGCCTGCGTTGCCAGTTGCTGCACGTCCACCAACGCGCGCTGCATGTTCGCACCATAGTGAAACTGCAACGTGACGATGGAGATGCCCGGCTGCGAATACGAACGAATATATCGTACGCCCTGCAGGTCGGTCATGCGCTCTTCGATCGGTTTGGTAAAGTACGTCTCGACTTCTTGTGGGGCGTAACCCGGGGTCATGGTAATGACGGAGATCAGCGGGCTTTGCACGTACGGCATCATGCGGGTCGGTAACAGAAAGAGCGCGGCCGCGACGGCGCCGATGACGACGGCGAGAAACGCCGCAAAGATAGCATACGGATTGCGTAGGGCCCACGCGGCAACGCTTCGTTCCGTTTCAATATGCTCGTTCGTCATGGCGCCGATCCCGTTATAGGCTGGCCTTCTTCGAGGCCGGATGCGCCGGTTACGACGACTTGCGAGCCTGGGCGCAGGTTCCCGGTAACTTGCGCCGTCGTTCCGTCGTCCGCGAGTACCGTTACCGCGACGCGATGCGCGTTGCCGTCGCGATCGACCCAGACGGCGCTGCTGACCCCGCCGACGACAGCGGCCGACGGTACCGAGAACGCGTGCGCGCTCGAAGAAGAACGCGGATGCAGGACGACGTTCACGAACCCGCCCGGCTGGTAAACGTCCCCGGCATTCGGGACGATCGACTCAACGATCGCGGTGTGCGTGTTCGAGTCGACGACGGGCGAAAATGAGGATACGGCGCTATGCACTACTCTACCGTCGCCCAACATCACGTCGACCGGCGTGCCGATTTCGATGCCGGCGAGTTCCTGTTGGGCCACTTGCGCTTGCACGCGAAGGCGGTTGACGACCGCCACCTGCAAGATCGGCGTTCCGGGCTGCACGTAGACGCCCGGATCGACCAGGCGCTTCATCACAACGGAGTCGCTTGGTACTATAACGTCCGCATAGCCGGCCAGGACGTTCTGGGTTTGCGCCCCCGCGGTAGCTTGCTCCACTTGCGCTTGCGCCGCGCGGGCCAAGGCTTTCGCTCCGGATACTTTTGCGACGGCCGAGCTATATGCCGATCTTGCCGTAGCGGCCTGCGCGCGTTCGTCCTGATATTCCTGAACCGAGACCGCACCGGCCTTGAGCAACGACCGCTCGCGTGAAAGCTCGGCACTCCAATACCGCACCTTTTCACGTTGCGCGGCCACGTCGGCCCGGCTCGAAACGACATCGTATTGAGCCGACGCACGCTGATCCGCTGCCGCACGCGCGGCCGCTTCCGCGGCCAGCGCATTGCTCTGCAATTCCGGTTCCTCAAGGCGGGCGACGACGTCCCCCGCCTTGAGGCGGTCGCCGGTGTACGCGTTGAAGTCCGCAAGGACACCGGCGGCACGTGCGACGACGTTCTGTACGAGATACGGCTGCACGCTCGCCGGCGCTTGAATCGAGGACGTACCGGTTTGCCCGCCCACGCGCGCGAAGGTTACCGGTATCGGAGCGACGCCGGCGGCGCCTTGCATGGAGGACATATTCGTCGAACTGGACCCGTAGCGTGATTGCGCGTACGCGAGGCCGAGAACCACGAGCGCTGCGATAACGACGGTTGCGATCGTAAGGGGACGGCGGTCGCGCCGGAGCACCAGCACACCGATGAAAAGAACGCCGATGAGTACGAAGATGCCATTCCGCCAGGCCGCGTCATCGGCACTCGCGTTCATGGTTGCCGTCGAATTGTTTGACGATCCCGGACCGACCACCAGACTCCTACGGGCAACTCCGGAAATGCCGCCGGAGAATTGTACTTGCAGGGTCCACGTTGTAGCCGTTCCGAGTTCGACTTGAAAGCGCCATCGATTGCTGCTACCGGTGACCCGAGAGGCAACGCCGCTTGGCCCGCTCATATTCATGGACGGCATCATCGTTGTGTAGCGAACCGTGGTGCCGTTCAACTCGGAAGCTTGCACCCCGGTCACGTCAACGGTAACGGTGCTCGAGCCGACGGTAGGCGGATCGGGCGAAATTGCGATGGAAACGCGAGCGCTGCCCAGTTGCGTTACGCTCGGAGAAGCAGATCCCCATGCCGTCGCAAGTGCCAGGATAGTTGGCAGTAAGGCCAATACGAAAATGCTTTTGCGGATCAAAACCCCATCCTCGGCAACTGGCAGTGAAATGCGAACGGTGCAATTGCCGGTAAGCTCAGAGCAATCGCGAGAATAGCTGAAAGGGCGATCGCAACGAGACGGCGACGACGAATGTTCGGTTGTGAATCTTCGGCCGGGCGGAGCAACGCGTGTAGCCGGCCGCGCATCGCATGCTGTTCGGCAAACGCCGCGCCGTGTGCTAACGACGGCGACGAACTCCGAGCCACGCGCAACAGGGCGGAGGCAAGGTCCGTCCGCTCGACATGCGCGAGTGCGGCATGGTCCGCGCAGAATTCTCGCGAGCAGCGGTAGATATCGATGAGCGTGCCGGTCGGTAACGGCAGCAGGTCGCTTAGGAAATACAACCACGATGCAATGCGGTGGTCGCCCCGATCGAGGTGCGCGCGTTCGTGAAAGAGTGCGGCTCGCAGTTCCGATTCGTCGAACTGCCGTAGCGCCCCGGTCGAAATGTATACGCCGTGCTTGGGGGCTCCCGTCGCTATGACGAGCACATCTCGCGAGTCGTGAACCTGATACAGCGGCACGCCCACTTCGGCTGCGATCCTTCCGGCCGTGCCGAGCGCCTTTGTGGCAGACCCGAGCAGCCAATGAAGTTCCGTTTTGCGTGCACGGGCGCGGAGCAGCGACCGAACGATTGCGCCGGCGATGAGTGCGGCAAGCGTCGCGTACAGCGCTTTACCGGCGGTCAATTGCAAGCACGGAGAATTCACGCCCCCCGCAACCCCAAACGCCACCAGCGCGAGAAAAATCGTGCCTGGAATAGCTGCGGCGCTAGCGGCGAACGCCGCCTGCCAGTTGCGGTCGTCATTCATCGCCCGTATTGCGGGCGCGAGGGCGCGCACGCCCAGCCACGCGAGGGGCGGGATGACTAATGCCGCGCAAAGAGAGCTGAAGATCGCCCCGGATGCGAGGCACTGGGTAATAACCGTAGCCAGGCCGTTCACGAAGACGCTTTCAAGGCACGTTGCTCGGCAAGTAGCCGCTCGAATTCATCGAGCGATGCGGGATCTTCCGCAAGCGTCTGGGCCAAACTTGCCATGAGGGGATTGCGATAGTTGCGCATCAAGCCGGTGAGGACGCCTCCGACGACCCGTTGTTCAAACGCTTCCCGCGAGAGCGCCGCGGAGAATGCATTCGCCTTACCCAGCGGACGTTTGGTCAGATAGCCTTTTCCGGTCAAGGTGTTGAGCGTCGTCTTGGCTGACGAGTAGTGGATAGGCTGGCCTGCTCGCTCCAGCCGCTCGACGACCTCGCCGACCGTGGCCGGAGCATCGATATCCCAAACGGTATTCATGACAGCGCTTTCCAAGGGGCCCAGCACTGCGGCGGACCCATCTGAGTATGGTCGAAATACCTTGGCATCCATCTGCCAAGGAGGTTAGCAGGCCCGGATTACGCATGTCAATCGATCTTGTCCCAACCCGTCCGTTTATGAAAGGCAGGAACAGTGGCGACACTATTTATTCTCAACGATGCCCCTTACGGCACCGAGCGCAGCTATAACGGCCTGCGGCTAGCGGGATCGCTTGCCAAGAATGATTCCGCGGTATCGATATTCCTTATCGGCGATGCGGCGGCGTGTGCGAAAAAAGGCCAGAAAGTCCCACCGGGATATTATAATCTCGAAATCATGTTGCGTCAGGTAACGCGCAATAACGGCGCCATCGGCGTCTGCGGATCGTGCATGGACGCTCGCGGCATTACGGACGGCGAGCTCGTCGAAGGCGCGCATCGCAGTTCGATGGACGAATTAGCCGAGTGGACCGCAAGCGCACAAAAGGTGCTGGTCTTTTAGGCATGAGCGCGAGCCCTCGGGCCCTGGTGCATCTCACGGTAAAGCCCGGGGCGAAAGTGCCTGGAATCGCGTGGATCGGCGAAGGCTGGGTTCTGCGCGTGCGCGAGCGCGCGATTGAAGGCGCCGCCAATGAGGCGTGCATCGCGGCATTAGCCCGGATCCTGGGTGTCGCGCCGTCCAAGATCACCTTAGTGCGCGGCCGGCGGTCCCGGTCGAAAACATTCGCAATCGAGGGGCTCGACGACCGCAGCGTCGGCGAACGTATGGCTACGCCGTCGTAATTCGCGCGGCCGCCTCCAGCCCGAGCTCTTCGGTCGAAATGTCGCGCATCTTGAATTTTTGAATCTTTCCGGTAATCGTCATCGGGAATGCTGGGACAAAGCGGACGTAGCGTGGGATCTTATGATGGGCGATCTTCCCGCGGCAGAACTCCTTGATGCTCTCCGCGTCGAGCTCCAGTCCGGCGCGCACGATTACCCACGCGCACAGCTCTTCACCGTAGCGTTCGTCGGGCACCCCGATGACGGAGACGTCTTCGATCGACGGGTGGCCATAGAGAAATTCTTCGATCTCGCGAGGATAGAGATTCTCGCCGCCGCGGATGACCATGTCTTTGATGCGCCCGGCGATATTGACGTAGCCTTCGGAGTCCATGATCGCGATGTCGCCGGTGTGCATGTAGCGCGCCGCATCGATGGCACGAGCGGTATTCTCGGGATCGTTCCAATATCCGAGCATCACGCTATAGCCGCGGGTGCATAGCTCTCCCGGCGTGCCGCGCGGCACGATGCGCCCCTCGTCATCGACGATCTTTAGCTCGATATGGGGATGTACGCGCCCAACCGTACCGGTGCGCTTCTCAAGCGGATCGTCCACCGAAGTTTGAGTTGAAACCGGCGAAGTCTCCGTCATCCCATAGCAGATGGTGACCTCCGGCATGTGCAACTCGGTTTGCACGCGTTTCATGATTTCAACCGGACACGGCGAGCCGGCCATGATGCCGGTACGCAGCGTACTGCAATCGTACTCGTGCAGGTTCGGTAACGCTAGTTCCGCGATGAACATCGTCGGAACGCCGTAGAGCGACGTGCATCGCTCGCGTTCCACGGCCTCCATCGTGAGCGCCGCATCAAACGAGTAATTAGGAATCACGATCGTCGCGCCGTGGGTGACGATCGCAAGGTTGCCGAGCACCATCCCGAAGCAGTGATAGAACGGCACGGGAACGCAGACGCGGTCGGCCTCCGTATAGCGGCAGCCTTCGCCTATGAAAAAACCGTTGTTGAGAATGTTGTGGTGCGAAAGCGTCGCGCCTTTTGGAAATCCGGTCGTCCCCGAAGTGTACTGAATGTTGATCGCTTCGTCGAATTGGGTGAGCGCGAGCCGTTCGGCAAGAGCGGCTTCAGAAACGTTGGAGGCTCCCTCGAGCAACTGTTCCCAGTGCATCGACCCATCGATCGGCGGCTCGACCGCGTCGTTACCGATCCACACGATCGTGCGTAGCTCGGGTAGCGCGTGGCGAAGCTCGCGCAAGATTTCCGCGAATTCGCTCGTCTTGTAGCGAACTTGCGCGAGCAAGACGCTCACGCCGCTCTGTTGCAAAGCGAAGGAAGCTTCGGTGGTGCGATACGCGGGGTTGATATTGACCAATATGGCGCCGATTTTCGGCGTGGCGAATTGCGCGATCACCCATTCCACGCAGTTGGTCGACCAGATTCCGACGCGGTCGCCATGCCGCACGCCTAGCGCCATTAGCCCACGCGCGAAGCGGTCGGTTGCCTCGCGCAGCTCGCGATAACTGAGGCGAGTTCCTTGCTGCACCGATACGAGCGCATCCCGATCGGCAGCGGCTAACGCAACGCGGTCGAACATGGCCCCGATGCTTTCGCCGATCAGCGGGGATGCGTGCGCACCGTGCGCGTAACTTTGCTCCATAGTGTACGACGCTATGTGCGCCCGGCGCGAATCCCCTGCTTGGTGTGCCAGCGGGGAGCGGCCCCGTCGACGCGAAGGGCTCCGAGGTGACATACGTGCGAATGGAATGCTTGCCTTCATGCGGCGAGTAGTTTTCAATCGATTGATGCTCGGCGCTGCAGCGGCGGGCTCACTGGGAGCTTGCTCGGCTTCGCAAGACCCGGCGCCGCAGACGGCCCCGCTTGGGGCGGCGCCTTCGTTCGACGATGCGCGTAGCCGCATTGCGGCCTCCATCGCGCGCGATGCCGCCGATCCCCGGATCGAGCGAGCCGCACTCCCGCGACTGTACGACCACGGCAAGCGCGTCGGGCGCGCCGTCGTGCTGTTGCATGGATTTACCAATTGTCCGCAACAGTTCGACGAACTCGCGCGGATGTTGCACGCTCGCGGAGCAAACGTCTACGTTCCGCGCCTTCCCCTGCACGGGCACAAGAACCGCCTAACGCGCGCGTTGGCGAATCTCACCGTAACCGATTTGGTGCGCTGCGCGCAGGAAACGTATGGCGATGCGCGCGGCTTGGGCGAAACCGTCGCCGTGATGGGGCTCTCGCTGGGCGGTACGATGGCGCTCTGGCTCGCGCAGACCCAGCCGGTCGACGTAGTGGTGCCGATCTCGCCTTTTTTAATGCCGATCGCGATACCAGAATGGTTCGGAAATATTGCCATGCGTGCGCTCGACACGATCCCGGATATGTACTGGTGGTGGGACCCGCGCATCAAGGCCGCATCGCTACCGCCTTACGCCTACCCCGGTTTCCCGACGCACGCACTGGCGAAAATCGTTTTTCTGGGCGACGTCGTGCTCCAAGACGCGCACCGCGCCGCGCCGCTTGCTCGCAAGTGTACCTTCGTGATCAACGCGAACGAAAGCGCGGTGAACGATACGGTGACGGCCGGCCTCTTCGCGCGGTGGAACCAGTACGGAGCTCGCTATCGCTACGATATTTTGCGCGATCTCGGCGAACCGCGACACGATATCATCGATCCGACGACATTTCCGCAAGCGCGCGCCTTGGTCTATCCGACGCTTGAGAGACTCGCGCTGACGTAATGAGCATGCTCGCGCATTATCCGTCGCTCTCGGTAGAGTTCGGAGCGGTGTTGGTATTGGTCGCGGCGTTGTTGGCGCGCGTGCTATTACGGCGCTTCGGCGTGCCGTCGATCATCACGCTGCTCGCCTTTGGCCTCGCCGCCGGCCCGAGCGGTCTCGGCTTTTTGAAAATCGACCTTACACAGCCCGGAACGCGCGCGCTGCTCTCGCTTGCGGTGGTCGTCGTGCTTTTTGAGGCGACCCTTCGCATCGATCTGCGCAACATGCCCCGATGGACGATCGGACTTTTGGCATTGGTGGGGCCGGCTCTGACGCTGGCGTTGCTGCCGATCGTCGGCCGGCACTACGGGCTTACGAAGTTGGTCGCGGTGATGGTTGCGGCAGTTTGCGTCGTTACCGGACCGACCGTTACCGGGCCGTTGCTCGCGCGTCTGCGCTTGCGCATCGGGCTCTCGCATTTGCTCGAAACCGAAGGGCTCGTCCTCGATGCGATCGGCGTCATCATTGCGGCTGCGGTCTTTGCATCGTTCACGTCGCGCATCGGCGCGCCGCTCGCCAACGCGGTTCAAGCCACGCTGCGGATCGGGGCGGGCGTGGTCGTAGGCGTGCTGCTGGGATTCCTGGGGCAGCGTACGATGGGGTTCGCTACGCGGTCCTCGAGCGATATCAGCAAGATCTACGTGCTGCTCATCGGCTTCTCGGCCTACGCGATCGCCGAACTGGTCTCGCACGAAAGCGGCCTGGTCGGCGTGGTGGCTTGCGGCATGGTCATGGATTTAAAGACGCTCCCGCACGAACGCTTGTTACGTTCGTTCAAAGAAGATCTTTCGATGCTCGCCCTATCGACCGTGTTCGTGCTGCTCGCTTCGCAGATCGAGCTCGGCCAACTCGGCGCGCTGGTCGTGCCCGCGCTTGCCATCGTTGCCGCGTTAGTGGCATTCCGCATCATCACGGTGTTGGCCGCCACCCAGACCGGCGCGTATACCTGGCCGGAACGCGTGCTGATGATGACGATCTTCCCCCGGGGTATCGTTGCCGTCTCGCTCGCCACGTACTACGCGACGCAGTTGCCGGCGTGGGGCTTGCGGGGTGGCGGCGTGCTTGCGGGCGTGCTGTTTTTGGTCATCATGACCACGATCGTGCTTTCGACCGCCAGCGCGATCCTCGTAACTCGCATCTTCGGGTTGCAGATGCCGTCGATGATCATCGCAGGCATCTCGCCCGCGACGCTCGATGCGGCGCGCGGATTGATCGAGCGCGGACATCGCGCGCTGCTCGTCGATCGCGAAGAGCGCGCGGTTCTCTTCGCCCGCGCGAGCGATCTTGAAGCCGAACTGGCCGAGAACTCGGCGCAGATCGTATCGCTCGCGCGCGAACGCGGCGCGCGATGCGTGATCCTCTCCGCCGCATCGGGGTGGGAGGATCTGCGAAAGCGTCTTCCGGCGTCGGTGGAGATTCGTCCGTTAGGCAGCGGGGAAACGGCGGGATTTGCCGCATGGGAAGCAACATGACGATCCGAAAAATTGCCGTAACCGGAGCTAACGGAACGATCGGCGCGCGCCTTTGCGCCGATCTCGCGGCCGACCACACGCTCGTACGCATCGATCGCGAGGACGCCGATGTGTGTGCCGATATTCGCGATGCCGAAGCGATGAACGCCGCCCTGCGCGGCTGCGACGCCGTCGTCCATCTGGCCGGAGTGGTCGCCGTCGATGCCGCCTGGGACGACGTCTATACGACCAATATCGGCGGCACGTACACGGTGTTCGAAGCGGCCCGCCTCAACGGCGTCAAGCACGTGGTGTTTGCCAGCTCCAACCACGCGGTCGGTATGAACGAAGTGCGCAACGTCCCGCACATCTACGAGCCGGGCTTCGGACGCGTCGTCGGTGTCGAGGATCCATACCGGCCCGACGGTCTTTACGGCGTCTGGAAAGCCTTCGGCGAGGTGTTGGGCCGATATTACAGCGATGCGTTCGGCTTAAACGTCGCGTGCGTGCGCATCGGGTCCATTACGGCGGCCGACGATCCGGCCGACGAAAGCGTTCGCGCATCGTCCGGTTGGCTCGGGCTCACCGACGAGCAGAAGTTCAAGCGCTACGCTGCGACGTGGATGTCGCAGCGCGATTTCGCGCGTCTGGTGCGCTGCATCCTGGCCCGGGACGTGCCGTACGCGGTCGTATACGGCGTCGGCGACAACGCGACGCGTTTCTGGGATCTTGAGGCCGGTCGCGCGATCTACGGTTTCTGGCCGCAGGACGGCGTCAAACCGAACGGCTGAGGCGTTCCCGGCCGTGGGGAGCGCCGAGGTCCTGTAGGGGGCCGATCGGTACGATGCGGGTCGGGTTGATGTCGTCGTGCGTGTAGTAGTAATGGCGTTTGATGTGATCGAAGTTGACCGTGTGCGCCACACCCGGAATTTGATAGAGATCGCGTAGGTAGCCGAAGAGGTTCGGATAGTCCGCAATCCGGCGCAGGTTGCATTTGAAATGTCCGAAGTACACCGCATCGAAGCGGATGAGCGTGACGAAAAGCCGCCAGTCCGTCTCAACCGGTAGCGCGCCGAAGAGGTAGCGCGAATCGGCCAGCCGTGCCTCTAACGCGTCGAGCGTATCGAACACCCGGTAGGCGGCGCGTTCGTAGGCCGCCTGCGACGTTGCAAACCCGGCTCGATACACGCCGTCGTTCACGGTCGCATAGATCGTTTCGTTCAAGCGCTCGATCTCGTCGCGGAATGGAGCCGGGTAGAGATCGCGCGCGCGATTGCTCAACGCGGTGAACTCGGTCTCGAACATGCGCATGATGTCGTCGTCCGAGTTGCTCACGATGCGCTCGCTTTGCGTATTCCACAAGACCGGGACGGTAATGCGCCCGCGATAGTGCGGGTCGTTGGCATCGTACGCCTCGCGCAGATACCGAAAGCCGTTGATGGGATCGGGTGAGAATCCGGGGCCGTCTCCGAACTCCCAGCCGTGTTCGTCATCGCGAATCGGATTCACGACGGTCATACCGACGGCGCTTTGTAATCCCAGTAATTCGCGCACGATGATGGTGCGATGCGCCCACGGGCACGCGAGCGAGACGTACAGATGGTAGCGTCCGGCTACGACGGGATACGGGGTACTCCCGTCGGCGCGCACCCAGTCGCGAAATGCGTCTTGTTGCCGCACGAAGCTCCCATCGTCGTGTTGCTCGTCGGGGAATTGCGCCTGCACGGTACTCACATATCTCGGAACCGCCGATGTTGCCGAGCGGTTTCGTGAAGCCTGTGCGCGGGCGCAGAGGAGTCGTCTGCGACCGAGGCGCATCGAGCCCGAGAACTTGACGCTATGGGAGAAATACTGGCTCGATGAGGGGTTTCATTCTCGGTATCGTACTAACGCTTGCCGTGTCGGTCGGCGGAGCGTACGCGGCCGTATCGCAAGGCTGGGTTCCGGCCAACGCCGACTCACCCCCGTCGCGTCTTGAAGCGTGGGCTGCTCGGAAATCGCTCCACATGACCCTCGATCGCGAAGCGCCCCGCACGCCCGATCCGGTCGCCCTAACCGACGCGAACCTGATCGCCGGGATCAAACTCTACGGCGCGAACTGCGCCGCCTGTCACGGCGTCGCCAACGGCATGGCCTCCAACATCGCGGTCGGGCTCTACCAGCACGCTCCGCAACTCGGGCAACACGGCGTAACCGACGACCCGGAAGGCGTCACGTTTTGGAAGATCAAGCACGGCATTCGCCTCACCGGTATGCCCGCGTTCTCCAACACGCTGGCCGACACGCAAATCTGGCAGATGACCCTGTTCCTCAAGCACATGGACGCGCTCTCACCGGCCGCCGAGAAGGCTTGGAAAGCGCTCGAGAACCCAGTCCAAATCGCGCCCAAGTCGGCGCAGCCTCCACCTCGCCGGCGCGGCTAGCTACGAGCGCGGCCGCGACGGGTACGGCACGGCGCGGGGTCCAAGTAGGAACGCTCTTGGCGGTATCGGCGAGAAGGAGACTCCGGTGATACGAACGTTCTTCAAACACGGCAGTAACGCCGTATTAGTGGCGGCACTGCTCGCGGCGGCCATCGCGTTCGCGCGAGGAGCTTTGCACTTTTCGCTGCTTGGAGTGGCGATCGGCGCCGCCGTATTCTTCAGTTCGGAATACACGACGCACCGCTTTCTCTTCCACGCCAAACCCACGAGCATCCCGTTCGTGCTTCGGCTGCAGCACCTGTTGCACTACGATCACCACGTCGACCCGGCCAAGCTCGATCTGCTGTTCCTGCCGCTCTGGTTTACGGTACCGGTTGCCGCGCTGTATTTCGCCGTATATTACGCGATCGTCCGCGACGTGAGCCTCACGACGTCGCTCGTCTTCGGAAGCTTGCTCGCACTCACATACTACGAATGGGTGCACTACGTCGCGCACATCCCCTTCGTCCCAAAGACGCCGATCGGCAAATACGTGAAGAAGTACCACCTGTGGCACCACTTCAAGAACGAGCACCTGTGGTACGGCGTCACCAATCCCTCGATGGATTTCGTGATGGGCACCTACCGCAACGTCGAAGACGCCGACCGCAGCACGACCGTGCGCGAACTCTTTTAGCGTGCAGATATTTCGCGCTCGCGGGCTGGAGCAGGCTGCCGTGGTGCCACGGTGGTGGTGGGGACCTGCGATTTTTGGGCAATCGACAGGATGTCGACTTCCTTTTTCCGTTGCCCAAAAACGTAGGAGTAGGAAGCGCGCAGGATGCGCGCTGACGAACGGTCCCCACCACCATCGTGGCACCACGGCAGCCTGCTCCAGTCGCAGGCCATGAGCTTCATCCTCAAGTGGCTGGGCGTCGGAAAGCCGCCGCCGCGCGTCGGTTTGCGCCCGCAACGGGTCGTCGAACTTGCGTTAACACGCGAGGCGGCGCGCGAGCGCATCGTGGATGCGTTGCTGCGCGTGCTCGGTGCGAACGTCTACGTTGACGATCCGGCGACGTACACGATTGAAGCCGGATTCGGCCTCGTGAACAACGAGCGCGTTCGTTGCACGCTGACCGCCTTGGAAGATGCGCGCACGCAGGTGCGCATCGAGGCCTTGTTTCGTGCCGGTGCGCAAGTGCCGGCGGAGTCGCGCGCGGTCGACGCGCTTGCGGCCGCGCTCGCTAGCGAGCCGTGATGCGTTCGAAGCCGGTGTAGCGGCGTAGCGCCTGCGGGATTACGATCGATCCGTCGGCCTGTTGGCCGTTCTCCATGACGGCGAGCAGGGTACGCCCCACGGCTAATCCGGAGCCGTTGAGCGAGTGGACGAATTCCGGTTTGCTCTTGGCGTCGCGTCGCACGCGAATTCCCGCGCGGCGCGCTTGAAAATCCGTGCAGTTCGAACACGAGCTGATCTCGCGATAGGATTGCGAGCTGGGAACCCAGACTTCGATATCGTACGTTTTGGCGGAATTGAAACCGACGTCGCCCGCGCACAGCGACATCACGCGGTGCGGCAGTTCGAGCTCTTCGAGCAGCGATGCCGCGTGTTGCGCGAGCTGTTCGAGCGCATCGAACGATTGCTCCGGCAAGCTCAGCCAAACCATTTCCACTTTTTCGAACTGGTGTTGGCGGATCAGGCCGCGCGTATCCTTGCCTGCCGCGCCGGCCTCTTTACGGAAGCAGGGCGAGTATGCGGCGAAGCGTCGCGGTAACGTGTCGGCGCCGAGAATTTCGTCGCCGTGCAGCGCGGTGAGCGGCACTTCGGCGGTGGGAATCATGAAGAGGTCGGCGTCTTGGTCGGTAAACATCGCGTCCGCGAATTTGCTGAGCTGTCCGGTCGACCACATCGTCTGTCGCGTTACCAGGTACGGCGGGGCGATCTCGGTGTAGCCGCGGTCGGCCGCGCGATCGAGGAAGAACTGCACGATGGCGCGCGAGAGCCGCGCGCCCGCCCCCTTGAGCACCGCGAAGCGGCTGCCGGAGAGCTTTGCGGCGCGTTCGAAATCGAGGATGTCCAGCGCTTCGCCGAGTTCCCAATGGGGCTTCGGTTCGAAATCGAATGCGCGTGGGTTTCCCCACGAGCGCACCACGACGTTGTGCGTCTCGTCGCGTCCGTCGGGCACCGAATCGTCCAACACGTTGGGCGTCTGCTCCAACAGCGTACGCAATGCCGAACCGGGGGTCTCGGGCGAGCGTTCGCGCGCGGCTTCTTCGAGCGCGGTAATCTCGGCCGAGAGCGCGTCGATGCGCGGGCGAAGCTCGCGCGCCGCCGCGGCTTTATCGGCGGCCTTGCCGATCTCTTGGGAGATTCGGTTCTTTTCGGCTTGCCGTTGTTCCAGCGTAGTGAGTGCCGAGCGGTACTCCGCGTCGAGGCGAAGAACGTCGTCGACGAACGACGGGTCGATACCGCGGCGCTCCGCGGAGCGTCGAACGCGGTCGGGATCGCGACGTACGAGAACGATATCGAGCATGAAGAAGCGCGCCTTTACTCAATCGCCGACCGCACTCCTACCCGGAGCCGGATTCGAGACCGCAAAACTGCTCTCGCCCAATGAGGCGATTGCGGCCTATTTCGAGCGCGTGCCCATCGGGCCGCTCGGGGTGGAGCGCGTGCCGCTAGCGATGGCCTTCGGACGCATCCTGGCGGAGCGCTTGGATGCAGACGCCGATTACCCCAATGCGGCGCGCTCGTCGATGGATGGATTCGCGCTCGAAGCCGGCGCTACGCCGGGAGCGTTCGCGCTGGCCGGGGAGATTCGCATGGGGAGTGCTTGGGGCACGCGGCTGGCGGCGGGTTCTGCCCTGCGGATCCCCACCGGCGGCGTGCTTCCCGAGGGTGCGGATGCGGTGGTGCCGATCGAAGATGCGCGCGTTGAGGGCGGCCGGGTCTGGGTCGATGCGCCGGTCCCGAGCGGCGACTGTATCAGCCCCCAGGGCGGCGACATGCGGCGCGGCGAGCCGGTGCTGCCGGCCGGCCGGCGAATCGGCGCGCCCGAGCTCGGCGTGCTGGCGACCCTTGGGGTGGAGGACGTACCGGTATTGCGCCGTCCGATGCTTGCGGTGATTTCGAGCGGGGATGAATTGATCGAGCCCGGCCGGGCTCCCGCGCCCGGGCAGATCCGCGATTCCAATCGTTACGCCATAGCGGGGGCGCTGCAAGCGATGGGCGCCGCCGTCCGCCATTATCCGATCGTCCCCGACCTCCCGGGAGCGCTCGAAGCCGCTTTGCGCGAGGCCCTTACGGAGTGCGACGGAGCGATGCTTTCCGGCGGTTCGTCGGTCGGCGAGCGCGATCTCACCCCGGATGCGCTGGCCGCGCTGGGTGACCCCGGCGTCGTGGTACACGGCCTGCGGGTGAAGCCGGGCAAGCCGACGGTACTCGGAGCGGTCGGCCTGAAACCGATTATCGGGCTCCCGGGCAACCCCACCTCCGCGCTGGTCATCCTCGAGGCGGTGGTGGCACCGATCGTCGCGGCGCTGGTCGGGGCTCCGGTGCTGAAAAACACCGTCGATGCCCGTCTGGACGGGCCGATGCGCAGCGTCGCCGGCTGGACCTGGTACCTTCCGGTCAGCCTCGAGGATGAGCTGGGCGACTGCGTGGCGCATCCCCTCCCCTTGCGCTCGTCCGCGGTCAGTCTTACGGCGCGGGCGGCAGGGTATGTCATCATGGACGAGCGCGATGAGGTCTTCGAGGCTGGCGACCGCGTTCGTGTCTACCGATTCTTTTAAGGCAGGAGGCCGCACGGTACCAGCACGGTGATTCGACCCGCACCCGCCATTGAGGCAATTCCCCCAACCACACCTTTTATCGGCCCCGAGCAGTTGATGCGCGATTCGGGCTTGAGCGAGCTCGTGCGTTTAGGCGCCAACGAGAGCGCCTTCGGCCCTTCTCCTAAGGCGGTCGAGGTGATGGCGGCTGCCCTGCCGCACCTGTGGTGGTACGGCGATCCCGAATCGTATGAATTGCGCGAGGCGCTCGCGGCAAAACACGACTGTTCGATCGAACAGATCGTCGTCGGCTCGGGTATCGATGATCTCATGGGGCTAGCGGTGCGGGCGTTCGTGCCGCCCGGTGGCCGTGCCCTTACGACCGCCGGTAGCTATCCGACGTTCAACTACCACGTTACGGGCTACGGCGGAGCGTTGAGCTTCGCTCCGTACCGCGACGACGGCACGGTCGATCTGGACGCGCTCGTTGAGATCGCGCGGCGCGAGCGGCCGCAGGTGCTCTATCTTGCGAATCCCGATAACCCGAGCGGCTCGTTTGCGGCCCGAGCGCGCGTGCAAGCGTTCTACGAAGCGCTACCGCACGATACGCTCCTCTTTCTGGATGAAGCCTACGGCGATTTCGTCGATCCCGGCGACATACTGCCGGCGCATCTCGAAGACCGGCTCGTGCGCACGCGCACGTTTTCGAAGGCGTACGGCATGGCGGGCGCGCGGATCGGTTACGCGATCTCGAGCGAGCGCAACGTGCAAACATTCCAAAAAATCCGCTTGCACTACGGCGTGAATCGCAACGCCCAGGTGGGAGCGCTGGCCTCGCTCGCCGACCCCGCCTTTCATGCAAGCGTCGTGCGGGAGACCGCGGTCGCTCGCGAAGCGTATTACGCGCTTGGAACGGAGCTGGGCGTCCCGACGCTGCCCTCGCTCACGAACTTCGTACTCTTCGATTGCGGATCGGTCGCGCGCGCGAACCGGGTGATGGCCGAACTGCTCAAGCGCGGCGTATGGATTCGCAAACCGGCCGTCGCTCCGCTCGATCGCTACGTGCGGGTGAGCGCGGGGACGGCCCCGATGCGCGCGGCCTTCGCGCAGGCGCTCCGCGACGTGTTGGCGCAGGTGCCGGTATGACCCGCTTCGCGATCCTTTCGGATATTCACGGCAATCTCGAATCGTTACAGCGGGCCCTCGCACTAGTCGACCCCGACGATTCCGTGCTGTGTTTGGGCGACACCGTGGGCTACGGCCCCAATCCGAACGAATGCGTGCGCATCATTCGCGAGCGCTCCGCGAACGCCGTGTTGGGTAACCACGATTTGGCCGCGCTCGATAACTACGGCGTCGAGTATTTCAACGATTTAGCGAAGGCCGCGATCTCCTGGACGCAGGGCGTTCTCGACGAAGAGAATCGTGCGTGGCTCAACGGCCTCGCGTATGAATTGCGCTTTCCCGAGTTTTTGCTCGTTCACGGCGCTCCGGTCAATTACTTCGAGTACATCCTCGACAAACGCTCCGCCGCTAAGGCGTTCGATAATACGGACGCGGCGATCACGTTCATCGGACACACCCATATCGCCGAGTATTGGGAGCGGGAGCCGGACGGCACCATCAATCACAAGCACATGCAGCACGGCGGGGAATTGATTCTCTCACCCGATAACCGGTACATCATCGATGTGGGTAGCGTCGGCCAGCCGCGCGACCTCAACCCGCAAGCTTCGTTCGTGTTCTACGAATCCGAGCGCAAGCGGGTGGAGTGGGTACGATACGATTATCCGATCGACGAAGTACAGCATAAAATGCACGAAGTGCATCTCCCGGATTATCTTGCCCTGCGATTGGAAGCCGGACGTTGAGCGAACTCGTTCCCATCGACGACGGCAATTGCTTCGCGTGCGGCCCGGAGAACGCGATCGGGTTGCACCTGCACTTCGAACCGAATCCAAACGGCGAGGGCGTTCGCTCGCGCGCGACGTTACCGGAGCAGTTCCAAGGCTGGCGCTCGATCGCGCACGGCGGCATCGCGATGTCGCTCTTGGATGAAGCGATGGCGCATGCGGCCGGATTCGCCGGCCACCGCGGCATGACGGCGAGTATGAACGTGCGCTTTCGTAAGCCCGTGCCGATCGGCAAACCCGTTGAAATTTTCGGGCGCGTTGCTTGGGAACGACGCAACGTCTTGGGCCTGGAAGCGCGCGTGCTCGACGAGCATGGGACGCTGCTGGTGCAAGCCGACGGCCACTTCGTCTCGATGGGTCCGCTCGATGCCGCCGACGATCGCCGCAATCCCGCCGCAGCGAGCTAAGCGATGGCGAAGATGAAGCAGCAGCGTCAGGCTGCGCAAGATAAAAGCCCGCACCAACGCACGCCCTCGATCGATAACCGGCGCGCGCGGCACGAATATCATATTTTGGAATCGCTCGAAGCGGGCTTGGAACTCACGGGGACCGAGGTGAAATCGATCCGCCAGGGAGGCGTGAGCATCACCGAGGCGTACGCGCGTTTTCGCGACGGCGAGGCGTGGCTGTTGAGCATGCACATCCCGGCCTACAAGCAGGGCAGCTTTTCCAACGTCGATCCCAACCGCCCGCGTAAGTTGTTGCTGCACCGCGAGCAGATTCAAGAACTGATGTCCAAGGTCAAAGTGAAGGGCCTCACCATCGTCCCGCTGCGGATGTACTTTACGCGAGGCGTCGTCAAGGTCGAGATCGGTTTGGCGCGCGGCAAAAAAGTCTGGGACAAGCGCGAAGATATCGCCAAGCGCGACGTGGAGCGCGAGATCGCTCGCCATGTGCGCTAGCACAGGCGCGGTGCGCGGCTAAATGCGCGGGGCGCGGCCGGGCGCTACGATCGAACGCGCGCTGCAGGAGGGCCCGGCGATCCATAGCGGCGACCGCGTGCTCGTTGCGTGCAGCGGCGGCCCCGATTCGGTCGCGCTGGCCGCGGCGGTGCACGCGATGTCCGTGCCGATGGATCTGCACGTGGCGCTCGCGTACGTGCACCATGCAACCCGGGAATCCGCCTGGCAGGACGAGGCGGTGGTGCTGCGCGTGGCGGCAAGCCTGGGCGTTCCGGTTCGTATTGCAGCGCTCGAAACCGGTCCCGGCGACGAAGCCGCGCTACGCGATCGGCGCTACGCCGCGCTGGGCGCCATCGCCCGCGAGCTCGGCAGCTCGGTCGTCGCGACGGGGCATCATGCCGCCGACCAGAGCGAGAGCGTCCTGCTCGCCCTCTTCCGAGGAACCGGCCCGCAGGGCTTGGCCGGGATGCGCCCGCGCAGAGCACTCGAGCCGGGCCTGGACCTCGCGCGCCCGTTCCTGCGGGTCGCCCCCGAGCGGTTGCTCGCCTACTGTGTGAGCTCGGGCTTGCCGTATGCGGTCGATCCGGGGAATGCCGACGCGCTTCTTCGCCGCAACGCGATCCGGTCGGCGCTGGCCGCGCTGCGGCCCCTCTTCGCGGGGTTGGACGAAGCGGTGGCCCGAGCCGCCGATCTCATCGGCGACGAGATCGATGCTTCCGGGCGTTCCGGGTTGCGCCGCCGGGTGCGCACGGCCGTGGCGGAGCAGGAAGGCCTGCGCGACCTCGACTTCGTCCACGTGGAAGAGGCCGTTCGCGCAATCGAGCGCGGCGGCTCGGGGGAGTTCCATATGAAGCGCGGCATCGCGCTACGCATCGAAGGCGGGTCCATCTCCGTTATAAAGAAGGACGCATGAGTACCACCACAACCTATGACGAAGCGATCGAGCGCACGCTCTATACGCGCGAGGAGATCGCGCAGGCCGTCGGCCGGCTGGCTGCCGAGATCGCCCGCGACCACGCGAGGCAACCGCTACTGCTGCTGGGCGTGTTAAAGGGAGCACTCTACGCTGCCGTGGACCTGGCCCGAGCGATCGCCCGCGTCCCCGACGGCCCGAGTGAAATCTTTGTGGACTATTTATGCGTATCGAGTTACGGCAACGCAACCCGCTCGAGCGGGGAGGTGCGAATGCTCAAGGACACCAGCGTGCCGGTAGCCGGGCAAAACGTCGTGATCGTCGAAGATATCGTCGATAACGGCCTCACGCTCCAGTACCTCCAGGCGTTACTCCGCGGGCGCAACCCCGCGCGTCTACGCAGTTGCGTCCTTTTCGATAAGCCCTATCATCGCCTCGTCGACGTCCCCATCGATTACGTGGGGCTTCGCTCCCCCGACGAGTTCGTCGTAGGTTACGGTTTGGATTACCAGGAACTCTTCCGGAATCTGCCTTACCTTGCGCAACTCCGCGCCCAAGTTTTTTCTCAGGAAGGTTAGCGGTTCAATCAACGTGACCAAGCACATCCGATCGATTCTCCTCATTGTCCTGGCCGTCATCGCGGTGTTCATCATCGTCGAGAAGTACGTCCAGCCCGGTGAGGCGGCGACGCGTCTGGACTACGGCGCATTCTATAACAAACTCGAAGCGGGGCAGGTCGCCTCATTCCACGCGACCGGTCTCCAAGCGTCGGGCGGCCTCACCACGCCGGCCGGTGCGAAGTACACGGTCTCGCTTCCGAATACCGACCAAACGTTCGTCAACTTCGTTCGGCAACACGTCAAGAACGGCGCGGTCAGCTTCGATCAGCAGACCAACGCGGGGCTTCTGGGCAACTTGATGTCGCTCGCGCCGCTGCTGTTGATGGCGCTGTTCGTGTTCTTCATTTTGCGACAGGCGCAGAGCGGGGGAAGCCAGGCGATGTCGTTCGGCCGCTCCCGCGCGAAGATGCAGTCTGAGAATCGGCCGAAGGTGACGTTCGCGGATGTGGCCGGCGTCGACGAGGCCAAGGAAGAGCTGGCGGAGATCGTCGACTTCCTGAAATATCCCAAGAAGTATCAAGCGCTGGGCGCGCGCATTCCGAAGGGCGTGTTGCTGCTCGGCCCTCCGGGCACGGGTAAGACGCTGCTCGCTCGCGCAATCGCAGGCGAAGCGGGCGTACCGTTTCTTTCGATCTCCGGTTCCGACTTCGTTGAAATGTTCGTCGGCGTCGGCGCATCGCGCGTGCGAGATCTGTTCGATCAAGCCAAGAAGTCTGCACCGTGCATCGTCTTCATCGATGAAATCGATGCCGTCGGCCGCCAGCGCGGCGCCGGCCTGGGCGGCGGACACGACGAACGCGAGCAGACGCTCAACCAATTACTCGTCGAGATGGATGGGTTCGATCAGAACGTCGGCGTGATTCTCATCGCCGCGACCAATCGAGCCGACGTGCTCGACCCGGCCCTGTTGCGTCCCGGCCGCTTCGATCGGCAGATCGTGGTCGGTCGCGCCGACTTCAAAGGTCGCGAGAAGATTCTCGAAGTGCACGCGCGCAACAAACCGCTCTCCAAAGAAGTCTCGCTGGAAACCCTGGCGAAGCGCACCCCCGGCTTCTCGGGCGCGGATCTTGAAAATCTGCTCAACGAGGCGGCACTGCTCGCCGCGCGCCGAAACAAGAACCTGATCGAGATGATCGATTGCAACGAAGCGATCGATCGCGTGATGGTCGGCCCCGAGCGCAAATCGCTCGTGATGTCGCAAAAAGAAAAAGAGAACACCGCGTACCACGAATCCGGCCACGCGATTCTCGGCGGCCTGCTCGAGAAATCCGATCCGGTGCATAAGGTGACGATCATCCCGCGCGGTATGGCGCTGGGCATCACTTGGTCGCTCCCCGAAGACGATCGCCACAGTCGCACCAAAGAAGAGTTGCTCGCCGATATCACGATGGCGCTCGGCGGACGTCTGGCCGAAGAAATTAAATTCGGCGACGTAACGACCGGCGCCAGCAACGATTTCGAAAAAGCGACCCAACTCGCGCGCGCCATGGTCACGCAGTACGGCATGAGCGAACTCGGCCCGATTCAGTACGGCCGTGGTTCGCATCAGGTCTTCCTCGGCCGCGATTTCGGCGACGAGCGCAACTACTCCGAAGAGATCGCGAGCAAAATCGATGGAGAGGTGCGCCGCATCATCGAGTCGTGTTTCGATAAGGGCCGTTCGATGCTCACCGAACATTGGGCCAAAGTGGAACGCATGGTCGCCTCGCTGATGGAGTACGAAACCGTCGACGCCGATGAAGTGATGGCGATTTTGAACGACAAGCCGTTCGATCATACGCCGGGAAGCGGCGCGGTTGCGGCGGATGCGGCGCCTGCGGCTCCCCCGGTCGCCGAGGAACCGCGTCGCACCGAGCCGACGCGCTTGCCTCCCACGATTTCGCCGGAACCTGCATGAGCTTGCGGATGCGTCTCGCCGCGCTGACGCTCTTGGGGAGCCTCTGCGCGTCAGGCCTGCCGGCGATAGCCGCCGACGGGGCGATACAACAGCAGGGCACGCTGCCGCACGGCGGTTCGTACATCCTCTACCGCGATCCGACCATCGCTTCCGCCGCGATCGATCTGTGGTTTCGAGCGCCGGGTGCCGGATACGATAATGCGAAACCGGGGCTCGCGCGCGTGGCCGCAATCGCCGCGGCGGCGGCGCGCTTGGAGAGCGGTACATCGCTCGCGGAAACTATTCGTACCGCGGGCGGGACGCTCGCGGTCAACGTCTATCCCGATATCGTCGGCGTGAGCGTGCTCGTCCCAGCCACGGTTGCGCGGCGAGTCATCGCGTCGATGACGGCGGCGTACTTCGCTCCGGCGATCGACGATGCATCGGTCAAAACCGCGGTACGCGACACGGCGGTGCTCTCGGTGCAGCAGCATTATTCCGCCGTGCAGTCGCTCCATAATGCGCTGTTCGCGCAAATCTTTTCCGGCGGACCAGCGCACATCGCGCCGATTCCCGGAACGTTGACGCAGGTTTCCGGCATCACCGAAGCGGACGTGAAGGCGTTTGCAAAGCGCGCGTTTGTTTCGAGCAATGCAACGTTGACGATCGTGGGCGACGTCGCGCCCTCAAGCATCGAGGCCGTGACGGCTGGAACGCCCGGTCCGAGCTCGGAGCCGATCGATTCCCCGCTCGCCAAACCGCTACCGGAGCCGACCAGTCTCCCGGGTAGCGTCGGCGGCATCGGTCTAGCTTGGGTCGGTCCGCCGATTCGCGACGAAAAGGCCGCGACCGCGATGGATTTTATTTCGGATTATCTCTTTCGTTACCGTACCGGGATCCTCGCGAAGGCCATCGATGCCTCCGGCGATACATACGTGACCGGCCAGTTCATCACGCTGCACGACCCGGGCGTCATGCTCATCACCGTCGGCGGAGCGAACGCGGAGATCGCCAAAACACAAGTGATCGACGCGCTTGCGAAACTCGAGCAGCCGCTCGACGACGCAACGTTCGCGGCGGCGCGCAACGCCTTTCTCTACCATCTGGCCGCCGATACGCAGACGCCGACCGGGCAATCCGATAACCTTGGATGGTATGCCGCCGAAGGGAATGCGGCGTACGCTCCCGGCGATACCAGCGGTGCGTACCGCGCTCAAGCGCGTTCGCTCGATCCCGCCTACGTCGCTTCGATCGTCAAGCAGTTCCTCACGCATCCGGTGATCGTCCAACTCGTGCCGAACGCCAAGGAGTCTTCGTGATCTCGTACCTTCGTCCGAGCGCTCTGCTCTGCGCGGCCCTCTTCGTCTGCTCGCCGTTCGCGGCTCGGGCGGCCGGTACCACGACGCTCGACCGCAGCGGAGGCGTGACGTTTATCCGGCAGCAGGATGCCGCATCGTCGTTGGTCGGCGTGGACGTGGTCGTTCGGGCCGGGCTCGACCGTCAGACGCTGCGCCAGAACGGCTTGGCGGCACTGGTCGCGCAAACGATTCTGCGAACGCCCGTTGCCGGCTCGAAGACGTCGCTGCTGGACGCGATCGCGGCGCAGGGCGGTTCGATCCATTTCTCCGTCGATCCGACGGACGTGCGTTTCTACGTCGCGGCATTGCCGTCTTCGGGAGACGCCGTGCTCTCGATGTTTGCGCGTGCGCTTGCGGCTCCGGCGTTCGACCCCGTGACCGTGCGGACGGCGCGAGCCGACCTCTTCGCCAGAATCGCGCACAAGCAGAGCGCAGCTTTGGCAGTCGGTTTAGATATGCTGCACCGTGCCGGCTCGGACGCGGCTAACGCCGCCTTGCCGAGCCTGGGCACGAGCGCGTCGCTGGCGCAACTGGTGCCTGACGACGTGCGGGCTTTCTACGGCAAGTATTATCGCCGAGGCGATGCGTACGTGAGCGCCGTCGGACGAATCGATGCCTTAGGGCCCCAGACCCTCGCACAAGTGGGGGACGCGCTTGCTCCCGGCTCGACCACCGCGATCGCCGTGCATATCGCGCCGCTGCACGGTACGTCGCGCCAACTCGTCGCGCATCGCGACATCCAAGCCCCATGGCTGATCGCTCAGTACGCCGCTCCGGATGCGAAGAGCAAGGATTTTGGGCCGATGCTCGTGCTCGCCGCGTTCATGCAGCGGACGCTCGCCGATATCGTCGAGGTCCCCGGCGTGGTTTCGCCGACGTTTGCCTCTAATTCGGTCGGCGCCCTCTACGATTACTCGCATAAGCCGGCGAGTTTGACGCTCTACGTCAACGGCGGCATGGGCAATCCGGATCGCGCCTTTGGGACGGCCCTCTCGGTGGCAAACGTCTTAGCTACCACCAAACTCACCGGATCGATCGAGGATTTCAAAGCGATGGCGTACGGTGATTTCGCCACGAGCGCAACCACCTTGGAATCGCGCGCCTGGCTGGCGACGATCTTCGCAGAGCAGGTCGCGTCCCCCGACTACATCGCGCGAGCGATGCAGGCGATTGCGGCAACCACGCCCGCCGATATTCAACGCGTGGCCAAACGCTATCTCGATAAGCCAACGATCGCTTTAGTTCTGCCGCGCCAACGGCAGAATTAACCGTCGGACGCAGCCGGCTGAAGCTCGCACTCGTCCACGATTACCTAAACCAACGCGGAGGCGCCGAGCGCGTCTTCGCACACTTCGCGCGCGCCTGGCCCGATGCTCCCATCTACACCTCGCTATACGATGAGGCCCTGCTCGGCGACCTTTTCCCCAAACCTCGCGTGCACGTCTCGCCGCTCGCGCGCATCCCCGTTGCCAATCGCTATTTTCGGTATCTAGCGCCATTCTATCCCCGTGCGTTCGAAACGATGGATTTGAGCGCGTATGACACGATCTTAAGTTCGTCATCGGCATGGGCAAAGGGCGTACGGGCCGCACCCGGAGCCGTGCACGTCTGCTACATTCACACCGTGAGCCGATTCGTCTTCGCATACGATGAGTATTTGGGCGGCTTCGGCCTGCGCGCGTTGGCGCGACCGATGGTCGATCGCCTGATTCGCTGGGATCGAACGGCGGCCCAACGCCCCGATGCGTACATCGCCAACTCGCACGTCGTCGCCGAGCGCGTGCGGCGCTATTACGGACGCGACGCGGAAGTCGTGCATCCACCCGTCGATCTCGACCGCTTCAGCCTCGGCGCGGGGTCGGGCGACTATCTGTTCGTCGCATCGCGCCTGCTGCCGTACAAGCGCATCGATCGCGCCATCGACGCCGCACGTCTGGCGGGCGCCAAGCTGATCGTCGCCGGCGGCGGCCCGGCTCTCGAAGCCTTGCGCGAACGGGCGCGCGGCTCGACGACCACGCTGCTCGGATACGTGGACGACGCTCGCGTCAACGCACTGATGGGCAACGCCCGCGCCGTCATTCTTCCCGGAGAAGAAGACTATGGATTGGTCCCGGTCGAAGCCGCCGCAACCGGAAGGCCGACGATCGCGCTGCGCGCCGGGGGTGCGTGCGAGACCGTAATCGACGGGCAGACCGGCCTATTCTTCGACGAGCCGACCCCCGAGTCGCTCGCGAATGCGATCCGTCGCCTAGACAAGCACGCGTTCGAGCCGGCGCGTCTGCGCGAACACGCCGTGCGATTCGGCCCGCAGCGATTCATCGCCCAAGTCTCCGCGATCGTCCAACGCGTACGCTCGGAGCGCAATCGGTGAAGTGGTTCGGCCGCCGAACGCGTCAAGCGAATCTGCGCCTGCCGGTCTTCGACGAGCGCGGCGGCGCATTCGCCGCGCTGCGCAACCGGCGCATTCTCATCTACTGGCCGCACGGCTTGGGCGACTTCGTCCACTTTAGTTACGTGGTCCCGCTCCTCGATCCGAGCAATCGCTACTATCTCACGCGCTTCGGCGACGATTTCGTGCATCTCTACGACGAAGGCGAGACCGTAACGCCGATGTATTCGGGCGAAGCCGCAATCGGCGACGGCGGCGCGTTCGGCGCCCGCCACCTCGGCCTCGATTTCCGCCGCCTGCGCAATCGAGAAGAAGGCCTCGTCGTCCCGGAACCGCTCCTCGATCGCATCCGCGAAGCGAACATCGACGCGATGCTCTACACCGATTATCCCGAGCACGCCGGCGGAACGCGCTACCCATACCACACCAAAGCGCGTTCGCTCGCGCGCGATCTCGTCAGCGCCGAACGTCTCCAAACGTTCGATCTGTCGCGTCCGCTCGCGTCATCCTTGCGTTTCGACGCCCCCGCCGAAAACAAACAGGCGATCGAGGCGCACTTGCGAGCGTTCGTCGCTCCGAGCGAACACCTCTACCTGATCGCTCCCGGCGGGCACACCAACGCCGCAAAGACGTGGAACTTCTCGCACGTCGTCGAACTAGCTGCCGCATTGCGCGCGCGCGATCCCCTCGCACGCATCCTGCTCATCGACGAACGCCGCTCGTCGGCAATGGATGTCCCGGATGCGCCGCCGACGACGGCCGATCTCTTCGGCGATACGCAGATGCCGTTCGCGCACATCCTCACCACCATCATCCACGCTGCCCACGCATTCATCGGCGTGCCCTCCGGCCCGCTGCATACGGCGTTAGCGATCGGCGGCCGCCCGATCGCCGGCATCTGGCTCGCGCACTATCCCGACTGGTACGACGAACCGTGCGCGAGCGCCGTCGCGCTGGTAGGCCCGGAGCTCTATCGCAAACGCCTCGACCGGCGCGCCGCATCGCTCGATCGCCCGCCATCGCTCGCGCATACCATCGTGCCCTTCCGCGATCGCGTTCCGAACGCAACGGACGTACTCGCAGCTTTGGATGCGTTATCTTCGTAGGTCCCAACTCACACATAGTATTGACATATGGTTATTCATGACGTCATAGGGATGATTCACAACCGTGTCCGAGGAGATAGCGGGGTGGGTGATGCCGTTGGGTCGGGGCCTGTGAGGGAGGAGCGGAGCCCGGAGGGCGGGAGCGACGACGAACGGAGTAGTGTTTTTCACATGGATGTGAAAAACGCGCGCGTCCCCGTCCCAATGGTGTCGCCCGCCCCGCTATCTCCTACGAACCACGCCATAAAGCCGAATCGAGACTATTTCGTTAACTGCGGGAACGCGAAAAGTGCGATGACGGTAATGGCGTTGAATAGGCCGTGCGTGATCATCGATGCGTAGGCGTTGCGCGTACGGTAATAGACGCCGCACAGGACGATGCCGGCGAGCGCCAGCGGAAGCGCTTCGAACATGTCGCCGTGGGCTGCTCCGAAGAGCACGCCGCTGAGGATCGCGCCGAACCAGAAGCCGCGATAGCGCAAACCGATGTTGAAGACGAGGACGCGAAAGATCGTTTCTTCGGCGATCGGAGCGATCGCTACGGCGAAAATAGTAAAGAACGCGATGATCGCGGGATTATGGACGTTCCGCACCATCTGCACGACCTGTTGTTCGTGGGTGGTGTGAAAGAGCGCGTCGATGAGCGAGGCGCCGCCGTTAGCGACGATTGCCATGACCAGCGACCCGCCGATCGCGATGCCGATCTGCCCGGCACCGATCCCGCGAAAACCCAATTCGCGCAGCGAGAAACCCGAGAGGGCGGGAAGTCCGCGCAGGATGACGGCGACGACGCCCGCCTCGAGTGCGAGCTGAATGACGAGCGCCGGGACGAGCGCGACCGCTCCGCGATGGAGTTGGTGGAGGGCGATGAGCGTGCCGATACCGGCGAAGAGCACCAGCAGCGAGATGCCCAGAACCAGAAAGATGAGTTGAAGGGTGGGTTTGGCTCTAAAGCTGTTCGTCGGCCATTGCGTCGGCCAAGCGGGAGAAGGCGTGTAGGTCGAGTTGTTCACCGCGGCACTCCGGAGGAAGGGCGCTTGCTGCAATCGCGCGAGCGATCGTCGCGCGCTCGATGCCGAGCGCGAGCATCAGACTGTTGGCTAACGTCTTGCGGCGGTACGCGAACGCGGCTCGTACGACCTTTCGGAACAGCGAAACATCGCGCGGATGTACCGCGGGCGTTTCGCGCCGGAGCAATCGGACGACGGTTGAATCAATCTTGGGAGCCGGATAGAACGCCCGCGGCCCGAGCGTGAACGCCCGCTCCACGACCATTGCGTATTGAACGGCGATCGAAAGGCTGCCGTACGCCGGCGTGCCGGGTTTCGCAGCCAGCCGATTGGCAACGTCTTTTTGAATCATCACCGTCAACGACGCCGGTCCCCTTTCCATCTCGATCAGGCCGAGCATCAGCGGGGTGGCGATGTTGTAGGGAAGATTGCCGGCAACGATCCAGGCGGTATCGCCGCCGTAGGCCGCGTAGTCGAAGTTGAGCGCGTCGGCCTCGACGATGCGAGCCTTATCTAATTCGCGGCGCGCTCGCAACAGCGCGATGAGTTCGGGATCGATCTCGAGTGCCGTGACGTCGGCGCCTTCATCCAAAAGTGCGAGCGTCAACGCGCCGGTGCCCGCGCCGATCTCCAACGCGCGAACGGGCGCCGGCGCGCCTTCGAGCGCGAGGCGCGCTATGCGCCGCGCGGAGCCGCTATCCATCAGGAAATTTTGCCCGTATCGTTTCTTTGGGTGTAGCCCCCATGCTGCAAGCAGCGCTTTGGGATGCTGGAGTGCATCGGCTGCTTGCAGGGAGTCGTCGTCGACCATTCGGCCTGGTTACTTGAGGCGGTAGACCGTTACCTCGCGACGACCGAATTCGATCGCATCGCGCAACGAGTTAAAGCCCAGATCGATGCGGTTACCGCGAATCGCTCCGCCGGTATCGCCTGCAAGCGCGAAACCATATCCGGGGATATAGAGCCGCGTGCCGAGCGGGATGACGCGCGGATCGACGGCGACGATGCCGTGCCCGGCCGGCCGGCCGGTGGCGGTGATGCCGCTGCAGCCGGTGCATCCGGCGGTGTATGCCGTCGCGACCATATCCATCGCGCTCGCCGCGATGTATGCGGTGTGCTCGATGCCGCGGCGTGCGAAGCGTGCGAACGCCGCGTATTCGCCGACACCTTCGGCGACGATGCGAGGCTTGGGATTACGAACGACGCGAGATGCGACGACGGTGTGTCGCACGGGGCCGTTATCGCGTTGCGTGAACTGCATCACTACCGTACGTTCGCCGGTGCGACCCTTTGAAACGACGCGAGACGAGCCCGGTTGCATCGAGAAATCGAGGCGGTGAACGGTTTTTTCGGCGATGGTGCGCCGTTCGTTACGTTGCCAGGTGAGAACGCGTACGATACGTACGACGCCGTTTGCCGGCACGCGAGCTGCGAGCGCGGGTTGCACGCGATCGTGCGTGCCTAGTACGATGCCTTGCTCTTCTAAGAGTGCGCCGACGTCGGTTGCCGCGCTATCGACGCGACGATGCAGATGCATGCCGGCGATCGTGACCGGTACGGCCGCATTGTACGTGACGTAAAGATGGTCGGAGAGTGGAACCTGTTTGCGCGGTGCCAGATAGTCGTGCGCGCGGACGGTGATTCCGCGTTCGCGCAGGAAGCTACCGACCGTAGCCGCGCGAGTCGTTTGTTGGGTCACAACTCCGTTCGAATCGAACGAAATCACGTGCTCCATGGTCCGTTGCACTACCCCATTCGCAGCTAGAGCCGACGTAGGGTAGGTGAGAAAGCCGGCACAGACCAAGCCGGCGGTCAGAACGCTGACGGAGAGCACATGGCTCAGCCGCAGGGGGCCGCGTCCTATCATCCCTCGTTCCTTTCCTGTCCCAACCCAACGCCAAGGGCTACCGCAACACCACGCAACGGGTAGACGATGAACGAGCGGGCCGATCAGTACGTGTGGGAGAGTCGGCAGTGCCTTCTCTCGCTAAGGGCGACGGATCCAGTGGGAAACGCCTAAGTTGAGTTGTACGATCGCTTTTCGGAAGAACAAGACCCCGAGGGGAGTTGCCTTCCGGGCTGCTGTGCGAGCCGGTCATGATGCCAAGAGCGGCAGCGGCTCGCGATCCCACAGGGTGGGGATCTGAACTAACTTCGGCACTATATCACGTCGGGTGAGAGACGGGAATATGCCAGAAGTCGCTTGCCTGGAGGATTGCCCTCTTCGGGCCGTAGAGGCGGGTGCCTGCGCGGCGCCAAAAGCGGGTTGCGTGGAGCATTTGCGCATCGGTTTCTTTACGGAAGTCTACCGTCCGGTGGTCAACGGCGTCGTTGCATCGGTCGATGGTCTGGCTGCCGGCTTGCGCGAATGCGGTAACGAAGTCTACTGCTTCGCGCCGCGGATGCCGGGAGCCGAGCGGAGCGACGGCGCGGTGTTTCGCATGCCGTCGCTCCCGCTGCCGGCGCGCACGCCGTACCGGCTCACCCTTCCGTTGGTGAGTCGCCGCAACGTCAATACGGTCATCAAGCGTCTTTCGCTCATACACGTGCATTCGCCGTTCATCACCGGTTGGATGGGCTTGCGTTACGCGCGGCGTTACGGGATGCCGGTCGTGTATACGTATCACACGCAACTCGAAGCGTACGCGCACTACGTTCCATTCGAAGCGAACGCCACGCGCTACGCGGCGTCGCAGCTAACGCGGACGTTTGGGAATCTAGTCGATGCGGTGATCGTGCCGACCGCCGCGATGAGCGATCATCTGCGCGAACTCGGCGTACTGACGCGCATCGACATCGTACCTAGCGGTATCGATATCGAATTCTACGGCGCGGGACGCCGTAGCGACGAGTTGCGCACGCGCCTGGGCGCGCGGCCCGGCGAACGTCTGGTGCTGTTCGTTTCGCGTCTTGCGATCGAGAAAAATCTCGACGTCGTTTTGCGCGCGATGGCCAGCGCAAACGATCCGACGCTCAGGCTTGCGATCGCGGGCGACGGCCCGGCCCGCGGCGATTTAGAAGAACTCGCGCGGTCGCTCGGCATCTCGCGCCGCGTGGCGTTTTTAGGCGAAGTCGCGCGCGAGCAATTACCGGATCTCTATGCGAGCGCGGATGCGTTCGTCTTCCCGAGCACGAGCGAAACGCAGGGGCTCGTGCAAGCCGAAGCGTTGGCGGCGGGGAGCCTGGTGATCGCGGCCGACACGCCTCAAAATCGCGACGTCTTGGGCGGCGTGGGGATCCTGTGCGAGGTCGACGTCGCGGCGTTCGCTGCGGCCTTGCGAGCGATCCCGCTCGAGCCGGATCCTGCGACGGCGGAGCGCAGCCGGGTTGCCGCCGGGCGTTTTGCGATCGCCGACCAAGTGAAGCGGACCCTGGAGATTTACTGGAGCCTCGTCGAGGGCGGGCGCATCTCCGACTCGGCTTGACAATCGAACGTATGTTCGATACTCTTGTGGGTACGAGGGTATAGACATGCGAGCACATCACGAGCCACCAATCGAAGCCTCCATCGCCTATGCTGCCGACCGGCGCGGCGAGGGCGTTGCCTACGCCCGGTTGCGCTCCGATTCCGGAAGCCGGCTGATACGCATCCCCTTTCGCGCCCAACGCTTTGCCGGGTTGGCATCGAGAGAGATCTCCTACGCCGCGTTGAGTGCCGTCGCGGCCGCGCTCCTGGAGCGAGGCTTCAGCCGTACGCGTTTCGCGCTCGCCGATGAGGCGCTGGTGCGCGATATCAACGAACGGCGCGACGTCCCACCTCCTCTGGTGCTCCCGTACGTTCGATTGGGCTGTTCGCTAAATCGCTTCGAGGAGTACGCGGTGACGTTGGCCGGGGAGGATGATGACCTGGCGCATCGAGCGAGGTCTGAGGTCGCGCTTCACGTCGCGGCTTAGCGCCGGCTTGGCCCGAATGCCTTGAATCCCCGGCGACCCCATGTTATAGTGGGCTCGTCACTCCCCACGTTCACGTTACCGACGCGCGCAGCAGCCTCGCTTGCGAAGCGTTTGCCGTTAGACGTGTGCGACTCTTCAAGAGAGATACTCCTCTGCAACTCGAACATCGTCCCAACGAAAACGGCCGCCCGCCTCAGGGAGGCCCTGGTGGTCGTCGCCGCCGCTCGCGACGCCGGCACGGTAACCAGCCTTTCGGCAACAATCCACCGCATCAGGAGTCGTTTCGTGAGCCCGATGCCGGGCCGCCGATGATCACCGCCGCTCAACTCGGCGAGAAAACGAAAGTCGAGCTGAACGAACTCTCCAAGCAATTCGACATCCCTACACCCGTGAAACTCAAAAAAGACGAGTTGATCGCGGCGATTCTCGAGACCCAGAGCTCGCGCTCGGGCCTTGAAATGGCCAGCGGCATCCTCGACATCTTACCGGAGGGTTACGGCTTCCTCCGACGCGGCGGCTACATCATCGGTCCGGACGATATCTACGTGAGCCAGACTCAGATTCGCCGTTTCGAACTGCGGCGCGGCGACCACGTCGAAGGCCAAGTGCGGCGCCCGAAAGAGAGCGAAAAGTACTACGGCCTCATTCGCGTCGATAAGATCAACGAACTCGACCCCGAGGCCATCAAGGGCCGCAGCCTCTTCGAAAAAGGCACGCCGATCTATCCGAACGAGCGCTTCAGGCTCGAGGTGCGATCGACGCAACTCTCGACGCGCGTCATCGATCTCTTCTGCCCGATCGGTTTGGGACAGCGTGCGCTGATCGTCTCTCCGCCGAAAGCCGGCAAGACGACGCTGCTCAAGAACATCGCTAACGCGATCTCGATCAATCATCCGCAGGCGCACATCATCGCCTTGCTGGTGGACGAACGCCCCGAAGAAGTCACCGATATGCAACGCACGATCGATGGCGAGGTTGTGGCGTCGACGTTCGACGAACATCCCGAAAATCACACCGCGGTGGCCGAGCTGACGATGGACCGCGCCAAGCGGCTCGTGGAACTCGGCAAAGACGTCGTGATTTTACTCGATTCGATCACGCGTTTGGCCCGCGCGTACAACCAAGTGGTGCCGAACTCCGGCCGCACGCTATCGGGCGGTTTGGATACCGCATCGTTGCATAAGCCGAAGCGGTTCTTCGGAGCCGCGCGAAAGATCGAAGAAGGCGGTTCGCTCACGATCATTGCGACCGCGCTCATCGAGACCGGTTCGAAGATGGACGACATCATCTTCGAAGAGTTCAAAGGAACCGGTAACATGGAACTCAACCTGACGCGCAAACTCGCCGAGTCGCGCGTCTTCCCGGCCGTCGATATCAAGCGCTCTGGTACGCGCCACGAAGAACTGCTCCTCTCGACCGACGAGATGCGCAAGATCTGGATGCTGCGGCGCGCAACGGCGGTACTCAATACCGGCGATATCACCGAGATCATCCTCGACAAAATGGCGCAGACGCGCACGAACGAAGAGTTCTTGCAGTCCGTCACCAAAGAGGCGCTCTCGATGTCGCGCGGCTACGAAGACGGCGGCAACAGCCGCTAGCCTTCGCCCGGCGACGAACTCGCAGCGAATCGAAGGCCGCGCACCACGCGCGGCCTTCGTCTTCGCAGGCCCCAAGACACGCATAGGGTAGAACACGATGACCATGGATAAGCCCGCCGACGGCATTCGGCTCAACAAGTATCTGGCGCAGGCGGGCGTGGCCTCGCGGCGCTATGCCGATTTGTTGATCGCTCGCGGCAAGGTTCGCGTTAACGGTAAGACCGTCCGAGAGATGGGGACGATCGTTTCGCTCTCCGACCGGATCGACGTGAGCGGCACGCCGGTGAGCGTGCGGGACGAGCCGACCTACCTCGTGTTGCACAAGCCGATCGGCGTGATGACGACGATGCGCGACCCGCAAGGCCGACGCACCATCGTCGATCTCTTACCTAAGAACATTCCGCGCGTCGTTCCGGTCGGCCGGCTCGATTTCGATACCGCCGGCGTGCTGCTGATGACCAACGACGGCGATCTTGCCAATCGCCTTCTCCACCCGAAGTACGGCGTGGACAAGACCTATCGCGCCGGAATCTCGGGACGACTCTCCCCCGAAGACATCAAACGTCTGGGTGAGGGCATCGCTGCCGATTCGTTCCAGGCGGCCGGTGCCAAGGTCCGGGTCGTTTCGGTCCGGGCCGGATATAGCGTGGTGGATATTACCGTGCACGAGGGCCGCAATCGCCAAGTGCGCAAAATGTTCGAGGCGCTCGGCCACCCGGTGCAAACCCTCGTGCGCTTGCGGTTCGGACCGATCTCGCTCGGCGATTTGGGGCTGGGGCTCGTCCGCGGGCTGACCGAGCGCGAGCTGACGGCCTTGCAGCGTATCGCCGAGCAGCCCGAAGAACGTCGCACCCCATAACCGGCACTCGTGATAGAATCGCGCAGTCGTGGATCGATCGATCGATAGAAACCCCGAGTTGAAGCTCGTCGGCCGGGATGCCCGTACCGAGCGCACCGTCGTGCGCCTGCGGAATGGAGCCGCGTTCGGCGCGGAGACGCTGGCCATCTGCGCGGGCCCGTGCTCGGTTGAGTCTGAGGAGCAGATCGACCTCACCTCTTCGGGCGTGGCGCGGGCGGGCGCGAACGTTTTGCGCGGCGGAGCCTTCAAACCGCGTACGTCACCCTATGCTTTCCAAGGTTTGGGCCCGGCGGCGCTAGAGCTGCTGCGGGCCGCCGCCGACCGGAACGGATTGGCGGTGGTCACCGAGGTCCTGGATCCGCGCGACGTGCGGATCGTGGCGCGGTATGCCGACATGCTCCAGATCGGCGCCAGAAATATGCAGAATTTCG
>Ga0307373_10002062_pt1 | contig 36793 bp, 32 predicted proteins | sample OX2MG_FD_202534 | JGI IMG/M metagenome (GOLD analysis project Ga0307373, IMG submission 202534) | Soil microbial communities from Risofladan, Vaasa, Finland - OX-2 | ecosystem: Environmental > Terrestrial > Soil > Coastal area > Acid sulfate soil | place: Finland: Risofladan, Vaasa | collected...
CACCAACATGGACAGGCCTCCTTCGGATCTGTCGACGACTGCATCAACAGCGAAGAAGGTGGCGACCGCCACGGAGTGGACCCTTCCCAGGCGCGAGTGTCAAGCAGGTACCGGAGCCAGTGTCGCCCAGGTACCAGAACCGGGTCAGGGAAGTGTCAAGCAGGTACCGGTGCCACGCTGTCAAGCATGAACCGGAATTTCACAAGTATCACCAAAACCTAGTTGCACGTATGTTGCACGCCGAGGACGCCGAGGGGTGTGTGGAAAACAGGAAACCGTATCTGACCTGGACTTATTGGGCGCCCACGGCAGGAATCGAACCTGCGACCTGCGGTTTAGGAAACCGTCGCTCTATCCCCTGAGCTACGTGGGCGGGTGTGAACGCGACGTTGATGGGGACCCAATCGGTCAGCACCGTCTCTCGTTCAACGCCCATCGTAGGCCGCGAAGGCCGACCATCTCTGTTACCAGTGCGTCCAAGGACCGGACGCCCACCGTCGGCACACCGATCACTCAGAACGGACCGCTCAGCTCCCCCAGGGACGCGGTGAGACGCAGGTTCTCGGAGTAGTCGACCGGGCAGGCGATCACCGAGACGGTGTCGGCCGCCAGCGCCTCCTGGAGGGCAGGGAGGAGCTGGTCGGCCGCCGTGATCCGGTAGCCGCGGGCCCCGAAACTCACCGCGTAGGCCACGAAATCCGGGTTGGTGAATTCGATCGCCGTCGCATGGCCGATCTCCATTTCCATCTTCCATTTGATGAGGCCGTAGGCATCGTCGACCCACACCAGGATGGTGATCGGCACCTTCTCGCGAAGAGCCGTCTCGATCTCCTGGGAGTTCATGAGGAACGCCCCGTCGCCGACCGCCGCCAGTACCTTGCAATCTGGTCGGGCCAGCTTCGCCCCGATGGCGCCCGGCACCGAGAACGCCATGGTCGACAGCCCGTTCGAAATGAGGCAGGTGTTCGGCTCGTAGGTGGGGTACAGTCGGGCCATCCACATCTTCACCGCACCGGTGTCCGCCAGAACGATGTCGTGGCGCTCGAGGGCAGCCCGGGTGTCGGCCACCACTCGCTGGGGTATGAGCGGAAAACTGTTGTCGGTGGCACCTCGCTCCAGCTCCTCGGCCAGCAGCCTGCGGATGGTTTCCCCGCTGGCCGCGGGATCGAAACGACGATTGGTCGCCTTCGACAGCGCGTCGAGGGTCCGGCCGAGGTCCGCCTGAACTCCGACCTCGACGGCGTAGTGATTGTCGACTTCGGCCGGGAACCGGCTCAAGTGGAGTATCCGCTTGTCGGCACTCGGATTGATCCGGACCGGGTCGAACTCCTGCAACTCATAGCCGACGGAGACGATCACATCCGCCTCATCGAACCCGAAGTTGACATAGTCGTGTTGCATGAAGCCCACCGCACCAAGCGCATTCGGATGGTCGTCGGGGAAGACTCCCTTCCCGTGGAAGGTGGTGGCGACCGGCACGCCCAACTGTTCGGAGAACCGGATGAGCGCTTCGCCGGCCCCGGCCCGGGCCGCGCCATGCCCGGCCAGCACCACTGGGTGGTGGGCACCGAGAAGCACCTGAGCCGCCCGGTCGATCTGCGACTGCGACGGTTCGTCGGTCCGGGGGATACTGACGGGCAGGGGAACCAACGGGGCCGGGGTGGCCATCGACTCCACGTCCTCGGGCACCGCCAGATACGCCGCCCCCGGTCGCTCGGTCTGGGCCAGCTTGAACGCCTTGCGCATCATCTCCGGTACCGCCCCGGGGGTGGGGATCAACGCTGCCCATTTGGTCACCGGGTCGAACATCGAGACCAGATCGACGCTTTGGTGAGACTCCTTGTAGATCCGGTTGAGACCGACCTGGGCGGAGATGGCCACCATCGGGGTGCTGTTGGTGGTGGCGTCTGCCGTCCCCAGGAGCAAGTTGATGGCACCGGGGCCGAGGGTTGACGAGCACACCCCGGCCTGGCAGGTGATCCGACCGTAGATCTCCGCCATGAACGACGCCGCCTGTTCGTGCCGGACCAAGATGTACCGGATCGACGGTGAACGCGCAATAGCCTCGGTGAAGAGGATGTTCTCCTCACCCGGGATCCCGAAGACGAATTGCACGCCCTCGTTCTCGAGACACCGCACCAGGAGATCCGCAACCGTGGGTTCGTTTTGGCTCACCACCCGATGGTAGGCGGATCGATTGGACCCGGCATCCGGGGCTCCGCTGCGCTGTCAGACTGAGCGGAAGCACCGCCTGACCAATTGAGGACACTCGGAAGGGAGGGGTATGAATCAGACGCCGTTCACCACGATGGTGGGATGCAACGTGCCTATTCAACTCGCCGGGATGGGCAGCATCTCCACCCCGGAGTTGGCGGCCGCGGTGTCAAATGCCGGTGCATTGGGCATGGTGAACCTTTCGACTGTCGCGGTCGGGGACATTTCCGGCGTTTTCGACGATCTGGACGGCCGGACGTCCCGTCCAGTCGGTGCCAACTTCTTGATGCCTTTCCTGGACGACTCCGCCGTCGATCTGGCTGCCCGCCGGTGCCGGCTCATCGAGTTCTTCTACGGAGATCCCTTGCCGAAGCTGGTCGACCAGGTACACACGGCGGGAGCGCTGGCCGCGTGGCAGGTCGGCTCGATCGAGGAAGCTCGCTCCGCCGCCGACGCGGGGTGCGACCTGCTCATCTCTCAAGGGTGCGAGGCCGGTGGCCATGTCCGGGGCACCATCGGGATGCTCTCCCTGCTGACTGGAGTCCTCGACATCGTCGACATCCCGGTCATCGCCGCCGGTGGGATCGGCGACGGACGGGGCATGGCGGCGGCATTGGCCGCGGGAGCCTCCGGTGTCCGAATCGGTACCCGCTTCGTCGCCGCGGAGGAATCGCCCGCCCACCCTCGCTATATCGAAGCGCTGATCGCCGCCGGCCCCGGCGACACCACGCTGACCACCGCCTTTTCCGTCATGTGGCCCGACGCACCGCATCGGGTTCTTTCGAGTTGCGTCGACGCGCTGGCTGTCTACACCGGAGACCGGGTTGGCCGAAGCATGGTCGCCGGATCACCGGTCGACCTGCCCCCCGGGGCGGTCGTGCCACCCGATATCCACACCACCGGGACCATCGAGGCCATGCCGCTCTACGCCGGCCAATCGGTGGGAGCCGTGCGTCGTCGAGAATCCGCCAGGCGGATCATCGAGGATCTCGTCACCACCGCGGATGCCTGTCTGGGTCGGTCCGCCGCGCACCATGGTAGGTCAATCGCCCCATGATGCGTCCGGTCACGGTTCTGCAGACCTGACCTACAGTTGGCAGAGTCGAGTGCACCGACGGGGTGGCGCAGGGCGTGGCTCCGCAGGAAAGGTTGCCGCATGAACTCTGCCGAGACATCGGAATACCCGATCATCCTCTTCGATATCGACGGCACCCTGATCATCACCGGTGGTGCCGGTGCCGAATCGTGGCGGGAGGCATTCGACCAGTTGTACGGGATCCCGGCCGACATCGGCGAATTCACCGACACCGGGATGACCGATCCGGAGGTTGGACGAAAGACCTTCGAGGCGGTCCTCCACCGCAAGCCGAGCCGCGCCGAATTCAGCAAACTGCTCGAGCGGCGCCTGCACTATCTCTATGCCGCGGTGGCCGAATCCAAGCACTACCGGGTACTCGACGGGGTGGAGGAGCTTCTCCCCGAATTGATCGACGCGGGTTACCTCCTCGGTATCGTGACCGGCAATGTCGAAGCCGCCGCCCATGTGAAGCTGCACCGGGCCAAGCTCAACCGTTTCTTCTCGTTCGGAGGCTATGGCTCGGACTCCACTGACCGGGGGAAGCTCACCAACGTCGCCCTCCAACGGGCCAGCCTGGTCTTTGGCGATCCGGTGAGCGCCGACCAGTGTCTGGCCGTGGGAGACACCCCCCACGACGCCGACGGCGCCCATGCCGCCGGCATCAAATGCGTGGGAGTGGCCAGCCACAACTTCAACGCCGACCAGCTGCGTGAGGGCGGTGCCGACTATGTCATCAACTCACTCACCGAGGGGCTCCCCCTCTGACCGGCGCCGCACAATTCGATCGCAATCTAGGATCGTGACCCGATGACGCGTCGCCGATGCGTCGAGGCTGAGGGAGGATTGCATTGTCCAGCGAGGAACTCCATGCCCCCCGCGAGCGGCTGACACCCGAGACCATCGCAATCCATCAAGCCACCGTCTCGCTGACCGAGGAACTGGAAGCGATGGACTGGTACCGTCAGCGCGCCGACGACTGCGATGATCCCGAACTGAAGGCCATCCTCATCCACAACATGACCGACGAGATGGAGCACGCCGCCATGCTGGTCGAGTGGCTGAGGCGCAACGTGCAAGAGTGGGACGTCGAACTTCGGAGGTTCTCCAAAACCAAGGGATCAATCGCCGGGTCCGGGGACTGAGCCGCCGAGGCTGCGAGGCCGGACGACCTCGGAGAAATGGCGTTGGGTCCTATGGGTGACCGGAGGCCGAGGCGACAGCATCGGCCACGCTCTCGTGAACCGGGAAGATCTCTGTCAGCTGGGTGATCTTGAATATCTTGAGGACCTTTGCCTGAACACAGGCCAGGTGCACCGACCCGTCTTTGCTCAGGGCCTTCTTCCGAGCTCCGACGAGAGCTCCCAGTCCTGTCGAGTCGATGAAGTCGACGCCGGCCATGTCGATGATCAAGTCGACCTGATCTTGGGCGATCAGATCATCGAGTTTCTCCGTGAGCTGAGGAATGGTGGAGAGGTCGATCTCCCCCTGGGCAACCACAACGGTGGCCAAGCCTTCCGTGCGAGTAGCCAAACTCAAGTCGGCCGAGCCTTCCTCCATCTACCGCACGCTCCTTGACGTTCACGCCGTGAAGAATGGCCCCAAAGTGATTTCAATCTCGCCATGCTCGGCACCGCCATCCTAACATGGCGCTGCCGCCGGCCATCCTTGGTCAATTGCCGTCTACCCGGCTCTTTACGCTCTAGGAAACCATTTGTAAGGTGGACAAATGGTCGAACCGGCCAATGGCCCGGCTGTGCAAAGGAGAGCCGAAACCGTCGGCGAGCTGCTTGCCGCCAGCGGTGAGGTGGGCCGCGATATGTCAGCGGTTGACTGGGCTGCAACTCCACTGGGTGTCCCCGATGTGTGGCCGGAAAGCCTGATCGGAGTCCTACGCCTTCTCATGGGCTCACGCTTCCCGATGTGGATGGCGTGGGGCCCTGAGTTGACGTTTTTCTGCAACAACGCCTTTCGCCGCAACACCCTCGGGAACAAGTACCCGTGGGCGTTAGGAAGACCCGCTTCCGACGTATGGGCCGAAGTCTGGGGAGACGTTGGCCCCCTCGTTGAGCAGGCGATGACCACCGGCGTGGCGACCTGGGACGAAGGGATGTTGCTCTTCCTCGAGCGCAACGGCTACGAAGAGGAGACCTACCACACCCTCTCCTACAGCCCGCTGGACGACGGCGAGGCCCGCACGGTCGGCATGTTGTGCGTAGTCAACGAAGTCACCGACCAGATCATCGGCGAGCGCCGGATGTCGATACTGATCGAATTGGGATCCGGGCTGACAAAAGCAGAATCAGAGTCCGATGTCTTGGCCGCACTCGACGGCCGACTCAGCGCCGAGCCGCGCACGTTTCCGTTCACCCTCATGTACCTGTTCGATGACGACGGGAACCGCGCCCGTCTGGCCTGCTCCCCGGGAATCAAGGCGACCCATCCGGTAGCACCGCGAGTAATCGAGATGTCAGACGAGAATCCTCGGTGGCCGGTGGCGGCCATGGCCGCCGGTGACACCGTGATCATCGAGGACCTCGCCAGACGTTTCCCGTCCGTGCCGCTCGGCGCCCAGGACAAGACTCCGACCCAGGCCCTGGGGGTGCCTCTGCCGCAGCGAGGTCACGCTTTTCCGTACGGGTTCCTTGTCTTCGGACTGAATCCCTACCTGCCGGTGGACTCCGGCTATACCGGATTTCTGCACCTGATAGCCGGGCAGGTGGCGGCCAGCATCACCCGGGCACGGGCCTTCGAGTTCGAGCGGGTGCGCACGGCGGAATTGGCCGAGCTGGATCGGGCCAAGACCGCATTCTTCACCAACATCAGTCACGAGCTTCGTACACCCTTGACGCTGCTCCTCGGGCCGGCGACCGACGCCCTTGCCGACAGGGACAGTCCCCTGCCGGCAACCCAGCGCGCTCGTGTCGAAGTGATGCACCGCAATGCCGCGAGGCTGCTCAAGCTGGTCAATGTCCTCCTCGACTTCTCCCGGCTCGAAGAAGGGCAGGCCGAACCGAAGTTCGAGGCTCTGGACTTGGCCCGTTTCACCGCCGATGTGGCGAGCATGTTCAGTTCCGCCGTCGAGCTGGCGGGACTCACCTTTACCGTCGACTGCCCCCCGTTGGACGAACCTGTCTACGTTGATCCGGACATGTGGACCAAGATCGTGTCCAACCTGCTTTCCAACGCGTTGAAGGCGACCTTCGTCGGGGGTATCACGATCCGACTGTCCGCCCGCGATGGGAAAGCCGTCCTGGACGTCACTGACACCGGGATCGGGATCGAGCCGAAAGAACTGGACCGTCTGTTCGAACGCTTCCACCGAGTCACCGGTGCCCACTCGCGGAGCCATGAAGGGTCGGGAATCGGGCTGGCATTGACGGCCGAGCTGGTCGACCTTCACCGGGGGACGATCGTGGCCGAAAGCGTACCGAGCCGAGGCACTCGATTTTCGGTGCGGGTACCCCTTGGGATGGCCCATCTCCCGGCCGAGCAGATCCTCCTCGCCCCAACCGGTGGAGCGACCAGTATCTTTCGGGAGACCGAGGGTTTCCTGGCCGAATCATCCCGTTGGCTCGACTATGAAGCCAGGTCTCGTACCACCGGCACGACTCCCCCACTTCCGACACCCACGGACGCCATCGAAGATCGATTGAGGGTGTTGGTTGTCGACGACAACCTCGATATGCGGGAGTACATCGTCGGACTGCTTGCCGACCATTACTCCGTCGAGACTGCGCCGGACGGAGTTGTCGCCCTGGAGATGGCGCGTGCGTCTCCACCGGATCTGGTGCTCACCGACGTGATGCTCCCCGGCCTCGACGGGTTCGGCCTCCTTGCCGCCATGCGCTCCGACAGCGCCACCATGCACGTCCCCGTCGTGATGCTCTCGGCTCGGGCCGGTGATGAGGCCACCATCGAGGGATTGGAAGCGGGAGCCGACGACTACCTGACCAAACCGTTCACCGGCCGCGAACTCCTGGCCCGTATCCGCTCCAACCTCGAGCTCGACCGAGTCCGGCGGCTGGTATCCGAACTGGAAGCGCAGCGGGGTCTTCTCGATCAGGCGCAACGGATGGCCCACGTTGGCAGTTGGGAATTTGATCTCAATTCGGGAACCATTTCCGGCTCCGACGAATTCTTCCGCCAGATCCAGCTTGGTGCGGACGAATTGCGTCACCATGGCATCGCCAAGCTCATCCGCCGGGTGCATCCCGACGACGTCGACCGGATCAACACCGCGCTGAGAGCCGCCACCGAAGGGGAAGTGATCAACTTCGAGGTCCGGGTTCGCGCGGGCGGGGAGGAGCGGACATATCACACGGTCGGCGAGATGGTCAGCGACGCCGAGGGCCAACCTATCGGGCTTCGGGGAAGCATCCAGGACATCACTGAACGGATCGCGGCCAAGAAGGCGGCGGACCTGGCGGCAGCCGAGAAGGAGGCGGCGGCTCACGAGAAACTGATCGCCGAAGAATTGCAGCGGAGCCTCTTGCCAGAGCACACCTTCGCCCCTCAACAATTGAGGGTGGCAACCCACTACCAAGCCGGAGTCGACGACGCCCGGGTAGGAGGCGATTGGTACGACGTCATCGAGTTGGACCGTGGACGTACCGCTCTGGTGGTGGGAGACGTCATGGGCCGGGGGATTCGGGCGGCGGCGGTCATGGGTCAACTCCGGGCAACCATCCGGGCCTACGCCCAGCTCGACCTGTCACCCTCCCGGGTCCTCGAGTATCTGGACGCCACCGTCCGCGACATCAGCGAGGAGAAGATCGTCACCTGCGTCTATGCGGTCTTCAATCCGGAAGATCGGAGCCTGGTCTATGCAAACGCCGGGCATCTCCCGCCGCTGGTGCGGTCCCCGGGCGGACCGATCCGGCGCCTGATCGGAACCTTCGGACCGCCACTGGGTACCGGGCCCCACGATCTGGTGGAGACCAGATTGATCCTGTCGGCCGGCGATCTCCTGACTCTGTACACCGACGGCCTGGTGGAGCAGCGGGGAAACGACATCGAAGATGGGATCCACGAACTCGAAGGCGCGCTCCGGGTCTATCGGGGCCAGGTGGAGGATCTACCTCTGGCGTTGGTCGAGGCGCTGCTGCCGGTTGGCTCTGACGATGATGTGGCGGTACTGGTCGCCGAAGTCCCCGGCGACGGTCCGGATGCGGGGTTCGCCGTCCTGGCTGTCCCCTCGGCGGCGGAATCAGTGGCCGGGGTTCGAAGGTTTGCCACCAACGTACTGAGCGGTTGGTCGATCGCCCCCGACGTGATCGATGATGTGGTTATGGTGGTCGGCGAGCTCGTCACCAACGCCATCCTGCACAGCCGGTCGCCTATCGAGCTCCGGTTGAGCCGCACTTCTGATCGGTTGGTGGTTGCCGTCCACGACGGCACCACTGCCGTCCCTCGCCGGCAGCAATCCAGCCTCGACGCCGAGCATGGTCGGGGGATGCAGCTGGTCTCGGCCATCGCCGACCAGTGGGGGGTGCGGCCCACCGAACACGGCAAATCGGTGTGGTGTGAGATCTACATGGACACCGCGTCAACCTGAGCCACCCGATCGACGGTCGCCGGGTCGCCGGCATCTTTGGGGCAACGGTGCGCTCAGGTCACCCCTCGAGGCCGCAGCTGGACGCTGATCCGTGGCCCCACCGGTCGGACGGTCTTGGGGATTGTGTGCTCCCAGGTGCGCTGGCAGCTCCCACCCATCACCAGGAGATCCCCTTCACCGACCGCGAACCGGCGCGCCGGTCCGCCGGACTTCGGGCGCAGCAGCAAGCGACGCCGGGTCCCGAGCGAGATGATCGCCACCAACGTGTCGTCGATGCTGCTCCGGCCGATGGTGTCCCCGTGCCAGGCAACACCGTCCCGGCCGTCTCGGTAGAGACAGAACCCAGTGGTGATGAACGGGCCGCCTGGTTCGTTGGCAAAGTGCGCGCCGAGGGCCGACTTCGCCTCATTGAAGACCGGGTGCGGCAGCGCCTCGTCCTCGCCGTAGAAGGCCAGAAGGCGGGGAACGTCCACCGTACGGTCGTACATCTTCCGCTGCTCCGACTTCCAGGGAACCGCGTCCACCAACTGTTCGAACAGAGGCGCCGCGCCGGCGATCCATCCGGGGAGCAGCTCGACCCAGGCACCCTCGGTCAGGTGGATCCGCTCCGCGGCGTGGAGTGAACGGAGGCGGATTTCCTCACCGGCATCGAAGAGTGAACCTTGCAGGGCTGACATTCGTGTCCGAGTCTATACGAACACCTGTTCGTATGGACTCGGACGGCTTCCACCCCGACCGTGCACCCCTTGCTCCACGCCGCCCTTGACCGAACGGATGGCCGGGCCCGAAGTCGCCCGTAGCGGCGACGGCTTGTGGAAAGCCCAGGCCGGGCCCAACGATCGGAGGACGCGGAATTATCTTGGTCCCGGGCGGGTAAAACAGAGGCAATGATTTCGCACGAAAGGTGAAAGCATTGGCGAGCATCCCGTTCGAGGACGACGACGAAGTGGACTGCGGTTCGAATGCCTTCCCGTTTGCCCGGGTCGCACTTGCCGCCGGTGCCAGTCTCCTGGCGGTGTGGATATGCCCGTTGTTCGTGGCTCTCAGCGCGATGACCGCAGGACGCCGCGACCCACATACAGACCCCATTCCGGATACGGGGCCCCTGCACCATTCGACGGCGTTCCCCTCGGTCCGGGCCGCGTAATCCTTCGGCTCTTCGAGCTGGCATCCACCGGATCACTACGGACCCGCAACACCAACGACATTGGTTGCGGACCCCTCCGAGATCCGAGGGGCATGCAATAGTTGATCCACTGGCACCAGCGGTTGTGTATCCGGGCCAGAGCGAGGAGACGCCCCGATGCCCAGCGATCACGAACCAATTTCCATTGCCGACGACGGCGGTGTCCGTATCATCACCATCGACCGCCCGGAGCGGCGCAATGCTGTCGACCGGGTCACCGCCGCGGCGCTGGCCGATGCCTTCCGGAACTTCGACGCGGATCGAGACGCCTCAGTGGCCATTCTGACCGGCGCCTCCGGCACCTTCTGTGCCGGCGCCGATTTGAAGGGGCTGACCGAGGGCCGGGGCAACCAGGTCACCGAGGTGGGCGACGGACCCATGGGCGTGTCCAGGCTCAGGCTGTCCAAGCCGGTCATCGCCGCCATCGAAGGGTTCGCGGTGGCCGGGGGTCTGGAGCTGGCACTGTGGTGCGACTTGCGAGTGGCATCGCGCGAGGCCACCCTCGGCGTCTACTGCCGGAGGTTCGGGGTCCCGCTGGTCGACCTCGGGACCATCAGGCTCCCACGCCTCATCGGTCACAGCCGGGCCATGGACATGATCCTCACCGGACGCGGGGTGAGTGGGGACGAGGCGTTGACCATGGGTCTGGTCAACCGGGTCACCGAGCCGGGCGCCGCGCTGGAACGGGCGATCGAGCTCGGTCATCAACTGGCGGCCTTTCCCCAGACCTGCATGCGGCACGACCGGCTCTCGGCCATCGAGCAATGGGATCTCGGGGAGCCCCAGGCGGTGGTCAACGAGGTTCGCCACGGTCTGGTGACCATCGCCAGCGGCGAGACCCTGGAGGGCGCGGCCCGATTCAATGCCGGCACCGGTCGCCACGGCGACTTCGCCGTCGGGTAGCGCCCGACCCGTCGACCGATACGGTTGGGACATGCCCATGATGACGGTCGACGAACTCCAACAATTTCTGATTGACGGGTTCCCGTTCGACCCTCCGGCTTTTGTGGTCGAGGAGGTTCGCGACCACCGCATCCGAGTCCGACTGCCGGTCCTCCCGTCCCACGGTCGGCCGGGCGGCACTGTCTCCGGCCCGGCGTTGATGTCCCTGGCCGACTGCACCGCCTGGCTGGCCATCGTCGGCCACATCGGACCGGTGCCATTGGCGGTGACCACCAGCCTCCACATCGACTTCTTGCGCAAGCCGGCACTCATCGACGTGGTGGCCACCGGGACCGTGCTGAAGCTGGGCAGACGGCTGGCGGTAGTCGAGGTGGCCATGGTTTCCGAAGGCGGTGAGGCGGTCATCGCCAAAGCCCAGGTCACCTACTCGATCCCCCCGGGCGAGGGTGTCGATCGCCACTAGGGTGGGGCGGGCATCGATGAGGCTCGACGCCAGGAGGGGATCTCGCCATGCACGACCTTGTCATCCGAGGGGGGACCGTCGTCGACGGCACCGGGGCGGCGGCACGCACCGCCGACATCACGGTGGACGACGGCAGGATCACCGGAGTCGGCGCATTTCCCGGGGTGAACGCTTCCCGGGTGGTGGACGCCGATGGGCTGACGGTCACCCCGGGGTGGGTCGACATCCACACCCACTACGACGGCCAGGCGACCTGGGACGAGGTACTCGCCCCCAGTAGCTGGCACGGGGTCACCACCATCGTCATGGGCAATTGCGGCGTCGGGTTCGCACCGGCCAGGCCCGACCGACACCAGTGGCTCATCGGGCTGATGGAAGGGGTCGAGGACATCCCGGGTTCGGCGCTGGCCGAGGGCATCGAATGGGAGTGGGAGTCCTTCCCCGAATATCTCGACACGCTCGGTCGGCGGACCTGGACACTCGACGTCGGCACCCAGATCGCCCACGGCGCGGTCCGCTCCTACGTGATGGGCGAGCGCGGCGCCCGCAACGAGCCGGCGACCCCCGAGGACATCGCCGCGATGAAGCATCTGGTGAAAGAGGCCGTCGCCGCCGGCGCCCTGGGCTTCTCCACCTCGCGGACCATCGCCCACACCGCCATCGACGGTGAGCCGGTGCCCGGGACCTACGCGGCCGAGGATGAGCTGTTCGGGATCGGCCGCGCCCTCGGGGAGCTGAAGACCGGGGTCTTCGAGCTGGCCCCGGCCGGCGTGGCCGGAGAAGACCTCATCGGGCCGGCCAAGGAGGTCGACTGGATGCGGCGGCTGTCCATCGCCATCCAACGACCGGTGACCTTCGCGCTGGTGCAGGTCGACTCCGCCCCCGACCTCTGGCGCCAGCTGATGGGCGAGTCGTTGCGGGCGACCTCGGAAGGAGCCGACATCTGGCCGCAGGTGGGTGGCCGGGCCACCGGGTTGCTCTCCGGGCACTTCACCTCGTTCAGCCTGTTCGACCAGATTCCCGCTTACCAGGACCTCAAGGCCAAGGGGCTGGCGCCGGCCGAGCTCATCGCCGGCCTCCGCCGCCCGGACGTCCGGCTGTCCATCGAGTCGTGGACCCCGGAGAGCCCGGGCTCCCGGGCCCGGATGGAGCAGGCGTACCGGTCCACCTATGCGCTCGGGAGTCCTCCGGAGTACGAACCCGGGCCCGAGCGGTCGCTGGCCGGTCTGGCCGCCGCCTCCGGCCGGACTCCACTGGAGGTCGCCTACGAGGCGATGCTCGACGACGACGGGCGCGGGCTGCTCTACGTGCCGATCCTCAACTACGCCAACGGTGACCTCGAGCCGGCCCGGGAGATGCTCCTCCACCCCCGGTCGGTGGCCGGCCTGGCGGACGGGGGGGCCCACTGCGGGGTCATCTGCGACGCCTCCCAGCCCACCTTCATGCTCACCCACTGGACCCGCGACCGGGTACGCGGCGAGCGGCTGCCGCTCGAGTGGATGGTGAAGAAGCAGACTCACGACACCGCCCGGCTGTACGGGCTCACCGACCGGGGCACCCTGGAGGCCGGGGCCCTCGCCGACCTCAACCTCATCGACTACGACGGACTCCAGCTGGGAAATCCGACGGTGATCGCCGACCTCCCGGCCGGCGGGATGCGGCTGGTCCAGGATGCGACCGGCTACGTCGAGACCATCAAGTCCGGGGTCACCACCTTTACGGACGGGACGGACACCGGCGCCCGACCCGGCTCTCTGGTACGAGGCGCCCGCTGACGCCCGAAACTGGACTCCTCGGGGAACCGCGAGTCAGTGGTCGGCGGAATTCAGGGCGGCCGGTTCGAGTGTCACCGCCGCCTCGGCGGCCCGCTCGGCGTTCATTCTGCGGGTGATCCAGCGCTCCACGAAGAAGGCGAGAAAGGGCACGAATCCCCCGCAGACCACGAACAGGATCCTGCCCAGACGCCAGTGGGCCCGGCGGGCCAGATCGGCTCCGGCGACCAGATAGACGATGTAGAGATAGCCGTGGATGGGGGCGACGATCTCGGCCACGATCTTGTCATGGCCCCAGTACTGCAACGGGATGGCCACGAACACCAGAATCACCAGAGCCGTCCCCACGACGTAGGCCATCACCCGGTAGCGCAGCATGGCTCCGCCGATCGGGTCGGCACTCTTGGTCCTCGGTGCTTTCGACCCGGTTCCGGGCACTTCTACCATCGCTTCCTGTCCGGGCCGGCGTCGAGCTCGGCCAGATACCGGTTGTACTCGGCGAGCTCGGGATCCTCCTGGTCCTCTTGATCGGCGTCCACGACCTCGGTCCCGGTGAGCTCGTGGTCGCCTACCGACCCCGATGGTTGCCGGTCGGCCGGCGAGCGGACCATGGTAGCGGCACCGGTGGTGGCGTCTGCCGCGGTCACCGGGCCCCGCCAGTGTCCGGAACGCCGACTCCCGCTGAGGGCCCAGCCCGGCTGCTCCTCCGGACCCAGCAGCTCGCCGTCCGGCCCGCGCCGGGCGCCCTGGCGGCCGCGGGTCAAGACGGTGGGGTCGTCGTGGATCAGCTGCCACCACACGTAGATGGCATACCCGCCGAACAGCGGCCACTCGAAGGTATAGGCCCAGCTCAGGGTGTTCCCGTGGTACGCCCGCTCGAATTGCCACCAGGTCAGCCAGGCAAAGGTCGGCAGCAGGACGAGGAGGGTGATGTGCATCCCGATCCGGCGGGGAGTGAAGAATCGCTGCACATTCCCAGCGTACCGCCCACATTCGCCGGGTCCCATTCGCCGCCGACCCCGGAGATCCACCAGGTTGGGCCCTCGGTTTCTTAAGATCTCGTGGTGTACCCGGGGTTGTCACACCCCCGCCGTACCTTCCCCTTCATGACCTACACCACAGAACCACCTGACCTGTTCCGACCGGATGTCGAAATTCGGGTCAGCACCCGAAGGAAGAAGACCGCGGGGGCCCACTGGGAAGGCGACCGCATCATCGTGGTCGTCCCCTCCCATCTTCGCGGGGCCGCCCGGGACGAGATGGTGGACCATCTGGCCCGCCGGCTCCAGCGGCACCGCCCGCATCTCCACGCCTCCGATGTCTACCTCAAGGAGCGGGCGGAAGTGTTGGGCGACACCTATCTCGGCGGCGTTCGGGCGTCTTCGATCCGCTGGTCCACCTCCCAGACCAAGCGCTGGGGATCGTGCACGCTGCTGTCGCGGGAGATCCGGATCTCCGAACGCCTTCGGTCGGCTCCCGGCTGGGTGCTCGACGCCGTCATCGTCCACGAGTTGGCCCACCTCCTCGAGCCCAACCACAGCCACCGTTTCAAGTCGCTGGAGAACCGCTATCCGCGCCGGCGGGAGGCCGACGCCTTCCTGGACGGATACTCGCTGGGCCTGGCGATGCCCGAGGATGGAGCTACCGCCGGACACGGCGGATGCGACGACCAGAGCGACGTGGTCGCTTAAAGCCGACCCTCAGCCCCGCCGGTCGAATCCCAACCGGAACGAACGGACGGCGCCGACGAAGATGTTTGCCTCGATCTCGGGCGGATCGATCACCGACAGATTGGTGATCCGCTGGGTGAGGCGCTCCAACAGCATCCGGAGCTCGAACCGGGCCAGCGGAGCGCCAAGGCAGAAATGGGTGCCGAACCCGAACGACACATGCGGATTGTGCTCCCGACGGATGTCGAAGCGGTAGGGATCGTCGAACACCTCCTCGTCGCGGTTGGCCGATGGGTACAGGAGAATCACCCGGTCCCCGGCCTCCATGTCCACCCCGCTGACCGTCACCGGCCTGGCCGCCGTCCGGAAGAAGTTGTTCAGCGGCGTCACCCACCTGACCATCTCCTCCACCGCACCGGGGATGAGGGACGGGTCGGCGGCCATGGCCTCCCACTGGTCGGGGTGATCACAGAATTCGGCCAATGACCGGGTGATGACGGTGCGGGTGGTCTCCGCCCCACCGGAGATCATCAACCCGGTCTCGTTCATGATGGTGTCACCCGACATCGGGCACCCGTCGATGGCGGCGTTGACCCACACCGAGATCAGATCGTCGGCCGGCTGCGCCTTCCGGGCCTCCGCCACCTGGTTCAGCAACCCCGAGAACTCGATGATGGCCTCGAAGAACCCCTGGCCCGCCTCCGGGTCGTTGGCGGCCTTGTCGTAACGCATCAGCCTCTCCGACCACGACTTGATGTCGGTCCAACGGTCCTCGGAGAAGCCGAGGAGCCGGGCGGTGAGCCGCGCCGGCAGCGGCGCGGCCAGCTCCGTCACGATCTCCACTTCGCCACGATCGATCCAGGCCCCGATAAGCTCATCCATGATGGCGGCCAGTGGGGACTCGAGGCTGCGAACCGCCTTGGGGGTGAACCGGCGGGAGATGAGCTTCCGCTGCTGGCTGTGCCGGGGATCGTCGAGGGAGATCATGTTGTCCTCGCCGGGGGCGAAGAACGACCGGTACCCCTGACCACTGAGGAAGACGTCATCACGTCGCTCCACCTCGACCACGTCGGCGTGCCGGGTGACCGCCCACAGATCGTTCTTCTCGTCGCGGGCCAGCGGGTCGTGTTGACGCAGTTGACGGAGCGCCTCGTGCATGGCCCCGATATCGACGTAGAACCCGGGATCCAGCAGATCCGGCACCGTCGGCGACGACCGGGCCGTCGGCGTGGTCACGGTGATGTCGGCCATGGCGAGATGCTAGTCAGCCTGGGTCGCGACGGGATGTGGCCCCTGGTGGCCGGGTGGATCGACGGTGTCGTCGGTGACCGGGAGCGGCAGGTCGGTGACAGGGTCGGGCAGTCGGTGAACGGCCCGGTTGGCGGGCGCCGCGGGCGTCGACGCGCTACAACTATCGGGTGTCATACGTCCTGGCGGTGACCGCCGCCTTCGTCAACGCCCTCACCTCGGTGTTGCAACGGATCGGGGTGGAGTCGGCCCCGTCATCCGCGGCCATGCGGTTGAGCCTGATGGCCCACGCGGTGCGGCGCAAGATCTGGCTGGTCGGGTTCGCCCTCATGCTGGTGGTGTTCGCCCTCCAGGCCACCGCCTTGCGCCTCGGCCAGCTCAGCGTGGTCCAGCCGGTGCTCACCACCGAACTGCTGTTCTTGTTGCTCATCCTGGCCGTCTGGTTCCGCTATCACCTGGGTTGGCGGGAGTGGGCCGGCTCGGTAGCCATTGTGGCCGGGCTCGGTGGCTTCTTCTTGGCGGCCCATCCCAGCGGCGGCAACCTCAGCCCGGACAACCGTCAGTGGTTGGTGGCGTCGGCACTGCTGATCGTGGCCATTACCGTCTTCATCCTGGCCGGCCTCCGGGGCCCCCGCTGGTGGCGGGCCGCCGCCTTCGGCACCGCCACCGCCATCACCGGGGCGTTCAGTGCCGCATTGACCAAGTCGACCACCATCTTCGTCTCCCAGGGGTGGGGCCACGTCTTCACCCATGCCCAGCCCTACCTGCTGGCCGTGACCGGGCTCGGAACCGTCTTTCTGCTCCAGAACGCGCTTCATGCCGGGCCGATCACCGCGTCACGAACGACACTGGTCACGGTGAACCCCCTGGTCAGCATCCTCATCGGGATCAACCTGTTCGGTGACCGGCTCCGTGGTGGCGCGTTCAGGACGGTGATGGAGTGCATCGCCCTGGTCGTGTTGATCACCGGAGCGGTGGTACTAGCCCAGACCAAACTGGTGGTGGGCGTACCCGGTGCGGATGGTTCCGCGGAGCTACTGGCGACGGCCCGTCAGCGCGGATTGAATCCGGTGGCCATCATCCCCGACGCCGACATCGCGCCGGCGCAGTCCGAGCTCTGACGGCCACGGACGAGGGGTCGGGTGGACGCTGCCCCCGGCCACCCGACCCCGGCGGCCCAGGCCAGCAGCTCCGAGATCTCGAGTGCATCGCGCCCGAGTTTGTCGGCCATGGCCGTGAACAACGCGGCGGTGACCCTGGCGTCTCCCAACGCGCTGTGGTGATGGTCCCAGGTCAGCCCGAAATAGTCGCAGCAGTCCACCAGCTTGGCCTTGCCGGACAGCCCCATCCGGTTGCGGGCCACCATCAGGGTGTCGACGATCGGCACCTCGCCCACCACCAGGCTGTCCCCGCCGTGCCGGTGGCACTCGGACCGGATGAACCCCAGATCGAATCGGCCCACGTTGTGCCCCACGATCACCCGACCCGACAGCAGTTCCGCCAGGAAGGGGTGGACGTGGCCGAATGTCGGCGCACCGGCGACCATCGCCGCGGTGATCCCGTGGACATGGGTGGGGCCAGGGTCGCATCCGGGATCGAGCACCGTGCTGAAGGCATCCAGCTCGACCCCGACCGGATCGATGACCACCACAGCCAGCTCCACGATCCGGTCGTGGGTGGCAGAGAACCCGGTGGTCTCCACATCGATGACCGCGAACCCCGGACGAATCACACTCGTGTTATTCACAGGTACCACGGTAGATGGGGGGTGTGACAAAACCGGGTATGCCACCTGGGCTGGCGGGCCGGATCCCGGGTATGTCCACCTGGGCTGCACAATTGTGACCCTCACATGCGGGGCGGCACGCATGCTCTCGGTGAATGAATGAACGGAAACTGGGGGGCGGGAAGCCTGGGGCGCGGGCTGCGTAGCCCTGCCCGCGGCCCCTCCGCGGGCGCCAGGACGGCAACTCGAGGCGGCGAGCTACCTGCCCGTCAGCCCGTAGAAACCCATCGGCCGCCGGTCAGGGGTGGGACCCGACCAGCTCCTTCAGCTCGGCTGCCACTCGCTGGTCGTGCTCGTCCTTGTCGCGCTTGGCCTTGGCCGGGCTCCACCGTCCCCGGATCAGGAAGATCGTCGGGATGAACAGCACCATGCCCCCGATCGACACCCAGAACCAGTGCTGCCACTGCCGGGGCGAGGCGTTCACCCCGTTCTGCAGCGCGGTGAGCTGGGCCTGGTGGGCAGCCAGGTAGTTCAACTGGTTGGCGTAGGGGACGACCAGCGTCTTCAACTGGGTCTGGTAGATGACCAGTTGCCCGAAGACCTGGGCTCCCAACGCGTTTTCCGCCGCGGTGATGTTGGCCGCGGTCGGATTGGCGGCCAGGGCGGTCACGATCGGCGCGTTCTGGGGCTCGTTGAGGATCGTCAACAGGCGGGCGTGGGCCTGGGCGAAGGCCACTGACTTCGGGTGCTGGATGAGGAACTGCTGGACATTGGTGGTCGTACCGGGGATGGTGTTGGTGGCGAGCGGTTGGTTGTCGACCACCGGGTTGACGCTGTTGATCACCACCGGGAGGAAGATGAAGGAGATGCCCACCACCAGACGGATGATCCATCCCCAGAGGGCGAGGCCGGTCCCGACCAGGGCCGGGTTCTTGGCCTCCACCGTCTCGGTATAGGCGGCCATCCACGGGGCATAGGTGATGGACAGGAACATGGCCAGGAACACCTCGATGACGGCCAGGGTGTAGTACCCGGTGCTGGAATTGTTGGCCTGCATGAGGAAGACGATGAGCATGGCGATGGCCCCGAAAGCGCCGATCAGCATGAACGGCTTCCGCACCCGGAGCCGGTCGGAGAGGACCCCGAAGATGACCAGGGCGATGGCGTCCGCCCCCCAGAACCACACGTTGAGCCCGTTGGCCTGGGTGACCGAGAAGTTGGAGCCGTCGGGGTTCTTGAAGGTGGTGGAATAGTAGATGGTGAAGAACCCGGCCGCCGCGAAGTAGATCAACAGGAACACCGAGATGCCGGCGGCCGACCCGATCAGGTCCCACTTGAAGATCTGCGACCACGGTCGCTTGGTCGCCGACAACAATTCGGTTTCGGACAGGCCCCGGGTCTTGGCTTCGATCAGCAGCTGGTCGCGGGTCGAGACCAGCAGTTGATCACGCAACCGGGGCGACAGGTCCTTCATCAGCACCAGGGAGATGGCGAAGACGGCCAGGGAGCTGACGCCGGAGATGATGAACTGGCTCTGCCAATCACCGAAGTGGGTCAGGGTATGGGTGGCCACGATGCTGGTGATCAGGCTGCCGGCCACCGGTCCGATCGTCCAGAACCCCATGGCCGAGGCCCGCCCCAACTGGGGGCTGAAGTCGCGTACCAGCGCGGGGGTAGCCACCAGGATCGCCCCCTCCACCAGGCCCATGGCCGAGATGACGATGGCGAACCCCCACTCCGTCCTCACATTCGGCACCCCGACCGCCACCAGGAGCCCCACGATCAGCAGCCCGTAGATGACCACGTTGGCCCGACCCAGCCGGTCGGTCTGACTGGCCGGGAGCGAGGCGAACGCCCCGATGAGGTTCGACACGATCACGATGCCCACATAGAAACTGAAGGACATGTGAAAGTAGCGGAGGATGTTCGGGGTCACCCCGGTCTGCGTGTAGTAGGTGTAGTAGAGAACGATGGTGGCCAGAACGGCGAGGGCCAGGAAGCCGGTCCGTCTTGCCGGGCTCGGATACTGGTCGACTTCGTGGACGAACAGAAAGCGGAACAAAGCCCCATGCTCGGAGGACCCGGGCGGCTCCTGACTCACCGTGGCTGGAACCTGTTCTGTTGTCATCCCCCTGCCTTTCTCCACCCGCTCGTCTAGCGGCGCTATCGCAGATTCACCGTAGCCCCGCCGCACGAGGGTCACACGGAATTCAGGTAGGGGTCACGTGACCGGACTCAGGAGTCGAGCACCGCGGCGGCCACCAGGTCCTCCAGATAGCGGGTGTCCCACCACGAGATCTGGAGCTGCTTGGCCCGCCGGAAGTACAGCTGGATGTCGAACTCCAGCGTGAACCCGATCCCCCCGAAGATCTGCTGGGCGGTGGCGGTCACCTGGCGGTAGGTGTTGCAGGCGAAGAGCTTGGCCATCGGGGCCAGCTTGGAGATGTCCCGATGGACGGCACTGGCCCACGCCGCCTCGTGCACCAGCACCTCGGCACCGTCCACCGCGGTCACGCTGTCGGCCAGGTAGTGGGCCAAAGCCTGGAACGCACCCAGCGGCTTGTCGAACTGGTGGCGGTCCTTGGCATACTGGACGGTGATCTCCAGCGCGTACTGGGCCCCGCCGACGGCTTGGGCGGCGGCCAGGATGATCCCCTCGTGCATCACGGCGTTCCAGGTCGTCCAGCCCGACCGAGGTCCCCCGATCCGATCATCGGCGGTCACCCGGACCCGGTCGAAATCGACCCGGTACTGGGCGTCGGAGGCGATGGTCATCTGTTGGGTGAGGGTGACGCCCTCGGCGTTGGGATCGACCAGGAACAGGTCGATGTCATCGGGGCGGTCACCGGTACGGGCCAGCACCACCAGACGGGTCGCCGCCCGGGCGAAGCCGACATGGCGCTTCGCCCCGGACAGCACGAAACCCTCGCCGTCGGGCTCGGCCCGGAGCTGGATCCCCTTCGGACCGAACCCGTTCTCCGGCTCCAGCCACGCCGGCGTCAGGACGGCGTCGCCGCTCACCATCCTCGGAAGCCACTCGGCCTTCATCGCCTCGCTGCCGGAGCGGGCCAGGGCGCCGCCACTGAGGACAGAGCTCACGAAATGGGGCGAGGGGGCCAGTGACCGGCCGAACTCCTCATAGACCACCACGCCCTCGATGGCGCTCATGCCCGATCCCCCGTACTCCTCCGGAATCTGCAGGCCGATCAGGTCGAGGTGGGCCAGCTGCTTCCACAGGTCCACCGAGTAGCCGATCGGGTCGTCCTGGAGCTCGCGGATCACCGCGAGCGGGCTGGTGGTGGCACACACCCCTCGCACCGTCTGGCGCAGCATTTCCTGTTCGGCGGTGAATTTGAGGTCCAACATGGTCAGTACTCCTCTGCTGGTGGGATGAGGCTCACGGTTGCCACTGGTCGCCCTTTCGGGTCCACGGGTTGTCCTGGCCGGAGCGTGGGAGTGCGACCCGGGCCCGGCAGGTGGTCTTGGCGTCCCCGCCCACCGTCAGCGAGATGTCGATGGCCACCCAGCCGCAACCCACCCCGTCCACGCCGGTGTCGACCACCTGCCCCCGAAAGACCATGGTGTCGCCGGGGAACACCGAGCCGAGCATCCGGAAGGTCATCCGTTGCAGGCGGCCGTAGGGACCGGTCCAGTCGGTGATGAACCGCTCGAACCAGGCCGCCTGATTGGGGGTGTTGAGGAAGATGTCCCGGGTGCCGTTGCGGTTGACCGCGAAGTCCTTGTCGTGGTGCATTGGCCGCCAGTCCCGGGAGGCCAACGCCCCGAGGACCACGGTGGTGGCGGTGACCGGATAGGCGAGCTCGGGAAGCATGTCACCGACCTGGACGTCGGCGTGCAGCCGGGCCGGTGTGATGGTGGTGCTCATTGGCCGGCTCCCGTCCGGTCGGCGGCCACCCGGTCGCCGGGCGGAGCGGCATCGGAGCGCCGGTAGCCGAAGCCGGTGTAGCTCTCCACCGCCACCAGCTCGCCCCGCTGGTTCTGGTATTCGACATCGATGACCCAGAAGCGCCCGGTGCCGAGCCGGGTGGTCTTCTCGTCGCTCACCGACCGCAGGATCTGGCTGGTCCGGAGCACGTCGCCCGGCCGCACCGGCTCATGGAAGACCATGGTGTTGTCGCTCATCACCGCTTCAGGGAGGCCCAGCCCCTCCTTGAGATCGAAGTGGACCTGGAGGGGCAGCGCGACCTGGCTGCGCCCCGGGGCCCAGTGATGGGGCCGGAACCAGACCGACGCCATCGACGGCGGGGCGATGGGCCCACCGGTCACCCGATCGGCCACCTCGTCGTCCCAGAACAGCGGGTTGCCGTTCTCCACTGACGAGCACGTCGTCCAGATGTAGCCCCGCTCCACCGGGAACTCCCCCACCTCGACGTACTGCTCGACCCCGATCAGGCCGTCGATGTCCGCCTCACTGATCGCGCTCACGCCAACACCCCCTTCGCTCGAAGTTCGGCCACCCGCTCGGCTGGATAGCCCGCCGCTCCCAACAGCTTGTCGGCATCGGATGTCCCCGGCCGGCGCACCGCCACCGGGCCTTCCGGGTGGACCATCCCGGCCAGCACCGGACCCACCTGGCGGAATCTCACCGGCTGCTCGGTGTCACCGGCGCCTTCCATGACCGCCTCGACGATTGCGCCGCGGGAGGCGAACTGGTCGTCGTCGACCAGTTCGGCCGCCGTCTGCACCGGCGAGACACAGGTGTCCGACCCGGCCAACTCCTCCACCCACTCGTCACGATCCCGGGTAGCGAAGGCCGCCCGGAAGTCGGCCCGGATCTTCTCCTGGACATCATCGTCGAGCTGGTGGGCCACCCACTGCTCGCACCCGAGGTGCCGGCACAGGTTGGCGTAGAACTTCGGTTCGATGGCCCCCACCGCCAGCCATTTCCCGTCGGCAGCCCGGTAGCAGTCGTAACAGGCATAGCGGCCACTGAGTATGTCGCGGCCCGGGCCCACTTCGGCCCCGGTGGCCAGGTGCTCGTCGACGGCCAGGGAGGTCAACCACAGCACCCCTTCGGCGATGGAGACGTCCAGATGAGCCCCGACTCCGGTCCGACGCTGGCCGATGATGGCGGCCATGACCGCCATTGCCGCCTGCATACCCCCGCCGGCGGCATCGGCCAGGGTGGCCCCGGCGATCGGCGGCCCCCCGTCGGCCCGGGGCCCGGACGACGCCAGGTACCCCCCGACCGCGAGGTAGTTGATGTCGTGCCCCGCCCAGCCCGACCGGGGCCCCGACTGCCCGAAGCCGGTGGTCGAGCACAGGATGATGCCGGGGTTGACCGCACACAGGGCGGCGTAGCCGATGCCCAACCGGTCGATCACCCCGGGCCGGAAGCTCTCCACCACCACGTCTGCCTTCGCGACCAGGCTCAAGAAGGCGTCCCGGCCATCAGGATCCTTCAGGTCGATGGCGATCCGCTGCAACCACCGCCCCCCGCTGTAGGCGAAGAACGGCGGGGTGATGGGTTGGGCGCCCCGGCCGGGAACGGCTCCCACCTTCACCACCGTGGCGCCGTAGTCGGCCAGCAGCCGGGTGCAGCGGGCCGCCGGGCCGACAGTGGACAGATCGAGCACCACCACACCGGCCAACAGCCCCGGAGCCGGGGCGGTGGAGGCGTCCGGGGCCGGGGCCGGTTCCGACGGAGGCAGGGCCGGCGAGGATGATTCGGTCACAGAGGAGACTCGCCGATCAGAAATTCTTCGGCAATCCGAGTTTGCGCCGGGCGATGATGTTCTTTTGGATCTCCGAGGCACCACCACCGATGGTGTCGATCACCGTGTAGCGGTAGGTCGACTCGGACCGACCTTTCATCGGGGCGTCCTCCGACCGGACCCGAAGTTGCCCCCCCGGCCCGGCCAGGTCCATCGAGGCGTCGGCCAACCGCCGTGAGTACTCGGTGGCGAACAGTTTGTATTCGGAGGCTTCCGAGGTGGGCGGCGCCCCACCCTCTCCGGCTTTGAAGACGAACTTGAGCCCGAGGACCCGGGCCACCTCGGCTTCGGTGTGAAGCTGGGCGATCCGCTCGCGCACCACCGCGTCGTCCTTGAGCGGCTCGCCGTCGCGGGTGGCGGTGGCCACATACTCGGTGAGGAGATCGAGACGTTGGGCGATCGGTGAGTAGGTGAAGAGGGTGAACCGCTCGAGGTCGAGCGCCTCCGAGATGTACTGGAATCCATGGTTCAGCTCGCCGACCACGTAGTCGTCGGGGACGAAGACATCATCGAGGTAGACCTCGTTGGTCCGCTCGTCGCCCATCGTCCAGATCTCTTTCACCGTGATGTTGGGATGGTCCATCGGGACCAGAAACAGGGTGATGCCGTGGTGCTTGGGGGCGTCGGGATCGGTGCGGGCACCCACCCAGTACCAGTCGGCGAAGTGGGCCGACGTGGTCCAGGTCTTCTGCCCGTTGAGCCGCCAGCCGTCGCCGTCCCGGGTGGCCTTCAGCTGCATGGAGGCTGCGTCCGATCCGGCATTCGGCTCGGAGTACCCGACCGCGAACTCGACCTCATTGCGGAGGATCTTGGGGAGGAATTCCTGCTTCAACCGCTCGCTGCCGTGGCTGATGATCGTCTTGCCGATGATGCCGACGCCCTTGCCAATCTGCGGCCCGCCCCGGGCGGCCAGCGCCTCGTTCAGCAGGTACTCGTAGACGCCCTCGCCCTCCGACCCGCCGACCTCCTTGGGCCAGGTGATCCCCAGCCAGCCCTGCTCGCCGAGCTTGGCCATGAACTTGCGGCGCAGGGGGGTGTCCACGATCTGGGCCATGTTCTCGCGGGTGACATCGAAGACCTCGGGGTCATCGTTGGCGTCGAGGAACGCCTCCACGTCGGCCACAAACTGGTTCTGTTCAGGGGTGAACTCGAAGTCCATGGCGTCCCTCCTCGGTCCTGGCGCGGCAGCGCCTCAGTGGTTATCTGACAGACCGTCAGATACTGTGGGCATCATAGGATGAGGTCCGAGCCCAAGCCAACGTTGCCGGCGCCGAGACTATTGTCCCAGCCCAGCATGGTTGTATCCGGGTGATCAGCGCCGTGGGAGCGGCAGATCGCCTACCCGGTCATCGCCACAACGAAGGGATCGTCAGAGAATGAGAGGTATCGTCAGCGCCGCCGGGTACGTCCCCTACCGCCGCCTGCAGCGGTCGGCGGTGGCCCAGGTCTTCGGGAGCGGGGGCGGCAAGGGCTCCCGGGCGGTTGCCTCCCACGACGAGGACACCACCACCATGGGGGTGGAAGCCGCCCGTCTGGCCTTGCGGTCGGCTCCGGCAGTGGCGCCCGACGGGTTGTGGTTCGCCACCGCCACTCCGGCCTACCTGGACAAGACCAACGCCACCGCCATCCATGCCGCCCTCCGCCTCCCGGCCGAGGTGCCGGCCTTCGACTTCGGCGGGGCCCTCCGCTCGGGGGCGGGCGCTCTGGTCTGCGCGCTCCGGGCCGATGGTTCCGGGGCCACCCTGGTGGTGGTGGCCGACATCCGTGACGGCCTACCCACCTCGGCCGACGAATCTGCCGGTGGTGACGGGGGTGCGGCCCTGGTCGTGGGCGACAACGGACCGGGCCATCCGGTGATCGCCGAGTACCTGGGCGGTGCCTCGGTCACCGACGAGTTCCTCGACCGGTGGCGGACGGTGGGCGATCGGCGGTCGAAGACCTGGGAGGAGCGGTTCGGCGAGACCCGCTACGTGCCGCTGGGCGAGCAGGCCTGGGCGGCAGGGTTGAAGGCGGCCGGGGTGGTGGCCGAAGACATCGACAAGGTGGCGGTAACCGGCATGCACTCCCGGGCGGCCAAGGCGCTGGCCCGAAAGCTGGGCGTGGAGGCAGATCGGCTGGTGGACGACCTGTCCACCACCGTCGGCCAGACCGGCGCCGCCCACGCCGGCCTCCTGCTGACATCGATGCTCGAACGGGCGGAGCCGGACCAGCTGCTGGCGGTGGTGGCCCTGGCCGACGGAGCCGACGTCATAGTGTTCCGCACCACCCCCGCGGTCGCCGACTGGTCGCCAAGCGAGCCGATTGCCGACCAGGTCGCGGCGGGCGCGGATCTGCCCTACGGGAAGTTCCTCACCTGGCGGGGCATGGTCACCCCCGAGCCGCCCCGCCGGCCCGAGCCCCAGCGGGTCTCGTCCTCAGCGGCCTGGCGCAACGAGGACTGGAAGTACGGGTTCGTGGGTTCGAAGGACCGTACCTCGGAGTCGGTGCACCTCCCGCCCTCCCGGATCTCGATGAAGGGCGGGGCCGTCGACGACATGGAGCCGATCGGCCGGGCCGATGCCATCGCCACCATCGCCACCTATACCGTCGACCGGATGGCCTACTCCCCCAGCCCCCCGACGGTGTTCGCGGTGCTCGACTTCGACGGCGGCGGCCGGTTCCCGGTTGAGCTGACCGATGTCGACCCCGACCGGGTGGCGATCGGCGACCGGGTGGCGATGACGTTCCGGAAGCTGTTCACCGCCGACGGGATCCACGATTACTTCTGGAAGGCCAAGCCGCTGCGGACCGGCACGTCCGACTAGACCAGCGGCGGGTGCGCCCGGCCGATCAGTTGGCCGGGCGGTCGGCAGGCACCCGAGCACCATCCACGATTACGAGCACGAGAGCCAGAGGAGACGAGCGATGGGATCGCATGGGATCAAAGACCAAGTAGCAATCGTGGGCATGGGCTGCACCCGGTTCGCCGAGCACTGGGACAAGAGCCTCGACGACCTGATCGTCGAGGCGGCCGGAGACACCTTCGCCTCCGCCGGGATCGGCAAGGACGACGTCGACGCCTACTGGTTCGGCACCGCCCAGTCGGGCATGAGCGGGATCACCCTGGCCCGACCGCTGCAGCTAGAGGGCAAGCCGGTCACCCGGGTGGAGAATTACTGCGCCACCGGGTCCGAGGCCTTGCGGGCGGCGGCCTACGCAGTGGCGTCCGGCGCCTACGACGTGGCCATGGCCGTCGGGGCCGAGAAGGTCAAGGACTCTGGGTACCAGGGACTGAACTCGTTCCCCATTCCCAACGACGGGACCGCCCGTACCCTGACCGCGGCGGCGATGTTCTCGATGGTGGCCCCGGCCTACGGCAAGAAGTACGGGGTCGGCGAGGACGAGCTCAGCGAGGTGCTGGCCCGGATCTCGTGGAAAAACCACCAGAACGGGGCCCGCAACCCGCGGGCCCAGTTCCGCAAGGAGGTCTCCACCGAGACCATCTGCGCGTCGCCGAGAGTGGCCGGCCGGCTGGGCGTCTTCGACTGCGCCGGGGTGGCCGACGGGGCGGCGGCGGCCATCGTGGTCCGGGCCGAGGACGCCCACCGCTACACCGACCACCCGGTGTTCATCAAGGCGCTGTCGTTCGCGGCCGGGAGCGGCTCGGGGCTGATCGATCCCGACTACGACTACACCTGGTTCCCGGAGTGCACCCTGGCGGCGGAGGATGCCTACCGTCAGGCCGGGATCACCGACCCGCGCCGGCAGCTGGCCATGGCCGAGGTGCACGACTGTTTCACTCCGACTGAGCTGGTGTTGATGGAGGACCTCGGCTTCTGCGAGCGTGGCACTGCCTGGAAGGAGGTCCTGGCCGGCACCTTCGACCGGACCGGCGAGCTCCCGGTCAATCCTGACGGCGGCCTCAAGAGCTTCGGCCACCCGGTCGGGGCCTCGGGCCTACGCATGCACTTCGAAGCCTGGTTGCAACTCCGGGGCGAAGCCACCCCCGAGCGTCAGATCGAGACCGATCGCAAGCTCGCCCTCATCCACAACCTGGGCGGGTATCCCGGGGAGATGGTGTCGTTCGTCTCGGTGGTGGGCACCGAACCCGGGTGAGGTTCGGGAACGGCGGTTCGCGCGGGCGGGCGGATAACGGGCCGTCAAGGCGGTTCCTATGATGAGCCGATGCCAGATACCTCGATGAGTGTCGACGACGCTGAATTTCCTGCCGAGACTCCCGTCCAGCGGCGGTCACGGCTACGGCTGGCCGGGATGCTCCTGGCATCGAGCGTCGGCCACTTCGTCATTCCGAAGCCGTTCATGAAGATCGTTCCCCGCTTCTTGGGGCATCCTCGTTTCTGGGTGTACGCCTCTGGCCTGGTCGAGGCCACCGCCGGTGCCCTGATGTTGTCTTCCGACCTGGCTACCCGCCGGCGAGGCGGAATGCTTGCCGCCGCCACCCTTGTCGGTGTCTATCCCGCCAATATCCAGATGGCGGTCGACGCCGGGCGACCACGCTCGATTCGATCATGGGCGTCGCGGCTGCGACTCCCTTTGCAGGTGCCGTTGGTGGTCACCGCCGTCCGCATCGCCCGCCGCTAAGACCGGCTCAGGCTCGGTAGCAGCGTCGACCGTTCAGCTGGCGCAGGAGCCAGCGCCCACTGGAGCGTCGGCCTCACGCTCGTCGAGGAAGGCCCACCAGGCGTCAGCCGCCCGCCTGGCTGCCTTGCCAACCACCTCGGGGTCGGCCTTGAGCTGGACCAGGGCGTCGATTGCCCACTCACCGTGATCGGCGTCCATCGTCGCGTGGACGTCCCAGAAGGCGGCACCCTCGTCGTCGATCCCGTAAAAGCGGCGGAGCCCCTCGGCCTTCGACGCGGCGATCGCCGACGCCTGGGTTTCGTAGGCGGCCAGGGCCGACAGGGCCGTTACTGGTCCTTCTTCGACCAAATCGGTGTAGGTGGTCACCAAGGCGTCGGCCGCCGGACCCACACCGGTTCCGGCGCCGGTTGACGGGTCCTGGACCGATACCGCCACTGCGAACCGGTCGAACAGGGCCAGGTGCGGCTCGGGGTGTCCGAGCTCATCGTCCAGGTTGCGCTGCACCAGATCGGCGACGTCAGCTGCGCCGTCGGCCACCAGGCGTCGGGTGACCCCGGACAGGATCTCGGGAAGGGCGGCCTCAAAGGACCGGTATTGGCGGGCATACGTGTCGAGCTCGCCCGGAACCAGTTCGCCTGCCTCCCACCGCCGGTAGAAGGGGTGGGTAAGGAGCATCCTGCCGACGAGGGCTACCTCGATCGCCTCGGCGATCGCCGTGCCTTTCGATCCGGCTGTGGTGTCAAGGGTGATTGCCATGCCGCATAGTACCCAGTCCCGCGGGTAGACGCGGCGTGTTGGCTCCGGGAAGGTCCCGATTGCTGTTCAGGGACTATGCGTTGGTGATGGTCGCGGCACGGATCTGTCGGGGCGTCAGGGAATTCACGCCCGTGTTGATCGTGACACTGATGGTTCCCCCCACCGAAAGACCTACCCCGCTGATGCTTGTCTGGATGGAAAGTCGGGCACCGGGGGCACTGCCGGATCGTGTCCCGACACGCCCGCAACGAGACCTCCCTGGCCTGATGGGCACCGGCGAGCTCCTCCCGCAAGGAAGGGCCGACCACCGCCAGCTGTTCAGCGAGCCGGGCATCCGATGCGGGAGCCGGGTTGAATGACGTGGGGTCGAATGCCGAAGGAAGAGAGTCGGTCAACGGGAAGCGGCGCGGCCAGCCGGGTGTCCATACCGGCTGTCCTCGTACTGCATACCCGCCATCGCCAGGTATTCATCCCGGGTCCTACCCGGACCCATTCCGGGTCGAAGGTAGTGGAGCTTGCGTTCGCTCTCCGCCATCACCGTTTGCATGTGGACCAGCATGGCCACGTACGCACCCAACGCCACACCGGCAATGGCGGAGACCACCCATGCCGGTCGCGCTCCCGGGATGCTCCCGATCACCAACGTGAGGGTGAATACCAGCGCCAGCACGGTCAACGTGTCGCGCCTACGGCGGCGGGCCAGGGACCGGGCTTCGGGGTTGGCCAACCGGGGCGTTGCGTTGCCACCGCGGTACACCTCCCGATGGATGGGCTCGGGATCGGGAGCAGTGGCCGCTTCGCCCAAGAAGGCCAATGCCGGACGGGGAAGCTCTTTGGCGCCGACCACGGTAAGCACCGGCCTCACGGGGGTGGCAGTGGAATGCGATTCAGCCGGAGCGCCATGGCCTGGCACCGACTGGAGACGGAACGCCGGGAAGACAATCGGCTCTCCCCTCGACTGTTCGAGGACTCGGAGCTGATGATGAAAGTGTGAGATGGAGCTGACTCCACCTCCATGCTCGGAGCGTCGCCGGAACATCGAGGGACCAAGAATCACCAGCCATGCCACTACGAGGATCACCACAACGATCATGAGCGTCAACTCCTCGACCTACCTTCTTTCCTGAAAAACCCTAACGACAGGCTTTTCCGCAGTGGTGGATGGTCAGAGAATGACGATGCCGACATGGAACACCTGGGTGTCCGCCACGGCCTCCTCCGTTTGTGTTGGGACTGTTGTACACCGTTCGTCAGCCGCGCTCAAACGGTTTCTGATTAGTCCAGGTCGAGGTGGGTGATCACCCGGTATCGTCCAGCGGGTGACCGCGGTCTGGAGCCTCATCGCCTTGGCCGCGGTCGCCGCCCTGGCCGATTGGCTGGCGGTGGGGACCGCCAATGACCGGCTTCAATACGCCGCCAAGCCGGCGGTCCTGGCTCTGCTGGTGGCCGCCGCCGCGCTCATTCCCGCTGCCCATTCCGTCTCCGGCGGCCGGCGAGGATGGTTCGTGATCGCGCTGTCGTTCTGCCTGGTCGGGGACGTGTTGCTCATGCTTCCGCGAGACCTCTTCATCCCCGGACTCGTGGCGTTCCTGGCCGGCCACGCCTTCTTCATCGTCGGGCTCCTCCAGCCATCGCCTTCGGGGTCGACCCGGCAATTCGCCTTCTCGTCGGCAGGATTAGCTCTGTCCTCCGGGGTCGTGCTGGTGGTCGCAATCCTCCCCGCATCCATCATCATCCGATCGATGCTTCGCCGCCGGCAAGCTGCTCTGGTCGGACCGGTCTGCCTGTATATGGGAGTCATCCTGACCATGGTGGTGTTGGCAACCAACATCGGACGACCAGCGGCGGCTATCGGGGCCGCCTGCTTCCTGGCATCCGATACCTTGCTGGCCACCGATCGGTTCGTCCGACCGATCCGTCAGGGGACGTTGGTGGTCCACATCACCTACCACATTGCGCAGGTGTTGCTGGTGATGTCACTCATCCGCTAGTGGTCACATGAGTTTTCGATCCCGGGTCGGTCAGCGGTCCCCCGGGTGTGATCAGTCACCGACGTCGCGCACCGGTTCGACGGGACCCCCGGAGTCGAGGCCGTCGGGCGCCGGCGGTGGCCCCTGATAGGCAACCAATCCGATGTTCGCCTCGGGTTTCTGGCCAGGTTGCTGTTTCTGGCCGGGTTCCTCGCTGGCCTCCTCGTCCGGCGCTGACGCCGCCCCATCGGCAACCACCGCAAGGGCGATGGCGGCAACCCGGTCCGCAGTTCTCGGTGTCTCACCCTCTGGCCGTGGGTCGGCTGGCACGACCGCGGGTGGGGCGCTCGCCGGTTCCGCTCCACTCGGCGGGGTCGGGCGGACTCGGGGGCGAGGGGTCGGAGCCGCGGCCACAGCCTCCTCACGACGGGCCGTCATCAGCTCGTCCAGTGCGATCCACTCTTTGCCGTTCAGCACCTTCAAGCGCCGGGGCATCGAAGCCAGCAGGTCGGCGGCTTCGTCGCGGTACCGCTCGGCCACGCTTCCCATGGCGAAAATTGTCAATGGGGGAAGGTCGGAACCGTGCTCGGCGGTGGTGGCCACCAACTGCTGGGTGGCTACCTCGGCGTCCTGCATCAGTCCGAGAGCATCTTGCAGGCGGGCCATCCGTCGAACGAAGCGGTCGGTGCTCCCTCCGTAGAGTCCGGCGCTGAACTCCAGGGAGTACCGGAGCCGCTTGGCCCGGATGCGCAGTCGATGGAAGTCGGAGGCCACCCCGCTCTTGCGGGCGCGTTTCGCCGCCTTCAGCACGCTGCGATGCCGGTGAGCAACCAGATCCGGCACCGCGATCACTGCCGGGACCCCCGCGACAGCCGAACGTCGGGAGGGACCCTGGACCACGAGGGAAATGAACCCCTTCAGGAGCCGCTGGTAACGGGCAGAGTCGAGCGCGACGAGGAGGTGGCGGCGAACCTCGGAGCGCTGGTCGACCAGCAGTTGGCGGAGGTGGACAAGTGGATCCTCGGCCACCTCGGAGGTCGCCCAGGCGATACTCCACTCGCCCATGTTGTCCATATGCTCGAGTTGAACGTCGAGGTCACGCACCTCCCCCAACGCCGCCGCCAACCAGCCGAGCTCTCCGCGTAGACCCTGGATCCGAACCGGCAGCACGGTGCCGAACATGTCGATCGCCGCGCGCAGACGCCGTGTGGCTACCCGCATGTCGTGGAGTTCCTCGATGTCCTCACCGAGCCGGGTTCCGGACTCCCGGGCGAGGAGCACAACGAGATGGCGCCGAAGCACGGCATAGGCGAGCTCGCCCATCGAAGACTCTGAAGAGACCGCCGTCGATCCGAGATCGGGCAGACCCGGAATAGTGATGCCCAGGGCCAGGAGCCCTGCCTCGAATTTCGAGAGCGTGGCCGGTTGTAGACCGCAGCCGTCGCGAAGGTCACCGACCGCCGGTTCGAGGGCGGCTACCCACCGATGAACCACTTCGACCTCGACGCGCCGGAGATGGGCCGGCCTGGCTCCTGAATCACCGACGATGGTGGTCTCATCCAGCGCCAGCTCGGCCACGTCCTCGCCGTCAATTCGCAGCGAGAATGCTCGCCGACGGGTGCGAATCTCGAGCACCTGATGAAGGGACCGGTTGCCGACCATCGCCTGCAGCCGACGACCGACGGGGCCGTCAGATCCGAGTGCGGCAATTCCATCGGGCGGCAGGGATTCGGTCAATTCGAGCCGGCGGCGAAGACCCCCGGCATCAGCCGGACGCGAGTCCTTCAGGGTTGCTTCCTCGCGTCGGCCCTTTCGTCGGGTCCGCAGGACGAGCCCGGCCCGGGCGATCCGCCAATCCTCGGTGTCGAGGTAGCGGTCAACCTGGCGGACGGCGGGCTTGGCCAAGGCGGTCAAAGAAAGAGTCGCCGACTCTCCCGCCAGCGGAAGTCCGGGAAGCGCGGCCATCCACCGTTCGACCGGCCTCAGGTCGAGGGCATCGAACTGCCACTCCACCTCAACGTCGTCGCCGGCTGCCGCGGCCTCTTGTAGCGCTTGATCCGCCATGGCCGAAGGTTACTGCGCCAGTACCGAGCCGCGTTCTGAGGATCTTTCAGCCGCCCGTCGGAAAATGCCGGTAATTGACGGTCCACGGCGGTAGTGTCGCAATGTGGGAACTAGCCAGGGCCTCTCCCTCCAATCGGGCCAGTCGAACGGCATCGTCAGGGCGGGAGGCGGACTGGTGGTGCGGAGGGTCAGGGGACGATTGGAAGTGGTACTCGTCCACCGCCCGGCGCGAGTGGACTGGACCTTTCCGAAGGGCAAACTCGACGAGGGTGAGACGTTGGAGGAATGCGCGTTGCGCGAGGTCCACGAAGAGACCGGCCTCGTCTGCCGATTGGGCACGTTCCTCGGGCACACCGAGTACCGCGACCGCAAGGACCGCCAGAAGGTGGTTGCCTACTGGATGATGACCGTGGAAAACGACAACGGCTTCGCGGTCAACGATGAAGTGGACGAGCTGCGCTGGCTCGACGTTGCCGGTGCCTTGGCGCTGCTCAGCTATGAACGCGACGGCGAGCTTCTTGCTGCCCTCGCGGCATCTGTCGATGCCGGAGCCATAGCTTCGTAGACCTCAGCGGTACCACCCCTCACGTTGTTGCCTACCGGGGCATCGCCCGAGCCGACCAACGGCCTTCGGACAGGTGCACCACTACATCGATGCCGAAGGCATCAGACACGGCGGTATTGGTGAGGACCTCGTTCACCGGTCCCGCCGCCACCATCCTGGCGTCACGGAGGAGGGCGGCATGGGTCATTCCGGGCGGGATTTCCTCCACGTGATGAGTTACCAGCACCAACGCCGGAACTGACGGATCGTCGGCCAGCGCCGACAGCTGCCGGACCAATCGTTCCCGTGCCCCCAGGTCGAGCCCGGCGGCTGGCTCGTCCATCAACAGCAGCTCGGGTCGGCCCATCAATGCCCGGGCCAGCAACACCTGTTGGCGCTCTCCTTCGGACAGCAACCCGAATGGCCGGCTGTCGAACGAGTCACCGCCGAATCCGGCCAACCGCAACAGACGATCAGCCTCGGCCCTATCGGCTTCGGAGAACTCGTTCCACCAGGTCTCGAGCACCGCGTACCGGCCGGTCAGCACCACCTCCAGGGCGGACAACTGGGGTCGGAGCGACCGGCTGATCGATGCACTGACGGTGGCGATCCGTTGCCTCAGGATGCGCATATCGACGTGGCCGAGACGTTCGCCCAAAATTTCCACGACACCCCGGGTGGGCCAGAGGGCCGACCCCACCACCCGCAACAGTGTGGTCTTCCCGGAGCCATTGGGACCGAGCAAGGCCCACCGTTCGCCGGCATGCACCTCCCAGTCGATGTCCTCGATCAACGCGGTCCCGTCCCGAATCACACTGAGCCCGTCGACCCTGATGACGCTCTTGGTGGTCATCGGTTGAAGGGGAACGAGCCCTGACCCGACGGCGTTCGTTCCGAGTGCGCTTTCAACTGGTCCTATCCCCTTTTCGACATGGGCCGTTGCCCGCCGGTGCCGACTGAGTGCGGACCCGACGCAGAGCAGCACCGTGCGGCACGATGCAGCAACGGTAACGGGAGTTCGTTCTGGGACGCTAACCGGCGGACCGGTTCGCGAGGACCGGTCCGAGACCCCCGGTGCCGTCGAGATCCGCCAAGAGTCGGCCAAGGTCGGTCGAATCGATCCGGTTGCTGTCGACCTCGGGGATCACATCGTTGTCCCGCCAGGCATGCCAGAGGTAGCCGGCGAGAGGCGAAAGCACCAACAAAGCCGCGATCGCCCAGCCCCACCACGAGAGGGACACTATCTGGTGCACAACCAAGGGCCCGTTGGCGGACGTCGGGCCCGACACGAGAGCCCGGCCTGTCGACGCCACATGCGCGACACTCGTCCCGCCCGATATATGAAAGGTGACGGGGAGGATCCCGGTGTTCACCACGCTCACCCGTGCCCAATGCGGGTGGGCCGGGTCGACAGCCGAGGAGATGACCGTGGCCTGTACGAGGGGATGAAGCATCCAGATCGGAAGGGCCACCAGGATGGTTGCCCATCCCGTGTCCCAAGCTCTCCGTGAGCGAGCCGCGACCCATGGGCGAGCCAGTACCCACGCCATCACGCCGACGGCCAGCAGGGGCAGCGCTTTGAAGGCCCACCCCAGTCCCCACACGCTGAACGTGGCCCTGCCCACGATGTCCGAACGGGTGATGAGCCAGGGATCATGCTGTGGATTTCCCACCCCGCGGGTCTGGATCATCCCGTTGGCGAAAATATGGGAGACCTCGTGGGTGTAGGTCTCGGCACGAGTGTTCGGAGGATAGAAGGTGATGAGTTCGCCGACATGCACCGAGCCCACCAGGGGTCGGTCGGCCACCAGCGACCCGACGCACACCGTCGGGCACATGGAGGGCGTCTCCATCACCAGCAGCTTCCCGCCGGTGATGTCCCAACCCAGCACCCCCACGACCGCCAGCACCACCACCGCGATTGCCACCAGCGACAATGTCCCTCGGGGCCGACGCCGATCCCTGATGTCCTCGGACGCACCTCGGTCCCGGTGTGCGGGAACGCGTGTCGCCACGTTCCCTTCCGTCACGCTGTACCGGGCTGGCGGCGCCACGACGATGGTCATGGTCGTACCCTGGTCATAGCATCACCGACGCGGAGGAATAGGCGATCTGGGCGGACCAGAGCGTCGGGGCCTTGGTCATCGCGAACGAGATGTCCGGGAGCAGGTGGAGGCCGTTGATCGGCACTCCCGAAGCCCCGCTCAACTCCATGGTGACCTTGATCGCCACGGTCGTCCCTGATACAGGGGCCCTGATCGACTGCGAACCGAGACCAGTGATCAGGTAGGCGGAACTGGGCCCGGCGCAGACCCCCGCGGCCGACGGGTAGATGCAGGTGTTGGTGGAACCCACCGTCTGCTGCACGGTGACCTCGGTGGTACCACAGACGTTCGACGCGGAGTCGCCGAGAGGCCAGTAGGCAGTGGGCGAGTATCCGCCCATGTCTGCCTCGAAGGAGGCGGCTGAGGTATCGGCATACAGGTTGCCGACGTCCGACCCGGCGAGCTGGGTCGGAATGATCGCCACCTGAGCCAACGAGCCGGACAGGTAGGGATGGGTCGGTGCGTCAGACCAGGAGCCTTCATATCCCCAGCCGAGGTGCCACCAACCCGTGTAGTTCTGTGCCGAGGTCACCGAGGCGTTGAATGCGACCCGGGTACCGTCGACCCACAGCTGCTGACCCGACGAGCCGATCTCGACCACCGCCATGTGCCAGTTCCCGTCGTTGTAGGCCATGGGCGAGGTCACCTCACTCGTCGCCCCGTTGTAGACCCCCCACACCAACTTGCCGGTGTTGTCGAGCCAGAGCGTGCGATCCCAGTTGACCAGCAACAACGTGTTGTCCGTCGGTTGGGTGGTGAAGCCGAGAATGGTCCCCCCCGAGGAGCTCGAGCTCTTGAACCAGGCGGCGGCGGAGAACCCCTCGGGGTTGGAGTAGGAATTGGCAGTCTGCACGTAGCCGGAAGAGCCGTCGAGGGAGACGGCGTTGCCCCCCAGGGTGGTGGGGCCCGCGGCCTGGAGGGTGACCCCGCCCTGCGCCGAGCCGGAATTGCCGTTGCCGGAGACGTCGGCCAGCGTGGTTGAGGCGGTCGCCCCCGGGATCGATCCCTGGTAGGGCACCGATCCCGAGTCGCTGAGCCCCCAGCTGTCGACGGGGCTCAGGGCGTTGACGGCAGAGGTATAGGTGCTGAGTGAGGAGCTATCGGTGTAGAGGTTGGATACCTGCGTTGTGCTCAGTTGGGACGGGATGACCGCCACCTGAGCCATCGCACCGTTGAAGTAGTAGTTGGAGGGGACGTCCGACCATCCGGCGAGCGAGGCGTAGC
>Ga0307373_10002064_pt1 | contig 36774 bp, 34 predicted proteins | sample OX2MG_FD_202534 | JGI IMG/M metagenome (GOLD analysis project Ga0307373, IMG submission 202534) | Soil microbial communities from Risofladan, Vaasa, Finland - OX-2 | ecosystem: Environmental > Terrestrial > Soil > Coastal area > Acid sulfate soil | place: Finland: Risofladan, Vaasa | collected...
CTCAGCAGACTTCCCCATGAAGTTATGCCAGCGTTCTAAAACGCTTGAAGGTCTCTCGGCTCCGTCGAAATCGACTTTACCGGCTGCGGGGATAGCACACTCGTCGCCGCAATGCTGGGCAGGTTAGCCTTCTCCATCGTAAGTATAATTCCAAATCCGGCGGGGGAGAGCTTTGAAATTAATCTGAGCAATCCCTCTTCCGTGCCGATTGCTTATACTCTCTTCGATGCGTTAGGGAATGAAGTTTTTACGGCGATGGGAATGGGACGTGCGCAGCACGTCCCTACGGATGGTCTTCCACCGGGCATCTATTTCCTACGTCTTTCGGAAAATGGGTATGTGCAAACCCGGCAGATTGCTATCGAGCATTAAATCTGAGATTTTCGGGATTTTCAGGAACTTGGATTATGTCTGTTGTTGCAGATATTGTTGAAACTTTGAAAAATGCGAAATTGGCTCAAATTCGCCATAGTTAATGAAGCACAAACGTGTGTGTTGCTATTTTGAGAAGGATTTACAGAATGAGTTGTTACCGTGCATTGTATGGCATTGACGGAATTCGATCGGCGAATGATGATTCGGGCGCTAACGCTTGCCCGGCGTGGCGTGGGATATGTCAGCCCGAATCCGCTCGTCGGCTGCGTGATCGTGAGCGGTACGGGGGAAATACTTGGCGAGGGCGCGCACCTTGTCTTCGGCGGACCTCATGCGGAACCGAATGCTATCGCGGATGCGGAAGCTCGCGGCCGCTCCGTTCGCGGCGCGACCATCTATATAACGCTCGAGCCACATAGCCACCCGAGCAAGACACCGCCCTGCACCAAACTTCTGATCGAGAAAGGAATTGCACGGTGTATCGTGGCAATGGAAGATCCCAATCCGAAAGTTAGCGGCGAAGGGATTCGCGAATTACAAGAAGCCGGTATTCCGGTGGATACCGGGCTGCTCGCGGAAGAAGCTCGTGAGTTGAACCGCTTCTTCATCAAGCATATTACTACACGGCTGCCATACATAACGCTGAAGCTTGCCTCGTCGCTCGATGGCCGAAGTGCGATGGCAAATGGCGAGTCCCGGTGGATTACCTCCGAAACCTCTCGAAAAAAAGTGCATGAGCTGCGGGCCGAGCATGATGCCGTCCTGATTGGCGCTCGAACCGCGCTTGCGGACGATCCGGCGCTGACCGTGCGGCTCGCGGAAGGCCGGCAGCCAGCGCGGATTGTGCTCGATGCGCGGCTCGAACTGCCACGGTCGCTCCAGCTTTTTACCGATGAAGAGCGAGCGAAGACGATTCTTGTCACAACCGCGGCGGCTGCCGAAAAGAATGGAGAAGCGTTTCGGAAGCAGGGCATCGAACTTCTCACGATCGAGGCGGTGAATGGCCGGATCGATCTTTCCCATCTCCTGCTAACGCTTGGCGCTCGCGGCATCGCCAGTGTCCTCGTCGAAGCGGGTTCGTCGCTCATGGCAAGCTTCGTGCGCGATCGTCTGTTCGATGAGATGCTTTTGTTTTACGGGCCGGTTCTGTTAGGGGGAGATGCGAAGCCCGCGATCGCGCCGCTCGGAATAGATATACTTGCGCGGGCGCCTCGGTTGGCGCTTCAGCAGGCCGAACGAGTCGAGGAATCGGACGATGTGATGCTTCGGCTTCGGCCTATCTAATTCTTTCGCCCAACTAAAGTTAGGCGCAATACGGTTTACTTCACCATGCTTATTTCCATGACTGGCTTTGGCCGCGGCGAGGCTACGCGGTCGCTCGAAGGAGGCGCGACGATTACCGTGACCGCCGAGCTTCGCAGCGTCAATTCTCGCTTTATCGAGATTGCCGTTCGTTTGCCACGAACGCTCTCCGAGCGGGAACTCGAATGCCGCGAACTGCTCCGAAAACGGGTCGAACGCGGAAAAATATCTCTGAACATTTCCCTCGACCGGCAGGGAACGGAGGATCTTCCTCTTCACGTCAACGGCCAAATGGCGAAGGCGTACTTCCATTTGCTCGATGAACTCCGAACGGCTACGGGACTCACCGCCGAAATACAACTTCGGGATTTAACGGCCTTTGGCGATATCTTTACCGCGGAAGATCGCACGTCCGAAGCGGCAACGGCGGAATGGGAACTCGCTCAAGCGGCGCTCGCCGCCGCCATCGAGCAGTTGAACGCCATGCGGCGCTCCGAAGGCGGCGAGCTCGAGCGGGACCTGCGGACCCGTCTTACCGCCATGGAAGGCCGCACCGCCGACATCGAGCGGCTCGCCGGGCTTACAGCGAAAGAAGAATATGACAAGCTGAAAGAGCGCATTCTCGAATTGACGAAAGATGTCGAAGTCCTGAACAATCAGCGGCTCGAACTGGAAATCGCGCTCATTGCCGAACGCCTGGATATTACCGAAGAACTCGTTCGTTTTCGTTCCCATGCGAAATTCTTTTTAGAAGCGATGAATGGCGAGGAAGCCGCGGGAAGGAAACTTAACTTTATCATGCAGGAGATGAACCGCGAAGTCAATACCATGGGCTCGAAAACGAATTCCGCCGAGGTGGCGCACCATGTCGTCTACATCAAACAGGAACTCGAAAAAATGCGGGAACAAATACAAAATATCGAATAGGCTCTATTCGATGTTTGCAAACAATACGTTCCGGCATTATCGAATACCGGTATCGTAATGCAGCGTGTCGGAGATGGTTGTGTTAACGGGAACCTGCACCATCGAGGGCTGCAATGGCCGCGGCAAGCCGCTGTTGGAAACCTGGCCCGGAGTCAGAATGTATGATCCAGCAGCGACATTCACGAAAAATTTTCCGGCACTATCGCTCACGACCTTCGCGACGATCGTGCTGTTCACGCTATTCGCGATCGCGATCGGCGCGCCGGCCAATGGCGCTTCGTTCGATTCGCCCTGTTGCTGAACAGGCGAGATTGGCCCTTCGAGCACCAGGCCCGCGATAGCGGATGTTCCACTCGAAGGATTGTTTGGGACACTGCGGCACGACGCGAGCAAAATAAGGATGCTAACCGTGAGAAATGCTGATGTTATCGAGTTTTTGGCCATGGCCATATTCCTTTTTAAGAGAGAAACTCCAATTGTTTAGAGATATAACACGCGAAAAGGTTTATCGTCTCGAACACTCGTTGTGCCGAAAGCAATCTATCGTATGATCGTTCACCATCCCGATCGCCTGCATGAAGGCATAGACGATGGTTGGCCCGACGAACGTAAATCCCTTGGATTTAAGCGCCTTGCTTAATGCCTCGGATTCCTTCGTGCTCGCGGGAATTTCCTTCCACGCTTTGAAGCGATTTTGTTTCGTCCGGCCACCAGTGAATTGCCAGATGAATTCGCTGAAGCTTTTGCCCGCGTCCTTCATTTCGAGATAAGCTCGGGCATTCCCGATGGCCGACTCAATCTTCATCCGGTTGCGAACGATGCCTTCGTTCTTCATCAGCCGCTCGATGTCTCGCTTGCCAAACCGCGCAACTTTTTCGGGATCGAATCTTCGAAATGCCTTCAGATAGCCGTCGCGCTTGCGAAGAATGGTTACCCAACTAAGTCCCGCCTGCGCGCCATCCAAAATTAGCTTTGCGAGGAGCTTTTCATCATCGCGCTCGATGACGCCCCATTCCTCGTCGTGATATTGGACGAGGAGCGGCTCCTTTTCGGAGGCCCAGGAGCAGCGGGTAGGATTATTCACCGGTGTCTTCAATCCCATCGACTATTTTTTGAATATCCTCTCGCAATTGTGGCACTCTAACGGAGAGCACTTCCCACACAATCTCCAAATCGACGCCAGTGTACCTGTGAATGATACTGTTACGAAGGTTCTTTATTCCCGCCCACGGGATATGCGGATTTGCCGCTTGAACCTTGTTGGAAACGTGTGCCGAGGCTTCACCAATTTTCGCAAGTTCGTAAAGCAGCGCACTCTGATCCCGCCTGCTCTTTAGAAGAGCGGAGTATGAGCCGATCGTTCGCATGAATTGCGAAATCGCTTCGCAACTTTCCAAAATATCCAATAGCCGCTCTTTATCCGATTGCATAGACAGGACGTGCCTCTCCCAAAACACGATCTTTCATTCTCGGTTTGAGACCGCCTCGTGATACTAAATCGACCGGAATGCCGAGCATTTTCTGAAGTTCGAGTTGGAGTTCACTGAATTGAATCAGGTCGATCCGCGAGCCAGGAACGAAATCGACCAAAAAATCGACATCGCTGTCCGACCGATAGTCCCCGCGCGCGCGCGAGCCAAACAGTGCAAGCTGCTTCACATGATACTTCCGAAGAAGCTCCGTAAAGGCCGCGTCGGGTACTTCGATGCCGTCCAGATGCATAAGATTGATAACAGGCTGCGCGAAAGCCGGGTTCGCGGGGAGATTTATACTTTCTCCAAAACCGCGATTAGATGCGTCCCGCCATCTAAGGCGCCTGGTTCGCGGCACGTTTCGAGTTCGATTTCTAAAAAGCGATTCCAGAACTCGGCATCGTCCCACCGGTTTTCGAGGACTTGTTCGCCGGCATACGCGAGATAATTCGATGCACTCATGGCGAGGATTTTGCACGAATGCTTCCCAAGCATTTCGAGAAGCTCAGAGGAAAGGAACAGGCGGAGCCGGTGCCCCGCACTGAAACGCTCGTCAAGAATACCACTCTCCCATGGATCCGTCAGTGCGAGAAGGCCGACGGAATCGACCAGTTCAAGAACCTGGGGAAAGAAATGCCGCAATGCCCCAAGCCGCGACATCACGCTGAGCAATACATGCCCGCCCGCCTTCGTGACCCGCAGCATTTCGCCGATTGCGTCGTTAGCCCGATCGAGCGCGTAGCTAATTGGGCCACCATAGGCGACAACCGCATCGAATGAGGAGTCTGCAAACATCGAGAGATTGACAATATCACACTGCACTCGCTCATGCACAGAGGATTCGAATCCCGCTTCAGAAACCTTTCGTGCGTTTAATTCGAGTTGTGCTTTCGAAATATCGCCAACAATGATATTCGCGCCCAGCTTTGCAAGCTCGATCGTAAACCGGCCGGGACCCGCACCGATATCCAGCACCGAATCTCCGGCGTGAATATATTGCCTCAAATAATGGAGGTGGGTCGCAAGGCTTACACGCGTGGCGGCATTGCGCTCGAATCGCTCCCATTCGCGCTCACCCAGCGCATCATAGAATGCTTCCGTATGCGAGCGATCATATTTCATTTTTTACGCCGGTTCTAACTCCCTTAGCTTCGCCACCAGCGCATCGACATTCTTCTTCGCGTCGCCGAAAAGCATGCGTGTATTCTCTTTATAGAAAAGAGGATTGTCAATCCCAGCATAACCGGAGGCCATCGAGCGCTTCATTACTACGCAGGTCTTCGCTTTCCACACTTCGAGGACGGGCATTCCGGCAATAGGGCTTGTCGGATCTTCGAGCGCGGCAGGATTCACAATATCATTCGCGCCGATGACGAGAGCCACATCGGTCGCGGGAAAATCGCGATTGAGTTCGTCCATCTCGAATACAATATCGTAAGGAACATTTGCTTCGGCGAGCAGTACATTCATGTGTCCCGGCAAACGACCCGCGACAGGATGGATTCCGAAGCGGACGTTCACTCCGGCATCGCGCAACATCTTCACCATTTCCGCGAGCGAGTGCTGTGCCTGTGCGACGGCCACGCCATAACCGGGAACAATTATCACACTCTTCGCCTCGGAAAGCATATCGGCCACTTCCTCGACGGTCGTTGACGTTACTTCGCCCTGCGGCTGCGCGCCCGCGGCTGGCGAGACACCTTGACCGGTCCCGAATCCACCCAAGATCACACTGATAAACGAGCGGTTCATCGCTTTGCACATGATGAAGCTCAGAATCGCTCCCGAACTTCCGACGAGCGCGCCCGTTACGATAAGCAGATCGTTCGAGAGCATAAATCCCGCCGCGGCCGCCGCCCAGCCGGAGTAACTATTCAGCATCGAAACCACGACGGGCATGTCCGCGCCGCCAATGGCCATCACGAGATGGACGCCGATCACGCAGGCAATCGCCGTCATGATGAGGAGCGGCGCAAGCCCCGCGCCTTCGGCGCTGGACATAAACATTACCCCCAGCACGACCACCGCGATAATCATCGCGAGATTGAGATAATGCCTTCCCGGAAGTAGTAGCGGCTTGCCGGAAATTCTCGCGCTCAACTTGCCAAAAGCAATGATGGAACCCGTGAACGTGATCGCGCCGATGAACACGCCGATGTAAATTTCGAGATTGTGAGTCGTGAGATCGCCGCCCGTAAGGCCGTGCGTGCCTCCCAAATAATTGCTAATCCCGACAAGCACCGCCGCCGCGCCGACGAAGCTATGCAGCATCGCGACCAGCTCCGGCATGGAAGTCATTGCCACGCGCGAAGCGAGAAACGCTCCGATGAGCGCGCCCGGGATGAGAGCGATGAGCAATGGTGCAAAACCGGCAAAGGGAATGAGGCTCGCTGTAACGATGAGCGAGAGCAGCATTCCGATCATGCCGAAAAGGTTACCGCGCCGCGAAGTTGCATGCTGCGAAAGCCCGCTCAGACTCAGAATGAAGAGCGCGATGGCCACGATGTAGATAGTAGTTGCGTAACTCATAGTTGTCTGAACCTGGATTTTGGGAGATTGAGGAGATTAATGAGATGGCAATTTATTTCCTGAACATTTTCAGCATCCGCTGGGTAACGAGAAACCCGCCGAAGATATTGATGCTTGCCACGAATACGGCGATCATGCTAAGTGTAAGCACCGCGGCCGGAACCGTTCCGAATCCGGCAAGCTGGAGCATGCCGCCAAGTACGATAATACCGGAAATCGCATTCGTCACGCTCATAAGGGGCGTATGCAATGCGGGTGTTACATTCCAGATTACCTGCCAGCCGAGGAAGATCGCAAGCACGAATACCGTGAAGTGCTGAAGGAACGATGGCGGCGCGCTGATGGCCAGTCCGATCAGGACAATGATAGCAAGTGCCAGCATGACCGCTTGTCCCGCTTTCGATTTTTTCTTCGGCTCTTTTGCAATAACCGCCGCGGGCTTCGGCGCAATCACGGGAGGAACTTCTTTTTTCGGCGGCGGCCACATTACTTCGCCATTATGGGCGACGATGGCTCCGCGAACGACTTCGTCGTCCAGATCGATATGAAATTTCGTTCCGCCGCCCATATCGTCCAGGAGATGATAGAGGTTCATCCCATAAAGCTGGCTTGCCTGCGTGGCCATGCGGCTCGGAAGATCGGTGTAGCCAACAATAGATACGCCATTATGCACCGCGACTTTCCCCGGCTCGGTCAGCTCGCAGTTCCCGCCGTTCTCCGCCGCGAGATCGACAATGACGGAACCTTCGCGCATCGATTCGACCATCGCGCGCGTGATTAATTTCGGTGCGGGCTTGCCGGGGATGAGAGCCGTGGTAACTATGATATCGACTTCTTTCGCCTGCTTTGCGAAGAGCGCCATTTCGGCTTCGATAAATTCGGGACTCATCTCTTTCGCATAGCCGCCCGTGCCTTCGCCCGATTCCTGAATTTTCACTTCGAGGAAATCGGCGCCCATGCTCTGAATTTGCTCTTTAACCGAAGGCCGCACATCGAACGAGCGCATGATCGCGCCTAAGGATTTTCCGGCACCAAGTGCTGCAAGTCCCGCGACACCAGCGCCAATAACGAGAATTTTCGCCGGTGGAATTTTTCCCGCCGCCGTGATTTGTCCCGTAAAAAATCGCGGGAAAAGATTTGCTGCCTCGATGATCGCGCGGTAACCGGCAATGTTCGCCATCGAGGAAAGCGCGTCCTCTTTTTGCGCACGCGTGATGCGCGGGACGGCATCGATCGCGAAGACATTCGCCTTCCGCGCCGCGAGACGCTTGATGAGATCGCCATTTTGCGCCGGGGCAAGGAACGAAATCAGCGTCTTGCCTTCGGTTAAAAGATCGGCCTCGTGAACACCCAGCGCGGGATTGATCTCGGGCGCGCGCACCTTAAGAATAATATCGGCGTTGCTCCAAACTTCGCGCGCGTCTTGCGCAATCTTGCAACCGGCAGCGGCGTAGCGCACGTCGGGAAAATCGGAGGTATCACCCGCGCCGCGTTCGATCATCACGGCAAAGCCAAGCTTCTGCAGCCGCTGTGCCGTATCCGGCGTAGCCGCCACGCGCCGTTCGCCCACATGGACTTCTTTCGGGATTCCAATTATTAATGCGGCGTGCTGCTGGCCATTCGTATGCGCCGCCGCGTCCAGAGTAGATGCCGGAGGAGGAGGCATCGTTGTGTTCGTGTCGCTCATTCGTTCAATTGTTGGGGGCGGAGAGATAGTCCGCTATTCTGCCGGTGAGTTGATCGCCCACGATCAGAAAACCTTCGGCTCACCAAAGCGCACACTTAAACGAAGGAACAGGCAAAAAGGTTAAAGTAGTTAACCCCTGACGGCATAAGCGGTTTCAAAAGGTCAATTTTCTCGGTAAGAAATTTTCTCATTCCACGACCATTTTCCCCATCTGCGGCTCTCCGCCGCCGGATTGGAATTCGTAGAAATAAATTCCCGCGGCAAGTGTGCTGGCGTCGATGGTGACCGAGTACCTTCCGCGCGCGAAGGACTGATGATCGACCGGCCGCAGCACTTCGCGCCCCGTTGGATCGAGCATGCGAATAGTGACGATAGTATTATCCGTGCCGATGTCGAACGGCAGTGCGGTGGTGGCCGATCCGCTGGCACCGAAGGGATTCGGGGTGTTCTGCCGAATGAAGGAGGCGATCGGCAATCCTCCGGTAATCAGATGAATCGTCCCGCAATTCGAATCGAGGAAGATGGAACTTTGCGCTTCCGTCGCGATGGCTTCGTAGGTATCGGGGAGCGTATCGTAACCGATAAGCGGGGAGCTTGCTCCATCCGTCAAATCCGAATTAAGCTTCAGCATGAAGTTTAGAAGTGTGCCTGTTTTTGAGAGCGTGTCCGTCGTGGAAGATATATCATAATTGAACACGCCGCCATTAGAACCCATGGGGTAAATAATTCGCGTCTGCCAATGCGACGCCGGAACTATATTCCCGGCGGTTGGACCCCCACTTGGGGGCATGGTAACGATGGAGGGATCCCAGGTGACCGTTCCCTCGATATGCTGGATGCCGAGCGTATCCGGGATGCTCGATTGCAGATCGAGTTCCGCGGCGATCTTGTCTCCGGGCCGCCCCCAATAGGCATGTGGGAACCCGATTTGGACGCGGTAGGGAGGCTCATCGTAGGCTCGGAGCACGAGTTGGAAGGTGCTCCCATCGTCTAACGTCCAGGTAAGGAGGCCAAGGCGGGGCGTACGTTGAAGCGGAGTCGATCCGGTGAAGCTGATGGAATAGACCGTCTGTTCGCTATCGTTAATAGTGGTATCGGTTGCAATGGCAATCGGCATAAAATCCGGCGCATTCGGTCCCGTAACGGGGGTGCGTGAGATGACAAGTGGCCAGTTCCCAAGGTTCGAGAGCGTGAATGATTTCGTCACGGAATGCCCGAGCGCGACGGTATCGAAATCGAGCGTATCGACGGAGAGCTTCGGCATGGGCGCGGCCGCGCTTCCCAAAAGGAAAACGGAATCCCCATTGGAACTCTTGAACGGCGCGCCCTCCCCGCTGATCGAAGAACGGAAATTTCCAATTGTTAGCGGATTGAAGGTCACTTCGAGCAGGGCGGTGTTCTGGCTCTTCACGGTGATCGGCGCCAGGGGACTTGCGGAAAATGGATTAGCAGGCTCTTTTAGCGTCAGGGCCGTTAAGTCGGCGCTGCTGGTATTAACCAGCGCAAGCGGCAGCGTGAGCGCAGGTGTTCCGAGCCGGACTTTTCCGAAGTCGATCGTGTCGCGGTCGAAGGATAGGAAATTCGAGGTGTCGCGGCCAATGAGCAGCACAGTGTCGACGGTGCCGTCATCATAATTAAAGACAAGCCGTGATTCGTGATCCGGCAATTCCGGATGGCGCGGAGTGAAAGTAATTGAATAATATGCAGTTCCGCCGATAGCGAGCGTGTCGAAGGCAACTGGATTGACGAAAACGCTGGTCCCTACAATCTGGACGGAAAACTCGTTATAAGGATCGTCAATTTTTTCGATGTGCGCGATAAGAGGCCAGTCGCCGGTATCCTGAAGGGAGAGCAACTGCGGAATGCTCGTATCGGTAAGCGATTCCATGCCGAGATCGAGTTGCTTCGTCGAAAGCACGGGCATGGATTGTGCCCCGATGCCGGTAATCACAATCGAATCGGCTTTCATGCCGCCGCCCGAGCCATGGATCCTGCCGGTGAATGTGCCGCGTGTGACGGGCGCAAAGACCGTGGTATCGAGGAAAATCCCATTCGATGGAACCGTTCCCGAGCCGTGCATCAGCGAGAATGGAAGCCCGGCATTGAGAATCCAAATCGAATCGAGCGGAAGGGTCGCGGTTCCGCTATTAAAGAAACAGGTCGTCGTATCTTTCCGGGTGCCGACGCGGACTTTTCCGAAGTCAACTTTGGAAGAGCAGAATTGAATGAACTCGTCTTCTTCCTTCGCGTGCAGTGGAATGGTATCCATGGTGCCATCGCAATAGAGGACTTCGAGCGTGGCATAGTGATCCCGCCCAGCAAGCGCGTGCGTAGTGAAATTAACGGGAAAATACAATGTATCTCGTCTTCCTGCACGGAGCGTATCCGGGAGAGAAACCACGCTCCCGGAGGAAGGCGTTTGGACCAGGGGAAGAAGCGAGAATTCGCTCGCATCCGGCCCGACGATTTTAAGAGCGCAGATCGAAAGCGGATAATCTCCGGTATCGATCAGCGTCGTGCCCTGTACATAGTTTTTGAAATCCTGGCAGATCCCAAAATCGAGACTGGGGGGATTGAACACGGGGTGAGGCTCCACGCCGAATCCGTAGAGATACACCGAATCGTACTGGCCATTGCAGGAAAGATATAGCCAATCGCTGAAGAGGCCATGGTACGGAGGAGTGAATACGATCGGGAGAGAATTCGCACCGGTAGTAAAGGAATTGTTTGAAGGCCCCAATGCAAACCACCCATTGAATGGAATGAACATGGCAGTAAAGGGCGCGGGGCTGCCGCTCGCATTATGCACTCCGAGCGATCGTTCGCTCTGCGTATTTACTTTGACATTCCCGAAATTTATACTGTTTGTATCATAGGTGATTCGAGGCCGCTTTTCCCAGCCGGCGAGCGTGATGGTCTTCGGCTGTGAATGGTCGTCAAAATCGAATTCGAGGACCGCAGGCTCCGGGTCATCGGCCCCTAAGTTCGGGTGATAGCTGATCGTATAATAACGGGCCTGACCCGGATCGAGAATGAACCCATTGCTATCGGCGGCATCCTGGAAACTGTAAAATTGCTTTCCCGGCCCGACAATCGAAACGCGCGTAACGCGCGCCGGCCACTGGCCATCGTTACGAACTGTATCATACCGGATTTTAGTGGAGTTCGTGAGCACCGTATCGAACGTAAGCGCGGAGTTGAGCACGGTGAAAATCGGGATCGCTCCATTTCCACGGAGCACGATCGGGGTCTGCTTGCCATCATGGGTCGAAATGATGGCGGTAGCAAGATACGGTATCGCCGCCGCCGGGATAAACGTAAACTTGATGCTGACTCTGTTACCGGGCGGGACGGAATATGGCAGGCTAAGGTTCCACGAAAAGAATGCCTGGTCGGCCGCGGGGGTAATCGAAATGTTATCGATGATCCAGGGTGCCGTGCCGGCATTATACCCATTGGCATACGCCGAGCCGGAGAAATTGACGCGCACCGTGCCAAAATCGAGCGTATCCGGGCCGATCGAGCCTTTCGGAGCGCCGCCCGTCCCCGTAAGGACAATTGCAATCAATCGTTGGTCGCATTCGGCGTTCGAGCACCGCAGATACAGCGTATCCACACTGACGGAATCGGGCTGGGAAGGAAAATACGAGATCGTAAACTTATTCGCCGATTCGTTGGAAAGCGTGAAGGGCGCGGACGTTTGAGGCTGTGTGGAGAAGGCAAATTCATACGGACGCGGACCGCCGATCCAGATACTATCGACCACAAGCGGATCGATGCCGTAACTCGCGATGGAATCGATGAGCGTGGAACTCATACCGACGGGCGTCATCGGAAATTGCAGCGATTGATGCTGTACCGAAATACCCGCGGTATATTGGGCGAGCCGGACGGTAACACCCCCGGTAGCCCAGTAATAGTCGGAACCGGTCGAATCCTCATGAATCCGGTCGAAGATTCGGAACTCATACTTGCCGCCGATGCCAGTATCCAGGGCGGTGTACGTGTGAGAAGGCTGATATCCGGTTTCCCGCACATGGAGCGAATCCGCGTCGGCGAACGTATAATTATTGCTCACCTGTAGATAGACCTGATAATTCGTTCCATTCCAGGAAGGCGGATTCGCAAGCGGCGTTGGGGCGTTCCATCCCGGAGGGTCGCTATACATGTAGCGGGCATCGAATCCGGTGGAATCCTGGCCCGGAAAAATTCCGAACGTGCCGCTGATGGAAAATTGCATCTGGGTGCATTCCGGTCCTGGAATATTGCTCAGGACCCCGGCCTTCTGGCGCGCGGGCACGTAGATCGTGTCCCTCGGCGTAGCCCGGCGCCACTGAGCGCCGGCACTACTCGTAAGAAGCGCAAGCGCCGCAGCCAGCGCAAACGCAGACATGATCGAATAATTTCCGCGCCGGGGCGCGGATTGTGGATGATTCGTTCCGATGGGAAACCTCCGACTCCTTGTTCTTCGCCTCATAATACAGAGCAAATTTTTGAACATCCTGGAATGACGGTTAATTCATTCCGCGTGATTTTTCGCATGGAATCCTTGGGCTTGAAGCGCTTTGGAAAGTACGCTGCGATCCTGCGATTTTTCGCGCCACGGATTCCACGATGGAACCGGCGCGCTGGGCATGCGAACGTCGAAGAAGTGGGATACTCCCGAGATGCGAAGGAAGAAAGGCAATGATCCCGGCGTCTCGCCCCGATCTTCCTGGAAGTTCCATGGCGCGGGGGCTACCCATGAAAGCAAGAAAATCGGAAAAGGTGCAAACGGTGCGCTTTCGAATGAGGTTTCCATAATTATCATTGAAACTACATTGTGTAGAAGATAATATACATTGTGGTAAAATATGGGGCATAATCCCATTTAATAAATCAGTTTTTGAAGCATCTCCTTTCAAAATATATTATTTTTGCATGATGAAGTATCTATTGTTGCTTTAGCGTCGAAAAAAGTATCCGGTTCGCTTGTGGTTCGTTTTCCATATTTTGAACCAATTCGATGGTGGCGCGTTCTCAACACTGTTGCACGCTGCTTTCTCCGAAAAGCGTCGCGGTGGTACTCGAATTCACGCCGGCGCTGCAATCGCTACAAGTATCCACATCAGGCGTTTTTATTCATCAGAGATTTTTGTTCCTCTGGCTCGTTGCTGCTTTCTCCGCAGAGTGCCATCCAGGCCGGATGGTGCATTCCCTTCGTGCTCGCCAGCCGCTCTCCTGGAGCGGCCACCGGGAGCGTTGGGGGCAGGGTACGAATCATATTTGCTTCTCATTTTTTTTTTTGTGACTGACACTCAATCGATATGAAGGTTCACACCATGACCCATCCATTTCCATCACGCCGTGCATCGCATACGACACGGATGATGACACCGCTTCTCGCATTTTTCGTCGTATTCGGTCTCGCGGGTTTACTGCCGCCCATCGCGCGAGCGCATTCCGGGAACGGCCCGCACACGCCGGCCAAAATTTCCGGGAAGCCGTCGCTCGATCTGATCGCAGTGACCATCGTTCCGCTTCCTCCCCCCGATCCCGATACCGGCGCGAACGGGCTGGCAAAACTCGTCGTGAAGAATCTCGGGCCTATTATCAACTCTCCCTATAAGGATTTTTCTCCCACGATCACCGCCGATGGCAGCACGATGTTTTTTGTTTCCGACCGGCCTCCGAGCCAAAAGCAGGACTTCTGGATGACGACCAGCCCCGATGGCAGCGATACCACCTGGACCGCACCGACCAACGTGCAGGAAATTAATTCCCCAGCCGACGATGGCGCGGCCTCTATCGCCGCCGACGGCCAGACCATTTATTTCGCTACCAATCGAAATTCCACCTCCATCGACGATGTCGATATTTGGCAAGCGACCCTGAATGGCACACACTGGGAGACGCCCCATAATCTCGGCGCCCCGATCAATACCTCGTTCTGGGAATCACAGCCCTCGATTTCCCCGGACGGGAAAAAGCTCTTCTTTTCATCCAACCGCCCGGGAAAAATTGGCGGCGATGGGGACAAGCGGAATACCGATATTTTCGTCAGCCATCAACTTCCCGATGGGCGCTGGAGCGACCCGGTGAACTTGGGGTCGAAGATCAATACACCGAACAAGGAATACACCCCATTCATGGCTACGGACGGCACGACGCTCTATTTCGCGTCCGACGATCCCCATCGCGATCCGAATAACCCGAGCCTGGGCGGCATCGATATTTATCAGTCCGAATGGAAGGGGCCGTCGGATACCGATTGGACCGACCCTGTCCGGCTTCCGGCGCCCATTAATTCTTCGGCGAATGATTTCTTCCTGACGGTCCCGGCGTCGGGCAAAATGCTTTTTTTCACGAGCGATCGAAAAGAACCTACGGCGAGTGGCGATCTTGATCTCTATGTTGCCATGAATCCGCCGGCGCCGAAATCCACGCTTGTCCTTCGCGGCCGCGCATTCGATGTGAATACGAACGCAAACCTCGCGGCGCACGTCATTATTACCGACGCCAGAACCAACGATACTGTCTACGATAAACTTTCCAACAGCGCAACCGGCGAATACCTCGCCGTGCTTTCGAGCGATGCGCAGGGTAACTTAGGCGGCCCATACCTCGTCAGCGCAACGGAGGCAAACCACTTCCCTTATCCTCCGACAAAAGAGGACATTCCGCTTCGTAGCGATACCTCGCGCATCATCACGCACGATATTCCAATGAACAATGAGACGCCGCCCATCGTCCATTGGGTAACGCAAACGCCACAACTCGTCACGGAAAAGCCGTCGCTCTTCCCGAATTTCAAGGGGGTCATCATTCGCGAGCAGCAGACGATCGAACTCTTCGCGCTCCTGCCGATGCTCTTTTACGATGCCGGCTCCGGCACACTGCCCACGAGGTATGTACTCTATACCAGCCCGGATCAGACGAATGGATTCACTGAGGACACGCTGACGAGTACGATGAACGCCTATTACAATTTCCTCAATATTATCGGGGAGCGCATGAGGAGTAATCCTTCAACGACGATCACGCTGACCGGCACGAACTCGCAGGATACTTCGGTCGAAATGTCGATCGATCTTTCTCGGCAACGCGCCGAATCCGTTAAGAAGTATCTCGTCGATATTTGGGGGATTCAGCCTACCCGAATCAATGTCGTCGCGCGAAAGCTGCCGGAAAATCCGACGCTGCCGACGACTCCGGAAGGTATCGCCGAGAACCGACGCGTCGAACTTGGCACCGATTCCTGGGATATTATTCATCCGGTACTTTATAAGACCATCGTCAAGCGCCCGGACGCGCCAACCGGCGGATTCAAGTTTGAGAATGGGTTGCGCGATGAGATCATTGCCAAGCGCGATCTCGTTATTTCCTATCAGGGCAAGCCGTGGAAAGATATTTCCGATCTCGGGCCGCTCAGTTCAACAACTTTCAGTGGATTTAACTGGCGCTCCGACGAGGGGAAATTACCCGAAGGCGAGGGCGATATGGACGTGCAACTGAAAGTTACCGATAAGACCGGCCGTGAAGTGCTTTCGAATGACGATAAAGTCAGCGTGAAGCAGTTCTCCGTAAAGAACGTCGTCGCCGAGCACCTGGCCGATAAAACCCGCGAGACCTATAACCTCATTCTTTTTACCTATAATAAATCCGACATGGGCAAGTGGAATCACAAGATTCTCGATACCTACGTCTATGACCGCATCCAGCCAAATTCCGATGTGTCGGTCAATGGATATACGGACATCTTAGGGACCGAGGATTACAACGCGAAGCTTTCGACGAACCGAGCCAATGCCGTCAAGACCGACATTGCAGGGCATATCAAAGGCCACGTGAATTCGCTCACGGCGCATGGATACGGAAAGACTCAGCCGCTCTATCCGAACGATCTTCCCGAAGGCCGCTATTATAACCGCACCGTGCAGGTGCTCGTCGAGACTCCGATCACTGCGGCTCCGTAGCGTTGCTGCCATAGCGAAGGAGCAAGAGATAAAAATTCCGCGGAGCGAAAGACTCTACGGTTTATTACCGCGTTCTTCGCTCCACGCGCCGTTTCAGTCGGGCGAAGTCAAGACGTGAAGTTTTTTGTTGACGAGCGCTCCACGCCATGCCCAAAAAAACTCCCTCTCCTCTTCACCGCAAGGCTTCCGTTCGCCGCGAGGGCCGGATGTTCTGGGACTGGCTCGGTCCCGGAATGGTTACCGGCGCCGCGGATGACGACCCCAGCGGCATTGCCACCTATTCGCAGGCCGGCGCGCAGCTCGGCCCCTCGATCCTCTGGACCATGCTGTTCACCTGGCCGCTCATGAGCGCGATCCAGATGATCAGCAGCCAAATTGGCCGCGTCACCGGCCGCGGCCTCGCCGCGAACATGCGAAAATTTTATGGGCGAAGGATCGCGCTCCCGCTCGTGGTGTTGTTGCTTGTCTCCAATATTTTCAATCTCGGCGCGGATATCAGCGCGATGGGTTCCGCGGCGCGGCTCATCTTTGGGGGGCCGGAGAAGGTGTTTGCGGTGTGCTTTACGATCGTCTCGGTCACGCTGCAGGTGTTTATCCCCTATCACCGTTACGCGAATGTGCTGAAGTGGCTGACTTTCGTGCTCTTCGCGTATGTGGGCGTGATATTCTTCGTTCGGGTGCCCGTCGCGCAAGTACTCGAAGGGACTTTTTTGCCACACCTCTCCTGGGATAAGGCGTACCTTACCACCTTCATCGCTGTTTTGGGAACCACGATCAGCCCGTATCTTTTTTTCTGGCAGTCGTCGCAGGAGGTCGAGGAAATACGGTCGCACCGGTCGCAGCATGCGCTGCTGTCGCATCCCGAGGAAGCGCCGCGCGCCCTGCGGTGGATTCGGCGCGATACGATGCTCGGCATGGGCTTCTCGAATCTCGTCGCATACTTCGTTATCCTGGCCACGGCGGCGACGCTCCACGCGCATGGCATTACCCAGATCGAAACGGCGGACCAGGCCGCGCAAGCACTTCGACCGCTCGCGGGAGAATATTGTTTCCTTCTATTCGCGATTGGTATTATAGGCACCGGCTTGCTCGCTGTTCCGGTGCTCGCGGGTTCGGCGGCATTTGCGGTGGGTGAGGCGCTCCGCTTTCGTACCGGACTGGAGCATAAGCCGTTCCATGCCAAGCGCTTTTATGGCGTCCTTATTGTTGCCATGCTGCTCGGTATTGCGCTGATTTACCTGAAGATGAATCCCATTCGCGCGCTCTTTTGGTCCGCGGTGATTAACGGAGTCATTTCGGCGCCGATCATGGTCGTTATCATGCTGATGGCCTCGCGCCAGCAGATCATGGGCGCTCATACGATCTCACGCATTTGGCGCTGGCTCGGATGGGCCGCAACGGCAGTCATGACGACTGCGGTCATCGTCTTTTTTGTGACGCTGTGATTCATTTATAGTGGGACGTTTTTCGCGAAGGATACTGTTTCTTCTAAAGATATTCTGTTCGAATTATGCTCAAGCGGGACGATGCCATTCGGCTTATTCGGTCTATTGCCCACCATTCGGGAGCTTCCGTGGCCGAGCGCGATAGTGCTTCCGGCAATTCCGCACAGGAACTCGCCATCGAAGTCCGTTTCGCTCCCGATCCCAAGCCGGAAGCGCCGGCTCCGAGGCAGGGTATGCGCCGCTATAAGGTGCTGCACATGGAGGACACGGATCGCACGGCGGATCTCGTCTTCTACTACCTGCGCGCGATTTACGATGTCGATAGTGAACCTACGGGCGAGGCTGCGCTGGCGCGCGCGCTCGAACACGAATATGATTATATCCTCCTGGACCTCGATCTCGGCAAGGGCATGAGCGCCTATGATTTCGCGGAGTTAATACGCGAGACCGAGCATTACGCCAGCGTTCCGATCATCGCGCTTGCCGCGTATCATTCCCGAAATGATGTCGAGCGATGCATGAAGGCCGGATGTACCGCGTTTCTTTCCAAGCCCTTTCTGAAAGAGGATCTGCTGCACCTGATGGAAGAACTCCGATCGAAAGTTCCAGCGGCAAAGTAAATCATCCGATCCAGGAAGGGATGGAACCGCCCCGCGCGGCCACCCGTTTTGCATCTCCTTATTTTGAAAGCTTAAGTTTAGGGACCGAGTCCCACGCACCGCGAACGCGCCCAACCGAGTCAGGTCCGGAAGGAAGCAGCTCTCAGCGAAGTTTACGGGTGACGTGGTAAGCTTGGTCCCTTTTTTATCGTACTGCTCTTGCCTTTAGGCCGTCCCGCCTATAGCCACTTGCGTCTTCTCGATCTCGCGGGGTGCCGATAATTCCGCGCGCCAGGTAATTTCGCAGCCGCTGCGGGCCAGCATGATGCTCACGCTACAATAGTTCGTTTGCGAAAGTTCGATCGCGCGTCTTAACTCTTGCTCCGTGGCGTCCGGGCTGACGAGGCGGATGTCCATCGCGATTTTCGTAAACACTTTCGGATGTTGCTCCGCGCGTTCGGCATCGAGATCGATGGTAAACTCCGTTACGATTCGGCGCTTCTTTTTGAGAATGGTCACAATATCCATCGCTGTGCAGGCCGCAGCAGCTTCGAGAACTATTTCCATCGGTCCGGCGGCGGAATCGAGGCCGCCGCCTTTCAGGCTGGTGTCGAAAATGGTTTCCTGGCCCTTCTCATTTGTGCCAACGAACCGGAGGGCGGTATCCCACCTCAGTGTTGCTTTCATCTTGTTTATTTTATAGGCGTGACCTTCAGGTCACGGCGTGAGGAATCGCGATATGGTTTGCGCTTCGCTACCGTGACCTAAAGGCCACGGCTACACGGGATGCGCGAATAGGAGGTGTTTGCCAAGTTAAGAACGAATCGCGCTCCATTTTCATCCCGCCCTGACTCAGCCATACTCGGAAAGCGTGTTCATTTGGCACAGGTTTTTGGATGAACCATTGCTTTCAACTCATCTTACTTTCAGACACAAAACTCATCCATAACTTTTCATATCATGTTACCACGAATATCCGCCGTTCTTCTCGGCCTGATTATTAGTTCCACTGCCGCAAGCTCGGCATTTGCGCAATCGCTGCCCGATACGAGCGCCGCGGCGAAAGTAATGGATATTATGCCGCCCTGGCAATCCACCATGCCCGCGCTACTGCCGGAGCGGGATCTAAACTCCACGGTCAACGAGATTGGCGGCCTCTTCAATGATAATTCACAATATTATGGGCGCGCGCCAATTTGGCTGCCGCTCGTCAAAATCACGGTTACGAACGCGATGCTCTGGGCCATCGACCGCTACGTTTTTAATTACGATTTTTCGCACATCAGTTTGGCGAGCTGGAAAAATAATCTTAAAGAAGGCTGGACGTGGCGCGACACCGACCGCTTTGCCAACGATTTTTTCTTCCACCCCTATTCGGGCGGCGGCTACTTTATGGACGCGCGTTCGCTGGGCTATAATTATTGGGAATCAATCCCCTTCGCGGTGTTCGGCTCGGCGGAATGGAAATACTTTTGCGAAAACGATCAGCCATCCTATCCCGACCTCATCAATACTTCCGTCAATGGCCCCTTCGTTGGCGAAATCGCGTATCGGATCACGTCGAATATCTTAAACGACAGCAAAACGGGCTTGGACCGCGTTTGGAGAGAAGCCGTCGTTGGCTTGCTCAGTCCATCGCGATTTTTTTCGCGGCTGATTACGGGTAAGCTTTGGGAAGTCGCGCCGGAGCAAGAACTGGAGCGCGAACCGTGGGATGTTCAGCTTTCCGTGGGAGCGCATCGCGTCAATAATGGATCGACATTCTGGAGCGGACCGATCAAGGCCGGATTGAATCTCGCGGTAGAATATGGGGATCCCTTCGAAATCCGCGACCGAAAGCCGTTCGATCATTTCAAAATCTGGACAGAATTCACGAATGCCTACGAGCGAAAATACTTAGGCGAAGTAACAGGCTATGGGGAACTGTTTGCGGGCAATACCGAGTCCGGCAATTTTCAAATGATGTATGGTCTCTTCCAGCATTTCGATTATTTCGATAATCTCACATTCGAGTTAGGCGATGTCTCCTTCGGGCCGGGAATTATTACGAAACTCAAATTAACAGAGCATCATAACCTCTATTCCACTCTCCACGCGAGCTTCATTCCCTTCGGCGCAAATAATGCTAGCTTCTTTCCCAATCCGACCGCTGACCAGCGCGATTACAGTTATGGCGATGGCTTCGAGGGGATGACGGAAACGGGCGTTGATCTCGGCGACCATTTCCTCGATCTCTCTTTCATCGGCTACTACGTTTATTTCCATTCGTATTACGGGCAGATCGTCGATAACTCGATGCTGCTTCTAAAACCGCGGCTGGTAGTCCACTTCACGCCCAACTTTGGCGTCGGCCTCGAACAACAAATCTACCAGAGCGACCGGCTCCAGAGTTCGTTTGCATCCGCGAGCCTCCTTCGCACCGAGCAGCGCCTCTTCGTCCAATGGACGTGGAACGATTTTTCGAAGGAATAAAAAACCGGATTAAGCGCTTTAAAAATCAAACGAGGCGGCATTTCTGCCGCCTCGTTTTTTTAGGATAAAAAATCCTTTTGGCTTACCAGCGTTTTCCGCCGCCGCCACCGCCGCCGCGGTTTCCACCGCCGCCGCCATAGCCGCCACCACCGCCACGGCTTCCGCCGCCGCCACGGCTTCCGCCGCCGCCACCGGAACGCTGTTCCATCGGGCGCGCCTCGTTGACCGTGATCGTGCGTCCGCCGAGTTCGGCTTCGTGCAGTTCCGCGATCGCCTTCTTGGCGGCCTCGTCATCGTTCATCTCGACGAATCCGAAGCCTTTGCTGCGGCCGGAATCGCGATCGGTGATTACTTTCGCGCTGGCGATTTCGCCGTAGCTCGAAAAGATTTGCTGAAGTTGCGCATCGTCCGTTTGATACGGAAGACCGCCGACATATATTTTCGTCATCTGTTGATTATTTCTATGAAATGCAAGCATGATTGCTCATGCTTAGCACGATCGCTCGTTTTAATAGGATCGCTCGTGCTTAAAAAATGCTTTACGACTGCGCCCGGGAAATGTCATGAAAAGCAGGCAGGGAAGCGGGCGTGAAGGTCGAAGCCAAAACGCGAGAGCTGCTGGATGCAAAACCAAGAATCTCAGAAACACACGAAAGCTGTGAATGTACTGCGCATAATGCACCATTTCTGATGCCTCATGCCACATGATTCGCATCGTCGCCGATGCTCTCATGCTTTTTGAAGGTGCCCTTTCATGAGTCCCTCGAGCACCGCCTAACAGAGATTCGGAAAATAGGTTCAGGCATTCCGGGAGTTAATATTCATTTAATAAATTCCGGCGCAAACGCATTTGTTTTTCATTTTGGACATTCTTTCAGAAATTGGTGCTTTGTGTTTTTTGAATTGTCATTTAATGAATGCCCAACGGAATGCGCAAATGCATTCGTTTTTTCATAAACCGTCAAAATTCTTAATACTTTTCTTCCTTGCCGGGATACGTTTAATTTTCATTTTGGGCATTCCCTGAAAAGGATAGCTCCGTTTCGAAAATTTTTGCCTTTTTTCATCATTCATCATTGCCCTATGGAGCCTGCCCTGAACCCGCCGAAGGGTGCCTGTTACCGTACCCACAATATAACTCCTAAACTATAAAATTGTTGCGGCTAACCAGTAATTATTCCAAGATTTAATATTACGGGCACCTGTTTTCTGATGGATAAGCAGAGCTGCCAGTGCCGAAGGCACGAAAGGTAATAGCCGGTGACGTTAGTCACCGGGCCGATTATGAAGTGGCAATCGAGTGCCGAAGGCACGGCAGGTCGCTGAACGAGAGGTTTCGTCCCTTCGGGACTTTGGCGCGAAATGAAAGGTTTCCGGGGACTAACGTCCCCGGCTATTTCATTCCGTCCCTGCGGGACTATGGGGACCGGAAGCGAGCGGCAAACCCAGGTGCCGTCCTACAGCATGCTGAAGGAAATATTCTCAGCCAAGTGTGAAGTCCGGGGGGCGGACTTCGGCCCTGCGGGTATCTTATTTCAATCGTTCAAGGACGTCGTTCTTCGTGGTATTAAAGTGATCGGCAACAAGCTTTAGAATCGCATTTAACGTCCCCACACGAAGGGGAGAATGGAGTGGGACGGTAATATGATGCTCGCCGTTTTGTTTTGTAACCAATTGTACATGGCTCCCGGTTTGCCGGACGGGCGAATATCCAAATGCACTAAAGGCGCGAATAAGCTCGGCACCGGATAGATCGCGCGGTATTTTCATGCCGCGATAACTTCATCCCGGACAAAGTGCAGGTGAATGATCTTCGGTTTTTCACTCGGCTCGAAATGGCAATCCACGGCGTCGCGGATCATCTCATGCAACTCCGCCAACGTATCCGCTTCCGTTACGATGCCTTCTCCCAAAGCATGAGCCGTAAAACCGCCCTCCACGGCTTCTTCGACGACAAATGTAATTTCGTTCTTCATATTCAAATAGAGAATACAAAAGCGCGGCAAAAATCATTCGGCGCAGTGTGGCCCACCCCCATCGTGCGCGGATTATTTTAACTCCCAGCTGCCCGGCGGGGCGGCACAATCCGCGCGAACGTCGGAACTATGATTCGTGTGATTCTTTTGATTGAGACATGATTTTTAGGACCGAGCACTAAAATCATCGAGCCCATCACATGAATCACATAAATCATAGTTCAGACATCGGGTCGCAGTTATTTCGGAATAAATGCAACGCGCGCGACTCCCTTGCCTTCCCGCGTCGTGAGCACCGCGATATAAGAACCAGCGGGAAGGCCCGCTACATCGACGGGAACCTGAACCTCGCCCGGACCGGCAATGCCATTGAAATACATCGCCACCTTCACGCCGCGCTCATCGAATAATTTGAGCGAGATGTTCTCGCGTCGCGGAAGCGAGAAGGCAATGGTGGAAACGCCATTCGAGGGATTTGGGAAGATGGAAAGACTAAGAGATGCTGGCGCAATGGGCGAAGGGGTAACGGCGAGGGGGAGGCTGGTGAGGGATTCGGCGTAAATCTTTCCGCGCGGGGTAGAGCCAAGATTGGTTGCTACGTAAACCAAAGAATCGTCACTTGCAAAGGCATCGAAGTAGTATGCACTGATCGAGTCATTCAAAAGTTTTACAGCCGTTCCATCCATGAGATATAACCCATCGGAAGCGGCCGCAACAACACCCGGTCCTAATGGCCATAAGGATATTCGCGATGTTGCATCCAATACACCACTATTCGTCCAACTGGCACCTGTATCGATAGAAATGTAAACGGAATCACATGCCGCATAAACTTTGCCGGAAACAAATACCGCGGATCCCGGACCCGGACCGAGACCTGGAGGAATGTTCCCCCGCCAACTCCAGTCAATTCCTTCATCAATTGATGAATAAATACTGCCAGTCTGCATAAAAGCAAGCACCGTTTCGCCCACGGCAAGAATCGATTGCACAGTGCCACTATCAAGCGGGATGCCACTGTTTGCGGGAGTCCATGTCATGCCCCTGTCAAGGGAGCGAATAATACCTTCGGTAACCGTCGCCACAAAGAGTGCGGCAGTATCCTGCATTACTGAATTGACCAAGGGATCCGAAAGGCGATTCCATCCGGAATCATCCCATCGCCAAAGTCCACTATGCACGTCTCCCCCATCTACGTAAAGCGATCCGCCGGTAAGTTGCAATACCTCCGCTTCGCTATCGGCCAGATCGCTATGGCCTGTTGGCGCACTCCACGTCTGCCCTCGATCGGTCGATCTAAATACGCCGCGAAGTGTTGTTGCGAATAGAGTCGAATCAAAGCAGGCAATGTCGATCGCGCCGCCAATGATGCCGTCATTGGCATACGTCCACGATATTCCGTCAAGAGAAGTAAACACCCCCTCCACGGTCGCAGCATAGAAAACGCCATCGAAGAATTCGATGTCATGAGTGGTATAGATACGAGGATATCCTCCGGTGCTGCCGCTCGTGCCCGCTATGGTGATCCATGAACTTCCCCCATCAGTCGATCGGTATGCGCCGTAACCTCCGGCAGCAACAATTGAGAGTCCATTGACGGCGAATGTGGAAATGATACCTCGATTGGTATCGAGGCCGACGTTGGCAGGGTTAAGCCATGTCACGCCATTGTTCGTTGAAATATCTATTCGTCCCGTGCCGCCAACGAAAAGGTCTTTCCCGAAAAATTTAAGAGAAAGCGGATTGTGCCAATTGGGATAGCTTGTGGGCTGCCATGTCGTCCCATGGGAAGGCAGGGACCAGACAGTATCGGTCGCGATTCCCAAGATCGAGCCTCCGCCGATCGTGAAGTCGAAGAACACGCCATCATTCGGCGCCAGTGCTTGATGAAGCCATGTATGCCCTATATCCGTCGAGCGGTAAATTCCAGCTGTGGTGTCACTATTGGGCCCCGAAACCGCGACCACAACGTCATTTCCTTCTTGGAGCACACCAAGGATAGGATATACGGGTTCAGCATAATAATTTTGGTAAGAGACCTTCCTTGATACGACAAAAACCGTGTCCCAAGTTCTTGCGCTGTCGTCGGATCGACATATCTTCCAGTTAAGGGCTTTTCCGAACCCCATATCCAAGCCGAGTTCGCCGGGAACAATAGCGAGAAGAATTTCAGGATTGGAAGTTACATATTGCGTAATCTTCTGCACCTGTTGCCCTCGTAGCCCCATCAACTGCCATGTTTTCGCATGGTCCATCGTCCGGTAAACGCCATCGTTCGTTGCAGCATAAATCTCGCCACCGTTCGAGCCGGCTATCTCGCAAAAATCATTGACGCTGCCGGCGGAGGGGCCGGGAAGTTCGTGCCACTGCGCGGAAAGCATGACCGGAAAAAATGCGAGAAACAAAGCGAAGAACGATTTGGACGCAATTTTGCTCATAAAAAGAGTCTTTCGGTAAGAATAAATCTTTGAATTGATAGATGTCTACATTAAGAAGACTAACGAAACCTCAAAAGGTAACCGCAAAAATGAAAATAATTCGAATTTTGTAGCCGTGACCTTCAGGTCACGGTGTGTTTTCCATTTTGTGCGCTTCGCCACCGTGACCTAAAGGTCACGGCTACACGGACGATTACGAAGTCAAGGCGCGAGCATCACCGGCTGCGCGGATTGCCAGAGCAACTCTCCGGTCGTGGGGTCGGTAGCCGTCATGCGGAGGAAATAGGTTCCAGCCGCGGCTTTGAAGGCATTGGCATCGAGCGTGATATTTTGCGTTCCGGCGGGAAGTAATTTATTCGCAATCGGAATAGCGACGGTGCGGCCCGTCACATCATACACCACGAGATTGACGATGGCGCTCGTCGGGAGCGTCATGGGAACCGTCGTACTTTCGAAAAATGGATTCGGCTGGTTCGGGCCGAGCGACCAACCCTGCGCGCCCGATCCCTCACCTGCATTGACTTGCACCGCGTCATGCACGGTGCGGCTGCCATCGAGTGCCACTTCGACCAAACGATAATCATAGATCGCGGGCGGGACGCTACGGTCCACCCACGCATAATCATGCTCCGTGCTCGATGTTCCGGCTCCGCGCAGCGCGGATTCCGTTTGGTAACTCGCGATAGTCGCATACGCGCCTTCGTTGCCATTGGTTACCGGCGATCGCTCCAGTTCGAAGCCGGCATTGGAATGCTCGCTCGCGGTCTTCCAGGAAAGCTCGACCTCGCCGCGCGTGGGGCAAGTGGCGGAGAAATTTTCCAGCTCTATGGGCAGCGAGCCATCGCGGAAGAGCACTTGCGCATAAATGTTCGCCTGATTCGTTCCGGCGCGATAGTCGGTCCAGGCCATGATCGCTCCATTCGTGCGCGGCGCGATCGCCACTTGCTTTGCCGTCGTGGTGCGATGGCAGATTGGCAGGCCCCAGGTGCTTCTCGTTTTGTACGATGGAAAGAATCGATTGCCTGATTTGTCCATCATTTGCGCATAGACGCAAGTATCCGGGCCGGAGCTAAACCGCGCATCGTTCCAGACCGCGAGGAACGATGCGGAATCGATGGGGATCGCTTGAAATCCTACCTGTCCATGCGGCTGCTGCGTGAGAGGATAGACGGTTCCCGGACTCGGCAACTGGGTAATTCCATCGCCGAGCATGCGGATCATGGTGATATTCCAATCGTCCGCCGCTCCGGGCCACGCATATTCGAAGACGACGAGGATTCCGCGATTATCCGAGCCGATCGCAGTCGCGGAGTCATCCGAAAATATTTGCGGCCACATTTGATCGAATGGCATGTCGCCCGTCACCTCGATGGCCTGGCCCCAGACCTGGGTGGAATCGTAGGCATTGTTGCACCGAATCCTCGCCGCCATGATATTTTGCCCATTTCCGGTCACGCTGCTGACTTCCCAGGCCAGCATCAATTGCTTCTCATCGAGACGGATAGAGACGTGGCTGGAATTAGCCGAGAAGCAACTGCCGCACTCGGATCGATAGACCAGAAAGCCGTTAGCTCCCCAGTATAGGGATCCACCGGCACTCACATGATTGGCGCGGATTCCATAGGGAAGCGAAGCGCCATCTTCCCACGCAATGTAACATCCTCCGGCGCCGTCGCTTACGAGCGCGGGCAGCCGCTGAATTCCCGGGCCGGTATAAACTGCGGAGCCGGTCCTTCCTAAAGTGGCGCTGCCGCCGGAAAGACGGTTCATGTAAATATCGGGAGCATAGGTCGATGGGCTGGTAGGCCGGTCATCCGTCCAGGTAACGAAAGCGCCGCCCGCGCCGTCGGGGCAAATTACCGTGCCCGTCTGGTCGCCTCTGGAAGCACAAACCGCGATGCCCGTGTCGCTCGCGGCGAGCGTGCCATCGGAGCGTACGTGCTGGCCATAGAGATCGATGCCGTTCACGGTATTGCGCAAGTCTTCCCAAACGACATACGCACCGCCACTGCCATCGGAGGCAACGATCGGGTCTTCCTGTGTAGCATTCGTGCCCCTGGGAGTGCAGAGCCGGACACCGTTCGCGGTCCAGTGGGGCACGCCTTCCGCGTCGAGGCGCTGGGCATAGATATTCGAAGAGCCGTTGCGCGTATCCTGCCAGACGATAATCGCGCCATCGGAACCATCGGAGCAAATTTTAGGCGCGGTATGCTGGGAACCGCTAAGCGTGCAGACCGGCGTGTTCGTTGTGGAATCGGAAGCCCACTGCGCCTGGGCGGCGGAGGAAAGGATGAGGGATGAAATAAAAAGGAGGAAGACGGAGAGATTCGTAGCCGTGACCTTCAGAGCCTGCTCTGAACTTGCCGAAGGGTCACGGTATGTTTTCCAAGGGGTTACGCTTTGCCACCGTGACCTGAAGAGCCTGCCCTGAGCTTGTCGATGGGTCACGACTACAAATTGATGGAATTTCATCTACGTCCTTCGAAGTTAGCGCATTACGCCGTTAGTTCTTCTGGTATTCAGAGAGATGCTCGGCTACGAGCACCGCGCCGCCAGGATATTCGAGGCCCAATTCCTGATAGAGGTCCGCGAGGTTACGGGTGTTGTAATCCCGGCGAGAAATCTGTTTTCCGGTCTGCGAGAGCCGATTGAGTTCTTTGACTTTATCTTCCTGCGCCCGCTCGAAGCCATTCGTGATCGCGCGCTCCATTTTGTCTTTTAATGATTCGCCCATGCGTCGTCTGTTGTCTCTTTCTATTTTATTATATCTTGGGATGTGTTACCAAGTGGTTAAACGCGGAAGAGCTAACGAACGTTCGTGACGATATTCTATTAAACGTCATCAAAGCAGCGCGCGAAACCCGGCTTGCTCGAAATGGTGATCACGAGCAAGGGCATCACGAATGTTTCGATCGGTCATAATTGCGAAGGAAACACAATCGGTAAAGCTCCATTCCTTGTCCGCGGACCTAACGTATAATCTACCCGCCTCGTCAAGAAGCAATGGAGAAGTTGGAACGATCTCGACCAAGCTGGTGGATCGAAACGATGCAAAAATGTCAAACGCTTTTCTTCGCAATTCGATGGTATGATCGTGGAGATAGTTGAGGACTTCGACGATGACAAGCTCACTGGTCACGATGATCGCGTCGTGCAAAAAATCTTGGCCAACCGCTTTGGCGCGAACGTGTAAGGCATCGCGAGGCAAGAGCAAAGCAAGCCAATAGCCGGTATCCGCGAAGATGTACCGCATGATGATTAACTTCGTTTCGGAGAGCCGTAAAGATAATGGTCAACGTTTTTCGAAACATCGGTCGGAATTCCGTCAAATGTTTCCGGCGGAAGACGTTCCATTTCTTCCGCAATTTTTTGCATAAGTTCCGCCGCCGTTTCGCTCCGTTGCGTGGTTCGCCGCGCCGCCGGAACGCGCGGTACGCGCGGTGTTCGTTTCGATGATACTTTGGGTGCCATATTTGGGTAACACGCGGCTGGCGGCTTCCGTCCCGCCTGTCCGGGCACGTTTCCCTCCCCGCGCCGTTTGAAACGTGAAAATTTCATCGCTTTTCAAGCGGGGTCTATAAAAATGTCGTATATTTGAAAGTTCGATTCATGCTTATTCAGCTTTCCGTCATGGGATTAGCTTTCTTTAAGATCCCCCGCCGGTAACATACGGCATGGCGCCGCGCGTGCTTTATAAGCACCACGTCGAGAGCTTCTCACGTTTAGACGATTCGAGCATCGCAGTCGGCCATTGCCAGCAGCTTCTCGTTACGCATGATCTCGGAAAAACGTGGGAACTCCGAGGCGAGCTTCCAGAACGGAATATCATCAAGCAGATTGTTTGGATCGATTCCGAGCACGTGGTCGTAAACGCTTCCTTTACGGGCCATGGTAAAATTTTCTACAGTTGCGATGGCGGGAGAAGCTTTACACCATCTCTTAAGAATACCGCATCGAGCGAGTCAATCGTGTGGGACACGGCGAGCGAACGATTATACGCGATCGATAATACCCCCCGAATTTATACGTCGAGTAATTTCGGCCAGACCTTACAGCCAATTGGAAAGAAAATTCCCTATGCCGAACGCGATGTCTCCCATGTCTGCTCGCTGGCGTCCTTCATCGAACACGGTCGGCGAGATTTTTATGTGACAAAAGCCGATGCTGGGGAAATCTTCCGCACCGAAGATACCGGCAAGACCTGGCGGCGTGTTTTTTCAGATTCGAGCTTTCGCGATCGCGAAATTCCGAAGCTTGGGAGGCTTCACGATGGCCGCTTCTTCGCCGTTACAGCCTATGGCATGATCGATGTGCCGGGAACAGTGCTAATTGGTTCTCGCGAGGGAGACAATTGGAAAACCGTTCCTGCTTTAGAGGGATTGTGGGGTTTTGATGAGAATCCTTTGCGCCCGGGCTTCATCGTGGCTGGAGGCTTCAGCCTCGGACGTAATGCTGGCGATGCCGCCGTATTTTTCACGCCGGATTATGGCCGAGCGTGGTACAGGAAGCAAGTGCTCGGTGCCATCCTCGTCTGGCAAGTAGAATTTCTCAAGCCCGATTCGTGGCTTCTTGCCAGCGATAAGGGACTTTTACAATTAACCATTCACTAGAAGAGAACAATGAAGAACAAACTTTTCGCTATTTTCGTAACCGCCACGATGATTGCCATTTCGGGCCTTCTGAGGGCGCAAATTCTATGCCTGGTTAACCCATTGCCACTACCAGATTCGAACTATTTAGCTGTCGACTGCTTCGTGAGCACCACGTGCAGGCCTGACTTAAACGCAGGGGACCCGTGCGATCTAGACTCGCTGTGTATACAAATTCGCATTCGAAACATGTACCCAAGCAAAAAAATTACCTCAGTTGAATTTAGCGAGGGGGACGCCCTCGGAGCCCCCTACAAGGTGTGCAGCGCGAGTCAGCATGAGGATGGCCAAGACACGAGCGCGTGCCAGGACGTCGCATGGGGATTTGTGCCCGGTATCACTCCCAGTCAAGAATTTGTAAACCCGTGCTGGGTTGGTCAAGGCACATCGGATTGGTTTGTGAAGCCCAATGCAAATGGCCCTTGCCCCGGTGGCGCTGCGTTTGGGTGGTGGATTTATATCGACCTCTGCATGTTTCATGACTGCGATAAAATAACGTGGACCGTTCATTTTAGTGACGGAAGCTCCTGTGACATCAAACCATCACTAATGGGAATGGCATGCTGCACAGTCGGATGATGAAACACTCCTTGGCTCTTTTATTTCTTTTTGTCAGCACTTCAGCCTTCGCCCAGGGGGCGGCCCCGTTTTGGGAACCGCTTTCTGGGCCGCCCGGCCAGTTGAGCATGACCCTTTTATCGGATTCGTCTGCATTTGTAGAGCAGGATGGTGGAACTGTTTATGTCTTTGACACTGCTTCCGACCAATGGAAGCCATATGAAGGCCCAGAGAGCAAGCTGGTTTTCCAGACTCCACCGTGGAATCGTTTGATGTCCATTCCGGCGCGGAATTGGATTCTGTTTGTCTATGCAAGCAAGGCCGATACTGTTTTTTTTAGTCCAGATTCCGGCCGGCACTGGCGTGCGATTGGGCGCTTCGGAACTCATTCCGATCCTCACCCGATTCTATGGCTCTCCGCTTCGGCCACGCATGTTTTCCTCATCGACGATTCGAATACCCTGTATACTACGAGTGATACCTTCGCAACGATCGACACCCAACAGCTTCCCGACTTAGCCCGATCGCTTATGACTGACGCGGATACAGTCTATCTGTGGTCGCTTCATGGAAATCTTTATCGTAGCACCGATTACGGGAAGGATTGGGAGGAACTCTTCACTCTGCAGGACACAGCAACGGATTGGTATTTCAATATTGCCAGAGCGCGAGGGGTGTGGATTATTACCGGTGCGGAAGAGCACCCGACGTATCCATTCTATTGTAAGAATGCACGACTCGCCTATTCGTTCGATCATGGGAATCATTGGGTCACGATGACAATACCCGTTGTTGATTCGGATCTCGGGACCGGTGGCATCCAGATCGACGGTGTCGATGATGCGGGGCGCATTTACCTCTATTTCGGTCGTGATGGGGAGTTCCGTTCGGACGACTGGGGAAGCAGCTGGTATAAACTCTCTCAGCGACCGTGGTATGTCGATCCATCAGGAACGATCTATGCCGGCACTGCGGGATCATTGGTGAGATCGACTGACTTCGGCGCGACCTGGCAACCGATTTCGAGTCAAGGGATTGCGTCTCTGCCGTTCGATATGATTACGTTCCAGCAGTCAGCGTTTGTTAGTACCGGCCGTCCGAGCATTACCAATTCCAACGCCAGTGGCGGCGGTCACATTTACAGGTCACGCGACGATGGGCAATTCTGGACAGATAGCACTTATGACTACTACTACTACAATGCTACTGGAGTATCGGCCTTCCTAAGTGTATGGGAACGCGATACATCAGAATGGTTGATGGTGAACACGACAAACCGACTCAATCAAAGCGGCCAGTCACAGAGCATTTGCGGGTCGTCCGGCGAGCAGCCGCTATCCGGGATTGGGGCGATAACCTCCGGTATCCATGTATGGATCGCTTCCGGAACGAAGATGAGCGAAAGCCTCGACACTGGCTGCTCCTATGTTTCCTTCTCATACGACACGATTTCACCGACACCAATTCTCCATGTCATGGAGTGGGCGCACGATACCATCCTCGCCCTTTCCACGAGCGGTATTTACCGGGGCTACGATGTGCTGTTTCCGTTCGATACGGTAACGCCGGAGCCGGGAACCCAAGCCACGCCCACCGGCGCGATGATGAAAGATTCCACCGGCGCAATTTATGCCGCTATGAGCGATGGGAAGCTTTTCGTTACCACGGATGGCGCGAACTCGTGGCAATCGTTCGCGTCTCCAACGAATGCTTCCGCGCCGATCATCAGCCTCACGGCCTCGCCGAACGGCCTGCTCTTCGCCGCCGATTCGAATCTTGCGACCGGGTACACCCGCACCTGGCGGTACGACCCCACCAAACAATCGTGGGAAAATGTCACCAGCGGCCTCCGGCGTCTTGGCTTTTCAGATACGGCGGAAGTAACGAATATTTGGTACGTGAACGGTTACGCATATGCCGGTACGTGGAACATGGGCCTGTTCCGCAGCTTGAAACCGGTTGGTCCGGTTTCGAGCGTGGCAAGCGGGGAGCATTATACCCCATTCCGCCTCTTTCCAAATCCCGCTTCGTCGTTCGTGACGATGACGTACCCATCATTCGTTAAAGGGACTTATCGCATCGTCGATATCGCGGGCCGGGAAATGGAGCGCGGCACGATCCCGCCAAATTCCGGAAAGGTGACGCTCGATGTCCACAATCTTCCGAACGGCCTCTATGAAGTGACCGTCGGCGGTGGCGGCTTGGTTCCCGGGAAATTAGTGGTGAACCACTAAAAAATAACCTTACAAAACATCATCCTCATCCTCCAGAATGTCCTCGATTTCCGGCTCGATCGGTTCGGCAATCAAAGCTTCTGCGGCGCGGGCGTCCTTCATCAGGCCATACTTGCGCATCTTGGTATAGAGATGCGAGCGCTGGATGTCGAGCGATTCGGCGGTGCGGCTGATGTTCCAATTATTCTCGCGTAACTTTTCTTCGATGAACGCTTTTTCCGCGCGGTCCTTGAATTCCTGAAAGGTCGTCGCCTGCATGGCCTGGTCGAGCGGATGTTCGTTCGATCCCAGCAGCGAATACCGCTCCACGTTGTGAGGCTCGTCTTCCATTCTTTTACGGTCAGCGGGCGTGAGGATCACACTCTTCGCCAGTTCGTCGCCATTCTCGGAAGGCGCCGCAACGTGCTCCATGCCATCGCTCGTGGGAACCACCGTCCGGATCGTCGCAGCCGCGCGCTCTCCCATCGAAAAGGCCAGCCCCAGCCGCTCGACATCTTCGACGCGAACCGTCTCTCCGGGCACGAGGATCACGATGCGTTCGATCACATTTCGCAGCTCGCGAATATTGCCGGTGAATGGCAGTGAGGTCAGCAGCTTCATCGCCTTATCATCGAAATGCACCGGCTTGCGGTTCATCTCGCTCGCGAATTCCTCGCCGAAGGCACGGACCAAAAGCGGAATATCCTCCCGCCGCTCGCGGAGCGGCGGAACGAAAATCGGGATGACGTTCAAGCGGTGATATAAATCCTCGCGGAAACGGCCCTGATGGATTTCCTCCGCGATATTCTTATTCGTTGCCGCGATAATGCGAACGTTCACCGGGATCGGCTTGCCCGTGGAACTTCCGACGCGCTCCAAGCGGCCCTCCTCGATCACGCGCAGCATCTTCGCCTGCGCATCGAGCGACATATCGCCGACTTCATCCAAAAAAAGCGTTCCGAAATCCGCTTGTTCGAATTTGCCGATGCGCTGCGAAAACGCGCCGGTGAACGACCCCTTCTCATGCCCGAACAGCTCACTCTCGATCAAATCTTTCGGGATCGCCGCGCAGTTCACTTCGACGAACGGCCGCTCCGACCGCTTCGAAGCCCGATGCACCGCGCGCGCGACGAGTTCCTTGCCAGAACCATTTTCGCCGGTGACCAGAATCCGCGCCTCGGTCGGCGCGACGCGCTCGATGATTGCGCGGATATTCCGCATCGCGGCGGAGGTTCCCAGCATGCGCTCCTTGCCCTTGAGCCGCTCGCGCATGACACGGTTTTCGCTCACCAACTGCTTTTTTTCCGTCGCATTGCGGACGAGCAGCAGCAACCGCTGGCGGTCCGGCGGCTTTTCGACGAAATCGAAAGCGCCGCGCTTCGTCGCTTCCACCGCCGTCTCGATCGTGCCATGACCCGAAATCATAATCACCGGCACTTCGGGCCGCACTTCCTTCAGCTTTTCGAGCGTCTCCAGGCCGTCCATCCCCGGCATTTTCACATCGAGCAGGATGCAGTCGATCACCGGCAATTCCGCTCCATCCGCGTGGTGGGTCGCGTGGAGAGTGGCGCCCCCGCCACCCTCGCCGCCGGAAGCAATGCGCAGCCCCTCGATGCCGCTTTCCGCGGTCGTAACCTGGTGCTTCTCATACTCGAAGATCATCGCGAGCGTATCGCGAATCCCCGCTTCGTCGTCAATAATAAGAATATGGGCCATCGTAAATAAGAATATGGGCCATCGTAAATCGCACCTCTGGTGCGTACTGTACTAATACGTGGACAGTAGGAAAGGGTTTCCGGGGGCGCGCAGCACCTCGGCTTTGTATGTTAGGGATGGGACGCAGACGGAAACTATTTAAGGGTTGCAAAAAAACTCACCCTAAAAAACGCGAACCCCCTCGGGTTTCGAGGGGGTTCCACGGATGATCGATCATCCCGGAAAGCCATTATGGCCCTCCGTTTCTCTCGCCGAATTATCTTCAGGATTACTTCAGGAGCACCATCCGCTTAGATGCCGAAAAATTATCGGCGTCCATGCGATAGATGTAGGTTCCCGAAGGAAGATTATCCGCGTCGGTGAAGTCGATTTCGTACTGACCCGGATCCTGTACCTGATCCACTAACGGCGTATGCACTTCCTGGCCGAGGAGGTTCATCACTCGAATCGTTACTTTCGAGCGGACTCCGACCGAGTACTTAATGGTCGTCGATGGATTGAAAGGATTCGGATAGTTCTGCCCAAGCGAGAAGTTGTCGGCAACCCCGGGTAACTCCTGCACGCTGCTAGAGATTGGTAGTGTGTACCAGAATCCCTGATCGATGAAGATGTTACTGGTCGAGACAGGTCCGATGATCGCCTGGCCGAGGGTACCATCAAGGATGATATTCCCCGATTGGGCGGGCGTCATTCCCGTGCCGAACACGCTTCGCGTAATGCTAAAGGTCTGCGAGCGAGCTGTGAAGCTCGTTCCGGCCAAAAGCACTGCGGCGATAACTAATGCGCGAATGTTCATGTGTTTTGTTCCCTTCGATTATGATTCGTCGAGAGAGAGTTCGTATCCTTATACAATGTTTTAGAAGAAAAGCTTCCCGATTTTTCAAAAATTATGAAAGAAAAACAATATTTTTTTCTTTCTCTAAGCCAGCTAAACATGCTGGAAATCCTGAAATTTATGGAAAACCGAAAATTTCTCCGTATTTTTGTACGATACAAATCATCGTACGATTCGCCAATCTCTTATGAAAAAATCATTCCTTGCCACCACGGTACTTGCCGCCTCGGCCATTGCACTCTGCTTTCTCTCCTTCGGATGCGCCGATAAAATGACCGATCGCCACAGCGAACTCGGAGGCGGTACGCAACACAACCCTCCAAATGTGCGCGATTACAAAAACAACGGCACGCTGGCCAACACCAACGGCATGGGAAAACCCCTCGCCAATGGCAAGATCAACACCACGCCGGATACCATGTGGAACCAGAATTCATCATTCGAAGGAAAGCCGTTCTGAGTCGTAATTCGTAGCTGCCCATCAAAAACCAACTTATGAATTTTGGCGGGATACGTTTAATTTTCATTTTGGGCGTTCCTCTGGAAAAAAAATCTGCTTTGAAAAATTTTGACATTCTCCCGCGCGTCAAATTCGCCAATTCCATATTTCAGCCTTCAATGAGCAATGCACCCCTTCCATCCTTCATCCCTCAGCCTTCATCCTTTCCCCAATGGGTGCCCATCACAGTCCCTTCTAACTTACGCAATAAAAATGGCAATGTCAAGCGATTCCGAAAGATTTTTTGAAATTTTTTACTCCCTCCTCGGGCGCGCGAAAGCGCTGCTTCCCAGCCCGTCAAGCAGCGATTGACGGCACACGCAAGCAATTCCCAATGTCCTCAAACGGCATAGCCGTGTCCCGTTCATAGAATTACGTTTCGAATCCCATGTATCACTCTACGATGGGCTGGGTTAGGTCACTCATAATTCCGGAATTAATGCCCGGGGCTGCTGTTTCGGAACTCACGATCATCACCTGAATTACCATGCGCTATCTCATTCTCGCAACTGCTCTCGCAATGGCAGGCTGGTTCGCGGGCTGCTCCAGTCCGAATACCGCTTTGAATTATGAGTCCGCAGTCTCGATTTCATACTCCATTCCGCCAGGAGTTCAGCCCGGACTTGCATATCTTGAACCTGGTGGACTTGCAATACGGGCTATCGGCGATACTGCCGTCAATTTCGATGTTATATCGATGGTTTCTGTTCAAAATGATTCGAATGTTGCCCTCCGCCTTCTTGCCGAATGGGCATTGACGGGCGACACAGGCGCATCAATCGGGCCAAATGAAGGCCCGGTAATCGCCGGGTTTCCAATAATCGACTCAGGAACGATAGACCTTGGTATCGTTCCTCCTGGTTCTACGGTCGCGCTGGACTCTATTCCTATTTTTGCGTTATCCGATTCGGGTTTACGCGCTGGGCAACTCGATTATACTTTGCAATTCCAGGTTCAGAATGGACCCGTGCTCGGTCAAAATCACAAAAATCTGGGTAGTATTCCTCTCGTATTTAGGGATTACAACCTCTCCATTCCATTCAGCACTCGCTGGCATGGAATTATTCATACCACGGAAGCTTCGCCGAATTCGATCGCTGTTTTCGATGGCCCGGATGACAGCGATT
>Ga0307373_10002065_pt1 | contig 36766 bp, 25 predicted proteins | sample OX2MG_FD_202534 | JGI IMG/M metagenome (GOLD analysis project Ga0307373, IMG submission 202534) | Soil microbial communities from Risofladan, Vaasa, Finland - OX-2 | ecosystem: Environmental > Terrestrial > Soil > Coastal area > Acid sulfate soil | place: Finland: Risofladan, Vaasa | collected...
TTCGACGGCTTCGTTACCTCCACCGCCGCTGGTGATTACTTCCGGCTGGAGCGACCAGTTGCCGGGCGGGCCCTTCACCCGCTGGGAAACCAACACCTTTCCACGGCGCACTGAATAATCCGGGCTAATCCTCTGCGAACCTGCCTCGGTGTGTCGGACCGATGCAAGTTGCGCAATTGCGGTTGCGACTTCGGTCGATTATTTCACCAATGCAGGTAAACGTGTGCATGGATGCCGGCGGTGGGCCGGACCTGAGCGCGAAGCGTTTACTTGATTCGCCGCCCGTCGACCATCAGAATAGCGCTGCTTCGTGTCGGCGCGAGCACTCAGGCGGATGTCATCGAGAAGTCGCCGTGTTGGGTGCGATGGTGCTGCAATCGGAGTCGGCCGAGGCAGTAGGCTAACGGCGCGAAGAGGTCGGCATTCCAATTCAGCCTTCCGAGCGGCGAAAGTTCCAACATTCGGGAGTTCACATCATGGCAATCGATGACGTGCACCTGATTTCAAAACGCGGAAGCGCACCGCCAACGACGGTTTCGCTCGATGTGCGCTCAGTCGCCGCGAATCTCTACGACATCGACCGCCCGCTGAAGAAAGCGGGACGGCCCGAATTGAAACCGTTTTTCGGATCGGATGGCGAGACGTGGCTAAAACCCGGCGATGTGGTCAGCGCATTCGAAAGTGCGCGGGAGTTTTTCAACGACGATTCATTGGACGAAATCTTGTACGAGGTCGTCGCCGAACAATTAGGTCCTGCCATTGACGTCTTGCGAGCGCTTCCCAAAGATGCCGTCATCCGCCTCGAGGTCGTCAAATCAAAACTGCGAAAACCCGCCAAACCAAAGCCCACTCGAACCCGAAGTTCCGCACTCGCGGCGGCTCAGGCCGCCGGCGCCGTTGTACCGGGCATGGCAAAAATATCCCTAAAGTTAACCGCGAAGCAACGCGAATACGTCCAGTTGCTCCTCGAAGACTACCGCTGCGACGCCGATCTCTGGGCGTTTCCTGACATCGAGCGAAAGTCGAGACTCTCCGAGATCGACCGGTATAGCGGCCTTATACTCTGCCCGGTTTATAATGAAACGTGCGTTGGTCGTGGTGCGGCCTTCCTCACCCGCCGGCCATTGAAGGGCCTGGAAGGCCGCCCCACATGCCGCCCAAGCGTCTCGTTGGCGCCCGCGTGCGGTATATTCACCTGGAATGCTTGCGGCGAAACCTGCGGGAGCAACAACCTGGACTCAACGACGAAGAATGCGAAGCGATGGTTGAAACGAGTCTCTTCTCCACCGACCTTCTCGAACGGGGGCTGGCAAGACGAATCGCCTTCAACGTGCTGAGCGACCTGCGCACCGCGCTGTCGATGGATGCCAGAATCAAATGGCTTGAACATCGACGCTACCGAAGTAAGGACGGCAGTTACCCCGATGCCTGGACGATCCTCCGCGCGTTGGCCGCGAGAGACGTGGCGATAGCACGGCGTTTTCTCGATTTGGCTGACGGGCCTTTGCGGGGCGGGGCTCGGGAAACGGTACTGCTTTACAACGCGATACTCGGCATTCTTACGCAAGACGAGGCACTCCAACGCGACCTTGTCGGCAAGATCGCGAAGCAGAAGGCGCCGGAAGCCTACAAGGCCATCCTGAACGTCGTGGGCGGTATTCTCACCGAAGATTCTTCGGCCGTCGCCGCTGGTCTCACCCATGTGCTGGCGACCTTTCGACGTATTCCTCTCTACGACGAGGAGAAGATCATTAGCTTCGTAGCTCACGGGCTGGCCGAGTTGGCGCTGGAAAAGAACGGCAAGCTGCTGGACAAGTTCGACGTCGCACAAGGAATGCCGTGGGACGCCGCCCTCTTCGAATGGCTGCGTGGCGAGTCGTCGTCGCCCGTTTATCCCGAGCTGGCCAAGAAGTCTCCTCATCTCGACAAGTGGCTGAACCGCTTCGAGATTCCCGATTCGTGGGGAAAGCGCGACCAACAGAAGTGAAGCGATGTCCCGCTACTATGCCCTGACCGCGTTCGACTGGCAACCGTTTGACGACCTGGTTTCGAACCCGGCGTCGAGCGCGCACGCGAAGCTCGCCGAGGGGCTGATCGCCACCGGAATGATCAAGGCCGAGGCGCTCGCCGGTTGTCCTGAGTACCAGGAACTGCTCGGCGATTCCCTGCATCAATTGCTCCTGGCCGAGGAGTGGTACGACGGCGCCAGCCAGGAGGACCTTGTGGCCCGCGGCAAGGTGCTCGACGCGGTTTTCAACTCCAAGGACCCGCTCTGGTGCTATCCCACACGCGGCGAGTTTGCGGTGCTGTGGGAAATCGTGCAGCTTATCATCGGAACGATCGAAATCGAGACCGACGAGTCGCGCGACGAGGAGTGGTATCAACGCGAGGTTCCCGGTGCGGTTCCACGCACGCGCGAATTGCAGTGGCTGGGCAACCGCCCGTTTCGCTGCCGCGGTTGGGACGGCGCGGAGCTGACACAGCGCGAGTTCAAGACGAAGTTCAAGCGAAAGCCGTACAGCATTCACTCGCCCGAGCAGGTTGCCCTGCTGCAGGCCGACATTGCCGGCGCGGCCGACGAATGTCGCCGCTTGCCGTTCGAGGAACTGCGTGACGAATACGAATCGCTTGCCGGGCAGATCGACAAGGCAGTGGAGCTGGGCCAGGCGCTTTATGTCAAGCACGCCGACCCCAAGGACCTGCGGACGAGACCGCCCGACTATGTGATCGAGCGAATGCTCCAAGACGTCGGCATCCAGGTCGGTCCGCCGAAGAAAAAGACGTATGCCAACCCATTCTTCAATGAACTCCAATGCGGCGACCCCAAGGAGCTGGCGTATGTCGCGAAAGCCCGCGAGAAGGAGTTCCCCGCGCTGGGCGAAGACTGCGAGGCGCTTGGCGCTCAGGGCAATCCAGCGTTCTGTTACCGAATGTGCATCGCCAAGTGTACGTGGATCATCTACGACTGGCACTTCGGGTTTCGCGGCGCATTGCGGCCCGAAACAGCCGTGAAAAAAGGCGTTGAGATGTCGCTGAGGTATTTCAAGGTCGTCCGCGACCGTCTGGGCAAAGCGACGGAGACCCTCGATTGGACGGAGGGCGCCGCCTGGGTCGAGCCGTATTCCGAGGCGCTGTTGCTCGCGACCCTCGCGGGCTGCACGCACGAACGGACGCTGCTTTCGGACTATCTGCACTCGGGCCTCGCCGTCGAAAAGATGGCCCTCAAGCACAGTGAGGCTGCGATCGGCGTCGCGCTGCTCTGTATCGCCGCATCGTTCCAGTCGTCGCCGATGGATACGGCGCCGCTACTGAAACGGCTGCAGAAGTCTCGCAAGAAACGTCCGAAGCTGCTGTTCGAGGCCTGGCAGGCGCTTCGGAATGGAAGCCAAACGAAATTCACCGCGGCACTGGTCGATTCCACGGCGAACTTCGCCAAGACGACCGCCGGCGATGACCGGCCGCTCAGCGCCATCGCGTTGCAGGAATCGATTCTCGCCGGTTTGGCCCATGAACGCGGCTGGACCAATCTCTCCTTCGATCCGCCCGTCGCGGCGCGCCTTGTGACGCGTCATTCGCTCGAAATGAACGAAGTTCATTTGGACCGATCATGACTGCGAGCGCAGCTTTGCCAGTAAGTTTTCATAAACAAACGGCGCCGCGTTTGGCCCTGGCGGGGTCGACCGGTAGGATTTTTACGTGGCCCGGGCGTTTACGCCTGGGAATCCGCGTCACAAACGCGATCGTCGTCCACCGGCTAGCCCGGATAATTCGCGGCCCGGCTATTACTTGACAAAGCGCTCGATGCCAACCCGAAGCGCCAGCGAGGTAAGTGCGTTGCTCCACCTCGCTTGCGCTTCGGGTTCGTGTGGGCCGAGGCGCCGTTGCTCCGCGGCGCCGGGCGCTTTCAGTTGCCTTCGGCAATCTCTTTGAGGCTCGTCAGTCTCAACCGCCCGAAAGGGTTGTGCATCGGACTTCCGGCGTTGCACCGGTCGTCGGGCATCGCCGCAACCCGGAAACGCAGCAAGCCGTGGTCGTCGGCCAACAGGTGTCCGTCGCCAATCGGCTTGTCGCCGGCCGATACGTAGCGGACGACTTCGATGATCGTCTCGGCGTCGCCATCCGCGCGGCGCATGACGATCTCCGGAAAGCCCAGCACGTGCATGCCCATCGTCCACATTTCGCGCTCGCCGCGGACGACGGAAACGAAGGCGAAGCTCAGCGCATCGGGGCCGCCGTCGTCGGCCATTTCGATCCAATCGCCGCCGCCATGAGCCAGCGCGCTGTTGTCGATGAACACCCCTGCCCCGCCTGCGCGCACGATGGCGGCGCCCGCTTTCATCATCGCCAGCGCCGCCTCCCTCGAACCGCCCGGGCCGCTCAAGCCGATATTCACCGTATAGCGGCCCACGATCGCCAGTTCTTCATCCGTAGCGGGCCGCCGGCAACTCGACTGGAAGATTCCGGCGAACTGTTCGTCGGGTGGCATCGCGGCCAGCTCGATCTCGACGCCGTCCGGCAGCACCAACGTCTCCGGCGTCAGGCGAAAGCCGGGCGGCATCCGCTGGAGCAGTTCACCCGGATGCAACCAGGCGCCGGGAATGCGAAGCGTCGTTTTTACCGAAGCGTTCTTCGCGGTCATCGCTCGGGCCCTTGGATTTCGAGTTCGGTTTTCCAAGCAAGATCGCGTCGGCGTGTCGGACCGAGGCGCATCATGACGCTGACAAGTGAAAGTTACTCTTGTTTGGCGTTGCCTTTGCGCGTGGATCGCTTGCGCTTCGAAACCGTACTTGTCGAAGGTTCGACCGCTGCGCGAGGGCCTTGGCCGAATTTCGGAATCTCGACGTGCAATGCCGCAAAGGTGTAGAGATCGACTTCGGAACTCTCGTTTCCAAAATATCCCCAGGGGCAATAGTCGCAGGAGTGAAGGAGTGCCGCCGCCGGAAGTTCCGGATCGCGATCCTCTTTGGATTGCCACGTTGATTCGTCCGAAGAGGGAGGCGGCTCGAGCCAGGTGATGCCAAAATCGGCTCGGTTCTCGGAACTCGCGCGAATCGGCAACGCCTTTTCGAGTTTGCACGAGTCCATCCGCCTACCCAATTTCGCTTTTTCTTTGCTCGTCGGGAAGCGATCGAGTTGCCAGGTCTCGTCGGCGCAGTTTTCGAACATGTAGGGGTTGAAGCTCGCGTTCAATCCGGCCTGCAGCGAGGTTGCCGCCACCAGATGGTCCCGCCCTTTGAGCAGCGTTGAAGATTGCCGGTCGATCGGGCTCTGTTGGCTCTGAAAGCGTGCGTCCTGGTGGTAGAGATGGCAACAAGGATAACCAAGAATTCCGCCCTCGGGAAGGAAACTCTTGTCAGCCAGCAGGGTCTGCCAAGCTTCTTGAATTCGCGGTGCGAGGTCCTCGCCGGCGACATCGCGCGGCGGGGCGCCGCTCTCGCCGCGCCGCAGCAAGTAGGTCAACGTGACGCGCGCCCCGAACCAGATTCTTTCGATCTGATGATCCACGTCGCCGAAGAACGCCGCCCAATGAAGTTGAGTCGGCCTCTTTTGTTCTTCGATGGCGGATCCCCAGTCGTACTTCTGGACGACTCCCCGGTGACTCAGAACCAGGCTGCCGCGCCTGAAGCGCGACGGCAAACACACAACCAGCGTGCCCAACATGTCGGCGCCGCGCGGCGTGTCCTTGTGTGGAGCGAAGTGCCCGCCCTCGGTATAGACGTTGACCGTGTAAAGCTCCGCCGAAATGGGGTTCGGGTCGTGTGGAACGAGCTTTCGCTGAATCTTCTTCAGAATGCCGGCTGATTCAGGATCGAAGCCCTCGATTGAAAACGCTCCCCCTTCGGCCTTGAGCTGCAGGGCGTCGCGCACGTTCCGATTGTAGCGAGTCTTCTTGCCGTCGCCGAAAGGCGCCGGCTTGCAGTGTTCGAGCAACGGTCTTAACTCGCCCTGCTGCTCGAACTCGCTTTCCGCGCGAGTGACCTCGAAGCGGGTCCGATCCCCGAAGATAAAAGCGACGGGCTTTTTCGGAACACAAGTTCCTTCGCATGAAAATGGAGCAGTCACTCCATGAATTGCCAGCCGCAGATTCTCCAGGGTTGACTGAGCTTTCCTACTCATGGACTTCGATTCCTGGTTGGAGACCTTAAAACATGGGATCGACATGCCGACGCCGAAGGACCGTTCGTGACCATCCTGGTCGGTCAAGGCCTTCGGCCTGAAAAGCGGCCGACGCTATTCTATCCGCGCCATAACGGAGGTAAAGGCGACGGTCTGGGCGCGCGAGTTCCCAGCGCGGCCTTCGACCGCAACCGATGAAAGGGTCCGTTGAACGTGGACTCGGCTGGCTCCTCGATCAGTACTGCGGCCAGTGGATCGGCTTCGCCGAGGAAGGCCAGCCCGCACAGATCGTTCGCCGCCGGCGACCCGGGCTACCCAACGGCGGAAGCTGATCGGGCCGCCAAAGTGGTTTTGCGCGGGGCTGAGGCTACGGCGATTTAGCGACGCGACCCGTGAGATAGAGATCTCCTTCCAATCGCCGCCCGTCACCGCCAAACATTCTATACCCCGGCCGCGTGGCGAGTTTGGGCTTCAGAGCGGCTTCCAGGGCAGCCGGAGCAGTTGGGCAGTGACATTAGGCCGTCGGGAGCAGAGGGATCGCGTAGGCCGCGACATCCGGATCGACGGTGGCGACCGTCAGCCCATGCTGGAGTGCCTGGGCGACCAGCAGTCGGTCGAACGGGTCGCGATTGAGTGGCGGCAAGCGGGCCAATGGCGGCATTGCCCCCTCGTCCACCGGCAGGCTGGCGATCCCGTGCGCGTCCCGCTGCTGCGGCAGGTAATCGGCCGGCGGGCCCGGCAGGGGAAGTTTACCGAGCCCGTGCTTGATCACTGCCTCCCAGACCGACGCGACACTCAGATACACCTCGTTCCCCGGATCCTGGATGGCCGCCCGGAAGGTGGCCGGCAGCTTCGGGTCGGCGGTGATGTACCAGAGCAGCACGTGCGTGTCGAGCAGCAGCCTTATCGCCCCTTGAACTCGCGGAGCCCCTCGAACTCCCGGAGGATGTCCTCGGGGAGGGGGGCGTCGAAGTCGTCTGGGACGACGAATGCCCCGGCAGCCAGCCCGAACGGACGGGGGCCGGGCCGGGGAACGGCGATGGGCCGCAGCTCAGCGACGGGGCGGCCGCCGCGGACAACGAGGAGGTGCTCGCCGGCTTCGACCCGCGCGAGTAAGCCGACCGTGTTTTGTTGCAATTCCGTGAGGCTGACGGTAACCATGGGATTATTGTATCAGCGGCGGCCGGGCCGAACCAGCCGCTGCATCGCTGGTTGATTCACCCATCCTTACCCAGTCGCTGTTCGACTCACCCCCGGTCATTGAGCGAAAACAGCTTGTGGCTATTGCCCTCATCGGATCCAACGGCGACGACCGGTGGCCCAAGGCTGGGCGCGCGCAAGCTCGTGGCTGTCGAAAAATCCGCGCGGCCCGTGTTTTCCAGGCAATTTTTTGAAAAACATCTCCGCGAAGATGGCAACCATTCTCGACTTCGCGCGTAGAATACGCGGAGTTCTGGCTGGAACGGGGAGTCATCTTCACGGAGGAGAACGGGTGCGGAAAGCGTTTTCACGGCAGCAGCGGTTGGATTGTCCGAGCATCGGCGAGGTCGAACTCAATCTGGAGTGTCGTCACGAACTCATTCCCATTCTCAAGGGAGTGCAGCACATTTATTCGTGTCCTGAGTTGCGGGATCGCCTCTTGAACCTGATCGGCCAAGACGTCAACGAAGATTCCCGCACTGATTGCGGTCGCGAGGGGTTCGACTACTGGCAGGTGTTGGTGCTTGCGGCGGTACGTCTCGGTTGCAATCTGGATTACGACCAATTGCAAGACCTCGCCGAGCAACATCGGAAGTTGCGGCAGATCATGGGTGTCGGCGAATGGGACGCATTCGCGCGTGCGATACGTCAGAAAGAAACGGTCCTGCCGCTCAATCCAGCCGCGTCGAAACGCGCCCAACCTCCCGCCGCCTTGAATGTGGCCTTTTCCGCTGGAGTCATCCACGGCAGATCGCTGCTCGGTAGCGAGAAAGGCTGCTGGCGATTCGCGTCATAATCCCCGTTTATCACGTCGGCCTCGGGTCCCAGCCGCCCCTCGGATAGGGAACCGTCGCTATAAATGACGATGCCGGGTCTGGAATTCCGTAACACCTTTAAGGCCCGACCGAATCCTTTTAACTCGTCCGCGGGAACGTAAATCCCGTCGCCCTGATCGATGGCCAATGTTTTGTCGCCGATGCGGAAAACACGGTTGTTGATGCGAAGCGTACGGAGTCGCTTCAGCGCGACCAACGACTCCAGCCCGGCCGGCGTTACCATATCCACGTCGATCGTCAATTCTTCGAGCATTGGCAGCCGCGCCAGGTTCGCGAGCATGGGGGCATCGACGTCTTGTTCGTCGATGGTAAGATCGCTCAGGATGAGCCGTTTTAGGTTCGTCAGGCCGGCCAGGCTCGCCAGACTCGTGCCGGGAACCTTCATGCGATATAAGTGAAGATGTTCGAGCTCCGCCATTTTTCCGATGGCCGCCAGGCACTCCTGCCAGATGCGCCGGTCATTGTCGTTGTAGGGCGTCCCGTTCAGGCAGATGCTCAACGCGCGCAGTTGCCGAGTCTTTGCCAGCGCGTCGGCCATACCGGGAGGCAGATGATCGCCTTCAATAAAGAGCTCGAGATACCGCAATCTGGGCAATCGTCCAAGCGCGGGGAGAATCCTTTCCAGCTTTTCATGGCCGTCATCGTTGATGCTCGCGAACACGTCGGCACGAGTAATGTGACGGCGAAAACGGTCAGCACCGATCAAATCGAGCCACTTGGGCCCCCAGCGTTCCATGCGAACGGATCCGCTTCCTATTTCGGTGATAAGCGAATCCTGCAAATCGGCCCGATTGCGCGCGGCGGCGAACCATGCGAAAAGCGCCCCGCAGAGCCCTACGACGACAAGCATCGTGCGCAAGCTCCACCGCGGTTTGGGCCTGTAACGACGCAACAGCCATTCGCAAGTCCCGCACGACGTCGCCACAAGGGCGAGCCAGATCACTATGTCGCCAGCCAGCCTAACCGCGCTGTAGTACCAACCGACTGTGCGGCCATCCCAAGGAAGGAGAACATACCGGTGCCAAATCAACGGCCAGCCGCACGACTTGGCCCCGATGTTCGCCGGGAGATCCATAAATAGTTCGAAACTCAGGTTCGTCGGCACGATCAGCGCCACAACCGCGAATAGGACCATGAGCGTCAGTGCCCGCGGGCGGCGGCGCCACAACGCAGGAAAGTTCCAACGCTTCGGCGTTGGCTCTCGCGAGCTGTTTTCCTTGGAGGCTGTCATAGGCGTTGACCGGTTGTTCATTGCCGACGGGCCACGGGCAATAGCGCAACACTGAAGAAAGTTGCGGTTCACCCGGTTGTTGCGTCCCTTTCCGCAAGTCATTGGCTATGCGGAGGTTCAGGCGTGGATTTTTTAGTTGGCTCCGATGTCCAAAGGGCAAAAGGAAAACGGCCTCTGGCGCCGATTGCCGGAAAGAGACCTGGGGTGGTTCGTCTTGGCGAGCGGGCGGTGAAGCTTGTTGCTGTTATAACTCGGCAATCGTGCGCTTCGCCACACCGAACACCCTCGATTACCGTAGGCACATGAGTTGATTATTCGTGGGCCGCCCGCGATTGGCAAGAAGCTGGTTGTCGGCGGCATCGCGCGTCCCAGGGAGTCGCGTCGGTCACATCGACCGATGCAAATCGATGCTCAGTTCCATTATCAAGGCAAACCACGAGCCGCAGGAGGTTGCTCGACTAGCGTTCCTTGTGGTCAATGTCGCCATCGGACTCGAAAAAGGGCCGCGATTCTGGCCTGTGTCGTGATACGCGTAACCTACGGCGATTTCGCAACGCGGCCAGTGAGATAAAGATCCCCGTCCAACTGTCGCCACTCGGCTTCGTCGAATCGCAGCGCCTCGTCCATCCGCTCGATGCCAGAGCCGCCCACCGGCCCGGGCGCGGCGGCGCCGCCGGCGATTTTTGGGGCGACGAAAACGTGAACCTCGTCGATCAACCGCCGGTCGAAACAACTGCCCAAAAGCTTCGCGCCCCCTTCGACCAGCACGTTCGTCATGCGGCGCCGGCCGAGTTCGTCGAGCAAGGCTTCCAGCCGTTCGCCAGGCTCGGGCGAGGATGCAACGAAGACTTCGCAGCCGGCGGTTTCGAGGCGGCGAATGTCAGCCGCAGCGGCGGAAGGCCCGGCCGCTAGGAGGACCGGCGCTTCGCCGGCCGTGCGCACGAGTTGGCTCTCCGAGGCAAGCGAGGCGCGCGAGTCGACGACGATCCGCGTGGCTTGCCGCGGGCCGGACGGCCGGGCGGTTAAGAGCGGATCATCGGCCTCGACCGTGCGGCGGCCGACCATGATCGCATCGACCCGGCCGCGCAGTTCGTGTACGACCCGACGTGATGCTTCGCTCGAAATCCAGCGGCTGTGGCCGGTGCGCGTGGCGAGCTTGCCGTCGAGCGTCATGGCCCATTTGGCGATCAGCCAGGACCGGCCGGTCGCCAAGAGCTTAAGGTATGGGGCGTTAATCCGCCGGGCCGCTGCCTCCCCGACGCCGGCCAGGACTTCAATTCCGGCGGCTTGCAACTCGGCGAACCCGCCGCCGGAGACGGCCGGAAACGGATCGCGCTGGGCTGCGACCACCCGGTTGATCCCGGCGGCAATGATGGCCCGCGTGCAAGGCGGCGTTTTGCCGTGGTGGCAACACGGCTCGAGCGTGACGTACATCGTGGCGCCCGCGGCCCGCTCGCCCGCCACGGCCAGGGCCTCGATCTCGGCGTGCGGGCCGCCGAAGCGGCGATGCCAGCCCAGGCCGATGATCTCGGCGCCGCGAGCGATCACGCAGCCGACCAGCGGGTTGGGCTCGACGGCGCCTCGGCCGCGCTCGGCCAAGTCGAGGGCGTGGGCCATGTGCCAGGCATCGAGGTCCGGCGCGCGCAATCGCATCAGTCCATGCCCGGCGTCCAGAGGGCCGACTTCTTGCCTTCGCCCGTCTCGCCGCCCGGCGTCCAGAGCTTTCCGGCCGCTTCAGTCGATCCGCCCGGCACGACAATGCCGGCCGGCTCTTCGGCCGGCTGCACGGCGCGGCCCTGTTCGTCGATCAAACCGGCTTGGTAGAGCAATTGCACCAGACGTTGCCTGACGCCCGGCTCGTTGCCGTGCGCGGTTTGAATGTGGTGCAATAGGCGCTCGGCCCCGGCGCCGTCGCCATGAACCAGACGCAGCATGAGTTCTTCGAGATCCCACGGCGCCGAAGATTTGCCAGCCGCTTCCGCGGCCTTGCGGGCCTGATCGACGCACTCGATCGCCTCGTCCAACGTTTCCGCGAACGAAGCCAAGACGCCGTAGGCTTGCGACTTGTCAATGCCTTGAAGGCTGGGCCGCGAAACGGCCTCTTGGGCGAGCTTTCTCAATGCACGCCGGGCATTCGTCAGCATGCATTCGCGGTAGACCGCCGTCAGGTCCTCATCGGAAAGCTTGGCGACCGCCAGGCGGTGCAGGTACGCCAGCGGCGTCGCGCCGGCAGTCGTCTCGGTCGGATCGATTTCGGCGGGCAGCGGCAACCCCAGGCGGCTGCGCATTTCGTCGAAGTCGATCGAAAAGTCTTGGGTCGATAATTCCAGGATTAGAAGGGCGGCCAACAAACTCACCCGCATCGCCGGGTCGGCGGCGGCTTCCTCGGGCGTCCGTCCGCCGGCGGCGGCATTCGGGGTCTTGGGCCAGACATCGAAGAACGCCTTGCGAAGACGCTGTTTGGAGAGCTGGCGCAAGTGCTCGGGAGGCGTGTCGGGCGGCAAGCGCCAACTGGCGTTCATCGCGCGCTGTAAACGAGACGTCGAACCGATGACTTCTTCGGCGCCGTGCGGCCCCAGCGCGTCGCCCGCGATTTCGGCGATCCGCGCTCGGGCCGAATCCAACTGGTCGCGGTAGACGGCCAGATTCAGCCGGGCGGCTCGGTCGGTCTCGCGGCCGAACAAGAACAATTGGCAAACGGCCTCCGGCACGTCGTCCATCGCCAGATCGACGCCGCTGGCCGGCAGCGGACGATCGAGCAGCCAAAACGCGGCTCGCGGCGGCGGTTGTTCCGGATCGTCCCAGACCGCCTCGTCCGGATCGAGACGCTGGGCGTAGCGGCTGCTCGACAAACGCAGCTCGAGCTGTTCCATGTCGTTGATCGGGTATTCGAGAAACACCAGGTCGACGCGCTCTACGTCTGTTGCCGGCTCGAGCAACTGCGCGAGCGCCTCGGCCTCGACTGCGTCGTCCAAAGGCACGTCGAGCCGGGCACAGCGCCGAAAGGCAGCCGCCGCGCCGGCTTCGTCGGCCAGGTAACTGCGCAAGCGGCCGAGATTCCGCCAGACGGCCGGCGACTGCGGCGCCCGCTCTGCAAGCCGGGTCAGCCGCTGGGCCGCCTCCAGCCAGCAAAAACGGTTTGCCGCTTCGAGCGCCGCCTGGAATTCCTGCTGCAACGCGGGATCGACGGGCCCTGAATCCAAGTCTCGGCGAACGTCCTTGAGCGGCAACGGGACGGCAGGGCTGGAAGATACGCCGACCAGGATCTCGTACGCAGCTTTGTGATCGGAACGGATCTGAATCAGCATGCTCGCGTGCGCCAGCGCAGCCGTCCAATGCCCCTCGGAGGTCAAAGCGCCGGCCAGCGCGCCCAGGGCTTCGAACACGTTGGCGGCCATCTGGTTCTTGCTGGCGGCGATCGCCCGCTGGAGCGGCTCGACGCCGGCTTGCGCGCCGTCGCCGGCAATGGAGAGCAGCGCCCGCTCGGCCAGTGCGACCGGGTTTTCCGGCTCGGCTTCGAGGATTTTGCTCACCGATTCCCTGGCGCCTTCCGTCTCGCCTAGTCCCGTTTGCAGCATGGCCTTGGTCGCCAGCAAGCAGGCGCGGTTGGGAAATCTTTCTTCCAATTTGGCGATATATTCGAGGCAGGCGTGATGCTGATCGCCCGCGAGCATGCGGTGGATCTTGTCCCACTCGCCGAGCAGGTCGGGGCAGCAGAACTTGATCTTTTTATCCTTGCCGCCGGGACAAGGGCTGTAGGGATCGATGGCCATGAGGCGCCCTGCGTGAAAGAACCGAGAAACGTTGTCGGCGGGCCGACGCAAACCGTGAATCGTATCATAAGCCCGCCCGATTGACGACGGGCCCGACGCCGCCGATTTGACAGTTCGAGCCGCCGGGGCTAGACCAAAGGAGAACCCTGGAGTGCAAATCTGGCGAGGATGGGCGAAGCATGAGCGCCGACGAAGTCGAGCCCTACGTGGCGTATTGCCTGCAAGGCGACAAGATGAACTTCGCGCTCTGGCCGTTGGAGGACGGACGCCGCGCCTTGGCGCTGTTCCTGTCGGTTGAACTGGCGCGCGAGCACGTCCGCGACGCCGACGGGAGCCCCGAGTGGAGGATCGTCCGGCCCGCCAAGCCCGATTTACTCAAAGTCCTGGAAGAGTGCTGGGAAGCCGGGATCCTGCACGCGGTGCTCGAAACCGGCCAGCCGGGAGAGCACTTGATCTTCGACATCCTGGAAGTCTTGCAAGCCGAGCGTCGAGCGGGCGGCTGAGCAGGGGCGCCGAGCACCGAGGCCAACCAGACTCTCGCCGAAAGGAGCGTTCGCCGATGGCCGACAAAGGCAAGAAAACCCCGCGGATGCCGGCGACCAAGTTCGCCCATCTGCAGCGCAAGATGAATCTCAACCGCTACCGGGCCCGGCCGATCAAGAAGAAGCAGGGCTGAGCGCTCCCTCGACGCGGAAACTTGGCATGCGCCCCTCCGATCACGCGGTAACTTGCATTTCCTTCTGCGACGTCGCCAGCCAGGCGGCAGCCTCAGGACGCGTCGCGCTCCAACGATCGTGCAATCGATCGACTTGATCCGCGACGAGTTCCGCAAACCAGCGGTAGGGACTCGCGGCGGCAACGTGTATGGCGTTCGACGCGAATTCACTTCGCATGGCAACGAGCGCCTGGATGGAAATCAACGCCGCGGCCGAATGTTTATCTCGCGATAGCAAGCGGGGATTTGCATACGCTTGCACCATTTCCCAAAGCAATCGCGCCAGGTCCGGATGGGGATTCAGTTCGAGTGGCGGATGAACCTCGAAATTGCGATAGATCATCTTCGCGACTTCGATTTCGAGTTCGATCGGCAGCGCCGACTTGTGCCCCGATTCCAGCAAGACCGCCAAGCGCCCCATTTCCTCTATCGGCATGAGTGCAATGTACTTACGGATCGCCGCCCCGACCGCCGCCAGCGTCTCCGGGCTGTTGCTGTCGCGATGCCGCAGGATGTAGCTCCAGAGCAACGGCAGCAGCCTCTGCCGTTCCGCGGCGTTGAACCGCGTCAGTTCGATTTCACAAATCAAGCTGACGGGCGCGTCCGCGCCCGAAGCAGCCAGTTGATTCAATAACTCCTCGGGCACGGCTGCCTCTTTTAGTTCGTGCATCGGTACACTTCGGATCGGGTCGCTCATGCTCAAAGTGCCCGGTGTTTCGAGAAAAAAGGAATTTGTCACCATCCGTCGGCGAGTACCATCTGGTCTGCCCGAATAGCACAATACGCGCCGCTACAAGCTCAACCGAGCGACCAACTGCCACCGCGCTGGCGGAGCAATTATAGGCGTCGGCGACGATGCGAGCCTGGCGCTCCCCTCTCCAGGCAACCGAATCGACCTAAGCGAGCTTTGCAACCTCCTCGAAAAGCTCCTCTTTTGAAATCTCGCCAAGAACTGCTTTTTTTCCAAGTTCAGCCGCTTGTAAACCGCAGCGAAGGTACACGACTATTGAGGTGCCTGTAGGATCCGTGACGGGTTCATACCCGTCATAGCAATCAGCGCCTAGGTGTTCGGCGAGCTTGTTCATTAGGTCGCCCAGTCGCTTAAGACCGTCCTCAAACATTTTAGCGTCCAAGCTGGGGAGTTTCCGCGCGTCTAGCGCAATCTCTTGGTTGAAGTGCGCCACTCGTTTATCGCGGTGGATTTTGAGGATTTTAACCGCGTCAGCAACGTCGTCTAAACTTTTGTTGAGCAGCTTCGCAGTTTTCTCGTCGTCTAGGTCGCTGATTATTCGGCGCAGCGATAACGTCCGTCCGTCTTTATCCAAAAGCCGCGTAATATCGAGGATGATCGAGTCAATCAGCAGGTCATGGATCATTCCCCAGCCTAAACCCGTGACTGCGTTCAGGACATCGATGTTATCTTTACCCGAGCGGTAAATTTCCCGATACAAGGTCCAGCGCGCGTATGCCATGACAAGATGCTTGCGGGCCACCTCGAGTTTATTTACCGCGGTCTCGACCGCGAGAGGACCGTTCATGTTTCAACCTCCAGGGCGAAGAGTGCTTTGTCGCGGCAACTGCCTTGCAATCGGAGCCTACTTCCGTAGCTTACTTCACTTCCAGCATCCGCTCCAGCGCCACCAGCGACCAATGCGTCGTCTCGTCGTCGACGCGGATTACGTTGACGGGTGCGCCGGCGGCGAGGTTTTCGAGGCTCCAGCAGAGATGGGCCAGGTCGATGCGGTACATCGTGGCGCACATGCAGACGACCGGCGAAAGGAAGTGAATCTCCTGCTCGGGGTGCTCCTGCTTCAGGCGGTGGACGAGGTGCAACTCGGTGCCGATGGCCCACTTCGTGCCCGACGGCGCCGATTCGACCTCCTTGATGATCTTGCCGGTCGAGCCATAGACGTCGGCCTTGGCCACCACCTCGCGTGTGCATTCCGGATGGACCAGAATCTTGATACCGGGGAACTTCGCCCGGAACTGATCGACGTGCTCGGGCCGGAACATGGCGTGTACGCTGCAATGCCCCTGCCAGAGCAGGACCTTGCTGTTTCGCAGGGTCTCTTCGGTGTTGCCGCCGAATTCTTCGGCGTGCGGGTTCCAGACAGGCATCTGCGCAAGCGGCACGCCCATCGCAAAGGCCGTGTTGCGGCCCAGGTGCTGGTCGGGGAAGAACAGCACGCGGCTCGTGCGGTTGAAGGCCCACTTCAGCACGGCCGCGGCGTTGCTCGACGTGCAGACGATGCCGCCGTGCCGCCCGCAAAAGGCCTTGAGGCTGGCGGCCGAGTTGATGTAGGTGACCGGCGTAATGTCCTCGGTGTCGAGCACTTCGCCCAGCTCTTCCCAGCAGCTTTCAACCTGGTCGATCGCCGCCAGGTCGGCCATCGAGCAGCCGGCGGCCATGTCGGGCAGCACGACGGTCACGCGCTCGCCCCCGCGTTCGGCCAGCCGTTCGGGCCGGTTGGCCAGAATATCGGCCGTTTCGGCCATGAAGTGGACGCCGCAGAAGGCGATCGCCCGGCAATCGCCGCTCTGGGCGGCCATCTGGCTGAGTTGGTAGCTGTCGCCGCGGAGGTCGGAAAGGGCGATGACTTCGTCCTGCTGGTAGTGATGGCCTAGGACGAGCAGCCGCGAGCCCAACTCGGCCCGCACGGCGTTGATGCGTGCGGCCAGCGTCTCGTTATCGAGCGATTTGTAGGGCGCCAACTCGAAGGCCGCCTCTGCCGGGCGGCCGGTAACAGTGCTCATGAAAACGAGTATCCTCGCCCCGCGGGGCAGGTGCTTGGCAATTGTTAGGTTTCACAAATTAGTATATCCCGGCCGAGGGGTGGAGACAGGCCCCTGACGCGATCCGTGCTGGCGCGAACTTTAGGGGCGCTTCGGCTCAAGTTCGTCGGCGAATCGGCCGATATTCGGGATCACGTGGTCGTTGGTCCGGGCGCCAGCACGTCTTTCCGAGTCTTCCGTCGTCGAAGTTCGCTGGATCGTTCCCCTCTAATGGCATACCTGGGAAAGGCCACCACCGACGAAGTCGTCGCCGCCTGTCAGGCGGGCGCCGTTGAATTGGGCGCCGCGCTCGCCGGGCTGCTGGGCGGCGCGGTCGAAGTCGCCGTGGAACCGCTCGAACATTTCGACCCCGACGCCGCGTCGAAGGATTGGGCCGAACCGGGGCTAATGGTGTTGCTCACCGTCGAAGGCTCGGCTGCGCTGCTAGTGCTGTCCGAGTCGTGCGGCCTGCTGCCCGATTGGTACGCCGATCCTGATGCCACCGGGCAAAGCGTGCTCGCGACCTTGGCTCAGGAAGCCGGCATGCTGGTGCTGCCCGAGCAGTTCATGCCCGAAGGGTTCAAGGCTGCGCGGGTGTCGAATCTCGCCGAGGCCATCGAGCGTGGCGGGGTGGCAGCCGGAGCGGGCGTCGTGCCGTTGCGACTCAAGGCGCCTTCAGGCAATTCGGGCGTCTTGAGCCTAATCTGGCCGGCCGACTCGCCCGGCGACGTGTTCGCCGACCCCCCCGCCGCAAAAGGCGCGCCAGCCGCCACGGCGCCGAAGGAGGCGATCTCGCCCGCAGTTCCGGCGGCCCAAGCGTCGGCCAAGCTTGGTCAATTCGCCCGCTCCGTCGAAGAACTCCCTACTTACTCGCGGAGCCTGCTGCGGATCAAGGTGCCGGTGATCGTCACGCTGGCCGAAACGAAGCAGCCGATCGGCCGCATCGTCGAGTTGGGTCCCGGCACGATCATTCAGTTCGACAAATCGTGCGAGGAAATGCTCTCGCTGCAGGTCGGCGACCAGCCGGTGGCCGAAGGCGAGGCCGTGAAAGTCGGCGATAAGTTCGGCATCCGCCTCACTTCGCTACGTCTGCCCGGCGAACGCTTCAAGCCGGTGCGGCGGCGATAGACCGCAAGGCAAACCCGCGGTCGTTCGCATGTCTCCGTTCTCGATGCAGCTTTACTTGCCGGTTGCATCATCTGCCGCAACCAGAACAGAGAAGAGGAACCCGTAATTGCCCCGGCTCGACGGATCGCCTCATCCTCCAAAAAGCGGGACGATCTATTTAGCTGGTGGTCGCCGCCGCCCAAAAAAACTTCCTTCGAACAGGCCTCAGTGATTTATATTTCGGCCGATTTATTTATATCTTCGCGCGCGGCGCGCGTCCGAATCGGCCTCGGGTCGCAGAATTCTCCGAGAAAACAAGGGTTTTGCGCCTCATGGGGCCGTCGAGCGGCGTCCAAAACGCGGCATTTCATGCCCGATCGGCGCCCATTTGGCGGCCGTTTTGACGCATATCCATAAATGGCCGCGGTTGGCGTTTTTGCCTGCGGGCCGAGTTTTTTGGCCTTTTCCGGCGTTCCGGCCGTTGATGATTTCGTGGGGCATATAAATCATGATTTTTCGCTTTCCAAGGCGGCCCTTCGGCCGTCAACCGCGAGTTTTCGGCAAGCAGCGTTCGAAAGCGGCGGCGCCCACCGTCCAGCGATCTTGCGCTGTCTCCGGGCCGCCGGGCAAACCGACCTTATCGCCCCGGCGGCTTGCTCGCAATCGCAAGCACCCTGGGGACTGCAACCGCCCTCCGTTTCCGGTAAAATGGCGTGTACCGGCCGTCTGCCGGAATTCACGACTCCCCCGGCGTTTGCCCATGATCCTCTTGATCGACAACTACGATTCGTTCACCTACAACCTGGTGCAGCGGCTGGGCGAAATCGATCCGGCGATCGAACTGGAAGTGCATCGCAACGACCAGATCACGCTCGACGAGATCGCCGAAAAGAACCCGACGCACCTGATCATCTCGCCCGGCCCCTGCACGCCGCGCGAGGCGGGCATCTCCTGCGATTGCATCACCCGTTTCGCCCCGGAGATGCCGATTCTGGGCGTTTGCCTGGGGCATCAATCGATCGGCTACGCCTTCGGCGCCGAGATCGTGCGGGCCAAGCGGCTGATGCACGGCAAGACCGACCAGATTTATCACGACGGCCGCGGGCTGTTTGCCGGGCTGGAGAATCCGTTTCAGGCGACCCGCTACCACAGCCTCGTGATCAAACCCGGCACGTTGCACGACGATTTCGAAGACTGCGCCTGGTGCGATGCGCCCGACGGCAGCCGCGAGATCATGGGCGTGCGGCACAAGCACTATCCGCTGCACGGCGTGCAGTTTCACCCGGAGAGTTTTCTGACGCTCTGCGGCATTGAAATCCTGAAGTCGTTTTTGAAGCTGCCCAAACCGCAGCCGCGCCGCCATGCTCTCGGTCGATGAAGCCCTGGCGCGAATCGAAGAAGTCGCGCGGCCCAAGACCGCCACGCGGATGCCCATGGCAGAGTGCCTGGGGCTGGTGCTGGCCGAAGACGTCGCCAGCGACGTCGATTCCCCGCCGCACGACAAATCGATCGTTGACGGCTACGCCGTGACGGCGGCCGATCTGGCTGGCGGTGAAGCTTGCTTGACAGTGCTCGAAGAAGTCGTGGCGGGCAAGCTGCCCACGCGGCGCGTCGAGCGCGGAACGGCCACGCGGATCATGACCGGCGCGCCGTTGCCCGAAGGCGCCGAGGCGGTGGTAATGGTCGAGCAGACCGAACTGGAGACGGACGCCGGCGGGCCGCTCGGCCAGGTGCAAATCCGCACCACGAAATTCAGCGCCGGGCAAAACATCATGCGCCGGGCAGCTTCGCTGCGTCAGGGCGACGTCGTACTGCGGGCCGGGCGTGTCCTGCGGCCGATCGAAATCGGCCTGCTGGCGGAAGTCGGACGCACCGAGGTTCTGGCCATACCGCGGCCAGCAGTGGCCGTGTTGCCGACGGGCGACGAGTTGGTCGAACCGCGAGAGCGCCCGGGGCCCGGTCAGATCCGCAATTCGAACGGGCCCATGCTCGCAGCCTCCATTCGCCGCGCCGGCGGCGTTCCGATCGAGCTAGGCATCGGCCGCGACGAACGAGGAACGCTCAGCGAGCAGATCGCCGCAGGCTTGCAGGCCGACGTGCTGCTGCTCTCGGGCGGCGTGTCGGCGGGCGTGCTCGATCTCGTTCCGGAATTGCTCGTCGAACTGGGCGTGCGAAAGGTATTTCACAAAGTGAGTTTGAAGCCGGGCAAGCCGCTCTGGTTCGGCGTGCTCGATCGCGGCCAGACGCAGACGCTGGTCTTCGGCCTGCCCGGCAATCCGGTCAGCAGCCTGGTTTGTTTCGAGCTGTTCGTGCGTCCGACCCTGGCGCGTCTCGCCGGTCGGCCTTTTGCAGGGCTTTCGGCCGTACGCGCCCGGCTGACGACCGAATTCCTACCCCGCGGCGAACGGTCGACCTATCATCCGGCCCTGCTTGCGTACTCGGCCGCTGGCGCCGCCATTGAACCGCTCGCCTGGAAAGGTTCCGCCGATCTTCGCGGCCTCTCGGCCGCCAACGCCTTGGTTTATTTCCCGGCCGGCGACCGCACGTTCCATGCCGGCGACTGGGTCGACGCATTTCCGCTGGAATAGGGCCGCTCGATGCGGACGGTGTATTCTTTTACGTAGCCCAGGCATTTATGCCTGGGATCCGCAAACCGTTTAACCCCGTTCCGATTGGCGCCTCGCGGCCGCCGTCGGCGGCCGCGAGGCGCCAATCGGGAAAAACGCATCCGCGAGAAACGAATTCCCAGGCATAAATGCCTGGGCTACGTAAAAGGCGACCGAGGTACTCTGGACAGCCTTCCTAGTAGTTTCATCCTCTCTCCTCCCGCCTTTCGGCTGGCCCAAGACTCGTCTGGGCAAACCCGCCGAATCCGCATAATCTGGAGCTTGTTGCAAGACGTGAAACAATCGCCCCGAGAGCGCGACGGGATGTCGAGCGCCAAACCGATCCAATCCGAACGCCGGCGAGCCAGGCAAGAACAAACTGCCGGCCGCGCGGGGAGCGTCGAGAAAACGGCCGAAGCCGAGGCGACCGACGTATCGCCTCCCCTCTCGCAAAAGACCTGGTTCTTGGGCCTGGCTGGCAGCTTGCTGCTCTGGACGGCGTTCCCGCCCGTCGGCGCCTGGCCGCTAGCCTGGCTGGCGCCGGTCCCGTGGTTAATGCTGGTGCGGCGGGAGAAATTGAACGGACGGCGGCCCTACGGGGTGGTTTGGCTAACGGGCGCCGCGTTTTGGTTGGGCGTGCTACATTGGCTCCGGCTGCCGCATCCGGCGACCAGTCTGGGCTGGATCGCGCTGTCGCTGTATCTGGCCGTCTATCTGCCGTTGTTTGTCGGACTGGCACGCGTCGCCGTGCATCGTTTGCGTTGGCCTTTGATCGTTGCGGCGCCGCTGGTCTGGACTGGGCTGGAACTGTTTCAAGCCCGATTTCTGACCGGGTTCAACATGGCGGCGCTCGGCAATAGCCAGCATCGTTGGACTTCGCTGATTCAAGTCGCCGATTTGGCCGGCAACTACGGCGTCGGTTTCGTGGTGATGTACGGCGCCGCCTGCCTGGCGCGAATGTTGCCGGCCGGCGGCCGCCGCTTCGCCGTTTGGCCGCTGGCGCCGCTGGCGGCGATGCTCGCCGCTACGTTGGGCTACGGCTACGTAAGGCTCGATCATGCCCCAGGCCGGCCGGGTCCCGCCGTCGCGCTCATTCAAGGCTCGATCGACACCGAGCTGAAGCACGATCCGAAGCGTCAGTGGCAGACTCAGCAGCAGTACACCGAACTTTCGCTCGAAGCCAAGCGGCGGCGCCGCGATCTCGACTTGATCGTCTGGCCCGAAACGATGTACCGCAACACGCTCTACACGTGTACGCCCGACGTCCAACCGCCCGCGGAATGGACCGGCTCGGCCGCCGAGTTCAAGGACGAAGTGGCCAAGAACCGGGCCAGCATCTGCGACGACGCCCGTTGGCTCGGCGTTCCGGTGCTGCTGGGAATCGACGTGGCGCATTATGGCCGCGGCACGCTCGAACGCTACAACTCGGCGGTGTTCATCGATCGCACCGGCGAAATGGGGCCGCGCTACGACAAAATGCACCCGGTGATGTTTGGCGAATACGTGCCTTTCGCCAAGCAGATTCCTTGGCTGTATCGACTGACGCCGCTAGGGGCGGGCATCGAAGCGGGCTCGCAATCGCCGGTCATCGATGTCGGCGGCGCCCGGCTGGCAGCGAACATCTGCTATGAAACCTGCTTGCCGCACCTGATTCGCAACCAGGTCGCGACGATGCGGGCGGCGGGCGAGGAGCCCGACGTGCTGGTGAACCTGACCAACGACGGCTGGTTCTGGGGCTCGAGCGAACTCGATTTGCACCTGATGTGCGGCGTGTTGCGGGCGGTCGAATGCCGCAAGCCGTTTTTGATCGCCGCCAATACCGGCCTTTCGGCTTGGATCGATGCCGACGGGCGAATTATCGAGCAAGGCCCCCGTCACGACACGGCCGTGATCCTGGCCGACGTCCGGCTCGACGGCCGCGCTAGCCCCTACGTCCTCTGGGGCGACCTGCCGGCGGGCCTATGCTTGGCGGGCTGCCTGGGGTTGGCCGTGGTCGGGCGGCGGAAGAAACGGAGCCAGGAGTAGGCAGCCGCTCGGCGAGCCGGAGGCGTCAGCCTCCGGGTGGAGGGGGTAAGAGCAAGTAGGCGGCAAGAAACGCCAACGTCGCCGATCTCGCCAACCCGTACCACAAACGTTCTATTTCTTTCCGGGCCGCGAAGATTTCGTCCTGCGGGTCAAACCGGGTTCCGCGGTGTGAACCTTAAAGTCACGGTTCAGAAAGTCGCTTTTCGCTCCGCGAAAAGACGTCTTTTCGCGGAGCGAAAAGCGACTTTGGTTGCGGCCGAAGGCCGCGCTGGGCGTTCCAGCCTCAAACCAGGGGGCTGACGCCCCCCGCTCGCCACCGGCCGGCTTTTTCCGGCTTCCGAGGTCTGGCTTCCGGCCTTACAATCCAGGGTTCGTCCTGAACAAACCCCAGAAACGGATTTCCTCGCTCCAAGCATTTCATGGCCGCAGCCGACATCGTCATCAAAGGCGCCCGCGAGCACAACCTGCGGGACGTCGATCTAGTTCTGCCGCGCAACCAATTGATCTGCCTGACCGGCGTCAGCGGCTCGGGTAAAAGTTCGTTGGCCTTCGACACGCTGTACGCCGAAGGGCAGCGGCGGTATGTCGAAAGCCTGTCGAGTTTCGCCCGGCAGTTCTTGGGGCAAATGCCCAAGCCCGACGTCGACTTGATCTCAGGCCTGAGCCCTTCGATCTCGATCTCGCAGAAGTCGAGCGGTCAGAACCCGCGCTCGACCGTCGGCACGATCACCGAGATTTACGACTACCTGCGCGTGCTCTACGCGCGCACCGGGCAGGGGCATTGCCCCAAGTGCCGCCGGCCGATCACGGCCCAAACGCGCGAGCAGATCATCGACCGCATCGGCACGTTGCCCGCCGGCACGAAGTTTTCCGTCTTGGCGCCGGTGGTCAAGGCCCAGAAGGGCGAGCACCGCGATCTGTTCGAGGACTTGCTGAAGCAAGGGTTTGCCCGGGCCCGCGTTGACGGCGTGGTCGTTTCGCTCAGCGATAATCCGCATCTCGACCGGCAGATGCGGCATAATATCGAGGTGGTGATCGATCGCCTCACGGCCGGCGCGGGCTTGCGGGCGCGCTTAGCCGAAGCGGTCGAGCTGGCCTTGAAGGTCGGCGGCGGCAATTTGATCGTGGCGTTGGAAGCAGACGCCGCCTCGGCCGAGGCGCCGATTCCCGATGCCGACGAAACCGAAGCCGCAACGCGAAGCAAACGACGCTCGGCCGCCGCTGCGAGCGATATGCACCTCTCGGCCGACTACGCCTGCACGCATTGCAATCTCAGCTTCGAGCCGCCGACGCCGCAACTGTTCAGCTTCAACAGCCCGCAAGGCATGTGCAAAGAGTGCGACGGGCTAGGCGAAGTTTACGGTTTCGATCTCGATCTGTTGATCCCCAATCCCGGCCGCTCGTTCAAGCAAGGCTGCATCGAGTTGATCGGTCCCTGGACTGAACTGGGCCGCTGGAAGAAACACATCTATCAAGGCGTGGCCGAAACGCTCGAACGCATTCACGAGCTGGGCCCCGGCGATCTGCTGGAAACCGCCTGGGAGGAACTCGACCCGAAGCTGGCAAAGCAGTTGCTTTGGGGCGCCGGCGATTTGCACATCACTTATACGTGGAAGCACGGCGCCGGCGTCCACAAGTATGGCGGCGAGTTCGAGGGGATCATTCCCGAGTTGTCGTCGAAATACCGCAACAGCCAAAGCGGCATGCAGCGGCGCCAACTCGAAAAGTACATGCGCGTGATCGGCTGCGAGGCCTGCGGCGGCGCCCGGCTGAACGAGCAGGCCCGGGCCGTGACGCTCGCCTCGCGGAGCGCGAAATTCGCCGGCCAGGCCAAGTCGCTGCCAGAAGTCTCCGAGTTGGCTGTCTCCGATGCCGCCGAATTCTTCAGCGAACTGGAACTCGACGCCACGCGCCGGATCATCGCCGCCGAGGTGCTCAAGGAAATTCGCGGCCGGCTCGGCTTTTTGACCAACGTCGGGCTGAACTACCTGACGCTCAACCGCACGGCGCCGACCCTCTCGGGCGGCGAGTCGCAGCGCATTCGCCTGGCCGGGCAAATCGGCTGCGGGTTGGTCGGCGTGCTGTACATCCTCGACGAACCTTCCATCGGCCTGCACCCGCGCGACAACGATCGGCTGCTGGCCACGCTCACCCGCTTGCGCGACTTGGGCAACACGGTCGTCGTCGTCGAACACGACGAAGACACAATGCGCGCGGCCGACCACCTGATCGACTTCGGCCCGGGGCCGGGCGTGCGCGGCGGCGAAGTCGTCGCCCAAGGTCCGGTCGAAGCCATTTGCGGCGCCGACCGCAGCGTTACCGGGCAGTATCTTTCGGGCAAGCTCAAGATCGAAGTGCCCGCCGTGCGCCGCCCGACGAACGATAAATGGCTCAAGATCATCGGCGCCGCTCAAAACAATCTAAAGTGCGTCGACGTCGAGATTCCGCTCGGCAACTTCGTCTGCGTGACCGGCGTCAGCGGCTCGGGCAAAAGCTCGCTCGTCAACGGTATTCTGGTCGAGGCGCTGCGCCGCGATCTCAATGGCGGCGAAGGCGAGCCGGGCGAGCACGAACGGATCGAGGGCCTCGAGCATCTCGACAAGCTGATCGCCATCGACCAATCGCCGATCGGCCGCACGCCGCGCTCGAACCCGGCGACCTACATCAAGGTCTTCGACGACATCCGCAAGCTGTACTCCCAATTGCCCGAGTCGAAAGCCCGCGGCTATCAGGAAGGGCGGTTCAGCTTCAACGTGGCCGGCGGCCGCTGCGAGGCTTGCGAGGGCAATGGCTCGAACCGGCTGGAGATGGACTTTTTGGCCGACGTCTGGGTTACGTGCCCGGTGTGCGAAGGGCATCGCTTCAGCCGCGAGACGCTGCAAGTGCGGTTCAAGGGGAAGTCGATCGCCGAAGTGCTCGAAATGGACGTGCAGCAGGCGCTCGATCACTTCGAAAACATCCCCAAGGTCCGCCACAAGCTGCAAACGTTGCACGATGTCGGGCTCGACTATTTGAAGCTCGGGCAGCCTTCGCCCACGCTCTCGGGCGGCGAGGCGCAGCGCATCAAACTGGCCCGCGAACTGGTCAAGAAGTGTACCGGCCGCACGCTCTACCTGCTCGACGAACCGACCACCGGGTTGCACTTCGCCGATATCCACATGCTGCTCAAGGTGCTGCACGATTTCGTCAAGGCAGGCAACACGGTGCTGGTCGTCGAGCACAATCTCGACGTCATCAAAACGGCCGATTGGCTGATCGACCTCGGCCCCGAAGGGGGCGACGACGGCGGACGGATCATCGCCGCCGGCACGCCCGAGCAAGTCGCGGCCGCGCCCGAGTCGCACACCGGCGCCGCGCTGGCCTCGTTCCTTAAGGGAAGCGAACACGCCGTCAGCCGTCACAAGACGCCGCCGCACGAAGCCCACGCCTCGCCCGCGGCCAAAGCCATCAAGGTACAAGGCGCTCGGCAGCACAATCTCAAGAGTATCGACGTGGAGATTCCCCGCGATCAGATGACGGTTTGCTGCGGGCAAAGCGGCTCGGGCAAAAGCTCGCTGGCCATGGACACCGTCTACGCCGAAGGGCAGCGGCGGTACGTCGAAAGCCTCAGTTCGTACGCACGACAGTTCGTCGGCCAGATGCAAAAGCCGCAGTTCGACCATATCGAGGGCCTCTCGCCGGCGATCGCCATCGAGCAAAAGCATTTGGGCCACACGCCGCGCTCGACCGTCGGCACCGTGACCGAGATCTACGACTATCTGCGGATTCTCTTCGCCCGGCTCGGCAAGCCGCACTGCCCTGACTGCGACGTGCCGATCGGCACGCAGTCGACCGACGAAGTGATCGACAAGATCATGGACCACGCCGACGGGACGAAGCTGTACCTGATGGCGCCCTTGGAGATTCAGGTCGGCGAGAACTACGAATCGCTGTGGGAGGAGATTCGTTCGTCGGGCTACGTCCGCATGCGCGTCGACCGGAAGACGTACCAGGTCGACGAACCGCCGAAGATCGATCGCCGCCGCAAGCACCTGGTCGAGGTCGTCGTCGATCGGGCCGTGATTCGTCCAGGCAATCGTTCGCGAATCGCCGACAGCATCGAAAGCGCCTTGAATCTCGGCCGCGGCGTGCTGCACATCGCCTATCCCGACGATGAAGTGCCCGAAGAGAACTGGCGCACCGAAATCCACAGCCAGCACCTGGCCTGCGATCGTTGCGGCCGGAGCTTCGAGCCGCTCACGCCGCACAATTTTTCGTTCAACAGTTCGCTCGGCTGGTGTCCGTCGTGCGAAGGGCTGGGCACGCAGACCGGCGCCAACACGGCGGCCTTGCTGCGCGACCCGAAATTGTCGCTGGCCCAAGGCGCGGTGGCCGTCTGGCCCGAGCCGGAGAACAAGTCGTTCCAGTTGATGCTTTCGGCGCTGGCTGCGCAGACCGGGCTGCCGATCGACGTGCCATTCGAACAGCTCGGCGCCAAACATCGCCGGATCGTGCTGCACGGCAGCGGCGAGCAGTGGATCGACGTCTATCCAACCGGCCGGCGCAAGGCGGGCGATGCAACGCCCCTGTATCGCTTTCAGTACAAGGGGCTTTACCCGGCGCTGGAAGAAGCCTCGCGATTGTCGCAGGGCTTTCGCGGGCGGCTGGAACATCTGGTCGACGAGGTCGAATGTTCGACCTGCGGCGGCAGCCGCTTGCGCGACGACGCTTCGGCCGTGCGGTTCCGCAGCCAGACGATGGAGGAAATCTGCCGCACGCCGCTGGGCGCCTTGCTCGAGCGTTTCGCTGGCTGGAAGCTGCCCGCGACCGAACGTAAGATCGCGGGCGAACTGGTGCGCGAAGTGACCAACCGGTTGCAATTCCTGGTCGACGTGGGCTTGGAGTATCTCACGCTCGGCCGCGGGGCGCCGACCCTCTCGGGCGGCGAGGCGCAGCGCATCCGCCTGGCCAGCCAGGTGGGCAGCGGCCTGACGGGCGTACTGTACGTGCTCGACGAGCCGACGATCGGCCTGCACCCGCGCGACAATCGCCGACTATTGAAGGCGTTGATGCGGTTGCGCGATTTGGGCAACACGCTGTTGATGGTCGAGCACGACCGCGAGGTGGTCGAGGCGGCCGATCAACTGCTCGACTTCGGCCCCGCGGCGGGCGAGTACGGCGGGCAGATCGTGGCTCGCGGCACGCCCGCGCAGGTGGCCAAACAAAAAGGCTCGGTCACCGGTCCTTATCTTTCGGGCGCCAAGGCGATCGCCGTGCCGACGAATCGGCGGATGCCGTCGACGGCCGAACCCGCGACCCGCGTGGCGAAGGCCGTGGCCAAGCGCGGCGTGAAGCTCGCCGGCAAGGCCGCAAAAGCCGCGACCGCCGAACCGCAGCCGCCTGGGGGCGGCTGGCTGGAGATCATCGGCGCCAAGCACAACAACCTGCGCAATGTGAACGCGAAGATTCCGCTGGGCGCGCTCACGGCGGTCACGGGCGTCAGCGGCAGCGGCAAGAGTTCGTTGGTCGAAGACGTGCTCTATAACGCCCTGGCCCGCACGTTGCACCGGGCCCGCACCTTTCCGGCGCCGCACGAGGCGATTCGCGGCATCGAGCTGGTGAACAAGGTAATCCGCGTCGATCAGCAGCCGCTCGGTCACACGCCGACCTCGAACCCGGCGACCTACACCGGCGTGTTCGAGTTGATCCGGGCCCTTTACGCCCAACTGCCCGAGGCCAAACTCCGCGGCTACACGCCGCGCCGCTTCAGTTTCAACGTACCGGGCGGGCGCTGCGAAAAGTGCGAAGGCGCCGGCCAGCTTTGCATCGAGATGCACTTTTTGCCCGACGTCTGGGTCGAGTGCGACGAGTGCCGCGGCCAGCGCTACAACCCCGAGACGCTGGCCGTCCGCTATCACGGCCAGAGCATCGCCGACGTGCTCGACATGCCGTGCAGCAAGGCCGTCGAGTTGTTCGCCCACATTCCCAAGATTCGCCGCGTGCTGGAAACGCTCTGCGACGTGGGCTTGGGCTATGTGCGACTTGGCCAATCGGCGCCGACCCTCTCGGGCGGCGAGGCGCAGCGCGTGAAGCTGGCCGCTGAATTGTCGCGGCCCGACACCGGGCAGACGCTGTACCTGCTCGACGAGCCAACGACCGGGCTGCACTTCGACGATTTGGCCAAACTGCTCGACGTGCTCAATCGGCTGGTCGATCTGGGCAACACGGTGGTGGTGATCGAGCACAATCTCGACGTGATCAAAACGGCCGACTGGGTAATCGACATCGGCCCCGAGGCGGGCGAAGGAGGCGGCCGCGTCGTAGCCGCCGGCACGCCGGAAGACATCGCGGCCCACGCCAAGCTCGCGGCCAAGCAGGCCAGCGGCAAAGCGCTCGGCGTGCTCGACCGATCGCACACCGGCGAGATGCTCGCCGCCGTGCTAGCCGCCGGACCACACCGCCAGCGCAAGCCGCACGATTTTGTCGCCGCGGCGGAAACTCGCGAAGGCGATCTCGATATCACCGAGGTCGGCCACGACGCCCGCATGCCGTGGGAGGTCGACGGCCGCCGCTGGCACACGCAAGACCGCGTGGGCCGCAACGGCCAGCCTTGCCGCTGGGACGGCAAGATTCTGGCCGACGTGGTCGACAAGATTCACGAGCTGGGCGAGTTCAGCCCGACGAACTGGGGCAATCGCACGGTGGTCGAAATTTCGGCCACGCGCAAAGCCGACGGCTGGTTCATGCACGCGATCACCGGCGAAGAGTGGCTCTTGAAGCTCAAGTTCCGCGTGGCCAAGCGCACCTTCAAACGCGAAGACCTGACGGCCAAGCTCGATCTGAAGCCGCTCAACGAACTGGCTGAGCTGCCGGTTTACGGCAGCGAGCCGCGCGTGAAGTGCAAGCAACTGCGCGGCCCTTGGCAGGAAGTGCAGCTCAGCGTGCATTCGTATAAGGAAATCGACAAGCCCGAATTCTGGCAATTCCTGGAGCGGGCCGTCGCAGGCTTCCGCCAGTTCACCGAGCGGCTGGAGCAGCAGCCCGAAAACGTGATGCCCTGGAAAGTGCTGGGCCGCAAGTGGCACTTCTCGCGCAAAGGCTTCCCGCCAGGCAAGAAGGTGCATTGGGACGCCGAGGTGCTGGAGGAACTGTGCGAGTTGCTGGCCGAAACGGCGCCGCAAGGGCAGTTCCTGTGGAACAACCAGCAAGTCGTTCACCTGTGCGTCAACGGTCCCGGCGAACCGTGGGCGACGATCCACACCAAGCGTCCGGCGACCTTGGAGTTGACGTTGGCCGGCCCGAAGCATCGTTTTGCGCTTGGGCGGATGGCTGAACTGGGGCACGAGCGTGAATTGCAAACCGATCGGCCCGACAAGGACATTGTCAAGCTTCGGTTTCTCGAAAGCGAAGAAGTCGCCAGCGGCGAGCTCGCCGAATTTTTACGCGAACACCTGGCGGCAGTTTCCAACGGGAAGCGGTAGCCAGGGAGCGGCCACGGATGAAACACCGATCGAACACGGATGGAAATACAGAAGGAGTTTTATCTACGGCCGCGAAGCGCCTGTTTTTCGATCGTTCGCTTCTGTTCACGTTTTCGCGGAGTCCCTTGCCTTGAACGTCGGCGAGTAATTCAAATTGTTTGATTGATCCGTATTCAATCCGTGTTTCATCGGTGGCTTATGACCGCTCCCTTGCTCCCGCCCAGCTTTCTGTTCCGTTTCTCGGCGCCGTGCCGCTACAAGACGCCGTTGTGGTCCGATAAAGGGGCGTGCCTGGACGAATCGTACCGGCTGCTGAGCCTCGCCGAACTCGACGGCCGCTTGTTGTTCGCCGAGTTTCGCATCGCCTGGAGCGAGCAAGGGCTGGCCTTTGCCGTGCGCGTGACGGGTAAGCGTCAGGCGCCGTGGTGCCGCGAATCGCGGCCCGACGATAGCGACGGCGTGCGCATCTGGCTTGACACGCGCGACACGCGCAACATCCACCGCGCCAGCCGCTTTTGCCACCAGTTTGCATTTCTGCCAGCCGGCGCCGGCCGGTCGCTCGACGAGCCGGTCGGCGAACAACTGCTTATCAACCGCGCCAAGGAAAACGCCAAGCCGGTGCGGCCCGGCGTGCTGGCGGCGCACCGCGAAAAGCGCGTCGACGGTTATTTGCTGGAAGGCTATATTCCGGCCGCAGCGCTGACCGGCTTCGATCCGGCCGAGCATCCTCGGTTGGGATTCACCTATGCGGTCATCGATCGCGAACTCGGCGAGCAGGCCTTCGCCAGCGGGGAGTTCCCCTATCGCGACGACCCGAGCCTGTGGAGCACCCTGGAACTCGTGCGTCCGAGCGCCGACGACAAGCCGCAGCGCGACTCTCGGTAATTTCCTTCCGCCGGCGCGTCGACGGCGTCCGCTCGCCTTTCGCTTCTGTCACCCGCTTTCACCGCTGCGTCACGCATCGGCGCGCCACGGGTGTTAGAACGCTCCTCGGCCGCCCATGCGGCCCATCATCGGGTTGGTGATGGGAATCACCAGGTCGGCGACGGGGTAAACTTTCGTCGAGAGCATGTTTTCCGCTTCGGTCTTGGTCGTGATCATCAAGACTTCGTTACGGATTACATAGGTCAGATCCATTTCGCCCAGCATCAGCCGCAGCGCCGACCGCAAGGTGATGCCCTTGATGGTTCGCGTCACGGGCGTGTCCGAGCCGATGCCCTCGTCGGTGAGCGCTTTGTTGTCGAGTTGAATCTCGATATCGTGCCGCTCCCTCAGATACTCCACGACGTCCGAAAGCGGCTGATCCACGAATTCCAACTCCGTTTTGTCGTCGAGGGCCGCGACGATCTTGGCCTCGTTCGGGTTGCTCTGCGTCAGATCGACGGCCTTGTATTTCTTCCGCCGCTCGGTGAGCAATTGCCAGACTTCAGGATCGGGATACAAAATCGGCGGTTCGTCGGGCGTCGGTATCAGAGCCAACTCGGTTTGAAACAACGAGTCGACCAGAGCCTTGTGACGGGCATCGACGACGGCCGTGATGTCGGCCGTGTACCCGACCATCCGCGCCGTCAATTCGGCGTCTCGCAGGCCGGGCGTATTGGGCGAGATCGTCTCGGCGATATCGGCGACGGCTTCGGCGTCGCGATAACGCTCTTCATCCATCAGGGAGTTGAAACGCGCCATCAACTGGTCGACCTTTTGCTCCTGCAGGAACAATTCTTGATTGATGCGTCGCTGGGCTTCGCCTTCGGCCGCGCGCTGCTGGGCGCGCAAATCCCGTTCGCTCTTGACCAGCGCCTGCTCGCTCGCCGCCCGCAGCGCCGCTTCGATTTGGTCCGTCAATTGATCGCGCAACTGGGGCTCGACCTCCGGAGCCTGCGTCACTTTTTCCAAAACCAGTTTGAGCATGTTCGTGGCGCTTTCGGGGTCGAAGGCCATCGTTTGCCGGGCCTGGTTGATGACGTTGCGCACCTCGGTCCGCAAAAACTGCCGGTAAACGCGCTGCTGGCGTTCAACCTCGTCGAGCAATTCGCCGTCGGCCTCCGCCGCGTTGGCTCCGCCGAGCGCCTTTTCACCCGAAGCCGCGGTGCGGACTTGCCGGCTCGCCAGCTTCAACTCTTGCGGACCGCCCGCGCTGGCTTGCGTGCGAGCAATACGAACCGCATCGCGAACGATCGAGCCGCTCGGGTTGGCCGGATCGATCTCGCTCGCCTGACTCGCCAAACGTTGGGCTTGCGGGAGGTCTCCCAGGGCCAACGCTTGCTGGCTGAGCATCGTGAGTCCCTGCGCGCGGCCGTTGACCACTTTGCGCAAGTCCCAGAGGGTTGCAGAACCGGCCGTAGGCAAGCTCACTCCGCCGTCGCGCTGTGCAAGCTTCACGAGTTCGGCGAGAAAAGAATTTTTGTTGTTCGGGGCCGGCATGGTCGCCTGCCAGTGTAGTTCGAGCGGCTTGTCGCCCATTTTGCCGACCACGCCGATCGGCAGCGGCTGCTTCGCTTGCTCGTCGCTGGCTGCGAAGCTGCCCAGGACTACGGTATCGCGATCGAATCGTAAAGGCGGAACGCCGCGATAATACGTCTCGTGCAAATTTTCGGGCAATTTGATCGACGTCGGCCAGACCACCATGCCGCGCACTGCGTCCGCCAGTTCGGCGCCCGCGCGACGGCCGTCAGGAGTCTCCTCATTGAGCACGACCAGGCCGCCGGTGTTTTTGGCCAAGGCGCCCAGCAATTGCAGATCGACCCGCGGGCCGACGGCATAGCAACTGACGGGCGACTGCAACTCGGCGCATCGATCGGCTAATCGCCGCATCTGCGCCGGAGAGATCAGCTTGGCCGAACTCACGCCGTCACCCAGATACGCGATTCGGCGCACGCGGCCGGCGGCATCGCTGGCCGACTGCAAATCTGCGGCCGCAGTAATGGCTGCCCCCATATCGGTCGCGCCGAGCGGAACGCGCTGTCGCAACTGATTCAAGGCTTCCCGCATTTCCTTGCTGGCGACGGGCACAAAGCCCGGCGTCAGCGGCACGGTGTTTACGTCGGCCGCCAACAGTGCCACGCGATCGCTCGCCGTTTGATCTGCCAGCAGGGCTTCGAGTGCCGCCAGCGCGGTTTCCCGATAAGCGCCCGTCTGGCTCGCGGAAGTATCGAAAATCACCGCCAATTGCCGAGGAGGCGATGGCGGCTGCGCCAGATTGGGAGACAGGCTCAGAGCAAAGAATCCCTCGCCGTCAGCCTTGACAAAAGTCTCGAGCTTGGCGACGTGCCCCTTCGCTACGGCCGACTTCGCGGCGACGGGCGTGGCCGCTTCAGCGGCTTGGAACGCTGCGCATGCCCAACTGCATGCCAGGATCCCACAGAAGGGCGCGATAATTTTTGGAAGGCGCAACATGACGGAAGCTCCGGCGCGGTACCGTTGTAATTAATCGTCTACAATTAATCGTCCTGGGGAGGTGCAACCACCATACCGACCAGGCAAAACAGCGAGTTTGCGTCCTTCAATGCTAATCAATGTCCGGCGTGAAGCGAGCCCAAGCCCAAAAAAATTCTGTAGAAGGACGGAATTCTATCTCAAATGGCCAAATGTTGGCCACCCCCCAGCTCGTCGCTTACCTGCCCCCGAACGTTCCGTGAATCTCGACACTCAGCCGGCCAGTATTGTCAGAGGGGTCTGCGTCGTACATCCGCAGAAACAATCGCCCCGACTTTTCGGGGGTAAACTCGGCGCCGCTGCCGACCAAAAACGGCTTGATGTCCTTCGGGTTGCCGCCGGTTTCAACCTTGCCAATCAGCGACCCTAGATTGAACTCGCGCAGCTCCTCGGGGATTTTCATCCCGTCGGGCCCCACTTCTTGCGACATTCGGAACATCCAAATCTGGTTGCCCGCGACTTGGATCGCCACTGGCTTGCCTTCGAGCAAATCGACGCCCGTGTCTTGCCAGCCGCTATTGGCATTGACCGTCATTTTTTTCTTGTCCGCATTGAGTTGCTTGGTCTTGATTTTGGCCAAGGCCTCTTCGGCCTCCGGCAAGCGAGGCAGTAATTTGAGAATGCGCTCGTAGCACTCTTGGGCCTTCTCGATGTCTTTTTTCCGTTCGTAATCTTTCGCCAGTTTGACGGTCTTGGCCACGAATTCCGCGTGAATCTTCATCAACTCGGGATCGCTCGGCAAGTCGGGACCTTTCTCTTCTTCTTTTTCTTTTCCCTTGCCCGCGTCTGGCTGAGGGAAAATGGGTATACCGGTCGTCGGATCGAACTGCTGTTGCGGCAACTGCGTTTTGGGCTGGGGCTGGTTCTTGCCGCGGCCGTTTTTCCGCTGCGCCGCAACCGAAACGGCCGTAAGACAGCAAACCAGGCCGACGACGAACAGACCGACGTGCTTTCGTTTCATAGTCGCCTCTTCTCCTTAGCGTTGGAAAGTTGCCGCGTTGGCAGTCGCTTCCCTCAGAGATGAAAACCCAGGAAACGCCCTTGGCGAGCGCATTAGAATCACGCGCATCGCGCCAATCAAGACGGTCGAAAAACTTTCACGTTGAGTTGTTCCGCAGGGATCAACAGGTCTTCGAGCACTCGCCCTTGAACGATCGTTTCTTCGACGATGCGCGGCACGTCTTCAAGCCGCACGCCGCCGTACCAAATCTGTTGCGGGTAGACGACCACCGTCGGTCCTCGTTCGCACTGATCGAGGCAGCCGGCTTGGTTGGCGCGGACCAGCGGGCCCAGATTTCTCCGCTTCAATTCCGCCTTGAAGCAATCGCGCAGCTTGCCGCTGCCGTCGGGGTTGCAACAGCCGCGCGCGTTTCCTGGCGCGCGCTGATTGCTACAAACAAAAATATGGTGGCTGAACAGCGGCATTGAACGGCCCGAAGACGATCCCTTTCGTTTATGATCGGTGAAAACCGGGGGTAATGTCAAGCCGCAACCCACCAAGGCGGCGCCCGCTTCGCAATTCCATACAACCCGTGCCGGACCAGATTAGCGGCTATTTGCGGCCGTCGAACGCTGGGCGATGGGCGGCTTCCGATCGGCCTGCCAGCGGAGCACTTTTCGACGGCCTTCGGGCAGCACGAAGCGGTAGCCTGGCGCTCCAAATTCGGCCAGCATGCGGTCTTCGGCCGATTCCAAGCCGAAGTCATTCAAGGGCTCTTTGTATCGGGCGAGCAAGATCGCGGCGGCGGTGGCGCCCAGTTCGGGCGGCCCCGCTCCCGGCGCACTGTCGCCTTCGATTCGCAAGGGATCGGTGCGTTCGATCAAACCGGCCAGCCAAGCGTCGGATTTCGGTCCCTCATCTCGCTCGGCGATCGAAAGGGCGGCGATCCAGGGCCAGTTTTCCGGCGATTCGGCCGTGGGCGCTGCAAACTTCTTGGCATCGATCGCCGCCAGCAGGCCCGGCAGCGCATCGGGCGTGCCGATTTCGACCAGCAGATTGCAGACGTTGGCGTATCCCGAGGCGCGGCCCATGTGGTTTTGCTCGGCGCGGTCGGGCGGTACAGGATCGCCGACGTTTAGAAAATAGCCGCCGACGAACCGCGAGACGGCTCCGGCATCGAGTTCGTGCAACATCGCCAATTCGGCCTCGCCCAGCGGCCGCTTTTCCGCGGCAATCGCCGCCAGCGTGCGCTCGCTGAGAGCGGCCAAACGCACCGTCTCATTCGCTTTCGACGAAAACTCGTAAGCCAACCGTCGCCGTGGCGTCGGCAAGTTCACGAGGTGAAACTGGGCGTTGGCCCTCAACGCGTTCGGGTGCGGAAACAACACGCCCACCGGATAATCGCCCGGCTTGAGCGAGTTGCCGCTAACGCAATGGGCCACGCGGTCGTCGATGCGGTCGAAGTAGCTCGGCCGCTCGGCGCCGCGTGATTGGCTAGGTTCGCCGATAAGCAGGTGCTGAATGCCGAGATGGTGCTTTTCTTCCCAGTATTCGGCCACCATCGCCGGACGGGTCCATTCGATCAGTTTCTCCAAGCGCCCGCGAGCGACCATGTCGAGTTCGGCGGTCGCCAGCCGCGCTTCGATCGCGGCCTTGGTTTGCGGCAAATAATCGTCGCGCACCAATGCGTCGAGGAGTTCTTGCTGCGCCTGCTCTTGGCGCAATGCCCGTGCTTTGCGAGCGGCGGGAGCGGCGTCTTCGGGCGGGGCCGGCAGACTCAAGACGTCGAGCCAGCGATCGATTTCCTGGGCCGAAATTGGCGGCAGCTTCCATGATTTCGGGTCGCTGGTCAGCCAAGTCTGCCGCGAGGCGTCCCAGATCGGCTGCAGCCCCTTGCGCGCTTCGGCGGAAAGCTTGGGATCGGCTACAAATCCCTTGAGACGCGTCATGACTTCGCAGGCGATCCGCGGCCGGGTCACCAGCCATTTCAGGCGCGCCGCGGCGCCTAACCGCTCGGCGTACTTCCCGGCATCGAGTCGAGCGATCAGGCGATCGATTTCCTCGGTCGAGATGTCGAGCGGCACAGGCGGCTCGGTAGGCGGCAGCTTCTTGAGCAACGGCTCGAGCCGGCTGCGGACCTCGAAAGACGTGTCCGGTTGCAGCAAGACTTCGTGAATCGCCTTGGCCAGCGGCTCTTGTTGCGCGGGCTCCTGGCTCAATTCGGCGAGGCTGGCGGCGGCGCGCTGCCGGATCTCGAAACGGGGGGCGTCGAGCTGCCCGATCAGCGCCGCGATGTTTGGCGCCGGACGGGGTTCGGCCGCTGCGGCCATCGGCGCCAGACTGAGGCCCGTCAGCCAGCACGCGAAGCCTGCCGCCAGCCGAGCCCGGCTCGGCAGCAGGCTTCGCAATTTCGATTCGAAGTAATCCACGGGCATAACAGTCCTCGGCGGCGGGCCGCCCCGGCGGCTTTGAACTTATACTTCACGCGGTCTGAAACGAGACATTCCTGCCGTGGGGCGGCCTTCCAGGCCGTCGGCCAAAGACGGCCTGGG
>Ga0307373_10002068_pt1 | contig 36738 bp, 36 predicted proteins | sample OX2MG_FD_202534 | JGI IMG/M metagenome (GOLD analysis project Ga0307373, IMG submission 202534) | Soil microbial communities from Risofladan, Vaasa, Finland - OX-2 | ecosystem: Environmental > Terrestrial > Soil > Coastal area > Acid sulfate soil | place: Finland: Risofladan, Vaasa | collected...
TGCTCTCCGCCAGGGCGGTGCGGAGGCGCTCCATCTGCTGCAGGCGATGGCGCAGCTCCCGCTCCGCCGTGACGTTCTCGGCCTGGGTCAAGGCGCACACTGGCCGGTCGTAGCAGTCGCGAAGGATTGAAGTCGTGATCCGCACCCAGACCGGGTCTCCGCCGGGCTGCAGGTAGCGCTTCACCAGGCCGGTGACGATCTGGCCGCGGCGGCTGCGGCGTATCACGGCCCGGCTGGCGGGGCGGTCATCGGGATGGGTGATGTCGAGGATGGGAGTGCCCGGCAGCTCCGCCCTGGATCTGCCCACCAACTGGCAGAAGGCGGCGTTGGCTCGCTGGATCAGGTGGTCCATCCCGATCGCGACCATGGGCGTCGTGGCCTGTTCGAACAGGGGGCCCAGCACGCCATCCAGGTCAGCTGGAGTCGGCCGGTCCTGCGAACGCAGATGGGGTTGTCCGAGTTCTAGGTGCATGGGGGTCGGGCCAGCGTAGCGCGTGCCCGGCCAACCTTCTCCATTTCGAAGTCGCAAAGCGGTTACACGTGAACGAGGGCGGGTTGGCCCCACCGGCCCGAGATCCGCGGTGAGATCGGACCGCACCCTGGAAGGGCGGCGCCGGGGTGGGTGGTGCGTCGATATTGGCGGGGGGCCCGGCCAGGGCGAGGTTCGGGGGGTGGGCACCGGCGCGGCAGCGGTGGCAGGAGGATTGAGGATTTGACCTACCGACTCAACCGGGGCAACGCCCTGGCGGCGACGTTGCCGGTCGTCGTGGTCAGCGGCATGGACCAGGGCCTGGGGCTGATGACTACGAGCGGAGCGGGGCGGGCTCGCCCGCCAAGTCGACCACGAGGTCGTCGCCCAGGGTGGAGCAGCCGGCCGTTTGGAGGGGGCGCTATCGAGCCGGGGCCGACGCGACCATCCGCAGCGGGGCCTGGCGCTGAGGGCCCATCAGGTGGGCCTCCATGACGGGGCGGGTGTCGGCGAGGTGGCCGGACCCTACCGCGGAGGGGCGATCGCCGCCACCCAGCAGTGGCTGGATTCCCACCGGGAACTGGCCCTGCGCTTCCTGCGTCGGTTAGTCAGCGCCACCAGGTGGGCTCCGGAACCGGGCAACGGCGACCGGGCCAGAGAGTCGCTGCCCCGCACTCATGGCGTGGATGCGTCGATCGCGGCGCCGTGGTGGGTCACCGAGGTGGGTCCCGGTGTGGGGCGATTCCGGATGGCGGTATCCCGAGAGGGGGATTTGGCAATGCGCTGGCCCCGCGCCAGCGCTTCGGCGGCTTAGAGACCGACCCGGATGCCCACATCCTGATCACCGGCGCGGTTGATCGCTCCATCCTGGAGATGGCCGTGGCCTCCCTTTAGCGGAGTGCGGCCCCAGCCAGTCCCTGAGCCCGGGTCGGGTGCGGCCCGACATGGGCCCAGCCGCCAACCAGTCCCTCGCCACTTGGGCCCGGGCGGGGCAGCCCTTCAGTTGGCGGTCTCAACCTCCTTGGCCCTGCGCCGGCCGCATCGCCACCAGGGCGTGCTGCCGGGCCCATCGGGGGCCTGGTACGATCGTCGCCATGTAGTCCCCCTCGCGCCGCGCGCGGGCACGCGGCCAGGCTTTGGCCGCCCCGCCCGAGCCACAGTTCGCGGCTCCCATCGACGCCGTCCGGGCGGGAGTGCGGAGCAGCGGCTGCGCTGAGGTATCTGAGGTCTGCGTCCAGCCGAGTGGCTGGCGCAGGGCGAGCCGCCCACCCCTGAGGGACACATGCCTACTAGCCACCACGCCTATCACCAATTGCTGGCCCTTCCGGGCGCCGCCGGTTTGGTCGCCTGGACATCGCTCGCGCGGCTCATGTATGGCGTTCTGCCCTTGGCCATGCTCCTGCTCCTGGTGGAGCGCCGACACTCGTACGCCGAGGCGGGCGCCGCGCTGGCCGCCTACGGGCTCACCGCCGGCCTGCTCGGGCCCGTGCGGGCACGCCTGGCCGATCGCCTCGCAGCGCGTTGGGCCCTGGGCGTGATGGGGGCCTCCCTGGTGATCGCGCTCCTCGGAGTGATCCTGGCTGCTGATGCTCCCCTCGCGCTTCTGGTCCCGCTGCTGCTCCTTGCCGGGTCCACGCCGCCTCCGGTTGGACCGCTGATGCGCGCCAGTTGGCGGCGCCTGGCCCAGGGCGACCAGGCCCTGCTCGCTCGTGCCTACTCGTTCGACGTGGTCAGCGAGGACCTAATCTTTCTGATCGGACCCTTGCTGGCGGCTCCCGGGGTGGCATGGTTGGGGGCCGACACGGTGGTGGTGGGGTCGTCGCTGACCCTGCTGGGAGCGGCCGCAGTGCTGGGGTCGCTGGTTCCCCGATCCGCCACCGCGATCGTTCGGCCAGGCCCGAGCAGCGGGCGCCATGTGCCCCTGTGGCGGAGCTGGATTTTCCTGCTGGGGCTGGCTCCGATGGTCGCTCTGGGCCTTCTGCTGGGGTCGCTGGGGATCGCTGCTGTGGCGGTGGTGCTGGCGGCAGCCGGCACCACCCTGGCCGGCCTGCCGGACGCCGTCCTGGCGGTCGGGAGTGTGACTGCGGGCCTGGTCTTCGGCCGCCGGAGCTGGCCGGGTTCGCCATCTCAGCAGGCGCTCGCCCTGGTGGGCACCTGCTCTGCCCTGGTACTGCTGGCGGCGCTCTCGACCGGCGACCTGCTCATGATGCTCGTGGTTCTGGCGGGGGCCGGACTGTGCGTCTCTCCCGCCATCGTCTGCGCCTACCTGATCGCCGACCGGGCGGCGCCAATGGCCACCATGGAGGCCACCAGTTGGGTCAACTCGGCTTTCAACGTGAGCCTAGCCGTCGGCACGGCGGGGGCCGGGGTGGTCGCCCAGGCGTGGTCGGCGGGAGCGGCCATGGCCGCGGCAGCGATCGCGGCGGGCGTGGTCTTGGGGCTGGCCGCTCTCGGCCAGGGATTTGGGCGGGCGACTGCCAGGAGTGGCGGGGCTGCGGGTTGACTACAACCGGGGCTGGAATCCGCCACGACTGCGACCGGATCCCCGGCCGCGCCGCCCTCTGGTCGCCAAGAGGTGGCCGGGCTCGTCTAACACCAGGCCGCCGGTGCAATCCAACTCCTCGCCCTCGGTGCCTGGCGAGAGCACGGGTGCGACCCGGGCGACGCGGGCCCCACCTTGGTCTGGGTGAGGGGGCGTCGCGCCTATTGTTCGGCCCGACCGCTGGCCTCTGGGCCTGAGGTAGGCGAAGGTTCAGCGCGGTCTCGAGCCGCCCTCACGATCACAGCGGCGCAAGTGCTCGGCGAGATGGCGGTGGCGTCCAGGTAGAGGTGGTACAGGCTGGGGGCCGTCACGTCCAGATGGTAGAAGTGGCGCACATAGTGACGCCTTGCCGAGTCGGTCTGGCGCTGGGCCTTGGCGGCTGCCGTCGGGTCCAGGCCGCCTGTGGCGATCGCTTGTGCGAGTCTTCGCTCCGGTGGCCCGTCCAGGCGCACGTGCAGCGCCCCCGGGTGGTGGCGAAGGACAATCGACGCGCCCCGTCCCATGATGACCACGCCCCGGCCAGCGGCTCGCCGCATCACCGACTCGGTGTGATCCAGGTATTCACTCTCTGTCTGCCAGGGACCTTGGGGTTCCGGCACCCCCAGCCAGGCTGATCCCAACGGCGCGAACACGGTCAGCCACTGGCCCAGACCGTGGGCCGGATGACTCTCCAAAGAGGCGACGTCGGCAAAAGCTGTCAGTAACTCAGCCGCCACCGCGGCCGGGATTGCCCGGTCGAGGAAGGCAAGGTCGAGCGCATCGGCGACGCGCCGCCCGATCGCTTCGCTGCCGGTGCCGTACGCGGCAGAGATGGTGACGACCGGTCGCGCGGTGGTCATGTGGGGCGACCGGCGCTCAGTTGGAGTGGGCCCCAGCGTGATTGAGCCGCCAGCACCTCAGTGCAGCTGGTAAGGCGTTGCCCGCGGCGGATACCCAAAGCCAGGACCCGCATCAGGATTCGGCTCCCATCATCCATTTCAGAGACGATAGCGGCCGCCTATAGGTTCCAGCCCGGGCGACGGGTCGTGGGCGTGCCTAGCCGCCGGGCCCTGGGCTCGGACTGTCGGAGGTCGATTGGTTGGAGGATTTGTCGCCTGCCAGTTGCGGTGTCGCCGCCTGTCCGTTGATGGGCTCCGCCACCGCCGCGGGCGAAGGCAGGCGGTCTTCGTAGTGGAACTTGCCTCCGCGCAGCCAGGAGGCGACCGCGGCGACGAGACAGGCGGCGACCGCGAAGTCGAAGGCCTCGTGTAGGCCACCCATGAATGGCGCCGAGATCGCAGATACAGGTCCAAGGGCTGCGATGACGCCCCTGTACGGGTGGTCAATTCGGATGGGTCTACGGGGACCCGAGCTCGAATTCGAGGGCTGGCTCAGCCAGCAGCGGGATAGTCGTCCCGGTAGGCGTTCAGTGCCCGGAGACTACCGGGCTGAGTCCGGCCAGGGCATGAGCCCTCCCATACCGCCAGGGTCAATGCGGCCACTCTCATGCTCGGCCATGGAGTAACTCTTCGGCTGGTCCCGGGGCGATTGGGCAAAGCTCCGTGGCAACGACGCTGGATCGCTACTCGGGCGTTTCCGACTCTATCTGCGGGGACGCCGCCAGAGAGGTCCGCAGCCTTTTGGCAATGGCCGTCCCAGAAGGACAGGGTGTCAAATACGGTGTCAAATCCACCGACGGAGCCATCAAAATAGTCCGACCGATCTCAAAAACCGGGATCAACAGAGGCTATGGTCGGGAAGGGCGGATTCGAACCGCCGACCTCACGGTCCCGAACCGTGCACTCTAACCTGACTGAGCTACTTCCCGCCGTTGCCCAGTATACCTGTGAGGAGTTTGGCCCCAGGGCCTCCTCTACACTGTGCCTCAATGGCCATCTACCTGGTCCGCCACGGCGAGACCGAATGGACTCTGGCGGGGCGCCACACTGGAACGACCGACCTCCCCCTGACACAAAGAGGGGAGGCGCAGGCGGCTGGGCTCAAGGCCGACCTGGCTGCGCTGAGCTTCGCCAGGGTCATGGTCAGCCCCCGCCGCCGCGCGATCCGGACCGCCGAACTGGCAGGGTTCGCCGGCCGTCTCGAGGTTGATCCCAGGCTGGCCGAGTACGACTACGGGCAGTACGAGGGCCTCACCGCCGCCGAGATCGACGCTCGCCAGCCCGGTTGGGAGCTCTGGCGGGATGGCTGCCCGGGCGGCGAGATGCCCGGACAGGTGTTGGCCCGGGCCTGGAAGCTGCTGGCCGGGCTCCCGCTTTCGGCAGAAGACAACAGCGTCCTCTTTGGCCATGGCCACATTCTGCGGGCGGTGGCAGCTGCCCACCTGGGCCTACCGGTGAGCTTCTGCGCCAGCCTTATCTTGAAAGTGGCCTCGATATCCGTCCTGGCGAGCGAGCACAACCACCCCGCCATCGACAGTTGGGATCTGACCCAACCGGCTGCCGGCTAGGCCAGCCTGGGCTGCGATACCAGGTTTTCCAGCAGCGCCGGCCGCTGGCCCAGGTCGCCGGCCGTCCTGGCGACCGCGAATTCGTACACCGGTGAGATCCGCAACCCCCTGGGCAGGAAGGGCTGGCTGGAACGCAGCCAGATCCGGATGGCCTGGTGGGCGAACTCATGGGCGGGAGTCCAGCGAATGCCGTAGTGGCGCCGGATCGGGCTTGGAAGCAGCCCGGCCGTGATGAAGCCCGTGAGTTCAGCCAGGCCCCGGGGACCGCGCAGCCCCAGCCGGGGGATGAGGATCACGTCGGCGACCTGGCGCGAACCGGCCCCTGGCAGCGCCACTCCCTGAGCTATCTGGTCGTCTATCCAGGCCCGCATCTCGCCGAGGCCGCTCCAGGTCGATCCCGGCGCCAGCCCCATCAGGCGGGCGACCGCGTCCCACTCGCGGACGAAGCGGTCGCGCTGCCGCGGGGTCAGGCCCCCGATCAGGGAGTCATGAGCGGTCATCATGGCGTCCACCAAGGAAGCGTGGACCCAGAGCGTGAGGTCCCGATCGCGGGCACGATAATCGGCCCCGGCTTGCCATGCGGAAGTGGCGTGGGCAGGCGGCAGGGTGCCCTCCACCTTCTTGTGCATGCGGTTGACCTCTCGAGTCGCCGCCAGGGCCTCCTCGGTGGTGCCGAAGACGACGCCGGTGACCCAGGCCACGGTGCGCTGAAAGCGGCCGATAGGGTCGGTGGTGAAGTCGCTGTGATCCAGCGCTCCCTGAGCCACCAGGGGATGAGCCACCTGCATCAGCAGGGCCCGCGACGCACCCAGTAACAGCATCGGCTCGCGCATCACCCGCCAGGTCACGGTTCCGGGGCCGAACAGCCCTTGGTCGCGCTCGGTCGAGCGCAGCGGGAACGGTCCCGGCGGCGGCAGTCCGGCGGCGAGCATCCACAGCAGGTCGTTCCGAGATGGGATCGCCAATCTCACAGCCTCAGGTTACCGAGGACTGGCTCGGGCATCGGCCTCATCATCTCGATCTCTGGGGGCGCGGGGCAGGTTGACGTCCGGCCCCAGTCCACCTATGGTCTGGAAGTGCCCAACCCCATAGCCGATCTGGTCGAGCCCTTCGCCTTTCTCATCGGCGACTGGGACGGAGATGGGGTCGGCCTCTGGGATGCCGAGCCGAGGTTCCGCTACCGGGAGCGGCTCTCCATCAGCGCGGTTCCCGAGCGGGCGCTGCTCAGGCTGAGCCAGCGCACGGTGGCAGCTGGCAGCGGAGCCCTGAGTCACGTCGAGGAGAGTTTCCTGCGGCTGTTCCCCGAGGCGCTCGTCGAACTCGTGGTAGCGATCCCGGCCGGGTACACGGAGATCCATGCTGGACGATTGGTCGGACCTCGTCTGGAGTTGCGCCAGTTGGCGCTTGGGGTTGCGCCCAGGGCGCTGCCGGTGAATCTGGTGGAGAGGCGGATCGAGTTGGTCGATGGCAGCCTGCACCACCAGGTTGCGATCGCGGTCGGGCCCGGCCCCGCCGCTCCCCACGTGGCCTCGATCCTGACCCGTTCCGCCTGACCGAAGCCCTGATACAAGGGCGACTGGGAGATACCAAGTGCAGGAATCCCAAGCCCGCGAACTCGCCGCGGAGCTTGACCGCCGCGACCAGATCGGTTGGCTACGGGAGCGGTTCGTGGTCGAATCAGACGGTCCCATCTATCTGGATGGGAACTCCCTTGGGAGATTGCCGCTGCGCTCGCTGGCCCGCCTTGACCAGGTGTTGCGAGCGGAGTGGGGTGGCGGCTTGGTGGGTTCATGGGATGGCTGGATCGACCTGCCTTCCAGAGTGGGAGACGAGCTGGGGCAGCACCTCTTGGGGGCCGGTCCGGGCCAGGTGCTGGTCGCCGATTCGACCACCGTCAACCTGTTCAAGCTCGCCAGCTCCGCCCTGGACGCTCGGCCAGGTCGCTCCACGATCGTCTCGGACCGGGGCAACTTTCCCACCGACCGCTATTTGCTGGAGGGCCTGGCGAAGCAGCGGGGCCTGCGTCTGGACCTGGTGGATTTTCCGGAGGTGGAGGGGCCCAGCCCCGACCTGGTGGCCAAGGTCTTGAGTGACGATACCGCCCTGCTGGCTCTCTCCCACGTGGACTACCGCTCCGGCGCGCTGGCTGACATGACGGGCATCAACCGGGTCGCCCATTCCAGTGGTGCGCTGGTCCTTTGGGACCTCTGCCACTCGGTGGGGGCGGTTCCCATCGAGCTGGACTCGTCGGGGGCCGACCTGGCCGCGGGATGCACCTACAAGTACCTCAACGCGGGTCCGGGCTCGCCCGCATTCCTGTACGCCCGCGCGGATCTCCAGGCCAGCCTGAGGCAGCCGATCTGGGGCTGGTTCGGGCAGACCGACCAGTTCGCGATGAGCCAGGGCTACCAACCGGTCGCCGGCCTCGGCCGCTTCCAGAGCGGCTCCCCGAACGTGATCGGGATCGCTCTGGTGGACGAGGGGGTCAGGCTGCTGGCCGAGGCCGGCATCCAGGCGGTGCGCGAGAAGAGCCTGGCCCTCACTTCACTGCTCATCGAGCTTCACGATGCCTGGCTGGCAAACCTTGGCTTCGAGCTCATGAGCCCGCGGGACCCACGGCTCCGCGGCTCCCAGGTCACCCTGCGGCACCCCGACGCCTACCGCGTCTGTCGGGCGATGATCGCCGACGCCCGGGTGATCGCCGACTTCCGCGCCCCGGATCGGCTGCGGCTGGGCTGCGCGGCTCCCACCACCAGCTTCGGCGAGGTCTGCGAGGCGGTCATCCGCATCCGCCAACTCGTGCAATCCGGGCGCCATCTGGCAGAGGCGGCCCAGCCGTCCCGGAGCACCTAGACCGAGCCGCTCTCAGCCGCTCCGGTCCTGCCGCAGCAGCGGCCGCAGGAACTTGATGGCCTCACCAGTCAGGGCCACCTCCTGGTCGACCACCAGGGCGCTATGGCCCGCCCCGTAGTGGGAGAAGGTGACAACCTTGCCAAGCTCCTCCAGCCGGCGCACATAGACCTCGATCTGGTGGAACGGGCAGCGGCTGTCGTACTCGCCGGCCTGGACGAGCACGGGTGCGGCCAACCTTGCGGCATAGGTGAGGGGAGAGCGCTCCTGGTACAGCTGCGGCACCTCCTCGGGCGTCCCGCCAAACAGGGCGCGGTCCATCGCCTTGAGCGGCTCTGACTCCTCGGCGAAGGCGAGCGGGTAGTCGGCCACGGGAACCCTGGCGACGCCGGCGGCGAACAGCTCCGGGCGAAGCCCCAGACCCAGCAAGGTGATGTAGCCGCCCCAGGAGGCGCCCATCAAGGCGACCCTCGACGGATCCGCCAGGCCTCTGGCGACTAGGTCCGCCAGGCCGGCTGCAACGTCGGCCACTTCGGGCAGGCCCGGATTGCCGTTGAGCTGGTCCTGATGAGCGCTTCCGTAGCCGATGCTGCCGCGATAGTTGGGCGCGGCCACCAGGAAGCCCTGATCCACCAGGGCCGACACCCCCGCGCCCACCGGATAGGAGTCCTCGACCAACCAGTGCGGTCCCCCGTGGACCCAGATCACGGTGGGATGGGGCCCCGGCCCTGGCGGCTTGGACAGGAACCCGTGAACCAGCCAGCCTCGCTCGGAGCGGAAGGTCCAATTCTGGAAGGCGTGCCCGAGCGGCGCGCTGCGATCTAGAGGCTTCCCCACCTCGCGACCCGACCCCAACTGCAGGACCCGCGGCGGCCGGCGGGCGCTCGAGCAAAGCGCCCAAACCTCTCCGTCCGGCCTCACCTCGGCCTCCGCCACCGCCCCTCTTGGAGTGAGGAGGGGGGCCAGCTGGCCGCTCTCGAGGTCCATTCGGAACATTCGATGCCTGCCCCGCAGGAGCTGGCGGAGCAGGATCCCATTCCCGTTGGGATACCAGCTGACCGCCTCCAACTCGCCGCGCAGCGCCAGGGGCAGGCTCCGGCGGCGACCGGAGAGTGGCCACCACAGCTGCGGGCGGAGGTGCCCCGACTCATCGTGGTTCACCGCCAGGCAGGGATCGCTGGGGTTTGGGGACCAGCCGCCCGAGCTCAGGTGCAGCACGCCATTCGCTGGGTATTCAGCTACCACCTTGCCGTCGGAGGCGCGCAGGACCCTGAGGTCGGGATGGATCGAGTCACCGATCTCGGCGCAGGAGATCAGGGCCAGGGTGTCATCGAGCGACAGCGCCAGGGCCATCGCCTCCTGGGGGCGATCATAGATAGACCGGGCCGGCTCCGTTCCCGCGCTATCGACCACGTGGATTCGGAAGCCGTTCTCATCCGCCAATCCCACCAGGGCTTTGGCGCCTCCCCACGCCAGCCCGCACTCCACGGCCGGCACCGCTCCCGCCAGCAACTCCCTGGTCCCCCCACCCTGGAAAGCTTCAGCCAGCCAGAGCCCGACCTCATCTCCGGTCTCGTCCTCGAACCAGACCACCGTCTCGCCGTCGGGAGAGATGGCGACACTGCGGTTGCCGACCCGACTTCGGGTCACCTGCCGGTCCGCTCCCCCGGTCGCGTCGGCGGCCCAGCCCTGCCAGCTTCCGCCCCGGGACGAGCTGTAGACCATGCGCCCGGGCGCTGTCGTGCCCACCGAGGCAGGTCCATTCGAGGGGCTCGAAAGCGCTGCTCCCAGGCAGGCGAGGGGAGGGCCGGTGCGGCCTCGGTGGGGCTCAAGCCCAGATGCCAGACGGAATCCGTGGCCCGAGCGGTCTTACCTGCCCGATGCGTGTCTCTCCCATCAGAGTCCTCCCCCATCGAGCCCGGCGCGGCTACCCTTGGCGTGGCCGAAGCTTGACTTGGAGTATCGCAGGCAGGGGCAGGCGAGGTCAGCCGGTAGCCGTGGCGGCCGTGGGGCGGGCTGGGCGATGGCGGCCCGAGATCCAGAAGAAGCCGCCGACCGCGCTGAGGACGTAGACCCAGTAGATGACCACCTGGAGTCCGGTCGGCTGCGACGCGTAGCCCAGGAAGGTGTGGAGGATGTCGCCCAGGGCCCCTCCCTCGGTGAGCCAGGAGGAGGTGTTCCACAGGGGGTGGGCCAGCAGTGGGAGCCAATGCAGTTGCTGAAGGTTCTCGATAGCGTCCGCGAGCAGGCCGGCGGCGAACAGCATCAGAAGGCTGCCGATGACCTGGAAGAAGCGGCCCAGATTTAGGCGATGGCCGAGCCGATAGACGACGTAGGCGATGGCGAGGGCCCCGAGCACGCCCAGGGCCGCTCCCAGGGCCGCCGCTGGCACCGAGGCAGCGAAGTTGCCCCCGGCACTTGAGGCGGCGAAGAAGATGGCCAAAGTGAAGACGACCGTCTCCAGCCCCTCTCTCCCGACCGCCTGGAAGGCCACCAGGGCGAGACTGAGGCGCGCTCCCCTGCCCATTGCCTGATCCGCCTTCGCTTTCAGCTCTCGAGAGAGAGTGCGGGCGTGGGAGTGCATCCAGAAGGTCATGTAGGTGAGCACCCCGCAGGCGAGCAAGAAGGTGGCGGTTTCGAAGATGGTCTGGGCCCGGGATCCCTCGTAGGTGCGGATCAGCAGGAAGGCCGCAGCGCCGCCGCCGAACGCCAGCGCCAGAGCGGCCGCCACCCCGGCGTAGACGTCCCTGAAGTATTCCCTGTGGCCACTGCGAGCCAGGTAGGCGAGCAGAATGGCGACGATCATGCTCGCCTCAACGCCTTCACGCAGGAAGATCACGAAGGTCGGTAGCATCGGTGACCTCTCCTATGTCACAGTCCCGGGTTCGTTTAGGCCTCACTCAAGCTGGTTAGCCTCGGCGCAGGCCGACGTTAGCTGTGGCTAAGCCTATGGAGGCTAAATCCTTGCCGTCAAGTCGGAATACCGCGTCAGAGATCTCCGCCACTGGCGCGCGCTATCTGGAGGCGATCTACTACATCGCCCATGAAGGGGAGGCGGTCCGGCCGTCGCGACTGGCGTACTGGCTGGGGGTAAGTCCTCCCACCGTCACCGGGGTGGTTCAGCGCCTGCGGGATCAGGGGCTGCTCGAGATGCGCGCCGACCACAGTCTGGTGCTGGCCGCCCGCGGTGTGGCGGAGGCTACCAGCACGGTGCGCCGGCACCGGGTGGTCGAGCGCTGGTTGACTGACGAGATGGGGTTGGACTGGGCCGCGGCGGACCTGGAGGCGGGAAAGATCTCGCACGCGTTCTCCGATGAGCTGGTCGACCGCATCCTGGTGAAGCTGGGCGTGCCGGCCACCTGCCCCCATGGCAATGAGATTCCCGGAGTCCCGAGCCCACCTCGTGACCTGGTCAATCTCGCCGAACTAAGCCAGGGCCTGAGAGCGCCCATCTCCCGGGTGTCGGAGGTGGCTGAGCACGAGGCCCCGCAGCTGCTCTCCCTGCTGGATCAGGAGGGGCTACGACTGGGGGTGGATGTCGAGGTGATCCGCTCCGCCGGCTCGGAGGCGGTTACGGTGCTGCGGGGCGTCCACCGCACGGCCCTCGGGCTGGGCGCGGCTGAGGCGGTGTGGGTGGACGTCAGTCGTCAGGATCCCGCGGCGGCTCGTAGGGACCCTGGAGCTCTTTGAGGAACTCCTCGTACTCGGCCTCCGGCATCCATTCGGCGGTGCGCAGCTCCCCGTTGCGGTACCACCGGAAGCTCATGGCCGCCGCCCCGAGCAGGAGCAGCACCGCGCCGGCGTCGGGCAGGGAGATGCTGCGGGTGGCGACCGGGATGGCCACCACGAGCACCGCCACCAAGGCGTAAATCACCCAGACCGCGGTCTCGGTGCGGGTGACCATGGGGATCGGGGGGATCCGCCGGGCGCGCTCCGCCTCGTTCTCTGCAGCCGGATCTTCCGCCATGGCGGCGATCCTAGTCGCTCCGGCCGGGCTCCGGCCACGGTGGTGGCCATGCCAGAAGCTCACCTTTGGATCCCGCGCTCAAAACTGAACCCGCGAAATACCAATGTGGTATGAGGGATTTGACATATCGCCGGGCTAAGCCTATAAGTAAGGATATGTCAGATGCAGAGACGATGCAGGAAATTCTCCGCCAGGTGGCGGCCGGATCGATCACCCCCGAGGAGGCTGCCGCCCGGATAGCCGGGCTGCAGCATGGACCGATTGCGGTGGCCGAAGAAGATGTGGTGCGCCGACTGCGGGTCACCGGCCTGATCCATCCGACCCGCATCGTGGGGGACCCGGAGGTCAAGGATGCCGCGGTCAGGGGTCCGCACCAGGCCACCCGCGAGGGGGACACCATGGTGGTTCGCGGAATGCCCATGGGCGAGGAGGGCGGCTGGTTCTCATTCCGCTGGCCGGAGCGCCTGCCCTTCCCCGGGCTTCCCGGTGAGAACCCTCTGCGGCCGGTCCTCATCCGGATGAACCCGAGCCTGGAGCTTGACGTCGAGATGGCCGCCGGCCTGCTCACGGTGCAGGGGGTCAAGGGCCCGATCAAGGCGGACATCCAGGCCGGCAGCGCCAAGGTGGAGGGGTTCTCAGACTCCCTCGACCTGAGTGTCAAATGGGGGACCGTGACGGCCAGTGGGGTGCTCCGGCAGGGCAGCTCTCGGGTTCGTTGTGAGGCCGGCACCGTCAAGGTGCGCCTCGAGCGCGGCTCCAGCGTCAAGGTGGTCGCTCGCAGCACCTTGGGCAAGATCTCGCTTCCCGGAGACGAGGCGGGTCTCATGGGTGGCTGGACCATGAGCGGCGACGTCCGTGAGTGCACAGTTGGTGATGGGGTGGGTCATCTCGAGATCGAGGCCACCACCGGGGCGGTGTTCGTGGAGGCGGACTAGTGAATCGGAGCGAGCACCGGCCGCCGCGCACCTGTCCGGTCTGTGGCGAGCTCCTGCACGTGACTCGTCTCAGCTGTCATGGTTGCGGCACTGAGCTTTCCGGTGATTTCGAGACCTGCGAGTTCTGTGCCATGGGGGGCGAGGACCGTGAGTTGCTGAAGATCTTCCTGGGCTCCCGGGGCAACATGAAGGCGCTGGAGCGCCAGCTTGGGGTGAGCTACCCGACCGCCCGGGCGCGCCTTGACTCAGTCCTGGCGAAGCTGGGCATAGAACCTGGCGGCGGGCCGGCTCAGGAAGGCTCCCTGGATGTGCTCCAGGCGCTGGCGCGGGGCGAGGTCAACGTCGAGGAGGCGGCGGCCCGGCTCAGCAGCGGCGGGTGACGGTATCAGCGAAAGCCGTACAGCCCCTCGTGGAAGTCGCCGGTCGATGACCACCGGGAGATGACCGTGTCCACCACCCCGTCGTCGACCACCGCCACCCCCATCTGACGGGCATTACCCTCGACCGCCTCCAGCACCTGACCCTTGACGAAGTCGGGAACCTTGTCGAAGCGGCTGCGGGCAGAGTCAGTCCAGGGCAGCTCCCGCTCCCGCCGCTGCTGGATGGCGTGGGACACCTCGCCCCACATCTGGTACTTCACCTCCATGATCTCGGGGGTGATCGTGGTCCCCAGCCCCTGCTTGATCGCGGTCCACTCGACCCGCCACCGGGTCAGGTCACGGCAGAAGGCGGGGACCTCAGCCAGGCGGGCCTCGGCCGCGTCAGTCCAGGTGAACTGGGGCATGCCGGTGCGGTCGCTGAGTGGGTGGCCGTAGCCCAGCTTCTTGCCCAAGCTGTTCAGGAACTCGCTGCGGATCTCATCCAATCCCTTCTGAGCCGCCCGCTGCTCGGCCACCTTGACGGCCATCTCCTCGGCCTTGGCGGTGTCCAGGTGGCTGGTCTCAGCCGACCTTTGGGCGCGGCGCATCGCCTCGACGTGAGCCTCGACATCCCACTGTGGCTGATCCGCGCGCGGGACTGGGCAGATCGCGCCGGGTTCCCGGTCGGGGGCCGCGATGGGGCCGTCCGGTTGCTCTTCGAAGCCGGGGAAGGGGCACTTTGGCGCCTCGGGAGCGGACACTCTCAGCTATCCTCCATCAGGGTTGGGTTGGCGCCCCCTACCTGAGTGCAACCCCCTGGCTCGGCCAGGTTGGCCGCGACGAGCTGGTCCAGGGCGACTCGCAGGGAGTCCATCTGCTGGCAGTCTAGAACATCGCCGAAGTGCTCTTGCACGGAGCGGAGATGCCCCGCCATGGCCGCTCGCAGCCGCGCCCGTCCGACCGCGGTCAGGACCGCGTAGGCGCCGCGGGCGTCGCTTGGGCAGACCTCGCGGCGGACCAGCCCGACTCCCTCCAGGCGCTCCACCAGGCGAGTCAGGCCGCTGCGGCTGAGCAGCACCCGATCCGCGAGCTGAGCCATGCGCAGCCTGCCGTCCGGGGCCGCGCTGAGCTGGAAAAGGACGTCATACTCGGCCAGCGGGAGCCCCTGGGTGGCCACCAGCTCCCGTTCCAGGACTCGCGTCACCACCGTGTGGGCCTGCAGGAACGACTGCCACGCGGCCATAGCCTGAGGGCTCAGGCCTGGAGGCTCGGGGGCGGGTTGGATCTGATGTGATTGCATGAGCAAGTATCTCTAGTATATGATTGCATAAGCAATTATGACGCTAGCGGCGTCGCATACAGTGCAGGAGGAATGTACATGACCTGGAAATTGGACACGGCCCATTCGGCGGTTGAGTTCTCGGTGAGGCACATGATGGTAAGCACCGTCAAGGGGAATTTCAAGGAATTCTCGGTTGACCTGGACCTAAACCCCCAGGATCTGGCCAACAGCTCAGCCAAGGCGGTGATCCAGGTGGCCAGCATCGACACTCGTGAGCCAGGCCGCAACGGCCACCTCACCTCAGCCGACTTCTTCGAGGTCGAGAAGTATCCTGAAATCACCTACCAGAGCCGCAACGTTAAGGCTCTGGGTGGAGATCGCTACCAGGTTGAGGGCGACCTCACGGTCAAGGACGTGACCCGCCCGGTGGCGCTCGAGGTCGCCTTCCTGGGCGTCCAGACCAGCCCCCAGGGGGCCAAGGTGGCCGGATTCGAGGCCTCCACCAAGATCAGCCGCAAGGACTTCGGGCTCAACTGGAACGTCGCCCTGGAGACCGGCGGAGTTCTGGTCGGTGACGAGATCAAGATAAGCCTTGACATCGAGGCCAACGAGGTGGCCGCGTAGCCCCGATCGGTCCAGGCAGGTGGGGGCCGGGTTGACCCGGCCCCCACCGAGACTGACCCTGGGCCGGCGCTAGGACGGGACAGAGGCGCCCCCTCGCGCCTTACTCGTCCTCCTCCTCCTCGTCCTCGGGGACTGGATCGAAGGTGGCCCCGGGCGCGAGGCGCTGGGAGCACAGGGTGCCCTGAAGATGGTCTGACTCGTGCTGGACGATGCGGGCCAGCCAGCCGTCGAAGTCGCGCACCACTCCCTTGCCGTGGAGGTTGCGATAGCGCACCCGGACCGCCTCGAAGCGACGCACCAGGCCCGCCTTGCCGGGGAGCGAAAGGCAGCCCTCCTGGGCGTCCACCTCACCCGCTTCCGAGAGCCGCCGCGGGTTGGCGATGGCGAATCTGTGGCCTTCGTACACCACCACCGCCAGCTGCAGGTTGAGGCCCACCTGGGGCGCCGCCAGCCCCACTCCGTGCCATTCCACACAGCGCTCGAACATCTCGTCCACCAGGCGTCTCAGGTCGCCATCGAACACCTTCACGGGCTCTGAGTGATGATGGAGGACAGCCGCCGGATCGGTCACCAGCTGCAGGGGAGGGCGTGTTTTCACCAGGAGATCTTCCCAGGCCGCGCCGCCTCGGGGCCGACCAGCAGGCGCAGAGCCCCTTCGCGATCCAGCCCGGGCATCCCCAGGATCTGCCCCAGCCAGCTGAGCCGTTCCGCTGCGACGCCATCGCCGAAGGTGCGGTGGGCGGCGTCCAGGGCGGCGAGTTCGGTCGAGCTGGGGGGGCCCACCCCGATGATGGCCCTGATCAAAGCCGCCTCCCTCCTCAGCTTGAACCCGAGCCCCGCCAGCTTGCGCCCGCCGACCGAGACATCACTGAAGCCAGGGCACCAGGCTCCCGCTACCCGACCGCGCTCCAGCGGCACCTCCCAGGGCCCCAGGCGCTGACCAAGGAAGGCCATGAAACCGGCCATCAACTGGTCCAGGGGGCGGGGGAACGGGTCTGGGAGGTGCGCCACGAAAAGCAGGCTCAACCAGCTGGCGCCGCCCGGTCCGACGGTGCCGCCGATCGGGCTGAGGCGAACCTCCCCGATCCCCTCCAAGGCGCGAATCGCCGACTCCAGGTGGGGCCTGCGCCAGATAGCTGATCCCAGGGTGACGCCCGGCGCGTTCATCAGCGGGCACAACAGCACCTGCCCGGGAAGGTCTGGAACCAACTGGAATACGCGTTCATCCTCCAGCTCCGGGTCCGCCTCCGAGCGTGTCCCGGTCACTCGCAGCGTCCAGGGGCAGACTGGCCCTCGCTCTGGGGCAGGCAAAGGAGTTGGATCGCGGGCGCTCATCCCCGAGCGTGCCCGGCAGCCGCTGCGGTCAGTGCCACGCTGGCTGGCGGCGGGCGACCGCGGGGTCCAGGCGGGTATCCGCGGCGAGCTCACCCGACTTGAACCGGCTCGCGCCTGCCACCCGGCCCAGGGCGTTCAATCGGGCGCCGCCTGCGGGGTCAGGCCACCCCTTCCAGCCCTGGCCCGGAGCTGGGCGGACAGAGCCTGCAGTGAGCGCCTGGCCTGGGTCTCAAGGATGGTCCGGACCCCGAAGCGCGCCGCGATCACCCCCAGGAACCCACCGGGCAACTGGTAGCGCAACGACTGCACCACCTCGGTCGACTCCGGTCCCAGCGCGGTGCACTCGATCCTGAGCTCGGCGCTGGCGCCCATAGCATGGCCCCGGCTGGTGACCAGATGGGGGCGCTCGCAGGCGCCGATGACCCACTCACTGTCAGCCAGCTTGCCGCCCGCGACCAGTCGGATGCGCAGGTGGTCGCCCTCCTGCAGCGGGTGCCGGAAGGAACCCACCACCTCGCGGACGCCGAACATCCAGCGGTTGGAGTTGCGGATATCGGCGATGAAGTCCCACACCTGCTCCTGAGGGAAGGGCAGAACGATCCGGTCGTGTACCTCGGCATCGGCGGCCCCGATCACTTTCATACCCCCTCGAGGATATCCCGTACGGTTGTCACGATGCCCGAGCCTGATCTCTCGGCCCTGATGGATTTCGCCTATCTGGACCGGTTTGTGCAGTGGGACCTGATCACCATCAACCCCTGGGGCACCCCCTCGGTGGCGCCGGTGGGGGCACGGCTGCTGCCCGCCGAAGGCACCATCTGGACCTCGACCACGGTCGGCTACGCCGCCAAGCTGCGCAACCTGCGGCTGCACCCCCGGGTCACCCTGTTACGGGCTCCTGTGGGGGAGCCGGCCCGCCTGCTGCGGGGGGAGGCGGTTGTGGTCCCCGGCGATGGGACCGCCAATCTGACCCAGCTCTTCCGATTGATGGGTGGTCCCGGGGGTCCCCGGGACTTCTTCGGCGTCACCGCCGAAAGCCCCTTCTGGCGACGCGTGTACCGCGAGTACTGGCGGCGGGTCCTGATCCGGATCCGGATCGTCGAGGTCGGCAGCCTGGGAGCCAACGGGTGGGAGCTGCGCCGGCTACGGCCCTGGCGCCAGCCCCGGGAGCGCCGCGTCGCGGCGGCTGTCTCAGTTTCCCGTTCGCCCACCTCGGTCGGCGGCCTGGAGCTCAAGGGGCGGCAGATGCTCGCCGACGGCCTTCCCGTCGTGCTGGCGCTGGCCGCCGAAGATGGCGGCGCTCCCCTCGCCCTGCCGGTGCAGGCACGAAACGCGGCCCAGGGCGGCCTCCAGGTGCGGGCTGCTGGCCTGCCTTCCCGGCGAGTCCCGAAGGCTTCGCTGGCGGTGCGGGTGTTTGACGATTCCTTCGAGTTCGCTCGCATGGTGGGCTGGATCGGCACTCTGGGGGAGGGAGCGGGCTGGCGCGACTTTCAGCCCCGCTCCATCTACGGACTGGCCAAACCCCCCGGTTTCCTCCCCGATCTGGCGGCGGGCCTGGCGGCCGGGCTGATGAGCGCGCGCTCCGCGGGCTCGGAGGGGGTGAGTCCCCCGGCGGTCGATCTGGCCGCTGCCGGAGCGCCCGGTACCAGGGCGCCGGCCCTGGCCCTGCCGGCAGCGGTGTGGGCGGCGCTGCAGCAGCTGTTCGTGCAGGACGCCGCCCTGGCGCCCTGGTATGCCGGGCTGGCCTCCCTGGCCCGCTCCCCAGAGGATGGCGGCTGGTTCGGCTACCTGGCTCAGAGGGCTGAGCTGGAGCGGGACTGGGCCCAGTCGCTGCTGGTGCGAGGCAGTCACCGGGTGGGGGCTATGAGCCTGGGCCGGGGCATCCTGGCGGCCAGGCCCCGCACCGGGCGGGTCCGCGTCGAAGCTGCCCGCCGGGATCTGGCGCTGGAACGCGCCAGAACGCTCCTGCGCTCCGCGTTGCCGGCCAGCCTGAGCTCCGGTTTGGCCCCTCCCCTGGCCCACGGACGCCGCGCGCCTGCGCCCCTCCCGGGGCAGGCGCCGTGGCTGGGGGCGGCGTTCACGGCCGCCGGCTCCGCGGCGGCCGCCTTGGACCGCATCCTGCCAACCCATCGCACCTGAGGTGGTCCAGCCGTCTTTACGGGCGACGCCGTGGAGGCTCGGCCTGGGAGCTCTGGGGCAGGCCGCCGCGGTCCGGGGCAGCTATCATCGCCCGCAGCGATTCTGGCCTCTGATGACCGCCGGACTGGCCGGCTCGGGGCTGCTGGTGCCGTCGGCCAGGTCCGGTCGCATCTCCTCCGCGCGCTGGGTGGGAGTTGGGGCCGGGCTCGGTGCCGTCGCCTACTCAGCCACCCTGGCGGCTTCGATTCTGATCTCCCGATCGGGCCGAGGGCGGCGCAGCCTGACTCGCTTCCAGCAGTGCACAGGGTCCACCCCCAAGATGGTGGCGGCGGCGCTGATCCTGCCGGCGGCACTGGGCGAGGAGTGGTTCTGGCGGGAGGGCGTCATCTCCGAGCTGATCGCGCGCGGGCACAACCCGGGTCGCGTCCTGGGGCAGGCCACGGCTTGCTACGCGCTGGTCCAGGCCGCTTCGCTGGACCCGCTGCCGCCCGCCGGCGCTTTGCTCCTGGGCCTGGTCACGGGCGCGCTCAGGATGACCTCGGGCTCGGTCTGGCCCGCCCTGGCGGCCCACGTGGTCTTCTCCGAGCTCACCCTGGTGGCCCCGGGCCTGATCTCGACCAACCTGCCCGCCAGTACAAACACGAGCACAGAGCTGTAACTCAATCGTCGCCGCGATCTGCCATCCGGGTGCCAAGATCTCCTGCGTGGCTGCGGTCGTCTTCAACAACTCAGGGGCGCTCGCCGAGGCCGCTTGGTCGGAGGGTGCCAAGTCTCGTCGCCGACCGTCGGTGAACGTGGCCGATGCCGCTGAACTCGCGGTCCGGGATCTGCTCAGCCCGCATGCCCTGCGGATCACGGTCGAGCCGCTCCGGCGGCTGTCGGACCGGGCCGTGCTCGCCTACGAATTGGCCTGGCGCCTACCCCGCATCGATGCTCTGCCATCTCGGGAGGACCTCTGGGAGGCGGCGTCCGCAGCCGGCCTCATGGAGACTTTGGACGACGCCCTCTTGAGGGCGCAGTTGGCGGTGGCGCAAAAGGTGAGGCCAGCCGCGGTGCTGATCAGCCTGAACGGGTGGCGCCGGACTCGCCCCGGGCTGTCCACCCTGCTGGCGCAGGCGGTGCGCCAGGCCGACATTCCCGCCTCCCGGGTGGTCTGGCAGCTTAGCGACGACGACCCGTTCTCGGAGGCCGCCCCCTTGGTCGACATCACGGCCGATCTCAGAATGCGCGGGTTCAAGGTGGCCATGCAGCACCTGGGCGACGGCCGCAACCGCCTCTCGGTGCTGGCACGCGCCGTCCCCGACATCACTCAGCTGGATCGCAGCCTGGTGGCGGGGGTCGACACCGACTTCGGCACCCGGGCGGTGGTGTACGGGCTGCTGGAGCTGAGCCGGCGCGTGGGCACCCGACTGGTGGCGTCGGGGATCGCCACTGGGACCGAGCTCGACAGCCTGGCCGCGATCGGAGTTCGCTACGGCATGGGCCCGCTCTTCGGCGCCCCCCAGTCCGCCGAGGGGCCGGGGGCGGTGGAGCTGGTCCGGCCTCAGCTCATCCTCCATCTCGAGCAACCGCCGGCCCAGATGGATGAGGAGGAGCGAGCCCTGACCCTGGTCAGCCCCTCAGTAGCTCCGGTGCGCGCCGGGATCACGGTCACCGACGCCCTAGTGCTGGCGGCCCGGTCGTTTCAGACCGAGCACGACCCGATGGTGGTGCTGGAGGCGGCGGCCCACCACCTGGGCCGCCTGGTGCCGGCCGACGGCCTGGCGGTCTACGAGGCCGACTGGGAATCGCTGCGCTTCCGCCCGATCCTGGCCCGTTCCCCGGGTGAGCCGTCCTACGAGACCGGTGTCATGGGCCACACTTTCCCGATCGGCTCGGGGCTCACGGGGTGGGCATTCGACCTGGGCACCCCCCAACTGGTCAACGACGCCGACTGCCACCCCGCGGCCGGGCACGTGCCCGGGACCCGGAACGACGATGAATCGATGCTGCTGGTGCCGCTGGTGGCCGGCGACCACCGGCTCGGGATCCTCAGCCTGGTCCGCTTCCGGCGTGACGCCTTCACCTCGGACGATCTCAACATGGCGAGCCTGGTGGGCCACATGGCGGCCGCCGCCTGGCGCAACGCCCAGCTCTATTCGGAGCAGCTCGAGAACGCCATCACCGATCCTTTGACCGGGCTTCTCAACACCCGTTGGCTGCGCGACGCCGGCCGGCGCGAGCTGGCCGCCGCCGAGCGATCCAGCAGCCCCCTGATCCTGATGATGATCGACCTGGACCGGTTCAAGGCGATCAACGACAGCTGCGGCCACGGCGCTGGCGACAACATTCTGCGGGCGGTTGGGCAGGCTCTCCAGGACGCGGTCCGAGCCGAGGACGCCGCGGTCCGGTACGGTGGCGAGGAGTTCGTGCTGCTGCTGCCGGACTCTAGGCTGGATGGCGCTCGCCGGGTGGCCAAGGAGGTCCGCCGCCGGCTGGCCCTGATCCCCCTACCGCCGGCCTGCGCTGTGACCCGGGTCACAGCCTCGATCGGGATGGCTACGTTCCCGACCCACGGCCGGACCGTCGGTCAGCTGCTGGGAGCGGCTGACGGCGCCATGTACAAGGCCAAGCGCAGAGGCGGGAACCGGGCCGTGTCCGCCTGAGCTTGGGCTCGGCTCAGGCCGGGTCCTTGAGGCAGCAGATGGTGCGCTCGGTCGCCGCCAGCACCTTGAGCAGCGCCTCCAACTCATCCTCCTGAAAGCGGGCCAGAACCTGCTGGGCGGCCGCTCGCCGGAAACCGGCTGCCTCGGCGGCGTCCTCGGCTCCTCGGTCAGTGAGCATGATGTGGACCATGCGGCGGTCCCCATCGTCCCTTTGCCGGGCCACCAAGCCGTGCTCCTCGAGCCGGTCGAGCACCGAACTCACCGAGGGCATGCTGACCCGCAGCATCTCCGCCAGCTGACCGACCGTCAGGGGGCCGACCTCATGCAGCAGCATGAGTACATGCATCTGTCCGGGCGAAAGGTCCTTCTTGGAGAACCTCGCCCCTGGACCCTGGCGCCAGTGCTGCGCCGACAGCCGGTCGAGGGTGGCCAGTGCTTCCGCGATCAGGTGCTCACGCACTGGGAGTGGGTTTGGCGAAGACGGCGGGGCTGGTGCCTCGACGCTCACTGGGCGGCCACCAGCTCCGCCTCGTCGGTCGGGGTCGCGGTCGTGGTCTCCGGCTCCGGCGCGGGCGCGGAGTGGCTGCCCATGGAGGTCCGCAGCGGCACCTCCTTCATGTACAGGGTGGCCAGCACCGCCGCCCCCGCCGCCACCGCGCCCAGCCAGAAGCTGCCGCCGATCGCCTGAGCCAAGCTCTGGTGGATGGCAGTCACGATGTCGGAGATGAATGGTCGGGCCGCGGCCGGCAGGGTGTGCTGGAGCTGCCCGGCCAGATTCCCGACCCCGGTCAGGCTGCTATCGCTTCCAGCTCCCTTGAAGCTGCTGGTTAGCTGCCGCGGCACCCCGGCGGCGGCCAGGTTCTTGGGCAGTCGGCTGGTGAAGGTGGAGGCGAGGTACGTCCCCGCTATCGCCAGCCCGATCGAACCGCCCATCTGGCGGAAGAATGTGAGGTTGCTGGTGGCGACTCCGATGTCCTTCTGGGGCACCGCGTTCTGTACCACCACCGTGTAGGCGGACATGGAGGGCCCGACGCCGATGCCCATGACGAGCATCCAGGCCCAGAGCGTCCAGTTGCCCACCGTGGCGGTGAGCTGGGTCATCAGCAGCAGGCCGATGGTGGCCATGATCATGGAGCCCACCAACAGGACCTTGTACTTGCCGGTGCGGCTGATCAGGAGCCCGGCCAGCACGCTGGTGCCCATCAGTCCCACCAGGAGCGGCCACACCATGTAGCCGGACGCGGTGGCGCTGATGTCGCGCACCGCCTGGTAGTAGCGGGGCAGGAAGATGACCCCGATGAAGAAGGCGAAGGAGAGCAGGAACATGGCCACCTGGGAGGCCGCATAGGTGCGCACCTTGAAGAGATGCAGCGGCACGATGGGCTCCTTGGCCCGGTGCTCGACGTAGATGAAGAGCATCCCCAGCACCGCGGAGAGCGCGATCAGGCCGCCCACGCGCCAGTCCAACCACCCGATCGCCTGGCCGGAGCTGCTGTCGAGGCCCTTCTCGGTCAGCCCGATCAAAAGCGGGATGACGGCGGCGGTGAAGACCAGGGTGCCCAGGTAGTCGATCGAGGGCCGCGCGCCCAGCTGGCGGTGGTTGGGCAGGATGGTGGCGATCACGGCCAGGGCTACCAGCCCGATCGGGAGGTTGACGTAGAAGACCCAGTGCCAGCTGATGTTGTCGGTGATGAAGCCGCCCAGGAAGGGGCCCACCAGGAAGGCCAGCCCGAAGACCGCCCCGAAGAAGCCCTGGTACTTGCCCCGCTCGCGGGGGGTGAAGAGGTCGCCGATGATCGCCAGTGAGATCGGGAACAGGGCCCCGGCGCCGATCCCCTGGAGGCCCCGGAAGAAGATCAACTCGGCCATGTTCTGGGACAGCCCGGAGAGCGCCGAGCCGACCAGGAAGACGGAGATTCCGACGATCAGCAGCAGCTTGCGCCCGAAGATGTCGGAGAGCTTTCCGTACATCGGGATGGTCACCGTGCTGGTGAGCAAATAGGCGGTCACCACCCAGACGTAGAGGCTGTTGCCTCCCAAGTCGGTGACGATGGTGGGCAGCGCTGTCCCCACCACGGTCTGGTCCAGGGCGCTCAGGAAAAGTCCCAGCATCACCGCGCCGACGATGGCCAGCTTGGCCCGCTGGGAGAGCTCGATCGATGGGTGCCCTGCGTCCACTGGTGCTGTCTTCCTCCTGGGGATGGCTCTGGCCTGTTGGCGTCACCAAAAGATTAGCTAAAAGATAATATTTATGTCAAAGCTAAATACAGAACAGGCCAGCCGGCCCCCGATCCGGACCCGCTGGGGTCGTCCCGCGCCGGGGTCACCCGTGCCGCTCATCCTGGAGCCCGGCATCGCCGCCGGCCGCCGCCGGCAGTTCCCTCAGGCCACCGTGACGGGCGCCGGAAATCCGAGGTTCCGCAGGAGCAGGTGGGGCACCAGCTCCCGGAGCCCATCGGCGAGCTCGGCGCGGCGCCCCTGGTCGCCGCGCAGGCGCAGGTGCGGCCCCCGCAGAGCGGTCAATTCGGCGTGGGCGGGGAGCTCCACCAGGAGGGTCGCCAGCAGGCGGGTCACCAGCCGAGCGGCGGCGTCGCTGAGGCGCCGGTCGCGGGCCCGATCGGAGGTCGGCTCGCCCCAGGGGAGGGTGGGGGGCACCTGACCGGGGCTGTGCAGCCACTCCCATGCGGTGGGGAAGCGAGAGAGCTCGGCAAACCCCTCTGGGATCTGCTCTGGCCGGTCCAGCGCGGATCCCCACAAAGGCTCGTGGAAGTCGGTGCGAGGCCGGCGCGCCGCCAGCGCCCGCTGCCACGACGGGGCCTCTCCAGCTCCGCCTCCCAGGCCCTGCCCCAGGGCCGCGATGAGCTCTGAGTCCTGACTCCAAAAGGCGGTCAGGAGCAGGGTGGGGGCGGGGATCCTGAGTTCCAACTGAGCCTGCGCCTTGCGCTCCAGGGCATGCCAGCGGCTGCGGGGCCTGGACTCCACGGCGGCGAAGAGGCCGGCCGGGTGGGGCAGGTTGAGCTCGTAGCCTGCCAGCGACAGCTTCCCCATCAGAAGGAGGTCCTCGGCATAGGGAAGCTGCTTGCGCCGCGCCGGCATGGCCCGGCCCCAAGCGGCCATGGCGCGGCCCAGCTGGGCCAGTTTCCAGGCCCCGTCGTCCTCGCCTCGCGCCGGCTCCGGGTCGCGCTCCTCGGCCGGTTCCAGGATCCCCACCATCGTGGTCAGTCGGTGCCGTTCGACGAACTGGAGTCCGCCCAGCGCCTCCCGGAGTTCTGGGCGAGGAGGAACGTCGCCTATCAGCAGCCCCGGGAGGGCTCCCGAGGCAACCCCGCTGGCGAATTCTGCCAGCGAGAGATCCCACCTCCCGCCGGGCACGGCGATGTGGAGGCTGCCCGGCCCCGATCTGAGCAGCACTGCGGCGGCCGGTCCCGCCACCCAGCGCGGCGCCCGGGCCGGCTGCCGTGCCTCGACCGGCTCGGCGGCCGGGCGGCCCCGGGCGGCCAGGTCGTAGGCGGCCCTTCGCTCCGGGGTGGCGACCAGGGACCAGGCCGCCTGCAGTTGGCTGAAGAGGGCGTTGGCTCGCTTCTGATCGAGTCGCTGAGATCCCTGCCGGTGCACCTGGACGTCGGGATGGAGCTCTCGAGCCCGCGCCCGGTAGCGGCGCCGGAGCTCCTGCCAGCTGTCGGTGCGCTCTGCTCCGAGCAGTTGGTAGACGTCGATCTGGGGGATGGCGGTTGCTCTCATCGGAAAGCAAGCGTACTTGGCCGCCGGAGCCGGTACCGTCGCCGGCTCACCTGAACCGGCTCAAAGATCGAAGGGATCCTGGAAGAAGCCGGGAAGGTGGGCCGAGAGCCAATCGTTGAGGATGGTGAAGTGATCGACCATGACCAGGACTCCCATGGCCACCACCACAGCGCCCCCTAAAACCGAGACCATCCGCTGATGCCGCGCGACTGCCCGCAGCAGGGGCGAGATCCGATCCAGTAGCAGGGCCGCCACCAGAAAGGGGAGGCCGAGACCGATCACATAGGCGACCATCAGGTACATCCCTCGGGCGGTCGTTCCCTGGCTGATACCGGAGGTCAGCACGGCCCCCAGCACCGGCCCGATGCAGGGCGACCAGCCAGCCGCCAGTCCCACCCCCAGCAGCAGTCCGGCCAGGAAGCCACCCCCGCCGAAGTGAACGGGCAGCCGCCGCGCCTCCCGCTCCAGCAGCGGAACTCGGAGCACGCCCATGAAGTTGAGCCCGAGGATGATCACCACCACTCCCAGAATGGGAGTCGCCACTGACTTCCAGGGTTCGAGGACGCGGTCGAGGGCGTAGAAGAAGGCGAGGCAGAATAGCCCCAGCCCGACCGCGAAGCCGAGCGCCCCCTGGAGCACGCGCCAGCGGCTGGCGGCCACCCCACCGGGCCCGGCGGCGGAGTGGGAGAGGAACGCCAGGTAGGCCGGCACCAGCGGCAGTACGCAGGGCGAGAGGAACGAGGCGGCCCCGGCCGCCACCGCCAGGGGGACGCTGACCGAGTTCAGGGTCAAGCCGGCGCCACTGGTTGGCCAAGGGCCCGGGAGAACTGGGGTGGGAACCAGTGCACCATGACGTTCGGGCAGTGACTTACGAGAGGTCTCGGCTCAGCTAACCCGGGCCCCCGGCTCCCGCCATCCGCTCCAACTCCCACTCCGCCAGTTTCGGGTCCAGCTTGCGGAAGAGCGGTTCGGGGGTGCCGAGCGGATGGCCGGCGGGAAGCCGGGATGGTAGCCAGGCTGGCTCCGCGTCGGGCCAGGTGGTGGTGAGGACCCGATGGCGGTCGCCATCGCCGGGGTCGACCTGGTGGATCTCAGGCATGGGAGCTATCAGTCCCTGAAGGCCGAGCATCTGGTGGAGCTGCTGGGAGCTGAAGGGGAGGAATGGGGTGAACATGGTCTTGAGATTGGTGATGCACTGAATCGCGACGAAGAGCACGGTGGCAGCGCGCTCCGGCTCAACTTTGAGCAGCCGCCATGGCTCCATCTCGCCCAGGTAGCGGTTGACCTGGGCGGCCAGCCCCATCACCTCACCCAGGGCGGCCTTGAAGTGGGCGGTGTCCAGCAGGGCGCCCACCGGGCTGAAGCCGGTGTCCACCACTCGCAGCAGCTCTGAGTCGGCATCGGTTAGGACGCCCGGGTGAGGGACCATCCCGAAGTGGCGGGTGGTCAATTGCAGGGTCCGGTGCACGAGGTTGCCCCAGGTGGCCACCAGCTCGTCGTTGTTGCGGCGGATGAACTCAGCCCAGGTGAAGTCGGTGTCCTGGGTCTCGGGGCCGCCCGCGGTCAGGTAGTAGCGCAGGGGGTCGGGGTCGTAGCGCTGCAGAAAGTCGCCGACCTCGATCACGATGCCGCGACTGCTGGAGAACTTCTGCCCCTCCTGGGTGAGGAACTCACTGCTGACCACGTTCTCGGGCAGCACCAGAGGGGGGTGGGGTGGGCCCCCGCCGCAGGCACCGCCGCTGCCGTACCCCATCAGCATGCTCGGCCAGATCACGGCGTGGAACACGATGTTGTCCTTGCCCATGAAGTAGAAGTGGCGGGCCGTCGGGTCCTGCCACCAGTCCCGCCAGGCCTCTGGCCGGCCCTGCAGCCGGGCCCATTCGATGCTGGCCGAGAGGTAGCCGATCACGGCGTCGAACCAGACATAGATGCGCTTGTCGTCGCGGCTCTCGAATTCGGGCAAGGGGATGCGGATCCCCCAGTCGATGTCCCTGGTCACCGCCCGCGGCCGGAGCTCCGCGATCAGGTTCAGCGAGAAGCTGCGCACGTTGCTGCGCCAGTCGGGCTTGCTGGTGAGCCACTCGGAGAGCGCCGCGGCGAACGCGGGCAGATCCAGGAAGAAATGCTCCGACTCCCGGAACACCGGCGGCTCGCCGTCAATCCGGGAGTGGGGGTCGATGAGGTCGGTGGGGTCCAGCATCCGGCCGCAGTCGTCGCACTGGTCGCCGCGGGCGGAGGGGTAGCCGCAATGGGGACAGGTGCCCTCGATGTAGCGGTCGGGCAGGGTTCGGCCGGTGCGCTTAGAGAACGCCCCCAACTGTGACTGGCGGATCAGGAAGCCCCGATCGAGCAGGGTGCGGAACATGTCCTGAACCACCAGCGCGTGGTTCTTGGTGGTCGTCCTGGTGAACAGGTCGTAGCCCAGGCCAAGCCGGCGCAGGTCTTCGGCGATGACCGCGTTGTAGCGGTCAGCGATCTCCTTCGGACTGACCCCCTCGCGGTCGGCCGCCACCAGGATCGGGGTGCCGTGCTCGTCCGTGCCACTGACCATGAGCACCTGGGCGCCCCGCAGCCGCTGGTAGCGCGCGAAGATGTCCGAGGGAACCCCGAACCCGGCCACATGGCCGATGTGGCGGGGGCCGCTGGCATACGGCCAGGCGACCGCCACCAGGATGTGCTCTGAGCCGGGGTCGGTTGCTGTCAAGACCTGACCGATGGTAGCCGGTGGGGTTCGCCCCAAGTGGAACAATGCAGCAGTGTCGTCTCAACCACGGGTGATGCTGGTGATCGCCGACAGCTCCCGAACCGGTGGTCCGGAGCACGTCTTCACCCTGGCGCGCCAGCTGGTGGCCGCCTCCTGGGCGCCTCTGGTGGTATGTCCCGAGGGGCCGCTTCAAGAGCGCTGCTCAGAGGCGGGGATCGCCCATCTGCCGCTGATCATGAGTGGAACCGGACTGGCGGCGGCCCCGATCCGGCTGCGCCAGATGGTGCGCCACCACGACGTCGACCTGGTCCACAGCCACGCCCTTCGCGCCGGGATGGTGCTGCGCCGGGCCCGAGTTCCCAACCCCTTCGTCCACACCCACCACCTGGACGGTTGGTTCACGGCCAGCCGGCTGCGGACCAGGCTGCACCGGCGCGAGCTCCGGCAGGTGGCGGCCAGCGCCGACCGCCAGATCGCGGTCTCGGCTTCGGTGCTGGACTTCCTACGCGACGAGGTCGGCCTGGATCCGGGTCGACTCCGCCTGGTCGTCAACGGGATCGACCCCTTGCGCGCCCGCCTGCGCCCGGCCCCGGCCGGTTTTCGGGTGGGCACGCTGGCCCGGCTCACCCCCGCCAAGGGCATCGATCTGGCGGTGATGGCGCTGGCGGCTCCCGCCGGCCGCAACCTCAGCTTGCAGGTGGGGGGGACCGGGCCGGAGCTGGCGCCGCTGATCGACCTGGCAGCCTCCCTCGGGGTGGCCGATCGAGTCCACTTCGTAGGCGACGTGGTTGACCGCCAGCAGTTCTTCGAGGGCTGCGACGTGGTCTGGGTGCCCTCCCGTGAGGAGCCATTCGGCCTGGTGGCTTGTGAGGCGATGAGCGCCGGAGTGCCGGTGGTCGCGAGCCGAGTGGGCGGGCTTCCCGAGATCATCGAGGCTCCCCACGCGGGCATCCTGGTCAGCCCCGCCAACCCGGCGGCGCTGGCCAGCGTCACGGCTGCCCTGCTGGCCGATCCGGAGCGCTACCGGCGGCTGTCCCTGGCTGGTCCGGAGCGAGTGCTGAAGCACTTCTCGGCGCAGAGGATGGCAGCCCTGACCAGGGGCGTCTACCGCGAGATTCTCCGCTGACGCTAGCCGGCTGCCTACTTCTTGGAGGCTTGGTAGTAGGGATTAGCCCCCTGGGCGTGATCGGTGGTGTCGACCACGTCGTGGAGTTCCGCGAAGCGCTCCAGGATGGTGGTGCGTACCCACTGGGAGAGGGTGACCTCGGCTAGCCCGCAGCCCTGACAACCACCTCCCATCTGCACATAGGCGACCCCGTCGGCGATGTCGAGCAGTCCGATGTAGCCGCCGTGGGCGGCCACCGCCGGGTTGATCTCCTGGTCGAGCAGTTGCTGCACAGCCTGGGCGAGCGGGTCCGCGTCGGGGTTGTAACTGGTCTCCAGCGAGAGCGCCCCCGAGTGGGGATCGGCGTCAACAATGGCGCCGATCACGTGCCGCGAGATCACCTTCGGTGCTACGAAGGAGATGTCCTCATTGCCCCGGACCAGCACCTCGTCGTCCTTCAGCTCGCCGCTCTCAACCAGGGCGAAGCTGTAGGTGAGGCGCTCTCCCTCCAGGCCCGCGGGGGCGATGGAGATCCAGCCCTCCGGATGCCCCTGGCGCGCTCTGAAGGTCCGGATCCGCGCCGCCGCGCGCTCACTCAGCTGCAGGGTGGGCAGGTCCTCGGCGGGGATGGCCATGCCGATAGTCTGACGCAATGAGTCGCGCCGTGCTGCTGGTGTTGCCGACCCGGACCTATCGCGCTGGCCCCTTCCTGGCGGCTGCGCGCAGGCTCGACCTGGAGGTGGTGGTCGCCAGCGACGACGCCTCGACTCTGGGGCACCTCCATCCCGGACGCGAGCTGGTCGTCGACCTGGCCCATCCCGAGGCGGCCGCCTCGCGACTGGCCCAGCTGCCAGACCCAGAGCGCATCCGGGCGGTGCTGGCGGTCGACGAAGCCGGGGTGCTCTACGCCGCCAGCCTGGCTGCCGCGCTGGGTCTTGGAGGCAACCAGCCGGCGGCCGCGGCCGCCACCAGGGACAAGGCGGAGCTGCGGCGGCGCCTGGCCGGGCATCGCCTCCCCCAGCCGCGCTGGGCCACCTGGGCGGACGGAGCGCCGCCCCCGCAACTGGCCTTTCCGGTGGTGGTCAAGCCCCTGGACCAGGCGGCCAGCCGGGGGGTGATCCGAGCCGATGACCGGCCCCAGATGGAGCAGGCGGGACTCCGAATCCGGGCCATGCTGGCCCAGGATCAAATCTGCACGCCGACCCCTGGCACTGGCGAGCTGCTGGTTGAGGAGTTCGTCGCCGGGCCTGAGGTTGCGGTCGAGGCCCTGCTCCTGGATGGGGAGCTGCAGCCGCTGGCGGTGTACGACAAGCCCGAACCCCTTGAGGGTCCCTACTTTGAGGAGACGATCTACACGGTGCCGACCGGGCTTGGCCCAGAGCTCACCTCGCTGCTCTGGAAGCAGCTTCAGGAGGCGGTCTGGGCGCTGGGTCTGGACAGCGGGCCGGTGCATGCCGAGTTCCGCCTCGGCCAGGGCGGGCCCCGCCTGATAGACCTGGCCTCGAGGTCGATCGGGGGCCGCTGCTCAGGGGTCCTCCGCTTCCGCTCAGGAGCCACTCTGGAGGAGCTCATCCTGCTCAATGCCCTGGGCGATCCACTCCCGGAAGTTGAACTGGAGGAGGGTGGCTCCGGGGTCATGATGCTGCCCATCCCTGCGGCCGGTCGGCTGCTCCAGGTGGCGGGCCAGGAGCGCGCGCTGGAGGTGCCGGGGGTGGACCGGATTGAGATCACCGTGCCGATCGGAGCCCAGATCGCCGCCCCCCCCGATGGCGACCGCTACCTGGGTTTCATCTTCGCCCGAGGAGCCGATGGCCCGGCCGCGGCCGAGGCGCTGCGCCAGGCTCACGCCCTATTGCGGGTCGAGGTGCAGCCGGCCGGGTGATCGGACGCGGGGATCCTTGGCCCCGGCTGCGCCTGGGCGGCCCGGCCCTGGCCCGCTGCGGTGCCTCGGCCCACGGTCTGGTCAGCGGACCAGGTGGGGGAGCACGGCGGACCAAGGCAGGGTGGTCGGTGGCAAATATGAAGCGCCGCGGGAGGCCGTTGCGGAGGCCCGCGGGGCGGCTCTGCAGCGGCTCCGGGATGGCATTCTGGGCCTGACAGCATCGCCGGGCTGGATGGACTGGCTGCGCCTCTGCCGCCGCTTTCGCACCTACAGCTTCTCCAACCAGGTTCTGATCCTCTCCCAGCGCCCTGAGGCCACCTGGGTGGCTGGATACCGCAGCTGGCAGGAGCTCGGGCGGCAGGTGCGGCGCGGCGAGCAGGGGATTTCGATCCTGGCTCCGTGTTGGCGCCGGCCGGAGGCTGCCGAGCCGGAGGAGGAGGACTCGCCACCTTTGCTCGGGGCCAGGGCCTTTCGCGTGGTACGGGTTTTCGACGTGGCCCAGACGGTGGGGGAGGAGCTGCCCCGGCCCCTCGCCGAGCTGACCGGAGGGGCGCCAGCGGGGGAGCTCGACCGCCTCCTCCGCCGGGCGGCGGCCGCCGGATTCGCGGTCGAGTTCCTCGAGCTTCGCGGTGGCCGCCACGGGGACTGCAGCCACGTTCTGCGGCGGATCCGCATTGACTCTCGCTTGGGCCTGGCGCAGACGCTCAAGACGCTGACCCACGAGTTGGCCCACATGCTGCTTCACGGAGCGGAGTTTCAGGGCTCGCGGGCCCTGGCCGAGCTGGAGGCGGAGAGCGTGGCCTACGTCGCCTGCCAGGACCTGGGCATCGACAGCTCGGGCTACAGCTTTGGCTATCTCGCCAGTTGGGCTGGGGACGGGTCGGCTGCGGTCCGGTCGATCGCCGCCTCGGGAGCCAGGATCGTGGCTGCCGTCGACCAGATCCTGGCTTTCGAACCGAGGCCATCGGGCACCATGGCGTTGACGGCTGGCCGCTTCTGACGGCGGCCGTCCGGGCCGGGGACCGCTATCGTTCCTCCCCAGGCGAGATGACAGCAGTCCAGAACCCGGTGCCCGAGGCCACTCCCACTGCACCCTCTTCGTCTTCGCCCAGCCGGGAGCAGGCAGCCCTGGTGGCGGCGGGTATCCTGCTGGCTTCCGACCTCTCTTTGGACACTGTGCTGCAACGCCTGGTGGAGCTGGCGGTGCGGCTGACCGAGGCCCGCTTTGGCGCCCTCGCGGTGCTCGCCCCGGGCGGTTCGATCGCCGACTTCGTGACCGTGGGGCTGGACCAGGCGGAACGTGACGCCATCGGCCATCCGCCGCGGGGCCAGGGCGTTCTGGGGCTGCTGCTGGCGGACCCCCGCCCGCTCCGGCTGACCCGGATCGAAGATCACCCGAGCTCGGTTGGCTTCCCCAAGCACCATCCCCCAATGACCACCTTCCTGGGCACTCCGGTGCGGGCCAAGGGGCGAGTCTTCGGGAACCTCTACTTGACCGACAAGGGCGGCGGTCTGCCCTTCGACGACGCCGATGAGGCGCTCCTGGTCACCCTGGCCAGCCAGGCCGGGGTGGCGATCGCCAACGCCCAGAACTTTGCGGAGCTGCAGCAGCGGGAGCGCTGGCTGCAGGCTCTCCACCAGACCACCTCGGCCATCCTCGCCAGGGGGTCGGTGGAGTCGCTGCTGGCCGCCATCGTCAGGGTTGCCCGGGAGATCAGCGAGTCCGAGCTGGCGGCGGTGGTGCTGCCCCACCAAGCCGGGAGCTCCCGGCTCAGGGTGGTGGCGATCGACGGCCATGGCAGCCACCGTCTGGAACATCTGGAGCTGCCCCGATCCGGGACCGCCTCCCACGCCGTGATTCGCAGCGGCCGACCGCGCCTGGTCGAGAAGGGGAGCGCTCAGATCGCCTGGATCGCCAAGGCCGGGGTCGAGGTGGGGGCGGTGATGGTGGTCCCGCTCACGGTGCAACAGCGGGTCGAGGGCACCATCCTGATCGCTCGGCCGCCATCGGGCCCGACCTTCCGGCCCGAGGACATGAACCTGCTGGACAGCTTCGCGATCCAGGCGGCGCTGGCGATCGACTACCTCAACATCCAGCAGGAGCTGCAGCGGCTGGCGGTCCTGGAGGAGCGCCATCGCATCGCCCGCGACATCCATGACGAACCGGTGCAGGCCCTGATCTACCTGTCCAGAAGACTGGAGCGGCTGGCCGCGGAACCGGAGCTGACCGGACCAGCCGCAAGTCAGCTGGGGGAGATCCGCAACCTTGCCATCGCGGTCGCCGACGGTCTCCGCCAGCTCACCGAGGGCCTGCGTTCAGAGACCCTCGATGAGCAGGGCCTGGGGCCGGCTCTGGAGGAGCTTGGCGAGCGGTTCTCCCAGCGTGCCCACATGGATGTCGCAGTTCGAATTGAGGGGACCCAGCGACGCTGGCCGGAGGCGGTGGAGCGGGGCTGGTTGCGCATCGCCCAGGAGGCTCTCTCCAATGTGGAGCGCCACGCCAACGCCGGCCATGTGGCGGTCCGGCTGGATGCCCGAGCCGGCTCGCTCCGGCTGGCGATCCGCGACGATGGGATCGGCTTCCGGCTGGTCAGGGGTCGGCCCGTTCACGACGGGCTGGGGATGCTGGGGATGCGCGAGAGGGCTGGCCTGCTGGGGGGCCGGCTGCGGGTGCGATCGCAGCCCGGCCGGGGAACGCTGGTGGTGGCTCGGATCGGCAGCGCCCAGCTGGAGCCGCCCGCCGACGCCAAGGGGTGAGCCCTAGGCGACCTGCGCATGGTGGCAATCACCTAGTGGAAACTGCGTAGAACCGGGGGGGGGGCGCCGCCGGGATCGAGCTATCGTTCAGATTAAGGAGAGCCATGAGCGAAGCCATCACCATCGTAATCGCCGAGGACCACACCCTGGTCCGGGAAGGCACCCGCGAGATTCTCGTCCGCGAACCCGATCTGGAGGTGGTCGGCGAGGCCGCCCGCGGCGACGACGCGGTTCGGGTGACCGTGGAGTTGCGTCCTCAGGTCCTCCTGATGGACATGCGCATGCCCGGGCTGACCGGTATCGAGGTAACCCGGGAGGTCATGGAACAGGCCCCCACCGTCAAGGTGCTAATTCTGAGCGCCCACGAGGACGAGGACTACGTCCGCGAGGCACTCGCGGCGGGCGCCTGCGGGTATCTGCTCAAGACCTCACCCGGCAAGGAGCTGGTGGAGGCGGTGCGCGCCGTCGCGTCGGGGGCCACGGTGCTGTCTCCCAGCCTGACCCGGAAGCTGGCTCAGTTCCGTGTGGAGCCAAGCCGGGCCTCCGACCGGCTCAGCGTCCGGGAGTTCGCCGTGCTCCGGCTGATCGCCCAGGGCCGGGCCAACAAGGAGATCGCGGTGGAGCTGGGTATCAGTCTCCGGACCGTCGAGGGCCACCTGCACAACATCTTCGAGAAGCTCCGGGTCGGCTCCCGCACCGAGGCCGTGGTGCACGCGGTCAACCATGGGCTGCTCTCGATCGAGACCCCGGGAGGCCAGTGACGATCAGCGCGGCGCCGGGCAACCAAAAGGGCTGCTCCAAAGGGGTTCCCGACACCTATACGCTGCGTCTGCTGCGGGCCCAGGAGAAGGAGCGCAAGTGGCTGGCGGACCAGATCCAGGAGGATCCGCTGCAGATGCTGAGCCACATTTCCAGGCTGCTGGTCAGCGCGGTGGAAGTGGAGACCCCGAGAGCGGACCTTAAGGATGTGGCTCTGGAGGCGGCCCGGCTGGCCACCACCGCCAGCGATCATCTGCGCTCCCTGGCCCGGGAGTTGCGGCCATCGGTGCTGGACGACTTCGGGCTTCCCCAGGCGCTGAGGGCGCTGGCGGCAGACTTCACGCTCCGGACGGGCACCATCGTCCGCTTCACGATCCACGGGCGGGCTCTGCGGTCCAGCAAGGATGCTGAGGTCACCTGTTATCGAATCGCCCAGGAGGCGCTGCGCAACATCGAGCGCCACGCGCGCGCCACCCGGGTCGAGCTGCGCCTCACCATGCTGGCCCACCAACTCCGGCTGCTGGTGGCCGACGACGGCATCGGGCTGGGCGATGAGGTGACCTCCTCCCAGTCGGACGGCTTTGGGATTCTGGACATGGCCCATCGGGCGGGGGCCCTGGGCGGGAGCCTGCGGATTCGCGGGATCAGGCCGGCGGGCACCGTGGTCCGGCTCTGCCTTCCCCAGCTCGCGGCCGACGCCGATCAGGGGCCGAGCTTCGGCAGGTGATTACTCGTGGCCGGCGGGGCGTGGCCGCCTCCTGCCCCGCGCACCACCGACAGCTCACCATATAAACAACGGAGTAGAAAGTTTGCTTGGGGCGGTCCCGGGGGACGCCCGCCCCTGGAGGTGAGCCCATGGCGGTGCAAGACTCGGTCGGCGACCAGCGAGCGGTGGTGGTTGGCGTGGACGGCTCGGAGGGGAGCCGGCAAGCTCTGCACTGGGCTCTGGAGGAGGCCACCCTGCGCAAGCTTCCGGTGCGTGCCGTGGGAGTGGTCCAGATCCACCTGGTGGCGCTCAGCGTGCCCGGTTATCCCTACGCCGACGAGACCTACATCAACGATCTGGTCGACAACGTCCGCGAAATGGTAGCCTCCGAGGTGGAGCTGGCGCGTGCGGGCTTCGACGTGCCGATCAGCGTTGAGGCGGTGATGGGGTCGCCGGCAGAGGTCCTGGTCGAGGCGTCGGCCAACGCTTCGATGCTGGTGGTCGGGTCGCGGGGTCACGGTGGGTTCGCCGGGCTCCTGTTGGGTTCGGTCTCCCAGGAGTGCGTCAGTCATGCCGCGGTCCCGGTCCTGGTGGTCCGGCCTCCCAAGAAGTAGCGCCCGGGCGCCGCGATCCCTGTTAGGCCATGCCCCACCCAGGGCGCGGCCGCCGGCGGCCCTCTTTGCCCCTGCGCTGGCGGCGCTATCCTCAGCCGGTGCCGGCACTCCGCGGGCGGGATCGGGCCATCGTCGGAGCCGCCCTGGCGCTGAGTGTGGCGCTGGGGGGGTGCACCGGGCCCGCCCAGCGGGCGACCCCCGGCTCGGCCATCCCCGCGCCGTCGATGTCCTCCCTTCCGCCGACGCCGACCCAGTGCTCGAATCAGACCGTCCTCGCCGGCTGGAGCGCAGCCCGGCTCGCCGCCCAGCTGGTCGTGGTCCCCGCCCCGGAGGCCGATGTGGCCGCGGCCGCGGCCGCGGTGGCCCAGGGAGCGGGCGGGGTGGTTCTGTTCGGGAGCGCCGCGCCCGCTGACCTCGGTTCTCAGATCCGCGCCCTCGACGCCAGGGCGCCGGAGTCCATCCACCCCTTGGTGATGACCGATGAGGAAGGTGGCGGTGTCCAACGAATGGCGAACCTGGTCGGGTCGATGCCCTGGGCGCGCCAGATGGGGAGCACCATGAGCCCGCCCACCATCCAAAGGCTGGCGGAGGCGGTGGGCCAGCGGCTGCGAGCGCTGGGGGTGACCATGGACCTCGCCCCGGTGCTGGATGTGGACGGGGGCAACGGTCCCAATACGCGGGATCCCGATGGTGCCCGCTCCTTCAGCGCGGATCCGGCCCAGGCGGCCCGTGACGGCATCGCCTTCGCGGCCGGCCTGCTCGCCGCCGGTGTGATCCCGGTGGTGAAGCACTTTCCCGGCCTGGGGGGAGCCAGCGGCAACACCGATTACGGTCCCGCCGCCACCCGGCCCTACTCATCCTTGCTGAGCACTGGACT
>Ga0307373_10002069_pt1 | contig 36731 bp, 32 predicted proteins | sample OX2MG_FD_202534 | JGI IMG/M metagenome (GOLD analysis project Ga0307373, IMG submission 202534) | Soil microbial communities from Risofladan, Vaasa, Finland - OX-2 | ecosystem: Environmental > Terrestrial > Soil > Coastal area > Acid sulfate soil | place: Finland: Risofladan, Vaasa | collected...
GCATTCGCCGCGCGAAGCGCCGCACCGCACATCTCGGCATCGCCGATCGCATTGAAGACGACGTCGTGGCCGGGCAATGCGGCCGACGGATCGTAGTAATCCGCGAAAACCTTCACCACGGTGAAAGCCGTATCGTCCAGAAAGAGCTCGGTCGCAACGTTACCGCCGGCGGCGCTCAGCAACACGAGAACGGTGGGCGCCGCGTCGCCGCCGCGATACGGCACGATGTGAACGGGCTGCGCCGCAAACCCGCGCTGCCGATGCAATTTCGCTCCGGCCTCGTCGCCCAAACGCCCGAGCGCGTAGCTCAACCCTTGGTGGGCGCGGGCGCAAACGGGATCGAGCGCGAGAGCACGCTCGTAGCGATCGCGTGCCGGCGCGGTCTCCCCGAGTTCGAGCAGTGCGTTCGCAAGATTCACCAATAAAGGCACCGACTCGCCGTTGTGCCGGAGCGCCTCTTCGTAGGTGAGGCGCGCGGCACTGCGGCGGCCGGTGTTAAAGAGCAACGTGCCCAGATTCGCCAGCGCCTCACCGTGCCCGGGCTCACGCCGGAGCACGTCGATATAGGCATCGGTAGCCGGCGTAGTGCGTCCCAGCGCGTCGAGCAACGCAGCTCGGCGCATCAGCAACGCGACCGCGTCGGGTTCGCTCGCGAGGGCGGCTTCGATCTCGTGCAGCTCGCGGGTTAGCGCGCGAATCCCCGCTTTTTCAGGAGCGTGTGGATGGCCGTATGCCCGCCCTTGTGCTCCTCACAATGCAGCTCTTTACACGTGCCGCGCCGGCACTGCTCGCGCGCTTCGTTCTGGCAGCCCGGCGTTTTGCACGGGCCGCGTTCGTCAGCAGCGACGCGTTTCCAGCGCCGTTTATCATAACTCAATGCTTTGGGTGCTCCAGAATGTTTCGGCGGGTTAACCTACGCGAGACGGGCGGCGAATTCCCACGCGCAGCCGTTCGCGCATTTCCATCGAGGGCACGCGAATGCGATCGACCATGCGCAGGGTGCGCAGCAGTTTGATGTGCCACCACGTGAGATCGATTTCCCACCAAGCCATGCCGTGGCGCGCCGAGAACGGAAACGCATGATGGTTATTATGCCAACCCTCGCCGAACGAGACCAGCGCGACCCACCAGGAGTTGGTCGAGCGATCGGTCGTTCGGTAGGTGCGGTATCCGACCGCATGCGATGCGCTGTTGACGAGCCACGTCGTGTGGTAGGTGAAGACCAAGCGCAAGAAGATGCCCATCACGACCCACGACCAGCCGCCGAGTGCAAAGAGCCCCGCTGCCAGCAAGAGCTGCAGGGGGATGTGCAGGTAGCCGCTGACCACGTAAAACTTATCGGCGTAGAGGTCGGGGCAGTAGCGCCGCTTCTCCTCGGGCGACGGCACGTATTTGTTGGTCCGGAAGAGCCACAGGATGTGCGCCCACGTCAGGCCGCGCCGCACGGTATGCGGGTCGCCCTTGCGATCGGAGTGCGCGTGGTGGATGCGGTGGGTCGCAACCCAGGTGATCGGGTCTCCCTGCAGCGCCAGCGCTCCGAAGATCGCCGTGAGGTACTCAAGCGGCTTGATCATGCGCAGGCTGCGGTGCGTCAGGGTGCGATGGTAGTTCAGGGTGACGCCCAAGGCGCCCGTCGCGTACGCGATCGCCGCCGCCACCGCCAGGCCCGACCAGGTAAACATGCCGGGCAGAAAGATGAGTAGGGCTCCCAGATGGATCCCAAGGATCCCCAGGCCATTCGACCAGTTTGGACGAGAGAGTTTCACGAAGCCATCCCTTTCAGATGTCGGTGCGAGCGAAAACTAGCGGCTATGGTGTAGAGTAGGGGGATGAATAGCCAGAAAGTGGGCCCATCATAGCGGGCCGCCGGGCCGCTAGGCCCAAGACCCCCCGGGCGGCAGAGCCGTCCCAAGTTAAAGAGGCTCCGCTGGAAGTATTCGGCACGATCACGCAAATTTATCCCAGCGCGACGTTTGCCGTGGAGTTGGAGAACGGTCATACCGTCCTCGCGCACATCGCCGGGCGGTTGCGCCGGCATCGGATTAAGATCCTCATGGGCGATCGAGTCGATCTCGAAATGTCTCCCTATGATCTCTCCAAGGCTCGGATCGTTTATCGATACCGTGCCGGGGAAGCTCGCCGCTCGCGTTAAGCGAAGCTGTAAATGCAAAGGGCCCGATAAAATCGGGCCCTTTGGATTATCCGATAGGATAGTTAGCGGTAGGACGGACGACTGGCGAAACAATCGCGACAGTAGACCGGCTTATCGCCGCGCGGTTGGAACGGCACTTCTGCCACACCGCCGCACTGGCTGCACGTTGCGCGGAACTTCTCGCGCTGGGCGCCGCCGGCGCCGCCGCCGAAACCGCCGCGTCCGCCGCCGCCGCCCTGGGATGCCTTACGCGCAGCGCGGCAATCGGGACAACGGTTGGGCTTGTTCTGGAAGCCTTTCATGGCAAAGAACTCTTGTTCGCCTGCCGAGAACGTGAATTGGCGCGAACAATCGACGCAGGATAGTGTTTCGTCTTGATACATGTTAGACGAGGACTCCTCAATGGTTTAGTGATCTATTAGTTGGAATCGACTCGAATAACACGCTCAGATGGTAACCGACTTCGCTTCCTATGGCGGATGGTAGCACAGATTGCCGAGAAATGCCAATCCTTCTAGGCCGACAAATGTCTTTTTGAGGGGCTGGCCGAGCCACCGTTCCTGCGTCGCCGCCCTCCACAATTGCGGCTAGCGGCCATCGCACGATTCGAGAGCGCCTCCCCCTCAAGGAGCCAGAAGATTCGAGGCAAACAACGAACTCCGACGTGGACTCGTTGAACGAATTTGGAGGTGACTCATCCATGGATCATAAGATGACGCGCAAAGAGGTGCTCGCAGGCCTCGTGGTCATGCCGGCGCTCGCCGGGCTGCTCGCGGCCGGAACGACCGCTATCGCGGAAGCCAAGGGCTCGCAGAAGCAATTCAAATACCAGAGCATGCCGAAGGACGGCAAGCAGTGCTCGGGCTGCTCCCTCTTCATCCCGGGCAAGACTGCCGCCGCCAACGGGCAGTGCAAAGTCGTTGCCGGGGTCATCAGCCCCAAGGGCTGGTGCGTCGCGTACACGCCGAAGGCCTAAATCGGCGGCGGCCAGGCCGCTCGCTAGACGAAAGGGGGCTGAGCAATGTGCTCGGCCCCCTTTCGTCTAGCCCGAACCGGTCTCTCAGCGCCGGCCGCGACTCGAGAGGCTGTACTCCAGGAAACTGCGCGCGAGCAAGTTGGTCGTGAAGATAAAGATCATCAGGAGCAAGGCCGCCGCATACGCCAATTCATGCGACTTCGCGAACGGCTGACTGATGTAGGTCCAGACCACGTACGTGAGATAGCCGACCGGCGAGTGGGTCGGGGCGAGCGTCGGCATGTAATTCGACCAGCCGGCGGTGTAGATGAGCGGCGCCGTTTCGCCCACGCCGATGCCCGTCGCGACCAATAAGCCGGTAAGAATGCCCGGCGCGGCCCATGGGAAGGCAATCGTGAACACCACCATGGCCGGGCGAGCTCCCAACGCGAATGCCCCCTCCCGTATGGCGGGCGGCACCTTCGAGAGCGCGATATCGGCCGAACGAACGACGTAGGGCAACATGAAGATGGCCAGCGCGAGCGCACCCGCCATCAGCGAAAAGCCCCATCCGAGCGCTTCGACGAGTGCGACGTACAGAAAATATCCAACCACGATCGACGGAACGCCCGAAAGAATATCGATCGCAAAGCGCACGGTGCTCTTGCCCCAGGGCGGCGCAAACTCCACGATCCAAATCGCCGTACCCAATCCGACGACGGTCACGATGAGCAAGCCGACGCTCACGAGCAAGAACGTACCCGCGATCGCGTTCGCAAGCCCGCCCGCGATGCCGGAGGTTACCGTGTAAAAAATCTCCGGATGGAGCGCCGGGAAACCGCGGATCGCGACAAACGCAAAGACGATAAAGAGAATCGCGATTGCCGCGAGCAGACAGAGGATGCTGATCGTCCACCACAGACGATTGAACGCCGAACGCCAGATCACTGCCCCTCCGATCGATCGGCGCCGTGCAGCGCCACGCGGGCGATGATGTTGACGGCGAGCGTGATGAGAAAGAGCACCACGGCGAGCTCGGCCAGCGACCGCTGGGCCATGCCGCTCGAATCCGTGAGCGCCGACTCCAGTTGCGAGACGATGACGGCGGCGATCGTATTGACGGGTTGATAGATGTTCTGCGGCAGCGAGTTGATCGCCGAGCCGCACACCATCAAGACGGCCATCGTTTCGCCAAGCGCACGGCCGAATGCGAGCAACACGGATGCGACGACGCCGCCGCGCACGCTGGGAAGCACCGCTCGCGTTACCGCTTGCCAACTGGTTCCGCCCAGCGCCATGCTCGCTTCGAAGATCGTCGCCGACTGCGCCAGCACCACGTCGCGAATCGTTGCGACCATGATCGGTGTGACCATCAGTGCTAGGATGATCGTCGCCGCCAGAAGTCCGTTACCGCTACCGGCGCCGGGAAGGCGAGCGATCAGCGGCACCAAGACGACCATGCCCCACAAACCGTAGACGACCGACGGAACGCCGGCCATCAATTCGACCAGCGCATTCGCGATCGGACGAATGCGCGGATGAACGCGGTACACCAGCGCCATCGCCACCATAATCGAGAACGGGACCGCGATGATCATTGCGAGCGACGAGGTTGCAACGCTTCCGAAAATAAACACCACCGCGCCGAATACCGCACCGGGTTCGGCTGAGAATCCGTTACGGGTGACGCTGCCGCTACCGTACTGATTCCCGATGTTCCAAATCGTGCCCGAGAAGAATCCCAGACCATTGAAGCGGATGGCCGGATAGGCGTAGATAGCCAAAAAAACCAGCATCAACACAATGATGAGGACGCTGGTGAGTGCAGCAATGCCGGTTAGGCCGCCGAGGGCAATTTGCGCGTTCGGCCGTTGCAGTCGAGACGGGCGTTGGATCATGCAGATTCCTTGCAACAAGCAACGTACCCGAGGGCGTCATGGGCGACGCCCCCGGGCCTTACCAGGGTAATCGTTGCGACGGAAACCGATTACTCGATCTTGTCGATCTGGGCCTTGCTGAGTTTCACGATCGCTGCAGGCAGCGGTAGGAAATGTACGCTGGAGAGGAATCGCTCCTGCTGGCCGCCCTTGGCGTCGACCGTCCAGGAAAGGAACTCTTTGAGCGCCGCGCGGGTCGAGGGGTCGGCCTGCTTCGGATTTACGATCGCGTATTCGTAGTTGATGATCGGATACGATTGCGCGCCCGGCGCGAAGACCAGCGAGATGCGTTCGTCGCGCGGGGTCTTGCTCCCAAGAGCCTTGGCCGCAGCCGAGATCGTCGCCGCGGTCGGGAGCACGAAGTTCCCCGAGCGGTTGAGCAGCGCGGCATAACCGAGGCCGGCCTTGTTGGTTTCGTTCAGGAAGCTCACGCCGATGTAGGCGATGCAGTACTTGGTACTCTGGCAGGTCTGCACCATGCCCGGGTTGCCGTTCGCGCCGACCGCATTCGAAACCGACGGCCAGCTGATGGTGGTGCCGTAGCCGGGGCCGTTCTTCCACGACGGTGTGGAGAACGAGAGATACTGCGAGAAGATGAACGTGTCGCCCGAGCCGTCCGAACGGTGTACCGCAACGATCTCGTGGTGCGGCAGCTTCGACGCGAAGTTCTTGTTTAACGCTTTGATTTTGGCGTCATCCCAAAACTTGATCTGACCGCTGTAGATCCCGGCGATGACGGGGCCGGATAAGTGCAAGTGGGTGTTATTGAGCCCGGGGAGATTGTAGTTGATCTGCTGGGCGCTGATGGCCAGCGGGATGTTGAGCATCGGCGTGCCCTTCATCTGGCCGTCCGACATATAGGCATCCGAGGCGCCGATCTGGGCAACGCCCGAAATCGCCTGCGAGATGCCGGTGCCGCTACCGGTGCTCTGGGTCGTAATCTGGACGCCATGCCCCTTTTGGTAATCGGCAACCCACAGATTCATCAGCGGGTAGAGCAGCGAGGAGCCGGTCTCGAGCAACCGCGCGTTCGCGGCTTGCGCGAGCGGCGTGCACAGAAGGGCCGCCCCTAAAGCCAGTGCCGTGATGGAAAGTTTTCGCATCTATACTCCAACGGTGAAGCAGCGGCTTCCAACGCGAGCCTCTGCTACCCTAGAATACCCGCCCCGGGCTAAGCGCCTTTTAAGGGCGGGTTACTCGATTCTTAAGCTCTAGCTCCATATAATAACTTAAGTCACCTTTTAAGCTCAGCCAAATGGCAGGTTTTGCCTGTCGGCACTCCAAGAGGGCGGACGCTCCGGCATCGATGTGTAAAATCGACCCATGACCACAATTGCGATCGCCTCGCTCGACGAGCGAGAACTCCTGGGCGTCTGCGACGATCTCACCCCGCTTCGGCCGGTGACCTTCTCGAGCTCGAAGGATACGAGTTGGCTTCGCGAGGTTCTGGAGGCCCGGCGTCCCGGCTCGTTCATGGTTACGCTCAAAAAATGGTCGGACGACCAGTGGTTTGCCGAGGTCACGCGCGTGCTCCCGATGCCGCACGACGACGCGATCGTCGCAACGCTGCGCAGCGTCCCCGCGTTTCGCGCTTTAGCCGAGGGCTCGCTTCACACCATCGCGCAGGCGTCTAAAGTACAGGTTGCGCGCCGCGGTAAAACCGTTATCCGAAAGAATGCGGCGTGGCCGTACGTCGGATTGGTCATCGAGGGCACGCTTGCAAACGCTGCGGGAGATACGGGGCGCGACCGCTTCTACTACAGTATCGCTCCGCGCGAACTCTTCGCGCTGGTCCCATTTCTGGACGACGGCGCCACGATGGGGCGTACGATCGTCTTATCGAAGAGCGCCAAATTTCTTGCGATACCCCGTGAAGTATTGCGCGAGCAGGCACGGCAACATCCCGAGCTGCTCTTTTCGCTCGCCGCGCTCTGCGCGCAACGGCTGCGCATCGTCACCGATGCGCTCTTCGCCCAGGCAACCGAACCCGTTACCAACCGCATCGCGTCGTTTTTCTTGCAGCACGCAACGCCCACGGCCGGAATGGCCATCGCGCTACCGCCCCTGCAAACGATGACGCAATCGCAAATCGCCGCCGCGGTCGGAACGGTAAAGGAAGTTGCGGCCAGAGCTATCGCGCGGCTCGAAGAAGCCGGCGGCGTCCGCCGCGAACGCGGCCACGTGCGCTACCTCGATCGCTCGATCCTCGAAACCTTCGCGCTCGCGCGCGACGATCAACGGGTATACGCGTCGACGGTTTAGCCCAAAATCTTTACGAACGTATCGGTAAGCCGGGCGACCTCTTTTTGGTCGAACTCGCCGTCTTTGTTCGGCCGAATGCATTGAACTAAACTCGAAGCCATCAACTGCACGGTCGCGCGTTCCAGCGCCGACTTTGCGGCGCCCATTTGTTGCGCGATCGAGTGGCAATCGCGCCCTTGCTCGATCATCCGGGCGATCGCCCGCACTTGGCCCTCGACGCGCCGTAAACGCGCCAAAATCGCCTGGGTCGTCTCGGGGTCGATGTCGAGCCTTCCCTCACTCTGCACAATCGGTTCCCGGCTTTTTCTTGCCATACCGTTACTCTACTCGGTATCGGGTTACGCTTGCAATACCCTAGGGGGTATGGTATATTCGGCGAGGTCACCCGCTTGCAAGGAGTTCACATTCAATGAGTGCCGTTAATCCATTACTCTGCCCGGCCAAAGACCGCGGGTGGAGAGTCGAAGCCGCGGTTCGCGGCGTTGCCGGAACCATCGTGCTCGCCAGCGCGGCGCTCGCACTCCTGGATCGGCGCTGGTTGTGGCTCACGGCGTTCGTGGGAGTCAACCTGCTGCAGTCGTCCTTGACCGGCTGGTGTCTGATGTCCAATTTTCTGGCGATGTTCGGCGTCGGGGGCACCAAGCGCAATGCGTAACAGCGTGATCGCCGCAGCCTTGGCAGGCGGGGTGTTGATCTCCGGCTGCGCGTCCCACGGCCCCGATACTTCGGCCGAACAGAGCATTCCGGTTTCCGTCGCGATCGCTCGCACGGCTTCTTTTTCATCGCCGATCGAACTGTCGGGGACGCTCAGCGCCGTCAGCAATGCCACGGTCGGCGCGGCATCGGCCGGGCGCATCGTGTCGGTCTCCGTTCGCGTGGGCGATCGCGTTAGCGCCGGAACGGTGCTGGCGCAGGTCGATACCTCACAATACGGCGCGCAATTAGTCGGCGCGCGTGCCGGAGCCGCGGCCGCCTCGGATAGCCAACGGGCCGCCCAAGCCCAGGTAGCGCAGGCGCAAAGCCGCCTCCAACTCGCCCAGACGACGGCCGGCCGTATGTCCTCGCTCTACGCGCAGGGCGCCATTTCCAAGCAGCAGCAGGACGAAACGCAGGCGAGCTTAGCAGCCGCGCGCGCCGGAGTCGCGCAGGCCCAAGCCGGCCTCGGCGCAGCCGCAAGCATGGCGGCCCAAGCGCAAGCCGGCGTCATGGCCGCGAGCGTGCCGCTACAAAACGCTACGATTACCGCCCCGTTTTCAGGGGTCGTTACTTCAAAATTCGTCGAACCCGGCTCGGTAGTCGGGCCCGGTAGCCCGGTTGCGACCGTGCAAGACACCCACGATCTCGAGTTGGATGTCGCCGTCCCCGAGGACAATGCGGCATCGCTCGTGCCCGGAGCGAGCGTCGCCGTGCACGTCGACGCATTGGGCGGGGCGCAAGTCCCCGCAACGGTGCGCGCCGTCGTCCCGTCCGATAACGCAGCGTTGCGTTCTGCGACGGTGCGCATCGCCGTCGCATCGCGCGCGGGGCTGTTGCCCGGAATGTTCGCACGCGTCTCGGTTCCCGGTAGCACGCATCGCGGCGTGAGCGTGCCGTTCGCGGCCATGGTGACGCGCGCCGGGCAAGCCGGCGTCTTCGCGGTCGTATCGGATCGCGCCACGTTCATGCCGGTGCAGCCCGGGGTCGTGAACGGTACGTCCGTCGAAGTGAGCGGCCTGCGCGCCGGCGCGCGCGTCGCCGTGACCAATATCGCGCAACTCACCGATGGCGCACGCGTTACGGTGTCGCCTTAATGAGCAAACAAGGCATGGCCGGGCGCATCGCCCGGTATTTTCTCCAGTCGAAACTGACCCCCGCAATCGTCATCGCGATTTGCGTCTGGGGCTTGATGGCGATTTTCCAGACCCCGCGTCAGGAAAATCCGCAAATCACGATGCCCGCCGCGACGATCGTCACGCAGTATCCCGGCGGTTCGTCCGAAGAAGTGCAGAAACTCGTCACCGAACGCGGCGAACGCGTTCTTCAAGAAGTTCCCGGCATCGAGCACATCTACTCGACCTCGACGCAGGACGTCTCGATCATGACGGTGCTGTTCCACGTCGGCGACGACCCGACCAAATCGTTCGTGAGCCTGTACGACCAGGTGTTCGCGCACCTCAACGAGCTGCCGCCCGGAGCATCGCAGCCGCAGATCACCCCGCTTTCGGTCGACGACATTCCGATCGTCGTCCTCACCTTGCACGGCGCGAACTACAACCGCGGCCAGCTCGATGCGGCGGCGGAACACCTGATCGATGCCCTTCGTTCCATCGACGGCGTTTCGACGATCGATACCTACGGCGGGCGCCCGCGCGAAGTGAACGTCACGATCGATCCGGTCAAGCTCGCGGCGTACGGCCTCTCGCCCGGGCAAATCGCACAGGCCCTAGGCGTAACGAACCTCACGCGTCCGGTCGGCACCGTCCGCGACGCTCGCAACGAACTCACGATTCACGTGGGGACCGTCTTCTCCAACGTCGACCAAGTGCGTTCGCAGATCGTCAGCGTCAGCAAAGGCCAGCCGGTCACCCTCGGCCAGGTGGCCGACGTCCAACTCGGCTATATTCCCGAAGAAGCGCGCACGCAATTCGCGTACGGCGGAGCCGAGAAGAACGCATCCAAGGCTCCGCAACCCGCGGTCAGCATCGCCATCGCAAAGAAAGCCGGCAGCAACGCGGTCTCGGTCGCCCAAAGCATTTTAGCCACAACGAAGGCTACCGAACTCCCGCCCGGCGTTGACGTCACGGTTACGCGCAACGACGGCGCCAAAGCCAACTTAGCCGTCAACGAACTGATCGAGCGTTTGGTCGAGGCGATCGTCATCGTCGTGCTCTTGCTCCTGGTTCTGGGCTGGCGCGAAGCGCTGGTCGTGGCCACCGCCATTCCGCTCACGCTGTTCATCACGCTGGGCGTAGGGATGATGACCGGACAATCGATCAACCGCATCACGCTGTTCGCGCTGATCTTAGGCCTGGGTCTCCTCGTCGATCAAGCGATCGTCATCGTCGAAAATATTCACCGGCACTACGAAGTGCATCCCGATCGTTCGAAAGCCGAATCGACGGTTCGCGCCGTCGCCGAAATCGGCAGCCCGACGACCCTGGCGACCGTCAGCGTCGTGCTCTCGTTCCTTCCCATGCTCTTCGTCACGGGGATGATGGGGCCGTATATGCGGCCGATCCCGATCAACGTCCCGGTCGCGATGGTCGCCTCGCTGCTCATCGCCTTCGCGATCACCCCATGGGCGACGTACGCGCTGTTGCGTAACCAAAAACCGAAGCCTTCCCACGGTACGCCGGGGTGGATCAAGCCGTTCCGCCGCTGGTTAACGCACCTGGTCGACAAGCGTCGTGCCGCCAATGCCTTCCTCGTTATCGTCTTGTTGGCGTTTATCGCAAGCGCGCTGCTGCCGGTCTTTACCCTGGTGAAGTTCCGGATGCTGCCCGATGCCAACCAAACCTCGTTCTTGCTCTCGATCGACGCGCCACCCTCGAACACGGTCGCGAACACGACGATCGTGGCCGATGCCATCGGCGCCTCGCTCGCTAAAATGCCGGAGGTTGCAAACTATCAAACGTTCGTCGGCGTCAACGCCGTGCCGGACCTGGCCGCGCTTTTGCAGGGAACGGTATTTCGCAACGCGCCGAACGAAGCCGACATCCGCGTAAACCTCCTACCGAAGGATCAACGTAAGATCCAATCTGCGGCGCTGGTTTCGAAGATTCGGCCCGATCTCCAACGCCTCGCTGCGCAGTATGGAGCGACGGTTCGCATCCTCCAGGTCCCGCCGGGTCCGCCGGTTCGCGATACGATCCTCGCGAAGATCTACGGCCCCGATCCCGAGGTTCGCCGCGCGATCGCATCTCGCGTCACTTCGATGATGCAGCACGAGAGCGGCGTCGTGGACATCGACTCGAGCTACAAGGGGCTGCCCTCGGCGCTCCAATTGCAGATCGATCAACGTAAGGCCGCCCTCTCGGGCGTCGATACCGAAACGATCGCCCAAACGCTCGGCATGGCGCTGCACGGCGCCTCGGTTTCCACGTTGCACACGCGCGATGCTTCCCGCCCCGTCGGGATCTTCGTGCGGTTCGCTCCGCAGTTCCGCAACAACGCCGCGGCGCTCGGATCGATCATGATTCCGTCCCGCATGGGCGGCATGGTTCCGCTCGGATCCGTCACCGACGTGGTAGCGACGGAAGTCTCACAACCGCTCTATCGTGACGATTACGAGAACGTCTCGTACGTGGGCGCCGATATGTCGGGCCGTAGCTCAACGTACGCGGTCATCGACATGTCGCTCGCGCTCATGCGTCATCCGCTCCCGGCCGGATACCGGATCGATTGGGGCGGCGAATGGAGCCTGACCAATACGGTCTTCGCCGACCTCGGACGCGCGATGCTGATTGCGTTCATCTTGATCTACTTCTTGCTGGTCGCGCGGTTCCGCTCGTTCACCATCCCGCTCGTCGTGCTGGCGGCCGTGCCGCTCGCCGTGATCGGCGTTCTGCCGGGCTTCGCCCTTCTGGCACCGTTCGGCGTGTATTTCTCCGCAACCGCGATGATCGGGCTCATAGCGCTCATAGGTATCGTCGTGCGCAATTCGATCATCCTGATCGAATTCATCGAAGACAAACTCAAAGAGGGGTTGCCCATGCGCGAGGCGCTGATCGAGGCGACGACCGCACGTACGCGCCCGATTTTCCTAACGGCGGCCGCCGGCGTGCTTTCGTCGATCGTCATCGCGGCCGATCCGGTGTGGAGCGGCCTAGCCTGGGCGCTCGTCTTCGGAATGACCGCCTCGGCCGTGCTCTCCGTACTCGCAATTCCGGTGCTCTACCAGCGCGTCGCATCCGGAAAGCAGCAGGCGCAGGAACGGCCCGAGCCGAGCGATGTCTTGCCGGAGGACCAAGGATCCCTCCAGAGCTTCGTCACGTTCCCCGAACTCGACGGATTCGTGATGGAGTCGACCACGCTGCCACGCGTGATCGAAGGCGAGACGATCGCGCTCGATGCGGAGATCTTCCGCGGCGAGGGCGACGCAACGGACGCGGTCGCGAACTTGTTCGGACCCTTCCGAGTGGAGCATACCAAGATCGTCTTCACCAGTTCCTACGGCGATTTGCAAGGCAAGCAATACGTCACGCTGCGCTCGGCGCAGCCCCCCGCACCCGCTTGGAAAGTCATCGACAATGTTTAAGCGTACACACGTCGTCCGCGCCGCAGCGGCGGCGCTGATCTTCGCCCTCTCCGGCGGCGCAGCGTTCGCACAGACACCCGCACCACCCGCAGCCATCCCGCTCACGCTGAACGACGCGATCGCGATCGCACTACGTCAGAATCTCCAGTATGCGTCGGCACGTACGTCCATCGATGCATCCGTGGCGCAGTTGCGCCAAGCACGCGCCCCGGAACTACCGGGATTGGCTCTCCAAGACAACTATCTCTACGTCAATAACATCGCCAAACTGAGCACGCCGATGGGCGAGATCCCATTCAGCGCGGTCAACGCGACGAACATCCCGGTGTTGGCGCTCCAGTACACGCTCTTCGACGGCGGATTGACGGCGGCGCGCGTCGGCCAAACGGTGGCCGGGCTCGCCGCGGCGGAGGCGAACGCACGCGAGGCGCGCGGTGCCGTCATCGCGCAGGTCTCGAGCGCCTACTACGGGCTGCTGACGGCCATACAGATGCGGGACGTCGCAAACCGCGCGATGAGCGTAGCGCTCGGACACGTGAAACAGGCACAGCAGTTTCTGACGAGCGGCATGATCCCGCGCTCCGACGTGCTGCGCGCGCAGGCAGAACTGGCGAGCGAACAAGTGAATCAACTGAGCGCGGCCAACGCCGTAAGTTTGGCGCAAACGCAACTCGATAGCGTGCTCAACGTGCCGATGACGCGCGTCTATCAGCCGACCGATCCGCTCGCCGGGCCGGCCCCGGCCTTCAATCTCGATTCGCTGCTCGCTTCCGCATACGCGCAGCGTGGAGAACTCGCGGCGGCCCAGGCCGCGGTGACGGCCGCGCAACGCGCCGTGAGCGCGGCTCGCTCGGGATCGCTGCCCCACATCACGGCGACGGTGGCCGACGGCAATACGCAGCCGGCGGTGGTGGGCGGCTACCACAACCAATTCTCCGTCGGCCTATCGGCCGTGTGGTCGCTATTCGACAACGGGTACACCGCGGGGCGCGTGGCGGAGGCGCGCGCGGGCGTGCGCCAAGCCGAACTCGGAGTCGAGCAGATGAAAAACGGTATCGAGCTGCAGGTACGCCAGGCCTATCTCAACGTGAACGAAGCATCGGCCCGCGTGAGTGCGGCCGAACATCTCGTCACACTCGCGGACGAAAACCTGCGGCTCGCGCAGGTTCGCTACCGGGGCGGCGTCAGCACCGCGCTCGAGTTGCAGGATGCCGAACTGCGCGATAGCTCCGCCCGCCAAACGCTGGCGGGGGCACAAGCGGCCCTGCGCCAAGGCGTGGTGCAAGTGCGCTTTGCCGCCGGACTCCTGTAAAACGGCAGCATCCCTACGACGCAAAACACGACAGCCATCCGCTCGCGCGGATGGCTGTCGTGTTTGAGGTGCGCACATCAGCGCAGCCTCGCGGCTAAAGGGCGTTGGCCAAAGCCCAGCCCTTGGGAGCGCCGATGCCGGTTACCAAGTCGTAACCGCTTACGGCAGAGTAAGCGCCGTTACTACCCGACGTGACGTCGGTGTAATCGGTGTAGCCGCTCGTACTGAACACGCTGTACAGTTTCGGATTGATGAAGCCGAAATGCGTGTTGTGCAGTTCGTTGACTTCAGCCATGAAGGCCACGAACTCGGGCGACGACCACGACGTGCCGTCGACCTGCTGCTGCGTACCGTTGGCGTACACCATGACGCCGACGCCCGGTAGCGAGATATCCGGGTTATTACGGCCGGACGTAGTCACTCCGGCGATGCCTTGCTGGTACGACGGAAGCGCGAAGATCGTCGAGACGCCGCCGCCGGACGAGAAGCCGTTCGCCGAATCGACCCCGGCGGTGATGCTCGAGAGCGTTCCGCTGGAGCTTTCGGTGAAATTCACCGCTCCGACCGCAACGAAGTACGGATCGGAAGCCGGCGAACTCGGTGCCGGCGGGTTGTTTCCGGTACCGCATTCATCGCTTCCCGAATCGCCCGAGGATGCCGCGAAGGTAATGCCCTTGGCTGCGGCCTGTTCGGCAATCGAGTTGGTCGTGTTGGTGAATGCCGTGTCGCCGGTCTCGCAACCGCCGAACGAGGAGTTGATCACCGAGGCGATGCCGTCGGAGACCGCGAGATTGTATCCGTCTTCGATGGATTGGGAACTGAGGCTCGGGAAGTTGTAGACGCGAATATTCGCGCCCGGCGCAAGGCCGCTGATCGTTTCGACATCAAGAGCCGTTTCGATGTAATCGCTGCTCGATGCGCTACCGCCGCCGTCGACGGCGACGTTGGTGATGGTACCGGTTTGCGTGACGCCGGCGGCATTGAGGTAGCCGGTGACGTCGCTCTGATTGATCGGCGTATCGATTTCGACGGCCACGGTTTGGCCGGCACCGTTGCATCCGTGTTGAACCGGGAAATCGAAGGCCTTGGCGACGCCGGTCGCCAGGAAGCCGTTTGCGCCGCTCAACGGGCCGTTATCGGCCGCTGCGTTCGTGCAATTCGCCGCAATCGGCGTCGATGTCGGTGCGGCCGTCGGCGTGGGCGTGCTCACCGGCGTTGCCGTGGGTGCGGGGGTCGGCGTGGGTGTCTGTACCGGCGTCGCAGTCGGAGCCGGCGTCGGCGCCGGAGTTGCCGTCGGCGCCGGGGTCGGCGTCGCCGTGCTGCCGTTTGTGAGCGACACGTCGTCGAGATACTGCGCGTCGTACATGCCCGGATACGGCGACCCGTGAACGCCGAAGTACAGGTAGTACGAGCCGCCCGCATAGGCGCTCAGGTTGACGCTCTGCTGCACCCAGCCCGCATTGTTGTTCGCCGAGGTGTAGAAGTTCTGGACGACGTTGCCGCTGGAATCGAGCAGATCGGCTTCCTGCCACGAATAGGACGTATCCACTTCGTCGGTTTGCTGATAGACCCAGAACGTCAACGTCCCATTCGTGGGGACGGTGACGGCTTGGCAGACGCCGGCATCGCCGTTCGGCTCGTTATTCGTCATGCCGCTGAGTTGATCGTACGTGCCGGCATGCGGATGCAGCGTCGAGATCGACGCGCTCGCGTTCCCGCACTGGAACCAGCCGCTATTGATCGCGCCGGTTTCAAACCCGGGGTTCGAAATCACGTTCGTGGCGTACGCGGAGAAGGCGCTGCGCATCATCGGATGCGGAGCGCCGAGGGCGCGCAGTTGGCGCGGCACCGTGTGGCGTCCCGGCGTGACCACGCGCGCGCGGGTGTGCGCGACCACGAGATCGTTCATCGTGACGTCCTTGACCAGCGGCGCAATCGTGGCCGGCAGCGTCGCGACTTGTGTATTCAAGTAGCGCTGACCGTATTTGCCCTGCGTGACGGTATGAATGTGCGTTTTAAAGAGGCTCTCCACCGCGGAAGTTGGGGCGATCGCATCGATGACCGTGCGGTTCGCATATTCGTGGGTGATCGTGAAACCGGCGCTCCGCAGCGATTGCGCCACGGCTTGCTCTTGCTGCGCCGTCGGAGCGAACATGCTGTTGAAAGCTTCGTTGCTCAAATATTGATGGTACTGCCCGGAGGCGGGATTGCTCTGCGCGGCGACGAGCTGATCGAGCTGTGCCTGGTTGTTGTACTTGAGCAAAATGGCGACTTTGACCGGAGCGGACGGCGCGCGCCGCCCCATGTCCGAAAACGCGAACATTCCGGCCGCGTGCGGTACGCCGCCGGGCACGAAGTGGACGCTGTCGATAGTGGCCCCGGAGGCCGCGCCGCCCGCGGCCGCCGGCATCGAACCGGTAGGTGCCGACGGTATGGCGGAATGGCCTCCGCAAGCAGCCAGCGCCATGCTCAATACGAGCAACGACGCCGCGACTCTGACTGATCTATGCATGTGACTCCTAGCGATAAATAGCAAGCAGAACGCAGCCCATTGGGGGCCGCAGGTTCACGTAAACTCGACAGTACGCCAAAAGCCGCACCGCGAATAGCGACACTCGCCAGTTAGGAGGATTCGCACATAGGTGCGAATTGCCGGATTCAGGTCACCGGGCCGATTTTCGCACGGATCGTTCGTTTAGCAGGCCACAGATAGAGAAACGGCGCGAGGACGAAGATGACGATGCTCGCCGTCGTGTTAACGAATGAAATCGCAACCGCCAACGCACAGATCGCAGGCAGAATCATCATCCGAATCGCCTCCAAACGGATCAGAGGCTTCGGAAGTTTTGCATCGACCAATCGCCGGTCGTGCGTCGCATACCACCAAATTGCGAGGAGTGAGAAGCCTAGGAGCGCGATGTTCGCGCCGTAAGCGGCGATCGCCGTTCGACTATCGTCGAACGCGCCGAGCAGGCCTGCCGAAAACGGCGTGACGACGACGAACATCATGAAGAGCAGATTCAACCAGAGCACGGTACGATCCGAACGCCGAATGAAGACGAAGACGTGATGGTGGAGCACCCAATAGAGCCCGACGATGAAAAAACTGACGGCAAAGGTGCGCATGTGATGCCAGAGGGTCGCAAGATACGGCCAGACGCTTGCGTCGGGCGGGTGCGCGGGAATGCGCAAGTCGAGCACGAGCAGGGTCATCGCGACGGCAAAGATGTTATCGCTGAGCGCCTCGAGGCGAGCGGTACTCGCCGACTCGGGCAGAGTATGCGTGCTGAAAATATTCATCGTTCCTTCTCTCTACGATAAGCGATACCGGAAGGTTCGCGGATCGGAAACCCGGCCGTGCGTGCAACCGAGCGCAGAGCCGCAATCGGGCGATGCTCTTTCCGGCGTCAGGCGCAATACTTCTCCAATGAGACCGCAAGTTTCGGGACGACGCTCGTTGCGCAGTGCGCTATGCTCGATGCATGACTTTTCGCATTTCCGGGCTTCCAGTTGAGCCTTTTGTGTCTCTCTACGGCCTTAACGACGAGGCACTCATCCAATTCGGAGCGCGCCGCTACATTGCCGACACGATGCCGGGGTTCCCCTGTCGGGTGACGCTCAAGGACGCCGAACCGGGCGAGCGCGTTCTGCTGATCAACTACGTACACCAACCCGCCGATACGCCGTACCGCGCCTCGCATGCAGCGGGAGACAACTATCGGTCCGCGCCTTCGATGCGACCGGTATGATGATCGATGCCGGCCTCGTTGACGGCACGGAACTCGAATCGCTCATCGCTCTCCTCCTCGCAAACGATGCGGCCGCATACCTACAGGTGCACTACGCGAAGCGCGGGTGTTATGCGGCTCGCGTCGATCGAGCCGCTGGCTGAACAATATCCGGTGATCGCGAACTTATGGTGCGCCCGTACTGAGGACTTTTGCATGATCGCGCGCGGATATCGCATGCCGTCAATAGGCGCCGCTCTTCAGGTCCCTTTCTGTTGAGGCGGAAACGTAGGGCGTTGGTTTCATCCGGCAAACAAATTGCGTGCAACGAACAGCGTGGACACTTTGGGCTATCGACCAGCGGGGCAGGAATCGAAGTATGCTGCGCTATTTTCCTGGCTTCGGCGATCGAATCAGTTGCTTGCGCGATCAACGCATCGTCAATAGGGACATCGACGTGCGTCTTTGACGCCGGGTAGTAAATGCGGCCGGTGTCGCACGCATAACCGTGCTCCGGCAGGAGCAGCGCTTGGATGCAGACTTGCACGCGCTCCGGATCGTACGGCCCTCGCGCGGGAACCGTGCCGCGCTTGAAATCACGGGCACCGAGCTATCGCCCTCGGTCCGAACAACGTCGAGCTTGGCGACCACCCCTAAGCGCTCAGACGATAATTCAACGGACGTCGCTTCGCCACGAAGTTGGGTGATATCGTCGGGTAATTCTCCGCGAGGCCGGTCGACACGCCGATGCACGCGTTCGCCGTCGACCGTATCGTGCGATGATTCAAAATCTCGCTCGACGTACTCAAGCCAGAACAAGCGCGGGCAATAGACGTACTCATTAATCATTCGCGCCGGAAGCAGCTCCGGCGGGTCATCTTCGATCATGTGCCTTGCCCTTTCCCTAAGCCTCCTGCGTGGGAACGACCCAGGCGCACTTGACTAACGCAAACGGATGGGTAGGATGAAATATCGGGACATGGTTGAAATTATTGAGCAAGATGGATGGCGGCTCGCTCGCACACGCGGGTCTCACAGGCATTACACCCATCCGGTAAAGTCCGGTATAGTTACGGTCGCGGCTCACGGCATGGGAGCCGATATCCCTAGGAAGATATTGCACGCGATTTTGAAGCAGGCAGGTTTGAAATGAGAGACTATGTGGCACTCCTGGAACGGGCAGATGATGGCAGTTGGAGCGCATATGTTCCCGATCTGCCGGGCTGCACAAGTTATGGCCCAAGCCGCGAAGAGGCCGCCCGCAACGTCCACGACGCCGTCGCCAGCCACATTGAGTGTTTGCGCGAAACGGGCCAACCCGTCCCTGAGCCTTTATCACTCGCGGAAATCGTCCACGTTGCCTAGTCGCACGGCTCGAACTGCCCCAAGCCGAAGTGTGCCAGTCGCCCAAGAACGATCGGCCCGGTAATCGGCGCTGCGAATCGCAGCGTAGCACCAACAGCTGGAGGAAGACGCTCGGACTTGCCACGACGACGACTGCGAAACGCATCGAGCCGTGCTCCAATTCGATGGAGGCCGCGGCACGATATTCATCGTGCGTGCATCCCTTAGGAAACCACACATCGACTCGGTCGATCATTCCATACGCGCGCGAGTCGAACGGCAGGTAGTACGGATGGTCATGCCCCTCGCGCTTAACGCAGTCGCCGCCATCATCTTTCCCGACGAGTCGCAACGATGCCGGCATGCCGTCACGTCGACTCACGTAAAGAAGCGCAACCCGTGTGGGTTGCGCTTCTTTTATCGGGCGTTCTTGGACGCGTTTTACGGCGTTGCGGTCGGTGCGGGCGAGGCGCTAGGTGAGCCCGATGCGCTCGGCGACGACGTCGCGTTGGGTGATGGGGTTACGATCGGCGAGAGCGTCGGGCAACTCGCCGGCGAGGGCGAAGGCGAAGCGCCGCCGCCTCCGGTAACGGCTCCGATCGGAGCCTCGATCGATACGAGTTCCTGGCCGTTCTGCGTGACCGTCAGGTCGATGCGCGCGGCGGTGGAGAGGTACGGGAACGTTAGTGGTCCGGTGAATGCGGTGGTCTTGTACTCGAATTGCGGCGAAGAGTCCGAGTCGCTGACTTTCTCCTCGAATTTCAAGCCGTAGCCGCCGCCGGTCGGGCCGCCGGCGATCGGCGAAACCGTGATGGTGGAGGTCCCGCACGCGGTAATCGCGATCGGGAGATTCGCCGGCAGCGTTCCGTCGCTGCTGTTGACGTTTTGGTCTTGTCCGTCGGAGGGGTTCTCCGTTGCGGTCTGCTGCTCCGGATCGCTGGGTTCGACCGTACCGGTTCCGCTCTGGTCGGCGGCGCTCTGGACGGTGATGGCGGGCGGCGGGCCGGCGCTATAGACGATATCCGACGCCGTCGCGGCGATGGCCGTTGCCAGCGTTACGGTCGCGACGATCGCGGTCGATCCGCTACCGACCGTGACCGTCACGGTTGCACCGACGGGAAGCGCTTGCGAAAACGTCAGTTCGCTGAAACCGTTTCCGTCGAGCGTGCCGGTCGCGACCGTGGCGCCGTTGTACGTGACCGTAACGGGCGTCGGGGTGCTCGAGCCGGCCGACATGGCTTTGCGCCGCGCGGCGAACGGCAGAACGCTGCCGCTGGCTGCGGCGACGGTGACGCCGATCTTTGTCGCGCCGGTCGCGCCCAGGATGGTCGGCGGCGTCAGCGAGCCTCCGGACGTGCTGCCGCCCCCGCCCCCTCCGCAGGCTGCGAGGACCAACGCGAGGCCCGCCGTGGCTCCGAAAAGGGTGAGGGTTTTGTGTTTGATCATGAATTGAGAACCTCCGTGAAGATATGCTCACGATACGCCTCTGGCGATGCGCGCGCCGTTACGCCCCGTTTCGCCCGTTAACGATCTTTCATCAAAGCACGAATCCGAGCGCTCCGAAGAGCGTCCCCGCTTGCGAGTCGCCTTCGGAGGTGTTCAGGAGGCTCAAACCGACCGCTTGGGACGCTGAAACGGTGTACGCGCCGATCTGCGTCTGCCCATCGGAGTCGAACAGCGCTCCAAGTTTCGAGCTGCAGACGAGGCACGAACCCTGCGCGCGCGCGAGCGCGGAGGCGATCGGGATCGTCACGCGGCTCGCATCGCCCGCATTCGCGCTCGTGACGGTGTGCGTTTCGGAGCCGTCGCCATAGATGACGTCCTGCGTGTTATAGCTGCGCGTTGCCAACGTTCCGACGATTGCGTACGTGCGCACGAGCGCCGCCGTGCCGGCGTAACAGCTCGGGGAGTTGCTTCCCACGCACGAGGATGTCGCGACCGGGCGCGTCAATGCAGCGGAACCGGTTGCCAGATTCAAGCCCGTTACGGGATCGCTCAAAGCGATGCTCCCGAGTTGTACGCTCGCACTATTGCCGGATGCCGAGTAGGTGTATTGAAACGCGAGCTGCCCAACGGGCGAGCCGAGCGTTTGACTGACCGGGCCGTAGAAGGCGATCTGCACGCTCGCGACGTCGCCCGTCACCTCTCCCCCGGAGTTCGCAAGACTCTGCTGCCACGAGCCGCTCGCGACCAAGAGCGCGTTCGACGACGCCGAGACGGTACCGGGGAGCGCGTATCCGCCCGAGAGCGCGCGATACTCCGTAAACGCATACGCTCCGGACGCCGCTTGCGGCGTTATGTCGAACGCGTCGTTGCCGGGCGCGGTGCACGAACCGTCCGCGTTCTCGACGACCGCCAGAACGTTCGTGCCGTTGTTATTCTGCCACTGATAGCACCACTGCGCGAAGAGCCCGCTGCCGACCGGTTTCATCGAGCCGGTCGCCGGCCCGGCGTTCAAGACGCCGAGTACTCCGGCATCGGCCCAAAACGGATACGGCCGCGTGACTTCGCGCGCAAGCCACGCATCGCGCACGCTTACGACCGGATCCGGGTACGCATTTTTCGCATCGTCCTTGCTATCGTCGAGTTCGCCCGAGCTACCAAGGAGCAGATTCGCGACCCCGCTCGCACCGGCGGCACCGCTCGTGAACGACGACCCGCCGCCCGGCGTAAGCGTCGCGGGTGAAATATTCGCCGCGCTACCCGGCGCACCGATGCCGAGGTTGAAATCCATGTTCGGCGGCAGCAGCGCGGAATACGCGCCTTTCGCGTCGGCGAGTGCGAAGAAGTTGAACGATGGGAAAAGGCGCGGTCTATCGCTCGCGATGAACGCCGCGGTGCCGCCGCCCAGCAGGCCGTACGGCGCACCGATCGTGCCCGTAGCAGTGAACGCACCGCCGGTGGCGATCGTCTGAACCTGGGCCGTGGCGGTATAGGGCACCGTGACGCCGGGAACGTTGACCGTTACCGTCACCGTATCGAGGCTCGGCTGCGAACCGGCCGGCAAGGCCGGCGCGAGATACGTTGCTTGGTTCGTCCCCGGCAGCGGCACGATGGTCGCGCCGTTCGCGCTTTGCCAAGAGATCTGCGCGTTACCGAGCGAGGCCACGAGATCGTCGACATCGGTACCGGCGGCAACCAGCGTCAGCGTGTTACCGGAGAAGAGGAGCGCGGCGGTCGGAAGCAGCGCGACCCCGCCTAAACGCGACGTCGCGTTGCCGGACGCGTAGACCAGGACGTTAGCGCCGCCTGCGACGACCCCGCCTTGCGGATCGGAGACTTTCACGAAAGGTTGAGCGGCCGCGCTGGTTTGTAGCGTTGCGGCGTATTTCGCGGCATAGCTCGACGCCGCCGCGCGAAAGACGCCCGACCCGTCGGCGTACTGCACGCTGCCGTCGGGATAGGTGACGGCGGCGTTTGCGACCGGCGAGCCGACGAGGAAGCCCGGCGGCAGCGCCGGCGACGTGCCGGTGGGCGCAAGGGCGACCGTGCGCATGCCCGAGGACTCGATGACGATATGAAACGCTTGCGTTCCCACCGCCGTGGGCGTGGGCGCGACGGCGGGCGAAGCCGATGGTTGAGCCGGGCCAACCGCAGAGCCGGAGGCTCCGCCGCCGCCGCTGCACGCGCTCAGCGGCACGGCCGCAGCAAGCGCGAAGGCCGCTATCAAAGCTCGGATGGGGTGTATCATCGCGCAAAGTCCTCGTTTGTATGTAAGTAGGCGACGGCGGCCGCACGGCTCTCGACACCGAGCTTCTTCAGTATTCGTCCGACGTGGTTGTTAATCGTAAAGGCGCTCAATGCTAGGGCGTGCGCGATCTCTTTACTCGTCTGCCCCCGCGCCACCAGCCGCAGAATTTCGATCTCGCGGCTCGAAAGCTCGGTGCGCTTATGCTCCGAGCGACCGGACAAGAGACGCGAGTAACGCTCGACCACTTCCGCTCCGGGCACCGCCCCGAGCGCATCGGCGAGCCGCCGTTTGTAAGCGGCATAGAGCGCGTGTCCTTCAGCGAAAGAGCCGTTTTTCGCGAGGAGTTCCAAGGCTAGGCATACGGTCGCTTCGTCGAGCGCATCGAGTGAGAGCGCGCGGCGCACCGTGGCAAGCGCATCGTCGTAACGCTGTTGGGCGGCGTAAACCGATGCAAGCGAATGCAAGCCGTCGAGCCTCGCCACGCGCCACCGCCGCACGTGGGGCTGCAGCCACACCGGCGCCGCCTCTTCTTTCGGCGCGTCGCCCAGCCGCTCGCAGGCGTCTTCAAGGAACGGCGCCGCGGCATCGAAGGCGCCTACCGACGCGAGATGTTTCCCGCGCTGGAGATCGCCGAGCGCGGATTCGCTGTCGATCCACTCGACGTTGCTACGGCGCAGCGCAATCGTCGTGCCGTCGTACACGACGTACTCCGAAGAGTTGTCGCTCGCCGGCTGGAGCGCTCTGCGCAACGCATGAATCACGACGCGCAGCGTGACGTCACGCCCCTTGTCCGCATCCGGCCAAAGCGCGCCGAGCACGGCGCCCTTTGTTAGCGGCGCTCCCGCAATGGCGAGCAGACGTAACAATTCCGCGGCCTTGCGGCGTCCCCAGCGCGCGTCGCCTTCCTGAATCTCGCCATCCCTCGACGAAACGCTCAATCCCGCGATCGCCGAGATGCGGAGCGGCGAGATGACGTGCTCGGGAAGCGTCTCAAGCAGATTCGCGGCCGCAGCGGCAACTTGGGCTTGAGGATCGGTTGACAATTCGCGCAGCAGCGGGCGGCTATCGGCACCCACGCCTTCGCGCGCGGCGAGCAAACGTAACGCGCCCGCGCGGCCGGACGGCGCGGCTTGAGCGTCCCTTGCGATCGCGACGAGCTCCTCCGTATCGATCGCATCCAGCCGCTCGTAGAGCGACTGCGCAGCGCGCACGTCCACGCCGTGACGCAGACACCAATGAAAGACCTCGCGCGCCGACGGAGCGTAGCGCAATACCGCATACGCCGCGCCCTGCGAGGTGAGTTCCTCCAACAGCGCGCGCGCTTCTGCTTCATCGAGCGTTCTCGCGCGCGCCGATAGCGCGTTCCGCCCGACGCGCGCGATCGCATGATGGTAACGGTCTTGCATCTCGCCGAAACTTGCCAGCGCGCGATCGAATCCCTCGAGCGCCTTTCGATCCTCTCCCTGCACGTGCGCGAACCACGCTCGTTCGAGATCGATGCGTGCCGTCAACCAGCGGTCGCCTTGCGCGAGCCGCGTCGCGCGCCGAATCGCATCGGCCCACCCGGGCTCGTCGCCGCCGCGGAGCGCCACCTTCGCCCGCAGCAACGCGATTTCGCAGCGACTCGGCGCGTTCCGAACGTCGACGAAACGCTCCGCGGCATCGCATGCTTCGATGACTTCCGCAAAATCCGGGTCGGCGGCAGCGAGCAGCGCCTCCGCCAACACCGTATATGCCACGCCGAGTTCCTCATCTTCGTACGAAGATCGCAGCGCCTCAACCGCCTCGCGACAACTCGCGACGGCGCGCTCGCCATCCTCGCCGAGCATGATGAGGGCCTTCGACACGACGAGCAGCGCATAGCCGACGTGAAACGGATAGTCGGCGCGGAAGAATTCTTCGGCGAGCTCCGCGTACTCGAGCGAACGCCGCCAATCGCCGATCCATCCGTAGACGCGCGCGATCTCGACGAAGAGCAGTTCCGCATGCGAGGATGCGGCAAGTTCCAGGCGCTCGGCCTGCGCGAACCACCGGAACGCCTCCTCGTACTCGAAGCGCAGCGCGTGCACCAACCCCAGCACCTCGTACGAGAGTTGGCGGAAGTTCGGACGATCGCGCAGCGACGGACCGTCGGCAAGGGTTAAGGCCTCGCGAAAACAGGCTTCACTTTCGGAATGATCGCCGTGCATGCGGAATCGAAACGTACCGAGCCCAACGCCTCGTTCGAGGAGTGCGACGCAAGCCGTACGGTCGTCCCCGTTGTGCCGCGCGGATTCGTAACCGGCGCGTAACTGCGCGTCGGCGTCCTCCCAGCGCCCGGCCCGCTGGAGAGCGCTCGCGCGCAGGCGGTACAGCATCGGTTTACGCCGGTAGGCTTCCTCCGGGACCAGTGCGAGCAGTTCCAGCAACCGTCGATAGCGATCGGTGAAGCGAATCGCCACGATCGCCTCTTGCACGTACTCGACGATCTCCACGAGGTCACCGGCTTCGATGACTTGCTCCAACGCCCCGAGTTTGTCGCCACGTTCGCGCAGCAGCGCCGCATAGCGGCGACGAACCTCCCGTTCGCGTTCGGGCTGTTCGCGCTTCATCCGCGCGAGTAGGAAGTCGCGAAAAAGCTGGTGCAGATGCCAGGCTCCGTCGTCGGCTTGTCGCAGATAGAGCGCGCGCTCCGCCAGCCGCGCCAGAATCGCAAGGCCGTCGCTGCGCTCCAAGACATAATTGACCGTCGTCTCGTCAAGCATCGCGGGGACCGCGAGGGCGCCGAGCATTTCGCGCACGTCCGGGTCGAGCGCCGCGACCACCTCTTCAGCCAAAAATGGAAACACCGCTTCGCCCGCTGCCGGAAAGGCTCCGTTCAATGCGAAGGCGCGCTCTTTTGCAAGCGTGGCGGTGAGGTGCACCGCGATCGCCCAGCCTTCCGTGCGGGCAATCAGGACGTCGGCGAGCGCGCGATCCGCAACCATCTGCTCGGCTTCCTCCGGCCGGAACCGCAGGTCGTCCTCGCCGATTTCGAGCAGGCGCCCCACATTGCGCAGCTTCGCGAGCGGCGCGAAACTCAGCCGCCGGCGCGAACCAAACGCGACGTGAACGCGCGGCGGCAACGACTGCAGCAACGCTGTGAGAAACGCCACAGCGCTTTCGTCGTCGATCGCCGCATCGGCGTCGTCGACGAACAACACGAGGTGTGCGCCGGATTCCTCGGTGAGAACGTAGAGTTCGTTGGCGACGGCCCGAGCGTAGGCCCGCGGGTCTTCGATGCGCTCGTTCAGCAGCCCGCGCACGGTGCCGCCGAAATCCGGGAAGGCTCGAGCGCATGCAAGCACGACGCCTTCGACGAGTTCGGTGAGGGTCGCTTCGTGGGCGACCAGCGTAAGCCAGGCGGTATGTGCCTCGCCGGCCAGCGCGTCGAGCCACGCCAGGAGCAGGGTCGTCTTGCCGTAGCCGCCCGCGCCGGTCACGGTTGCAACCGGAACCTGCAGCAGCCGATTCCACTGCGAATTCAAACGCTCTCGTCGCACCGTCCCGACCCCACCCTGCGGCGGCATCGAGCGAGCGAGCGGTACCGGTAGCCGGCCGGCGCCCCGTTGTCCTCGGGTCATGAGCGAGAGTGCCAGAACGCTCGTCGTAGCGTACCTCCGTACTTCAGAGGTTACACGAGCAAGCGCGCGAGCGGCGTTCCTCCATGAATCCAGACGGATGACTATTCATCAATAGCCGCGACTGGCTAGATTGGCGACCGGAAAGGTTCTCGTTCCCTGCGCGCAAGGCCTCGCCGTCGTGGCCCCGCTGCCCGGCCGGGCAACGGGACGGTCGATCGCCCTAACGAACACCGCGGACACGGGCGATGGTTGTTAGGGAATCACTTCACATTTTTGAGGAGAGAAAACTGTGAGATATACGATGATTTTGGGCCTCGTTTCCATGCTGTGCGCGTCCTGCATCGGCTATAGCCCGGCAGCGACGTCAGCGGCGGCGCCGACGTATCTTGCCCTTGGCGATTCACTCGCGTACGGCATGCAAATCGGCCATCTCAAACAAGAAATTGCCGCAGGCGACGTAACGGCCTCGAGCTTCAACACCGGCTACGTCAATCTCATAGCCGAGAGGCTCGACAGCACGACCCCGGGGCTGCGCGTCGTCGATTTGGGTTGCCCTGCGGAAACGTCTTCTTCATTCATTCAAGGGCCTTGCGGTTTTGCAACCACCGGCAAACCCTTCGGCCACACGCCTCTGCCCATGCACGTCCAGTACAAAGGGGCTCAGCTTACAGAAGCGCTCGGCGATCTGCGCAACAACCATGGCGACGTACAGCTCATTACGCTCGATTTAGGAATAAACGACCTGCGTGCGATCGAACTCAAATGCACGGACGAATCAACGTTCGAAACCTGTTTGCAGAACGGTTGGCCGGCAGCGTCGAAGACGCTAGAGAGTAATCTTCATTCCATTTTGAGTCAATTGCGTTCCGCGGCGCCGAAGACGAAAATACTCGTGATGACCTATTATAATTGGCTCGCCGTAGCTCACCCTCGTTCCAACCAACAAGTCAAAGAGCTAAATGGCATTATCACCAAAGAGGCGAGCGCTTTCAACGCCGGCACAGTTCATGTCTTCTCGTCATTCAATGCCGCACCGGGCGGAAACGCCACGTTGTGTAGGTTGTCCCTCATCTGCGGCCCAACCAAGGACCTACATCCGACGAACGCCGGTTACGCACTTATCGCGCAACTCTTCGAACGGCAGTTGTAAAAAACGCGGGCCGGCGGAGAATTCTCGCCGGCCCGCGTTCGTTGGTCTTATGCGATCTCGAACAGCCCGGCCGCGCCCATGCCGCCGCCGATACACATCGTGACGACGACGTATTTGACGCCGCGGCGCTTGCCTTCGATCAACGCGTGCATCGTCATGCGCGCGCCGCTCATGCCGTAGGGGTGGCCGATCGAGATCGCGCCACCGTCCACGTTAAAGCGATCGTTGGGGATCCCTAACGTATCGCGACAGTAGACCGTCTGTACCGCGAACGCTTCGTTCAGTTCCCACAAACCGATGTCGTCGATCTTCAAGCCGTTGCGCTTGAGCAGTTCCGGCACGGCAAAAACCGGTCCGATGCCCATTTCACCCGGTTCGCATCCGGCGACGACGAAACCGCGGTAGATGCCGAGCGGTTCGAGGCCGCGTTGCTCCGCAAGCTTGCGATCCATGATCACCATGGCCGCGCCGCCGTCGGAGAGTTGCGAAGAGTTGCCGGCCGTGATCGTCGTCTCTTTCACGCCGGGAACGGCGCCTTTGAGCGAGGAGAGGCCTTCGAGCGTGGTATCCGCCCGATTGCCCTCGTCCTTCTTCAAGACGACATGCTCTTCGGTAACGACCCCGGTTTCTTTATCCTGGTTGTACTTCCAGGACGGAAGCGCGACGATCTCCGCATCGAAGCGTCCCGCGGCCTGCGCCGCGGCGGTACGCTGCTGGCTTTGAAACGCGTACTCATCCTGGCGTTCGCGCGAGACTTTGTACTTCTTCGCCACGTCGTCGGCGGTGTACAGCATCGGCATGTAGATGTCGGGCGTATGACGCAGCAACCACTCGTCCGTGTAGTGCGTCATGTTGATGTTGTTCTGTACCAGCGAGATCGATTCGACGCCGCCCGCAACCACGACGTTCGAACCGTCGACGATCACGCGTTTGGCGGCGGATGCCACCGCATCCAACCCCGACGCGCAGAAGCGGCTGACGGTCTGTCCCGAAACGCTGACCGGGCAGCCGGCGCGCAGCGCGGCCGTGCGCCCGATGTTGTTACCGGTCGATCCCTCGGGGAGCCCCGATCCGACGACGACGTCGTCGATTTCGGCCGGATCGATGCCCGCCCGTTCGATCGCGTGCCGTACGGCGTGGCCGACGAGCGTGGCTCCGGACGTTTGATTGAATGCACCGCGAAATGCCTTACCGATGGGCGTCCGCGCCGCCGAGACGATAACCGCCTCACGCATTGACTAACTCCTTTTTATACGTAGCGAACGTGCCGTTGTGCTTGGCGATTTGTTCCAGCAATGGCGCGGGCTTCCAACCGAATTTCACGATCGTATCGTAGACGTGTTTGACTCCAACCTCATCGGCATACCACATCGGGCCGCCGTGATGCGGCGGGAAGCCGTATCCGTACACGTAGACGATGTCGATGTCGCCCGGGCGCAGCGCGACGCCTTCTTCGAGCAGATACGCGCCGCGATTGACCAGCGCAAACGTTAAGCGCTGCAAGATCTCTTCATCGCTCACTTCACGCGGTTTGATTCCGGCTTTCGCCGCTTCGTCCGCAAAGAGCGCTTCAATCTCGGGGTCGGGGATCGGCTCGCGGCCTTTGCCGACCGCTTTATCGTACTTGAAGTATCCGGCCATCGTTTTCTGGCCCAAGCGCTTCATCTCGACCAGGCGATCGATCACGTTGGTGCGGCCGCTCGCAATATCCGGGCGCGCCTTGCCGATATGCCAGGCGACGTCGATGCCCGAAAGATCGCCCATCGCGAACGGTCCCATCGGGAAGCCGAACGCCTTCGCGACGCGGTCGATGCGCGCGGGTGAGACGCCTTCCTCTGCGAGCGCTCCCGCAGCCCCGGCATAATCGAACACCATGCGGTTGCCGATGAAGCCGAACGCGTTGGTCGAGAGCACGGCCGTTTTGCGCAGCGTCTTGCCGAGTTTGAACGCCGTTGCCAGCGTCTGCGGCGAAGTCGCCTTGCCGCGGACGATTTCGAGCAGCGGCATGATGTTGGCCGGAACGAAGAAATGCAACCCGACGAATTTGTCGGGACGCTTGGTCACCGAAGCCATCTCGTCGATATCCAGCGTGGACGTATTCGATGCCAATAGTCCTTCGGGTTTCACGATCGCGTCGAGCTTCTTGAACACGTCTTTCTTGACGTCCATGTTTTCGAACACGGCCTCGATCACGACGTCGGCATCCGCAAGCTCCTCCCACTCGTGCGTAAAGACGATCGACTGACCGCGCTTCCACGCTTCTTCCTGGGACATCTTCCCTTTTTGCACTTGGTACATGAACATGCCGAAGACGGTCTGCTTGGCCTTATCGACCGCTTCTTCGTTCGAATCGACCACCACGCAAGGAATGCCCGCGTTGGCAAACGTGATGGCAATGCCGGATCCCATCGTGCCCGCGCCGATGACGCCCGCTTTTTTGATCTCCAGCGGCTCGGCCGCGGGTAGGCCGGGGATCTTGTTCAGTTCGCGCTCGGCGAAGAAGACGTGGCGAAGCGCGGCGGACGGCGCGGAGCGCACGAGTTCTTCGAATAGCCGCGCTTCTCGCGCGATACCGAACTCAAACGGCAGCGTGACCGCGGCTTCGACGGCGTCGATCAGTTTGTGCGCCGCAAAACCGCCGTTGTTCTCCGGCGGCACCATTTTGTGCGCTTGCGAGACGATAAACGGCGCGGCTTGCATGCTGATGCCCTTGCCGATGATCGCTTTGCGTTGCGAGAGACGACGCTTGGGCTCCGAGGCGACGACGCGCCGGGCGAGTGCGACGGCCGCGTCGACGACGTCCGACTCCACGACTTCGTCGAGGATGCCGCTCTCTTTGGCCTTGGGCGCGGGGTGCGTCGAGCCTTTGAGCATCACTTCGAGCGCCGCTTGCGCACCGATCAGACGCGGCAGACGCTGCGTGCCGCCGGCTCCCGGCAAAAGGCCGAGTTTAATTTCGGGTAGTCCGACCTTCGATTTTGCGGTCGCAACGCGATAGTCGCAGGCCAGCGAGAGTTCGAGCCCGCCTCCCAACGCATTGCCGTCGATCGCCGCAACGTACGTTTTTGTGCTGCGTTCGACCGCGGCGATGACGTCGCGAACCGTTTTCGTTTCGGGTGTCGGCTCGGTCGAGAAATCGTTGACGTCCGCGCCGCCGGAGAAATTCTTGTTGACGCCGGCGATGACGATCGCTTTGACTGCGGGGTCGCTCTCGGCCGTTTCGACGGCCGAGAGCAGTTGGGCCGAGAATGCGAACGAGAGCGCGTTCACCGGCGGATTATCCAGGGTGAGGATGCGAACGCCGTCGCGATCCTCCACGTGCACCTGTGCCATGTTACGCGGTGACCGCCGCTTTGCGGTCGAGCTCGAAGCCCGATTCCGGCAGCGTCATGACGTCGCCGGAGCCGTCGATGACCTGGCGTTTGAGCCATGCCGCCTGCGTCATCACGTGCGAAGCGTAGAACTTGGCCGTGGTGATTTTGGAGCTGTAGAACGGGTCGGTATCGCCGGCGGCGATCTTTTCCGCCGCCACCTTGGCCGCGCGCGTCATCTGCCAACCACCGGCAACGACGCCCCACAGCTTGAGATACGGCACCGAACACGCGAAGGCTTTATGCAGGTCGCCCATCGCATTCATACCGATCCATTGCGAGACTTCACCGAGCGTCGCGATGCCCTTGAGCAGCGCCTCGCCCAGCGCCTTCACATCGGCGTTGTCGTGCGCGGCGGCTTCCTTGGCGAACTTCTCCATTTGCTTGATCACCGCAGTTGCGGTAGCGCCCATGTCGCGGATGAGCTTGCGGCCGACCAAATCGAGCGCCTGGATGCCGGTCGTGCCTTCGTAGATCGTGGTGATGCGTACGTCGCGATACTGCTGCGCGATGCCGGTCTCTTCAACGTAGCCCATGCCGCCGAAAATCTGGAGCGCGGTCGAAACCAAATCTTGCGAGACTTCCGTCGACCAGCCCTTGACCACCGGAATCATCAACTCGACGAACGCCTTGTGCTCCTTGCGCACTTTCTCGTCGGGATGCTTGTGCGCGAGATCGAGCGAGGCTGCCGTGACGTACGCTAGCGCGCGCATCGCTTCGATTTGCGATTTCTGCCACATCAGCATGCGTCGCACGTCGGGGTGCTCGATGATGCGCACCGACTGCGGATTGCGCGAAGCGGCGTCGCGGCTCTGCACGCGCTCCTTAGCGTACTCGAGCGAATGCTGGTACGCGCGGTCCGCGACCGCGTAGCCCTGCACGCCGACCGAGAACCGGGCCGCGTTCATCATGATGAACATATATTCGAGGCCGCGATTGGGCTCTCCAACGAGATAGCCGACGGCGCCCTCGCCCTTCTCGCCGTACGCCATCGTACAGGTCGGGTTGCCGTTGATACCGAGCTTGTGCTCGATGCCGACGCACACGACGTCGTTCTTTTCGCCGAGCGTACCGTTGGCGTTCACCAGGAACTTCGGAACGATGAACAGCGAGATGCCTTTGGTGCCGGGCGGAGCGTCGGGAAGGCGCGCCAGCACTAAGTGAATGATGTTCTCGGCTAAGTCGTGCTCGCCGAACGTAATGAAAATCTTCTGGCCTTTAAGCAGGTAGTGGTCGCCTTGCGGCACGGCTTTCGCCGTCGTCGCCGCCAGATCGGAGCCGGCCTGCGGTTCGGTCAAGTTCATCGTGCCGGTCCATTTACCGGAGACCAAATTCGGAATGTACGTCTTCTTCTGTTCGTCCGAACCCACCAGTTCGATCGCTTCGATCGCTCCCTGGTTCAGCAGCGGACCGTTCGCAAAACCGATGTTGGAACCGTTCCACATTTCGAGCGTCGGGCCGAGCAAGAGTTGCGGCAGGCCTTGGCCGCCGTATTCGGCCGGCACCGGCAAGCCGATCCATCCGGCGTCGGCGAATTTTTTATAGGCTTCTTTGAAACCCTTGGGCGTGGTGACCTCGCCGTCTTTCCACGTGCAGCCCTCTTTGTCGGCCGTACGGTTGAGCGGGTCGAGCACGCCGGTCGCAAATGCGCCGGCCTCTTCCAGAATCGAATCGAGAACGTCGGTCGTGTCCTCGAAACCGGGGAGCTTCGCGATCTCATCGATACCGGCGAGCTCGCGCAAAACGAATTGCATATCGCGCAGGGGGGCTTGATACGTACTCATGGCAGTGGTGATTCTTTCCGCTAGGCTAGCGCAGACGTTGCAGTGGAGGTGACGCCGTTGGCGCGCAGCGTTCCGCTCGTGCGCGGTTGTGCTGTCGCGTCGGCGTCGTAGAGCTCGCGGCGAAGCCGAGCGATCGATCCGGCGAGCATGTCAAGGTAGGGCAACATTCCAGTTTTGATGCGGTCGAGGCGAGCGCGTCCGTCGTCGGTGATGCGGTAATACCGCCGGGAGCGCTTGGTTGGATGCTCCCACTCGCCGACGATAAACCCGCGTTCCTCTAATCGCCGCAACAGCGGGTAGATCGTGTTGGTATTCACGGCCAATAGCCCGTGGCAGAGAGACTCGATGCGTTGCATCAAGCCGGACCCATGGTCGGGTTCCGTGGCCAGCAGGTGGAGAATCAGGACGGGGAAGACCGTTTTGGACTTGATCGGCCCCCGGATGACCTCTTCGGCTGGTCCCTTACTACGAGCGCTCATGATATATAATGCATTATTATTTTTAATAAAGACCCGATTCCTGCACCCTCTGGGAGAAAGGGGCGGAAAGACCGGCCCGCATGAAAACGACTTCCGCTTTCGACAAGGCTTCGCGCGTCGTGGTAGGATAGCGCCATGAACCCCTCCGCTCCCCACGCCCCCCTCTCCAAAAGCCACCGCCTGGTCTATGAAATCGTTCAGGAGCAGGGGATCGGGCGGCACCTCGCCATGGCCGATCTCTTCGCGCTAGCCCAATCCAGGCAGCCGCGGATCGGTTTCACGACCGTCTACCGGGCCGTCACCAAGCTTCGCGACCTCGGGCTGGTCTCGGAGATTACGCCACACGGAGCGGAGCGCGCCTATTACGAGCCGGCGGGACCCGCACACGCACACTTCCGCTGCGACCGATGCGGCGACGTACAGGACGTCGATTTCTCGATTCCGGCCACCGTCACCACCGCACTCGCGGCACAGATCGGCGGCGCGATCGCGAACGCTACCGTGCACTTCCGGGGACGCTGCGCCGCGTGTTCGCGCCTGGAAGATTCGGCCTAGGGCCGCCTGACGCGGTAGCCGACTCCGTACACCGTTTGCACGTACTGCGGGTCGCGCGGGTTCGGTTCGATTTTCTTGCGTAAGTTATTGATGTGCCGGTCCAGCGTTCGCTCGTAAATCGATCCGCCGTCACTTAACCGGTCGAGCAACTGCGAGCGCGTAAAGACTTGCCCGGGACTCTCGCAAAGCGCGGCGAGAATCCGAAACTCCGCCGGCGTCAGCTGAACCGTAACGCCGTCGACATATACGCGATGCGCGGCAGCATCGAGAACGAGCTCGCCGATTTGCGTCATATGACACAATAGGATTCGCGCGTGGCGCGGCGACTCCCGGAGCTTTAGGCAAAGTGGGAGTAATGGCCTACGCTACGCGATCCATTTGGCGAGCGCGTAAGCCGCAATAGCCGCAGCGCCGCCGATGGCGAGCGTCTGGAAGCCCGCTTTAAGCGGAGCGACTCCCGTGAAGCGCCCTTTTACCACGCCGAAGATTGCTAACGCCAGCATCGTGATGATCGCCGACACGACGAACGCGCGACCGGTATCGGCAATCAACATGTACGGTAACAGTGGAACGAGACCGCCGATAACGTACGATCCGCCGATGATCGCCGCCGCGCTCCGCGCGCGCTTCGGATCGGGTGCCTCCAATCCCAATTCGAAACGCATCATAAAATCGATCCATCGCTCGGGGTCCGCCGTAATCGCATCGACCACACGCTCGAGCGCATCGCCGCGTAGCCCGTATCCCTCGAAGATTTCGATCACTTCGCCGCGTTCGTGATCGGGAATGCGTTCGACTTCGTCGCGTTCGCGCCGCAGTTCGTTCTGATAGTGCTCGCGCTCGGTGCGAGCCGCCAGATAACCACCCAGGCCCATTGCAATTCCGCCCGCGGCCAATTCCGCCACGCCCGCCGTAACGACGAAATGCGATTGCGCAAAAGCACCCGAGATGCCGGCCGCCAGTGCAAAGGGAACGGTCAACCCATCCGACATTCCGATGACGACGTCGCGAACGGCTTCCGAGGCGGTAAAGTGCCGCTCGATGTGAGGGTGTAGGGCGCGCATAACCTCAAAACCATACACGACCGCGCGGCGTTAGGCCAGCACTAGCATCGCATCGAGTCACGCCGCGTTCATATGCCGGCTCGTTTTCGGCAATCGCGATGCTCGATGCTCGTGTGGATGTCCGCTACTCCCACGGCAGTCGCCCACCGTTTACTCGCGCCGGAACGTAGCCTTCTGGGCCACTCCGCGATCTGCGAAACGCTCCAGCGTTTCGGCATCGGCGCGCTGCACTACGCATTCGAGCGCGGGATCCGCGTCGTGCCGCTACGCCGATCCGAGCGATACTCCCAGGCTTCGCCGGCCTTGCAGCGGCTTGGAATCGACGTCGATAGCTGGCCCGCCCCGCCCGCCGGGCTCTTCGTCGTGGAAGAGCGCACCGTCTATCTTCGTTCGCGCAGCCCGATGACGGTGGCTCACGAATTCGGGCACGCGCTGGATTGCGCTCTGGGCGCGGGCATCTATCGCTCGGGCATCGATCCGCGGATCCGCCGCTGCTTCTCCAACGCGCGAGCCTTCGTGACGCCGTACGCAGCGACCGGCATCGACGAATACTTTGCGGAGTCGTTGAGAGCGTTTATCGAAGCGAACGATCCGGCATCCGCGTGGCCGCGAGCCACGCGCAGCCGCCTAGCCCACCTCGACCCGGCGATGTTTGCCTATGTCTGCGAGCTGTTCGATACCGAATTCCGCTCGGTTGCGTGAACGCGATCGCGCAACCGCCGGCGCCGCGTTCGGTTCGCAATCGTTATGACGGAACGCATGCCGGTCGTCTTTTTCGGCCACGGAAACCCGCTCAATGCATTAGACGACAACGACTACACGCGCGGTTGGCAAGCGATCGGGCAGAGCACCCCGCGACCGCGCGCGATCCTGGCGGTCTCCGCCCATTGGTACCTCCCGGGAACGCACGTTACCGCGATGGATACTCCACGCACGATTCACGATTTCGGCGGTTTTCCGCCCGAACTCTATCGCGTGCAATATCCGGCGCCGGGCTCGCCCGCGCTTGCGGAGCGCGTGCGCGGTCTCCTGGCTCCGACGCCGGCCGGGCTGGATTTCGCATGGGGTCTCGATCACGGGACGTGGTCGGTACTCGTGCACGCCTTCCCGAACGCCGATATCCCCGTCGTGCAACTGAGCCTCGACGAAACGCTCGACGCGCGAGCCCATTATCGGCTGGCGCAACGCCTTGCGCCGCTACGCGATGAGGGCGTGCTCGTCGTGGGAAGCGGAAATTTGGTTCACAACCTTCACACGTTCGCGTGGGGTCGCCACAGCGTCGCACCCTTCGACTGGGCGGTACGTTTCGAAGCCTATGCGCGCGAAGCGATGCTGCTTGGTAACGACGAACCGCTCGTCGACTACGAGTCCCTCGGAGAGGACGCGCTCCTGTGCGCGCCCACCCCCGAGCACTATCTCCCGCTACTCTACGTCCTGGCGATGCGCGCGCCGAACGATCCGATCGCGTTCCCGGTCGAAGGCGTCGACGGCGGCTCGATCTCGATGCTCAGCGTGAAAATCGGCTGATCGCGGGCGTACGCGACTACTGCGCGACCGCCTTCACTTCAGCGGTGGTTACTGCGCCGGCCTTGTTGCCCCAACTCGAGCGAATATAGGTGACCGCCGCGGCGATATCGGCGTCGGAGAGCTGCGTCCCCCACGCGGGCATCTCGCCGTTATAGGTTACTCCCTTCGCGACGATCTGGCCCTTCAGGCCGTATTTCACGATGTGGATCACCTTCGTGGCGTCGCCGACCACGGTTGCGTTTCCGGCCAGCGGAGGAAACGTCGAGGGAACGCCCTCGCCGGTGGCCTGGTGACAGCTCGAACAGTTCGTCTGGTACACCTTGGCTCCGTCGCTCGCCATGGCACCGTTGGCGGCCGTCATGGCACCGGCGCTTGCCGAGGCCATCGGTACCGCGGTGGTCGCGGCCGAGCTCGACGTTTCGGAAGTCGATGATTTGGCGCACGCAGCAAGTGTCAGCGTGAGCGCAGCAGCCACAAGGCCCAGCTTATAGTATCGGTTCACTTCGATCACCCTCCATAAGGACATCGCTATTCGTCAGTACGCGGTAATCGCCGAGGCCGCCTGCGCGTCCGGCCATCGCC
>Ga0307373_10002074_pt1 | contig 36655 bp, 34 predicted proteins | sample OX2MG_FD_202534 | JGI IMG/M metagenome (GOLD analysis project Ga0307373, IMG submission 202534) | Soil microbial communities from Risofladan, Vaasa, Finland - OX-2 | ecosystem: Environmental > Terrestrial > Soil > Coastal area > Acid sulfate soil | place: Finland: Risofladan, Vaasa | collected...
AATGCCGATCATTGGGCATCGAGGTGCTGGTTCCCGACGTGAACCGGTCGGTCGCCGAGTTCGCCCCGCGCCCGCCGAGGCCCGCGCCGGCCGAGGCCGGCGGGGCCGAAGGGGCCGGTAACGGTCCCGGCGAAGCGCCCGGGCCCGGCCCGGCGCCCGGGCCCCGCCCGGCGGCGGCCTCCGGCGGCGGGGGGGACGGCCCGGGCATCGTCTTCGGGCTGGCTGCCATCCGGAACGTCGGGGAGAGCCTGGTCGAGCGCATCGTGACCGAGCGGGAGGCCAACGGCCCGTTCACCGACGTGTACGACTTCTGCCGGCGGGTCGATCCCGTCGTGCTGAACAAGCGGACCATGGAGTCCCTGGTGAAGGCCGGCGCCTTCGACTCCCTGGGACATCCCCGTCAGGGGTTGTGCCTCGTGCTCGAGGACGTCATCGACCGGACGCTCGAGCGCAGGCGGGAGCACGACTTCGGCATCGCCACCCTCTTCTCCTCGGTGGAGCCCGCCGACGGCGGCGACGGCTCGGGCCGGTGGGAAGGCACCGACGTCCGGATCCCCGAGTCGGAGTTCGCAAAGTCCCAGCGCCTGGCCTTCGAGAAGGAGATGCTGGGCCTGTACGTCAGCGACCACCCCCTCATGGGCCTGCAGCCCGCCCTGTCCCGGTACACCGACTGCACGCTCGCCGATCTCCGGGACGCCGCCTCCGGCGGCCCCGAAGGCGGCTACGGGGCCGAGGGGGCCGTGCGGTCGGTGGGCGGGGTCGTGACCGAGCTCCGGCGGACCACCACGAAGAAGGGCGACCTCATGGCCCGGTTCGTGCTCGAGGACCTGCAGGCCTCGATGGAGGTCTTCGTGTTCCCCCGGGTCATGGCCGAGCACGGCGCCCTCCTCGAGAACGACGCGGTGGTGGTGGTGCGGGGCCGGGTGGATCTCCGCGACGACCAGCCGAAGCTCGTCTGCATGGAGGTCCGGCGGCCCGTGCTGCAGGCCGACAACGCGACCGAGCTTCGGCTCGCCCTCCCGATCGTGGCCCTGACCGACGACACGGTCGGGCGGCTGAAGGACATCCTGGTCGAGCATCCCGGGGAGTCACCCGTGCTGCTCGAGGTGGGTACGAAGCTGTTGCGGCTCCCGCCCGAGTTCAACGTCGAGAGCCGGAACGGGCTGATCGGGGAGCTCAAAAGGCTGCTCGGTGCCAAGACGGTGGTGGCCTGAGGGCCGGGCCGGCGCTCCGCGTGGGACACCACTGCGACCGCCCGGTAGAATTGGTGCATGCCGACGGTAGTGACGACGAAGGACTGCACCGCGCTCAGCGACGCGGAGCTCGCCGAGATGGCCGACCTGTGCGCGGAGCGCCCACCGGGATTCGACATCGGGTTCCTCTCAAAGCAGCGTGAGGAGTGGGTGCTGGTGACCCACGCCCGTGAGGGCAGCAAGCTCCGCGGGTACTCCTTCTGCACGCTCGAGCGGATCGGCGGGACCCCTTCGCTGTTGGTAGGGCTGGCCTCGGTGGACAGGACGGCGAAGGCCGACTCGGTTCTGCGGACGATCATGGCGGACCAGTACCGGCGGGCCCTCCTGGCCTTTCCCGACGAGGACGTGCTCCTGGGCACCCGGCTGTTGGCACCGGAGGGCTTCCGGGCCTTTGCGGGCCTGGTGGACGTGGTGCCGAGCCCCGGGCACAAGCCGACGGGGGAGGAGCGGGCCTGGGCCCGGCGGCTGGCCAAGCGCTTCGGTTGCGAGGGACGGCTCGACGACCGGGCGTTCGTCCTCAAGGGCGACCGCTCGCCGGCCGGGGGGCTCGACTTCCTCGCGGCCAAGGTCAAGCTCCCCGAAGGGGTCGAGCAGCTCTTCGGGGAGCTCGACTCGGACGGGGGCGACCGCCTGGTGGCGTTCGGGTGGGCCATGGCCGAGGACCTGGCCGGGGGCAAGCTCGGGCGCTGAGCGTCAGCCCCGCGGCAGGATGGCGGAGCAGACCTTGTAGCAGTGGCCTTCACGGGGGCGGCTCAGCACGGCCAGCAGGTACTGGGGGCGGAACCCCAGCGCGTTCGACAGGTCCTTCCCCGACAGGCGGTCCCGGCGGGCCGCATCGAGAGCCCGAGCAGCATGGCGGTCCTCAACAGGCAGCCAGACGTCGTCCCGGTTCCATCCGAACCTGACCCAGGTCGTGCCGTCGACCCGCCGGCGGATCAGCTGAGGGCCCCGGGTGGCCTGTACGAGGGCGACCGACGGGCGGGCGCCCCGGAACTCCCAGTAAGGGGCGGCCGGGCCCGGAAAGCCGAGCAGCCTCCCGTCGGCCGGCGCGGAGAGGCGCTCGAGCATCTTGCGGACCTTTCGACCACGGAGCGTCCCCACCTGGCGCGGGAGCCCGCTGCTGGTCGCTGCCTCGGGCTGGGCCAGATCGTCGAGCTCGGGGTCGTCGGCCAGCGTCGCCTCCACGACGTCAAAGGCCGCCAGGTCCGGTTCGTGGCCGTCGGGCCACGGCACCCGGAGACGAACGACCGCTCCCGAGGCCAGGTCCACCGACGTGGTGTCGTCCTTGGTGGCCGCCAGGACCAACAGGTGGAGCTGCGCCCCTCCCGCCAGGATGGACCGGTCACGATGTCCCGGGTCCTTCAGGAGATAGCGGTCCTTCGCGGGATCGCCCGAGCGGTCCGACCGGTGCTCCCGGTCCTGCGGGCGCCGGTGCCGCGCCTGCTGCCTCACGGCCGACCCACTTCCCGTCCCGGTGCCGGGAAGGCGCCGTGAAGCTCGTCGAGCTGGCCCGCCAGCGTGTCGGGGTCGTCGGTCGGGAGGCGGCAGGAGAAACCCCGGCACAGATAGGCGAGACCGTCGAGCCGCCCGGTCCACAGGGGCGATGCCGTTCGGTCGCCCCACGCCAGCACCGCCGACGGCAGCCACCGCCGGCGGATGACGGCCAAGAGGTCGGGCCGGTCCCCGGCGACGACCAGCTCCGCCCCGTCGTCGACCAGCCCGACGGTCGCCGCGAGGTAGGCCACCGCGCCGGGCCGGCTCGAGAGGTACGGCGCCGCGAGCTCGATGATCCTCACCCCGGCGGTCCGGTACCGGTCCACACCGGTGAGGGCGCCCAGGCGGAGGAGGGCCCCCGCGGCACAAGAGTTCGCCGAGGGCGTCGCCCCGTCGACGAGGTCCTTGCCCCGGACGATCAGCTCCTCGGCGTCGTGCGCGGTGGTGAAGAGCCCGCCCGTCCCATCCGCCGAGCCGTCCCAGAAGTCGGCCAGGAGCCGGTCGGCGACCTCGGCCGCCCGTTCGGTCCACCGGGCCCGCCCGGTCAGCTCGGCCACCCGGGTACACGCGTCGACCACCCAGCTGAGATCCGCGGCCAGGGCCAGGTGCCGCGCCCGGCCCCCCTGCCAGCTCCTGAGCCACCGCCCGTCCCCCGGCTGACGGAGCCGGTCGAACAGGAACTCCATGACCGCCTCGGCCCGACCGGCCCAGAGGTCGTTGCCGGTGGCCGCCGCCGCTTCGGCCAGGGTCGCGGCGAACATGGCGTTCCACTCGGTCAGCACCTTGTCGTCGATCGCCGGCTGGGGTCGTCCCCGGCGGCTGGCGGCGAGCAGGCGCCGGGCCTCCTCCACCTCGGGGGGGCGCTGCAACGGTGCGCCCCCGGCCGGCCGGTGCAGCACCGAGACCCCCTCCCAGTTCCCCGGGGCGGTGATCCCGTACCACTCGAGCGCGACGTCCACCAGCTCGGGCCGCCCCGCACCGACCAGCGCCCCGCGAACCTGCTGGGGGGTGAAGGTGGCGTGGCCGCCCTCCACCCCGGCCGCGTCGGCGTCCTCCGACGAGAAGAGCCCGCCGTCGGGTCCGGCCAGGTCCCGGAGGACGTACTCGATGGTCTCGGAGGCGACCTGCAGGTGCTCGGGGTCGCCGGTCACCTGCCAGGCGTGGAGGTAGGCCCGGGCCAGGAGGGCCTGGTCCGTGAGCATCTTCTCGAAATGGGGGACCAGCCACCGCTCGTCCGTCGAATAGCGGCAGAAGCCCCCGACCAGGTGGTCGTAGATCCCTCCGGCGGCCATGGCCCCGAGGGTGGTGGTGGCCATGGTGAGCGAGCGCCGGTCGCCCGTCCGCCGGTGATGGCGGAGGCAGAGCTCCACCATGTCGGGCCGGGGGAACTTCGGGGCGGCGCCGAAGCCGCCCCAGTGGGGGTCGAACCGGTCGGAGAGCTCTGCAACGGTGCGGTCGACCACGTCGGCCGAGGCCGGCAAGGTGGTGGTCCCGCCCTCGGCACGAGCCCGGAGGGCCAGCTCGTCGACGAGGTGCACCTCGTCGGCAACCGCTTTCACGAGGGCGTCGGCCTGCTGCTCGACCTCGGAGCGCCGATCGGCCCAGGCCTCGCCAATCGCGGCCAGCACGGTTCGAAACGACGGCATGCCCCCCCGGTCGACCGGGGGGAAGTAGGTGCCCGCGTGAAAGGGGCGGCCATCGGGGGTGCAGAAGACGGACATGGGCCATCCCCCGGACCCGGTCAGGGCGAGCACCGCTCCCATGTAGACCGAGTCGACGTCGGGGCGTTCCTCTCGGTCCACCTTCACCGACACGAAGGACCTGGCCAGGTCCTCGGCGGTGGAGGCATCCTCAAAGCTCTCGTGGGCCATGACGTGGCACCAGTGGCACGAGGCGTACCCGATGGACACGAAGAGGGGCTTGTCCTCGAGCCTGGCCTTCTCCAAGGCCTCGGCGCCCCACGGGTACCAGTCGACCGGGTTGGCGGCGTGCTGGCGGAGGTACGGGCTCGTCTCGGACGCGAGGCGGTTCACCGGGTCGATGCTACGGGCTCTCGGCAAGGGGCCGGTGCCCCGTGATCTCACCGGGTCGCCGCAGCCGGCCGGCCCATCGCCTACCGTGATCGCCGTGAGATTGGAGCTCGAGGGGAAGACGGCGCTGGTGACCGGAGCGAGCCGCGGCATCGGCCTGGCGATCGCCCGGCGGTTCGTCGAGGCAGGTGCCGACGTCATGCTCTCTTCGCGAAAGCCCGAGGCGCTCGAGGCGGCGGCCGCCTCGATGGAGGGGTCGGGTGGTCGGGCCGGCTGGTTCGCCGCCAACGCCGGCGACCCCGATCAGGCCGAGGCTTGTGTGGCCGCCACGATCGAGCGGTTCGGGCGTCTCGACGTTCTCGTCAACAACGCTGCCACCAACCCGTACCTGGGTCCCATGATCGGCATCGATCGTTCGCAGGCGGAGAAGACGGTGTCGGTGAACCAGCTGGGCACCCTGGTCTGGTCACAGATCGCGTGGAACCGGTGGATGGCCGAGCACGGGGGGTCGATCATCAACCTCTCGTCCGTCGGTGGGATGGCCCCCGAGCCGGGAATCGGTTGGTACAACGTGACCAAGGCGGCGGTCATCCACATCACGCGCCAGCTGGCCTATGAGCTCGCCCCCGGCGTCCGGGTGAACGCCCTGGCCCCGGGCCTGGTGAGAACGGAGTTCGCCCGAGCCCTCTGGGAGCCGGACGAGGGAAGGGTCGTCTCCCACACCCCGTTGGGGAGGATCGGGGAGCCCGACGACATCGCCAAGGCGGCCCTCTTCCTGGCCTCCGAGGCCGCTTCGTGGATCACCGGGCAGGTGCTGGTGGTCGACGGGGGCGCCATGGCCCAGCCCAACGGGGCGATCGGCTGACCGGGCCGGCTCAGTGCAGCTCGCGCCGGCCGGGCCGGCTCAGTGCAGCTCGCGCCGCCGGACCTTGCCGGACCCGGTCCGGGGGAGCGACCCGACGATCTCGAGCTCCTTCGGCGCCGCCCACGGCGCCAGCTCCGAGGCTGCCACCGCGTCGCGCAGGGCCTCGAGCCCGGGCGGTTCGGCGGGGTCCGCGGGGACGATCCACGCCACCACCCGCTCGCCCCATTCGGGGTCGGGGCGTTTCCAGACCGCAACCTCCGCAACGGCCGGGAGCGCCGAGAGCACCCGTTCGACAGCCGCCGGCCAGACCTTCTCCGCACCCGTGACGATGACCTCGGCCAGGCGTCCCGACACGCTCAGGCGCCCGTCCGGGGCGACCTGCCCACCATCGCCGGTCGGGAGCCATCCACCTGTCCCGTCCGGCCCCGCGATGCGTGGGTCGGTGCCGTCTCGGTAGGCCCGGAGCAGCATCGGGCCCCGGATCAGGACCTCGCCTTCGGCTCCCCCACCCGGTTCCCCCGTGCCGATCGCGATCTCCACCCCGTCGAGCGGGGAGCCGTCGTACACGACGCCGGACCCCGTTTCCGTCATCCCGTACGTGGTGACCACATTGGCGGGCAGCCGTCCGGGCGGCGCCGAACCTCCCAGGAGCACCCGCGTGAAGAGCCCGGCGTCCACCCGTCGGAGGGCGGTCGCCACCAGCGAGACATGGGATGCGCCGCGGGCGCGCCCGATCCGGGTGACGGACCCGGCGTCGAACCCGGGCAGCACGGTGAGCGGGGTCCCCGTGAGGATGGCCCGGGTCACGACGGACAGGCCACCGATGTGGGCCAGCGGCAGGCAGGCCAGCCAGCGATGGTGTGCCGGGTCGACACCGAGGCGTTTGGTGGTGGCCCGGGCCGACGCCTCGACCGCCTGTCGGGTCAGCACGACGCCGCGCGCCGCGCCGGTCGACCCGCTCGTGGCCACCACCAGGGCGTCGCCGTCCTCGAGCCCGGAGGCGGTCCCGAGACGGGTGGTCCCACCGTCGGCGTCGATCAGCAGGGTCGGCGCCAGCGCGTCCAACCGGGCTCGGGCCGCCGCCGGAGGGAGGCGCGGGTCGAGCGGTGCGACCGCGTCACCCGCGTCCCACACCGCCCGGAGGGCATCCACGAAGCCCGGTCCGGGGTGGATGCCGAGTGCGACGAGCTCGGGCATCGGCCGGTAGCGTAGGCCCTCATGACCGACACCACTGCCCCCCCGACGGTCGTGGTCGGCAGCCCCACCGACCCCGTCGACGAGATGCGAGGGCTGCCCTCCCCCGGCTGGGAGCGTCGAGGCCAGTTCGGGGACATCCGTTACGAGGTGGCCGAGGGCATCGCCAAGGTCACCATCTGTCGTCCCGAGGTCCGCAACGCCTTCCGACCCCAGACGCTCTTCGAGATGTCCGCGGCCTTCAACCTGGCCCGAGACGACCCGGGCGTCGGAGCCGTCATCCTGACCGGCGAGGGGCCGGACGCCTTCTGCTCGGGTGGCGACCAGCGGATCCGGGGCGAGGACGGGTACATCGGCGACGACGAGATCGCCCAGCAGGGGATCGGTCGCCTCAACGTCCTCGACCTGCAGGTGCAGATCCGCCGCCTGCCGAAGCCCGTGGTCGCCATGGTGGCGGGGTACGCCGTCGGCGGCGGTCACGTCCTGCACCTGGTCTGCGACCTCACGATCGCCGCCGACAACGCACGCTTCGGCCAGACCGGGCCCAAGGTCGGGAGCTTCGACGGAGGTTTCGGGTCGAGCCTGCTCGCCCGGACCGTCGGGCTGAAGCGGGCCAAGGAGGTCTGGTTCCTGTGCCGCCAGTACGACGCGGCCCAGGCGCTCGACTGGGGACTGGTCAACGCCGTGGTCCCGCTGGACCAGCTCGAGACGGAGACCGTGGCGTGGTGCCGCCGCATGCTGACGCTGTCACCCATCGCCCTCCGGATGCTGAAGGCGGGGTTCAACGCCGCCGACGACGGGCTGTCGGGCGTGCAGCAGCTCGCCGGCGACGCGACGATGCTCTTCTACATGACCGAGGAAGGGCAAGAGGGTCGGAACGCCTTCGTCGAGCACCGGGCCCCCGACTTCTCGCGGTTCCCGCGTCGTCCGTGATCCCCCAGCCCTCCGGGGCGGGCCGATCCTTCGCCGTCGGTTCCCCGGTTCCCCCCGGGGGAGGCGACGTCGGGGCCACGCCGGTCCCGGGTCCCGTCCGCCGCTGGGTGCTCGGGGCGAGGCCCCGCACCCTCCCGGCCGCGCTGGTCCCGGTGTTGGTGGGCACCGCGGTCGGATGGCTGCTCGGCGAAGTGCTCCAGCAGTGGTCCGTGGCCGGCCGGCCGTCGGGGTTCCCCACGGGACCGGTCACCGGCTTGGACGGGTTCGTCTGGTGGCGGGCGGCAGGCGCGCTCGTGGTCGCCCTGGCCGTTCAGGTCGGCACCAATTACGCCAACGACTACTCCGACGGCGTCCGGGGTACCGACGACGTCCGGGTGGGGCCGTTGCGGCTGGTGGCCTCGGGACTCGCCACCCCCCGGTCGGTGAAGACCGCTTCGTGGGCCGCCTTCACCGTGGCCGGGTTCGCCGGACTGGCCCTGGCGGCCGCGACCACGTGGTGGCTGCTCCCCGTCGGCGCTGCCTGCTTCGCCGCCGGGTGGCTCTATACGGGCGGCCCGCGGCCTTACGGCTACCTGGGTCTGGGCGAGGTCTTCGTCTTCGTCTTCTTCGGCGTGGTGGCCACGGTCGGCTCGTCCTTCGTGCAGGTCGGCCACCTCCTGCTCCCCCTGGTACCGGGGCGGTCGACCGCGGGTCCGGCCTTCGATCGGCTGCTCCCCCTCTGGGCCTCGATCCCGGTCGGGCTGCTGGCCACCGCCCTGCTCGAGGCCAACAACCTCCGCGACATCGTCGGTGACGCCGCCACCGGGAAGCGCACGCTCGCGGTCCGGCTCGGGCGCCGGCGGGCCGGATGGCTGTACGTGGGCTCGATCGTCGGCGCCGTTGCCGGAGTGGCCCTCGCCGCCGCCGTGCGCCCGTTCGCGCTGATCGCCCTGCTGGCGCTCCCCCTCGCCGTCGCACCCGTTCGTTCCGTGATCGGAGGGGCCGAGGGCCACGGGCTCCTCCCCGTCCTCGGTGCGACCGGCAGGCTCCAGCTGGCGATGGGCCTCCTCCTCGCCCTCGGGATCCTGCTGTGACCCCGCCCCCGCCCCCGCCCCCGCCCCCGACCTCCTGGTCTCGGGATCCCGCGGCGACCCGACCCCGTTCCGTGGCGCCGCGCACCGCGGTGCCGCGGCACGCGATCAGGCAGGCTGTGTCGCTGCCAGCCAGCTGGTGACCAGGCGGGCGGTGACGGCCGGTTGATGGAGGTGCGCCGCGTGCCCGGCCCCCGGCACGAGCGAATGGACCGCCGCGGGCAACGTACGGGCGAGACGGGCCGCATGGGCGGAGAACCTCGGGTCGGCCGCGCCGGCGAGGACCAACGACGGCGACTCCACGCTCCCGAGACGCCCCCAGAGGGGCGACTGGGTGCCGGTGCCTGCGAGGCGGAGGCTCGAGGCGAGGCCCTCGGGGGTGTTGCGCAACCGCTCGGCGACGCCCGACGCCGAGTCGGCCAGTCCCGCGAACATGGGGGCCTGCAGCCACCGGCGGAGGAAGGCGCCCAGGTCGCCCGAGGTCTCGAGCCCGCGTGCCAGCTGCTCGTCCCGGGCCCGCCGCTCGGCCGCGGCGGCTGGGTCGTCCATCCCCCCGGTGGCCCCGATCAACACCAGACGGGCCACCTGGCCGGGGCTGCCCAGGGCGACGTGGAGCGCGTAGCGCGACCCGAGCGAGTACCCGAGCAGGTCGAACGGGAGGTCATCGCCACCGAGGGCGACCCGGGCCGTCTCCGCCACGAGCTCGGCACCCTCCACCAGGTCGACGGCGACGGCAGAGGAACCGCCGTGCCCGGGAAGGTCGACGAGCACCAGCCGGTGGGTGCGACCGAGGATCCGGCCGAACTCCCCCCAGAGTCGCCCGGTCTGGGTGAAGCCGTGCAGCAGCACGATCGGGGTGCCGTCGGGATTGCCGCTCGTCTCCGCGTACAGGAGGTCCACGGACGGTGAGCGTACCGATGGAGCCGTCGGTTCAGGCCACGTTCACCGCGACGCTGGTGGACGAATGGGCGCGCTCGGGGATGACGGACGCGGTGATCTGTCCGGGCTCGCGGTCGACCCCGCTGGCCCTGGCCCTGCTCGCCCGCGACGATCTTCGCCTGCACGTCCGTCTCGACGAGCGGGGAGCGGGGTTCTTCGCGCTCGGACTGGGCCTGGGCTCGGGCCGTCCCGCACTGGTGTGCACGACCAGCGGGACCGCTGCAGCCGAGCTTCACGCGGCGGTGGTGGAGGCGCACCACGCCGGAGTGCCGCTCCTCGCCTGCACGGCCGACCGGCCCCCCGAGCTGCAGGACGTCGGGGCGCCCCAGACGATCGACCAGGCGCATCTGTTCGGGAGGGCGGTGCGGTGGTTCGCCGATCCCGGGGTGCCCGACGATGCCGGCCGGACCGGATGGAGGCCTCTCGCCGCCCGGGCCTACGCGGAAGCACTCGAGGGACCCGGTGGTCCTGGTCCGGTGCACCTGAACCTGGCCTTCCGCGACCCGCTCGTCGGGAGTGCCGGCCCGCTGCCGGCACGAGGTGCCGTCGGGTCGGTCCACCCGCTCCGGGCCTTGCCGGTCGAGCTCCCCCCCGATATCCGGCACTGGGCGGGTCGGCGCGGCGTGGTGGTCGCCGGGGACGGCTGCGGTCCCCGGTCCCCGGTCCTCGGGCTCGCGGAGCGGTTGGGCTGGCCGGTGCTGGCGGACCCGCGCTCGGGTTGTCGGGTTCCCCGGCCGGTGGTGGTCGGGGCGGCCGACGCGTTCCTGCGCGATCCCGTGGTCGCCGAGGCACTGCTTCCCGAGGTGGTGGTCGTCCTCGGTGCGCCCTGGGCGTCCAAGTCGATCGCCGGTTGGCTGCGGACCGCCGCCGCCGCGGGCGCCGAGGTGGTGGCGGTCGACCCGTGGTGGCGGTGGAGGGACCCGGACCACGTGGTGGGTGCGCTGTACCGGGCCGACCCGGCTCAGTGGCTCGGATCGGTGATCGCCGACCTGACCTCCGGCGCCGAGGGCCCGGTGGGCTCGGCCGGGGGACCGTGGCTCGGGCATTGGGCAGAGGCGGAGCAGGCGGCCCAGCGGGCGATCGACGACGCCCTCCGGGATGAACGGGGGCGGTCGGGCGGCGGCCTTTGCGAGCCGGGCCTCGCCCGCTCCCTGCTCCCGATGCTGCCCGACGGCGCGCGCGTCCTCGTCTCGTCGTCGATGCCCGTGCGCGACCTCGAGTCGTTCGCCCCTGCCCTCGAGCGCCCTCCCGGGGTCTTCGCCAACCGTGGGGCCAACGGGATCGACGGCGTCTGCTCCACCGCCCTCGGCCTGGCGGCCACCGGCACCGCTCCCGTCGTGGGGCTCGTCGGGGATCTGGCGTTCCTTCACGACGTGTCCGCCCTGGCCAGGGCGCCCGGCACCCGTTCCGGATCGAGCTGCACCCTGGTGGTGGTCGACAACGGCGGGGGAGGGATCTTCTCGTTCCTGCCCCAGGCCGCCGCGCTCGACGAACAGGATTTCGACCTCCTGTTCGGGACGCCGCAGCTCCCGCGGGTGGTTGACGTGGCCGGCGGGTTCGGGATCGACGTGGCCGACGTGCACGGGGAGACGGGTCTGGCCGCAGCGCTCGAACGGTTCGTCGGACGCAGCGACCTCGCCGTCGTCCGCGCGTCGGTCCCCTCGAGGTCGGAGAACGTCGCTGTCCACGGTCGGATCTTCGACGCGGTCGGGCACGCCGTGAGAGCGGTCGTCGGGCTCCGCTGACGGTCCGGTCCGCGGCGCCGGTATGGCAATGTTGGGCCGTGCCTTCCCTCTCCGCCGACCTGGGGTTCCGCGGGCTGGTCCATCAGGTCACCGACCGGGCCGTGCTGCAACGGCTCGACCGGGGTGGCGTGGTCACCTACAGCGGCTTCGACCCGTCTGCACCGAGCCTGCACGTCGGCAGCCTCGTGCAGCTGTGCACGCTCCGGCGGCTTCAGTTGGCCGGCAACCCGCCCATCGCCCTTTCGGGAGGGGCGACCGGGATGATCGGGGACCCCGGAGGGAAGGTATCGGAGCGCCAGCTGCTGAGCGCCGAGGAGTTGGCATCGAACGTCGAGGGGATCCGTCCCCAGCTCGAGCACTTCCTCGACTTCTCGCCGTCGGCGGGCGCGGCCCGGGCGGTCCTGGTCGACAACGGCGACTGGCTCGGTGCCATCTCGATGGTCGACTTCCTGCGCGACGTGGGCAAGCACTTCACGGTGAACCAGATGGTGGCCAAGGAGTCCGTACGGTCGCGCTTCGAACGCGAGGACCAGGGGATCTCCTATACCGAGTTCAGCTACATGTTGCTGCAGGCCTACGACTTCCTCCGGCTGCACGAGGACCGTGGCTGCACCCTGCAGGTGGGGGGGAGCGACCAGTGGGGGAACATCACCATGGGGGTCGAGCTCGTCCGCAAGGTGACCCGTGACGCGGTGCACGGGCTCACCACGCCGCTGGTGACGAAGTCCGACGGGACCAAGTTCGGCAAGACCGAATCGGGCACGGTCTGGCTCGACCCGGCCCGGACGAGCCCCTACCGCCTCTATCAGTTCTTCCTGCAGAGTGAGGATGCGGTCGTCGGGGAGCACCTCCGGCTGTTCACGTTCCTCCCGCGCGACGAGATCGAGTCCCTCGACGAGCTGACGGCCACCAGCCCGGCCCGGCGGGCGGCCCAACGGGCTCTTGCGACCGAGGTCTGTGCACTCGTGCACGGGAGGGACGAGGCGAGCGGCGCCGAGCGGGCCTCTGCCGCGCTGTTCGGCGAGGAGATCGCGACCCTCGACGAGAAGACCCTGCTCGACGTGGTGGAGGAGGCGCCGTCGAGCGTCGTGCCCCGAAGCGTGCTCGACGGGGGCGAAGGTGCGGGGACCGGGTGGTCGCTCGTGGAGGCTCTCGTGGGCGCAGGCCTCGTGCGTTCGAGGAGCGACGCCCGCAGGGCTATCTCCCAGGGTGGGGTCTACGTCAACAATGTGCGCGAGACCGAGCTCGAACGGGGGCTGACCGCGGCCGATCTCCTCCACGACCGCTACGTGGTCCTGCGGAAGGGCCGGAGGGACTACCACCTCGTCCGGGTGGAATGAGCGGGCCCCGGCTGCGGCGACGGATGACGACGACTCTGGTCTGCGGCGCTCTGGCTGCGTCCCTCACGGCGTGCACCCCGGCCGACCGGATCGGTCCACCCTCGGCCCAGGTGGGGACGTGGGTTCAGGCGACCCAGCTGGGGCAGAGCGTGGGGACGGTGCTCGGCGACGCGGCACGGGTGACGACGGCGGTGCGCGAGCACAAGAGCACGGCGGTCATGCACACGATCTGCGCCGTCCTCCTGAACGACGTCGAGGCGGCCAACTCCAACCTGCCCTCCCCCGACTCGCGGCTCACGACCCTCCTCTCGGACGCGTACGGGTCCGAAGGGGACGCGGCGAACGACTGCTACGACGCCGGGGCGGGGAGCAAGCAGCTACAGGCCAAGTCGGCAGGAGAGCGTTCGAGGGCCCGGGCCCTGCTGTTGCGGGCGATGGCCCGCGTGGCCCTGCTCACCGGGCACCCGGTGTCGACGACCACGACCGTCGCTCCCGGCGGCGGCGGGATCTTCGGATGACGGGGATCTTCGGATGACGGGGACCTTCGGATGACAGGGACCTTCGGATGACGGGGACCTTCGGATGACAGGGGGGCCGACGGACCCCACGGGTCCCCGACCGCCCGGCGGGGGAGCGCCCGGCGGGGTGGTGGGACCGGTCCCCGAAGGGCGCGACCCGGTCGACTACGACCGGATGCGCCGCCGGGCTCTGTGGTCGCTGCCGACGGGTCTCTACCTCATAGGGAGCCGCGCTCTCCTCGGCGGCGCGTTGCAGTGGAACCTCATGACGGCCAGCCTCGTCGTGCAGCTGGCAGTCGAGCCCAAGCTGGTCGGGGTCTCCGTCGATCGCCTCGCTCGAACCTACGAGCTGGTCGCCGCGGGCGGGGCGTTCTCCGTCTGCCTGCTCGGGCGCGACGACCGGGCTCTGGTCCGCCGGTTCGTCAAGCCGGTGGACGACGTGGTGACCGACGGCGAAGGGCGGGTCATGACCATGAACGGCGAGGCGGTGGTCACGGGGAGCACGGGTTCGCCGGTCCTCGCCCGGTCGCCGGCGTGGCTCGACTGCTCCGTCCGGCACCAGATCGACCTGGGGAGCCATGTGCTCTTCGTCGGCGAGGTGGTCGAAGTCGGGGGCGCTGGTCTGGAGGGCAGCGGGCGCACCGTCGCCGACGTGCTGCGCATGGAGGACACCAGGATGAGCTACGGGGGTTGACCTGCGTCTCCGCCCGGATCGCCGCCCCCCCGGCGCCGCGAGGGAACATGCCGGACGGACTACACTGGGCTCACGACCGGGGACGGCGCCGACGAGGAAGCAGCCGCCCGTTGCCCACATCCGAGGCCGGTCCGATTCGGCGCCCGCCGCGGGTGACCCGGGGGGCGGGCAGCAAGGAGCATGCGTGAAGAAGGGACGCCATCGGCGATTCGAGGAAGCGCGGAGCCTCAAGCGCTCGGTGTCGACGGCCGGGCAACGCTGCGCCGAATGCGGCGCCGAGCCCGAGGACGTGCATGCTTCATGGTGCCTCGCCGAGGAGGACCAGTACGATCGCATCCTGGGGTCGGTGGCGCCTTCGCACGACGAGTCCGAGCCCGACCCGTTGGACGACTGACGGAGCCCGGTGAGGCCCGGCCCCCCTGGCCGGCTCAGCTCGTTCGGTCCGGCGCCTCGGCCGGCCGGCCGGTCCGCCTCCTGAGCGCCGGGTGGGGAAGGGGGACCCGGCGCTCGATCCGGTCCGAGCGGTCCTGGAGGTAGGCGGCGAGCCGCCGGTAGACCTTCTGCCCGACCATCGCGGTGAGCTCGGCCTGCATCTCGCGGTAGACGGGCTGCTCGCCGACGAACGCCTCGGGCGACTCGGTGCACCACCAGTGGAATTCCTTGCCGCCCTCCCCCCAGTGAGCGCGGTCCCACTGGCGGACCGTCGAGGTGACGTACCCGTCCCCGGCCACCTCGTCCTCCCGGCGGAGCGGCAGCTGCCAGCAGACCTCGGGCTTCAGGTCCATCGGATTGCGCCCGCGGGTGACGGCGACCTGGTGCAGCGCGCAGCCGGGCCCGGTCGGGAACCCCGGTCGGTTCAGGAAGATGCACGCGCCTTCGACGACGCGGGTGACGATCTCGCCGTGCTGGTTCTTCTTGACCGTGCCCTTCTTGACGCCACGCGCCCGGTATTGCCACTGCTCGGATGAGAGGGTGGCGGCGATCCGCTCCACCCGGCGCGCGTCGGCGCGGTCGACGAAGTGCGCACCGTAGGAGCAGCACCCGTGCTCGAGCTCGGGTGCCGGCCCCGTGAGGACCCCCTGGCAGCCGCGGCCGTAAATGCACGTCCACGAGCTCGTGAGGAACGTCACGTCGAAGACCCAGGTTCGTTCCTCGTCCTGGTCGTCGAAGCTCACCCATTCGCGTGCGTCGTCGGGGGGACCGGTGGGTCCGGCGGGGGTCATCGGCGAGACCCTACCCCCGCAAAAGACACCGCTCGGCGGGGGGTGTCCCGTATGATCGCCCGGTGGACGCGGGGTACGGGCTCCGAGCGTGAACGCCCCTCTCGTTCTCGGATGCGGCCTGGGAGGAGTGGTCGTCGGGTCGGTGCTGGGTGCGTTCGCCACCCGGGTACGGGCGCCGGTCCCGGTACCCGCACCGGCGGTCCCCGGCGGGGTTCCGGTGCTCCCGCCGGCGGTCCCCGATGTGGCTCCGTTGCCCACCGGCGCGGACGTCCCGGGCGGCTCCGGGCGCGTGGCGTTGGACCGGTTGGCCGCGGGGGTGGTCACGGGAGGGTTGCTCGCCGTCGCCGCGCACCATTTCGGAGCGGTGCCCGCGCTCGCGGCGTACTGCGTGCTCTTCGTGGGCCTGGTCGCGGTGTCCGTCGTCGATCTCCGGGTGGGACTGGTGCCGCGCACCGTCATCTACCCGGTCTCCGTCCTCCTCGGCGTCGCCCTGGTGGCGGCCTCCGCGGTCGCCGGCGATTGGCGGGCGCTCGGCGAGGCGGTCATCGGGGGAGCGCTCGCCTTCGCGGTGTTCTTCGCCATCTGGTTCCTGTACCCGCGAGGGTTGGGCTTCGGGGACGTACGGCTCGCGGCGGCCATCGGCTTCGGCCTCGGCTGGCTCGGCCTGCTCCACCTGTACGTGGGCTTCCTCGTCGGGTTCCTCGCCGGGGCAGCGTTCGGCCTGGTGGTCATGGTTCGGCGCGGGACCGGCCGGAAGACCAGGATGCCGTTCGCCCCGGCCCTGGCGGTCGGCGCGGTCGTCGGGGTGATCTGGGGCAGCCAGATCATCAACGCCTGGCTCCCGGGGCACAGCTGATCCGTCGTCCGCGCCCCGCCCGCTCGAGCCCGGCGAGCATCGGGACCCGGCTCAACAGGGCTCGGGTAGGTTGGGGGCATGTTGCGGTACCTGACGGCCGGGGAGTCCCACGGGCAGGCGCTCGTGGCGACGGTGGAGGGTCTGCCCGCCGGACTGCCGATCACCGCGGAAGAGGTCGCGGGCGAACTGGCCCGTCGCCGGCTGGGCTTCGGGAGAGGCCCCCGGATGCGGTTCGAGCAGGACCAGGTGACGCTGGTGGCCGGGGTGCGTCACGGGCGGACCCTGGGCTCGCCGGTCGCGGTGCAGATCGCCAACACCGAATGGCCGAAGTGGTCCGAGGAGATGTCGCCAGGCCCGGGGTCGCCCTCGCGGGTGCTGACCCAGCCCCGGCCCGGTCACGCCGATTTGGCCGGTATGCAGAAGTACGGCTTTGCGGACGCCCGTGACGTGCTCGAGCGGGCTTCGGCCCGCGAGACCGCGGCCCGCGTGGCTGCCGGCTCTCTGGCCAAGGCGCTCCTGGCCCAGCTGGGCATCGCCGTCGTGAGCCACGTCGTGCAGCTGGGTGACGCCACGGCGCCCGACGGCGCCCGCCCGCTGCCCGGTGACCGCGCCAGGGTCGACGAGTCTCCGGTCCGGTGCTTCGACGAGGAGAGCGCCGACCGCATGGTGGCTGCCGTGAAGGCTGCGGCCAAGGAGGGCGACTCGCTCGGGGGGGTCGCGGAGGTACTGGCCTACGGGGTCCCGGTGGGGCTCGGAAGCCACGTGCACTGGGACCGCCGGCTCGACGGCCTGCTGGCGCAGGCGCTGATGAGCATTCAGGCGGTGAAGGCCGTCGAGATCGGCGAGGGCTGGGACGTGGCCGGTCGGCGGGGCTCCGTGGCCCACGATGCCATCCGCTTCGTCGAGGGCTCCACCGAGGCCGGGGGGTACCGGCGCGACACGGCGCGGGCCGGCGGGATCGAGGGAGGCATGTCGATCGGGGGCCTGGTGGTGGCCCGGGTGGCCATGAAACCCCTCGCCACGCTGAACCGGCCGGTGCTCGAGACGGTGGACGTGGCGACCAAGGAGTCGACGGTCAGCTTCCGGGAGCGCACGGACGTGACCGCGGTGCCGGCCATGGGCGTGGTTGCCGAGACGATGGTCGCGCTCGTGCTGGCGTCGGAGGCCCTCCGCAAGTTCGGGGGGGATTCCGTCGCCGAGATCCTGCGCAACCGGGACGGATTCGTGTCGTCGCTCGGAGAGACCCCCTCGGCGGTGGCGGGCTCCCCGGGCGCTCCGGTCCTTCCGGGCAGCCCGGCCCGGCAGAGCCCGCCGGACGGCCGCCAGGTCGCATCGGGGTGAGCCGGCCCGGCCCGGCCGTCGATCGCATCGTGCTGGTGGGGATGATGGGTGCGGGCAAGACGACCGTGGGGCGCCTGCTCGCCGGCCGCCTCGGGTGGGCGTACGCCGACTCGGACGATCGGGTGCAGGAGGCCACCGGGCACACGGTTCCCGAGCTGTTCGCCCAGCACGGAGAGGCGGCGTTCCGGGCAGCGGAGTCCGAGGCGCTGCGACAGGCGCTCCGGGGCGCCTCGCCACAGGTGGTGTCGGTGGCCGGTGGCGCCGTGCTCGCCCCGGCCAACCGGGCGCTCCTGCGGCGATCGGGCACGGTGGTGTGGCTCCGGGCGAGACCCGAGACCCTCGGGGCCCGGGTCGGCGACGGGCGGGGCCGTCCCCTGCTGGGCGACGATCCGTCCGAGGCGCTCACCAGGCTCGACCGGGTGAGGCGGCCGCTGTACGAGCAGGTGGCCCACGTGGTGGTCGACGTCGACGACCTCCAGCCGGACTCGGTCGTCGACCGGGTGCTGGCCGCGGTCGGCCCCGGGTGGAGCGCCGATGCCGTCGCCCGCCCGAGGACCGGACCGGGCGCAGCCACGGGAGCGTCGTGATCACCGTCCCGGTCGAGCTGGGGGACCGGCGGTACGAGGTGTTGATCGGGGACGGAGCGCGCCGCGAGCTGGCCGCAGTGGTGGCCGAGCGAGTTCCCGGTACCGCCCGGAGGGCCACCGTCGTCACCCAGTCCGAGATCGAGAAGGCCGGATGGTTGCGCGGCCTCGATCCCGGCGTGCCGTTCGACGTCCTGCTCGTGCCGGATGGGGAGACCGCCAAGTCGCTTGCGACGGTGGAGCGGTTGTGCCGGGGATTCGCCCGGGGCGGTTTGGCCCGATCCGACGTGGTGGTGGCCGTCGGTGGCGGGATCGTCACCGACGTCGCCGGGTTCGCCGCCGCCACGTACCATCGGGGCACGCACTACGTCAGCATCGCCACGTCGTTGCTGGCCCAGGTGGACGCCGCGGTCGGGGGCAAGACCGGGGTGAACCTTCCCGAGGGGAAGAACCTGGTGGGTGCCTTCTGGCAGCCGTCCGCCGTCCTGTGCGACACGGCCACCCTGTCGACGCTGCCCCCGCGGGAGTGGGCATGCGGGCGCGGGGAGATGGCGAAGTACGCGTTCCTGTCCGACGGCCCGCCCGACGCGTCGATCCTCGACCTCCCGCTTGCCGAGCAGGTGGCACGCTGTGTCGGGGTGAAAGCCGCCGTGGTGGCGGCCGACGAGCGCGAGGGTGATCGGCGGGTGATCCTCAATTACGGTCACACCTTGGCCCACGCGCTCGAGGCGGCGGCGTTCGACCGGGGCGAGGGCGATGTGATCCGCCATGGCGAGGCGGTCGCGGTGGGGCTTCTCTTCGCCGCGTTGCTGGCCCGCCGGCTCGGCCGGATCGGCGACGAGCGGGTCGAGCTGCACCGCCGGGTGATCGCCGGCTTCGACCTCTCGGCCGGGCTGCCCGCCGGGGCGCAGGCCTCGGAGCTGCTCCGGTCGATGGCCCGGGACAAGAAGGCCCAGCACGATCTGACCTTCGTCCTCGACGGTCCCGGGGGCGTGGAGGCGGTCCGGGGTGTCGACCCGGGTGACGTGCTCGCTACCCTGGCAGAGATGGGAGCGTCGACGTGAGCCAGGGGATCGTGCTGCTCCTTTCGGGCCCCAACCTGAACCTCCTCGGTGAGCGCGAGCCGGCCGTGTACGGCACCGAGACCCTTGCCGACCACGTCCACGCGGCGACCGCGGCGGCCCACCGCCACGGGCTCCTGCTCGAGCATGTGCAGTCCCAGCACGAAGGGGACCTCATCAACTCGGTCCACGCGGCGCGGGATCGGGTCGCCGCGCTGATCGTGAACGCCGCGGCCCTCTCGCACGGGTCGTGGTCGCTCCACGACGCCCTCGCCGCGTTCGACGGGGTGATCGTGGAGCTGCACCTGTCGAACCCGGCGGCGAGGGAGCCCTTCCGGCACACCTCGGTCATCGCCCCGGTCGCCGACGGGTCCATCGCCGGGTTCGGGGGCCTCGGCTACGAGCTGGCGGTGGAGGCGGTCAGCCGTATCCTCGCCGCAAGACAGCGTCCGGCACCGGAAAAGGAGCGCCCATGAGCACCGACTCGCCGCCACCCCTGCAGGTGGCCAACCGGATCGAGGGACTGCGGAGCCGGTTCGCTCCGGCGGGCATCGACGCCCTCGTCGTGACCACCCTTCCCAACCTGCGCTACCTGACCGGCTTTTCGGGTTCCGCCGGCCTGCTCGTCGTCACCGGGGACGGCGCGCTCCTCACGACGGACGGCCGGTACCGGACCCAGGCCGACGAGCAGGTCACCGCGGCCGGAGCGGGCGGACTGGTCGGGATCGAGATCGGCGGGCCCCAGGCCCAGCGCGACGCCGTTCGCTCGCTCGTCTCGGGAGCGGGGAGGTCGAGGGTCGGGCTCGAGGCGGACAACGTCACTTGGGCCGCCAGCCAACGGTGGTCCGAGACGCTCGAGGGCCACGACGTGCTCCCGACCTCGGGCCTGGTGGAGGCCCTCCGTGAGGTGAAGGATGCAGCGGAGCTCGAGCTCATGGCCCGGGCCGCCGCGATCGCGGACGCCGCGCTGTCCGAGGTGCTCCCGTTGCTGGCGTCCGCCGTCACCGGCACGGTCACCGAGGAGCAGTTCGCCCTGGCGCTCGACACCGCCATGCGGCGAGGGGGGGCCGAGGGCGTGGCGTTCGAGACCATCGTTGCCGCCGGCCCCAACTCGGCCAAACCCCATCACCGCCCCACCGGCCGTCCGATCCGGGCCGGGGACCCGGTGGTCGTCGACTTCGGCGCCCTGTTCAACGGCTACCGGTCGGACATGACCCGGACGTTCTGCGTCGGGGGCGATCCCGAGGGCGAGCTGGCCCGGATCTTCGACGTCGTCCGATCCTCCCAGGCCGAGGGCGTGGCCGCCGTCGGCCCCGGGGTGGGCGCCAAGGACGTCGACGAGGTCTGCCGCAAGGTGATCGTCGACGCCGGCTGGGGAGAGGCCTTCGAGCACGGAACCGGCCACGGGGTCGGGCTCGACATCCACGAGGCACCGACGGTGAGCCCGCTGGGCACTGCTATCTTGTCGCCGGGCGTCGTGGTGACGGTCGAGCCCGGGGTCTACATCCCCGGCGTCGGTGGGGTCCGCATAGAGGACACGCTGGTGGTGACCGAGCACGGCAACCGACCGCTCACGAGCTTCACGAAGGACGTCGCCGCCTGATGGCCGTCTCCACCAACGACCTCAAGAACGGCATGACCCTGCTCCTCCCCGAGGGGTTGTTCAGCGTCGTTGAGTTTCAGCACGTCAAGCCGGGGAAAGGCGGGGCGTTCGTCCGTACCAAGCTCAAGAACGTTCGGAGCGGGGCGGTCGTCGAGCGGACGTACCGGGCCGACGAGAAGCTCGAGCAGGCCATCATCGACAAGAGGGAGATGCAGTTCCTCTACCGCGACGGGTCGGAGTACGTGTTCATGGACACGTCCACCTACGAGCAGATGCAGGTGGAGCCGGCGGCGCTCGGTGACGCCGCCAACTACCTGAAGGAGACCGACGAGGTGGTGCTGGAGCTCTTCGACGGCGAGATCGTCGGCGTCGACCTCCCTGCGGCGGTGGAGTTGACCGTCACCGAGACCGAGCCGGGGTTGCAGGGAGACCGCGTCTCGGGTGCTCGCAAGCCTGCCACTTTGGAGACCGGCCTGGTGGTGCAGGTTCCCCTCTTCGTCAACCCGGGCGAGGCGATCAAGGTGGACACTCGCTCCGGCGAGTACCTGACCCGGGCCTGAGTGGCCCCGTCCGACGCGACCCGGCGAGGTCGATCGGTCCCGGGCAGCGGGACCCGACCAGGTGGTGATCCCGCCGACGGGGCGACGCGGCACCAGTCGCGCGAGCGGGCGCTGTCCCTGCTGTACGAGGCCGAGATGAAAGGGGTTCCCGCGGCCGAGGTGATCGGGGAACTGGCGGTGGCACCCGATCCGTTCGCCGGCGCGCTGGTGGGTGCAGCCGAGCGACACCGGTCCGAGGTCGACGAGCGCATCGGGCGCGCGTCGGTCGGCTGGCCGATCGACCGGATGGCGGTCGTGGACCGCCTGGTGCTGCGGCTGGCCGTGGCCGAGCTGCTCGATCCCGAAGGGCCTCCGGTCGCGGTGGTGATCGACGAGGCGGTCGAGCTCGCGAAGACGTATTCGACGGACGAATCGGGGGGTTTCGTGAACGGGGTCCTCTCGTCGGTGGCGGCGGAGGTCCGGGCCCGTCCGGACGCGGGCGGCCGGGAGGATCGGCGCCCCTCCGGGTAGCCGGCGACGGCCCTTGCCTGTTCACGCCCGGAAGGCTCGGTGCTATCCTCGGGTCCTGACCGTGAAGCGGGTCCCGTGAGGCCCGTACGGACAGGAGGAGCAGTGGCCGAACGCGAACGGAGCCATACCCGGCCCCTGGGTGGCGTGTTCGTTGCGCATGCTCGAGTGCTCTCCGCCACCGACATGCAGCGGGCGCTGACCCGCATGGCGCACGAGATCGTCGAGCGGAACAGCGGCCTCGACGACATCGTGCTGGTCGGCCTGCAGACCGGTGGGGTGCCCCTGGCCCGGCGGATGGCCGACGTCCTCGACGGGCTCGGCGACGCGGCGATTCCCGTTGGCATGCTCGACGTCGCCTTCTACCGCGACGACATCGGGCTCCGACCCGTCCTGCCCGAGGCGGCAACCGACATCCCCGTCGACCTGACGGGTCGCATCGTCGTGCTGGTCGACGACGTGCTCTTCACCGGCCGCACCGTGCGGGCCGCTCTGAACGCGTTGAGCGATTTCGGGCGGGCCAGGGCCGTGCAGCTCGCCGTCATGGTCGACCGTGGGCACCGCGAGCTGCCCATCCGGCCGGACTTCGTCGGGAAGAACCTGCCCACCCAGCGCGAGGAGATGGTCGACGTCACCGAGGACGGCGTCAGCATCGGGAAGCTCGAGGGCCGCTGATGCGCCACCTGCTCTCCATCGCCGACCTCGGGCGGGACGGCATAGAGGAGGTCCTCGCGGTCTCCGAGGCGTTCGCCGAGGTGGAGCGCCGTCCGATCCCCAAGGTTCCCACCCTGCGGGGAAAGGTGGTGGCCACGCTGTTCTTCGAGGAGTCGACCCGCACCCGGCTGTCGTTCGAGACCGCGGCCAAGCGATTGTCGTCCGACGTGCTGTCGTTCTCCGCCGCCTCGTCGTCGCTCAAGAAGGGCGAGTCGCTGCGCGACACGGTCGAGACCGTGGAGGCCATGGGCATCGACGCCCTCGTCGTCCGCCACCCTTCCGCCGGCGCCGCCCACCAGGTGGCGCGCTGGGCGCACCGCGCCCGGGTGGTCAACGCGGGAGACGGGTGGCACGAGCACCCGACGCAGGCCCTGCTCGACTGCTTCACGGTGCGGCAGGTGCTGGCCGAGCAGGCGGGCAAGGAAGCGGCCTCCCTGGGTGTCGGCTGTTTCGCAGGCCTGCGGGTGCTCGTCGTCGGCGACGTCCGACACAGCCGGGTGGCCCGGTCCGAGGTGCTCGCCTACACGGCCCTGGGAGCCCGGGTCACCCTGGCCGCGCCCGGCAGCCTCCTCCCGTCCTCGCTGGAGGGCTGGCCGGTGACGGTCGCCGACGATCTCGACGCGGCCCTGGGCGAGGCCGACGTGGTCTCGTTGCTCCGGCTGCAGGCCGAACGGGGGAGCGGAGCCTTCGTGCCGTCACTGCGCGAGTACACCGCGCACTGGGGGCTCACGGCCCGCCGGGCCGACCGGCTGGCCGATCACGCCATCGTGACCCACCCGGGGCCGATGGTGCGCGGGGTGGAGATCGCGTCGGACGTGGCCGAGCTTCCCCATTCGGTCGTGACCCGGCAGGTGACGAACGGCGTGGCGGTGCGCATGGCGGTCCTGTTCCTCCTGCTCGGTGCCGGAGGGCCGTCGGGGCCGGCGCGCTCGGAGCCCGTGTCCCCCGAGGCCGAGACCGCCGGGTCTCCCGAGCCGGTACCGGTGGATCCCGTGCTCCCGGGCGCGGCGATCGGGGTGGGCGGTGGCTGAGATCGAGCTGGTTGTCCGGGGCGGTCTCGTCATCGGTGCCGATGGGACGCGCCGCGCCGACGTGGCCGTCGCCGGCGGCGTGGTGGTGGCGACGGGTCCGGATCTCGACGTCCCGGTGGGCGCGACGGTGCTCGACGCGGGTGGGTGCCTCGTCGGCCCGGGGCTGGTGGATCTGCACACCCATCTCCGCCAGCCCGGACGCGAGGAGGCCGAGACGGTGGAGAGCGGCGCCCGGGCCGCCGCCCTGGGGGGGTACACCGCGGTGCTGGCCATGCCCAACACCGATCCGGCGATCGACAGCGCCGGGACCGCTCGCGAGGTGCTCGCGCTGGGGCGGTCCGCCGTCGCCGAGGTGGCGGTGGCCGGAGCGATCACCGTGGGGCGTTCCGGGGAACGGCTGGCGCCGATGGCCGAGCTGGCGGCCCTCGGCATCGGGATCTTCACCGACGACGGCGCGGGCGTGCAGGACGGCGCCCTGATGCGGCGGGCGCTCGAGTATGCGCGGGGGCTCGGGGTGACGCTGGCCCAGCACTGCGAGGACGAGAGCCTGGCGGCGGGGGGCGCCATGCACGAGGGAGCGTGGTCGAGCCGGCTCGGGCTCCCCGGTATCCCGGCGGCGGCGGAAGAGGCCATGGTCGCCCGGGACATCGCCCTGGTCCGGCTCACCGGCGCCCTGATGCACTTCCTCCACCTGTCGACGGCCGGGTCGCTCGAGCTGGTCCGCCGGGCGAAGGCCGAGGGCGTCGCCGTCACCGCCGAGGCCGCACCCCACCACTTCTTCCTCACCGACGCCGAGGTGGCCACCTACGACCCGGTCTACAAGGTGAACCCGCCGCTGCGCCCGCTCGCCGACGTCCGAGCGGTGCGGCGCGCGCTGTGCGACGGCACCGTCGATGCCATAGCGACGGACCACGCGCCCCACGCCCCGGAGACGAAGGACCTCCCCTTCGACCAGGCCCCGCCGGGGATGCTCGGCCTCGAGACGGCTCTGGCTCTGGCCTTCACCGCGCTGGGTGGCTCCCACGCCGGCCCCCACGCCGGCCCCCACGCCGGCACCGGCGGCGGGAAGCCTCGAAGCTCGATGCTGCGAGACGGGGCGGGACCCGACGGGGCGGGGGAGGGGCAGTGGCGGCTCTCCCCGGAGCGGATCTTCGGATTGCTCAGCCGGCAGCCGGCAGCCATCGCCCGGCTCGGGCCGGACGACCGGCGCCTGGGCGGTCACAGCGCGCACGGCGGCCCGGTCGAGCCGGGGGCGGCGGCGAACCTGTGCATCTTCGACCCGCTCGTCCGGTGGACGGTGGATCCACGGGACCTGGCCAGTCGGAGCCGCAATACCCCCTACGAGGGGAGGGAGCTCGTCGGGCGGGTTCGCCACACGGTGCTCCGGGGCGAGCCGGTGGTCGTCGACGCGGTGGCCCAGCGGTGACGTCGCGCCCGGGCGGCGGGGATCTCGGGTGGGGCGACGACGATGCAGGGTCCCGTTCCCGCCGGCAGCAGGCCCTGCTCGTCCTGGCCGACGGCGAGGTCTTCGAAGGCGAGGCCGTGGGCGCGGCGGCGCCGGGTGGGGTCGCCACCGGCGAGGCGGTCTTCAACACGGCGCTCAGTGGCTACCAGGAGATCCTGACCGACCCCTCCTATGCGGGGCAGGTGATCGCCTTCACGTGCCCGCACATCGGCAACTACGGGACCAATCCCACCGACGACGAGGGCCCCCGGCCGTGGTGCCGCGGCGTCGTGGTCCGTGACCTGAGCGAGGTGCCGAGCAACTGGCGCTCGGTGGAGGGGCTCGAGGCGTTCCTCGTCCGCCACGGGGTCCCGGGACTGACCGGAGTCGATACGCGGCGCCTGACCCGTCATCTGCGCGACGCCGGTGCCATGCCGTGCGCGTTCGGTACCGCCGGAGAGGAGGCGTTGCTCGCCGCGGCGCGCTCGGCCGAGGGCACCGACGGCCGCGACCTCGTGTCCGAGGTGACGACGCGGTCGCCCTACACCCGGGGGGGCGGCACGTTGCGGGTGGTCGCCTACGACTTCGGGGTGAAGGAGACGATGCTGCGACACCTGTCCCGGCTGGCGACCCTCACGGTCGTGCCGGCCCATACCCCGGCCGACGACGTGCTGGCGCTCGAGCCCGACGGTGTCTTCCTCTCCAACGGTCCCGGCGACCCGGCCGCCCTCCCCGGGCCGACGGGCGCGGTGGCCGATCTGCTCGGCCGGGTGCCGATCTTCGGGATCTGCCTGGGTCACCAGCTCCTGGCCCGGGCGCTCGGCGGCACGACGTACAAGCTGCCCTTCGGCCACCACGGCAGCAACCATCCGGTCCGGCGGACCGCGACCGGCCGGGTGGAGGTGACCAGCCAGAACCACAACTACGCGGTGGCCGCGGGCTCGGTGAAGGGGATCGAGACCACCCACGTGAACCTCAACGACGGGGTTCTCGAGGGATTCCGGGCCCCGGCGGCGGGCGCCTTCTCCGTGCAGTACCACCCGGAGGCGGGACCGGGTCCGCACGACGCCCGCTATCTCTTTGACGAGTTCCGGACGTCGATGGTGGCCGGGATGCCGGCCGGGCGGGGGGACTGAGCGGTGCCCCGGCGCGACGACATCGAGTCCATCCTCCTCATCGGATCGGGCCCCATCGTCATCGGTCAGGCCTGCGAATTCGACTATTCGGGCACCCAGGCCTGCCGCGTCCTCTCCGAGGAGGGCTACCGGGTCGTCCTGGCCAACTCCAACCCGGCCACCATCATGACCGATCCGTCCATGGCCGACCGGACCTACGTCGAGCCCCTCGACGTCGACGTGCTGGCCGCCATCATCGAGCGCGAGCGCCCGGACGCGCTGCTCCCGACCATGGGTGGCCAGACGGCGCTCAACCTCACCGTCGGCCTCGTCGACCGGGGTGTGCTCGACCGTTTCGGTGTGGAGGTGATCGGCGCCCGACCCGAGTCCATCCGTACGGCGGAGGACCGCGACCGCTTCAAGTCCGCGATGGAGGAGATCGGTCTGGAGGTCCCGAGGTCGGGTTTCGCCCACTCGCTCGACGAGGCGATCGCCGTCGCCGCGGAGATCGGCTACCCCATCATGGTGCGGCCGAGCTTCATCCTCGGCGGCGCCGGCACCGGGATCGCCCGTGACGCAGCATCCTTCGTACCGCTCGCGGCCGAGGGCCTGGCGGCCAGCCCGGTGGGGCAGATCCTGGTCGAGCGGTCGATCGCCGGCTGGAAAGAGTACGAGCTCGAGGTGATGCGTGACGGCGCGGACAACTGCGTGGTCGTCTGCTCCATCGAGAACCTCGACCCGATGGGCGTGCACACCGGGGACTCGATCACGGTGGCTCCGGCCCTGACCCTGTCCGATGTGGAATTTCAGGCCATGCGGGACGACGCGTTCGCCTGCATGCGGCGGGTGGGGGTTGAGACGGGCGGGTCGAACGTGCAGTTCGCCGTCGACCCGTCGACCGGCCGCCGAATGATCATCGAGATGAACCCCCGGGTGTCGAGGTCCTCGGCCCTGGCGTCCAAGGCGACCGGGTTCCCGATCGCCAAGATCGCTGCACGCCTCGCCGTGGGTTACCGGCTCGACGAGATCGCCAACGACATCACCAGGGCCACGCCGGCAAGCTTCGAGCCGACGATCGACTACGTCGTCACCAAGATCCCGCGTTGGGCCTTTGAGAAGCTGCCGGGCTCGGAGGGGACGCTCGGTACCCGCATGCAGTCGGTTGGCGAGGTCATGGCCCTCGGCCGGACGTTCTGCGAGTCGCTGCAGAAGGCGGTCCGCTCGCTCGAGCAGGGCCGCGCCGGGTTGAACGGGGACGGCGCGGAGCACGAGATGGACGCGCTCGACGACGACGAGGTCCTGCTGGCCGCGGAAGTGCCCACGCCCGATCGGCTCTTCGCGGTGGAGTCGGCCCTCCGGCGCGGGATCGCCCCCGAGGTGCTGGCCCGCCGCACGGGGATCGATCCCTGGTTCCTCGCCCAGATCGGGCGGATCAGCGCCGAACGGCTGGCGCTGGGAGAGCTGGCGGCGGAGACGGGCGGCGGTCTGCAGGCGCTCGAGGCGCTGGGAAGGGCCGGGTTCCGTCGGGCGAAGCGTCTGGGGTTCTCCGACGAGCAGCTCGGCTATCTCCTCGGGGCCGAGGAGTCCGAGGTCCGGGCCGCCCGGCTGGCGGCCGGGGTCCGGGTCACCTACAAGACCGTCGACACCTGCGGGGCCGAGTTCGAGGCGTTCACGCCCTACCACTACGGCACGTACGAGGACGAGGAGGAGGTGCGCCCGAGCACCGGTCGCCGCGTGGTGATCCTCGGTTCGGGCCCGAACAGGATCGGCCAGGGCATCGAGTTCGACTACTGCTGCGTCCACGCCAGCATGGCGCTCCGGGCAGCGGGTTACGAGACCGTGATGCTCAACTGCAACCCCGAGACCGTCTCGACGGACTACGACGTGTCGGATCGTCTCTACTTCGAGCCCCTGACTCCCGAGGACGTGGCCAACGTGATCGATGCGGAGCGCCGCGCCGGCGCGGGCGGCGGCGAGCTGGTCGGGGTGGTGGTGTCCCTGGGGGGTCAGACGCCGTTGAAGCTCGCGGCCTCCCTGCCGCCCGACCTGGTACTCGGGACGAGCCCGGCCTCCATCGACCTCGCCGAGGACCGCGAGCGATGGAACACCCTCTGCGAGCGGCTGGGGATCGTTCAGCCCCCGGGAGGAACCGCCACCACGGTGGACGAGGCGCTCGCCGTGGCCGGCCGGGTCGGCTACCCGGTGCTTTTGCGGCCGAGCTACGTGCTCGGGGGCCGAGCCATGGAGATCGTGTACGACGCGGAAGGGGTGGGCCGGGTGATGGCCGCTCTCACGGGCACGGCGTCGGGCGCGGGGCCCGGATCGGTCCGGGGGACGCCCGCCGCATCGGCACTCGCCCGGGAGGGGGGTGTGTCGGCGTCCCGGCCCGTGCTGGTCGACCGCTTCCTCGAGGACGCCATCGAGGTGGACGTCGACGCCGTGCGCGACATCGCCGGGGAGGTGCTGATCGCCGGGGTGATGGAGCACGTGGAGGAGGCGGGCGTGCACTCGGGCGACTCCGCCTGCGCCCTGCCACCCCAGACGTTGGCGGCGAGCGTGGTGGAGGATCTCGACCGCCAGACGAGAGCCCTGGCCGAGGCGCTCGACGTGCGCGGCCTGCTCAACGTGCAGTTCGCGGTGAAGGACGGGCAGACGTTCGTGCTCGAGGCCAATCCCCGTGCCAGCCGGACCGTCCCCTTCGTGGCCAAGGCGACCGGGGTGCCCCTCGCCATGGTGGCGGCCCGGGTCATGGTGGGTGACACCCTGGAGGCGCTGCGGGCCGAGGGACTGCTGCCGGGTCACGCTCGTGGGCGGGTCCAGCCGCTCGGGCACGTGAGCGTGAAGGAGGCCGTGCTGCCCTTCGACCGCTTTCCCGAGGTGGACACCCTGCTCGGCCCCGAGATGCGTTCCACCGGCGAGGTCATGGGGGTGGGCGAGACGTTCGGGTTGGCGTTCGCCAAGAGCCAGATGGCCGCCGGTACCCGGCTGCCGATGGAGGGGACGGTGTTCCTCTCTCTCGCCGACCGCGACAAGCCGAACGGGAAGGTGGTGGCGAGCCAGCTGTCGGAGCTGGGGTTCTCACTGGCCGCGACCCTGGGCACGGCCGGCTATCTCCGCGCCCAGGGGGTCGAGGTCGACATCCTCGTGGCGAAGGTGGGAGAGGAGGGCGTGGCAGCCGACGCGGTGGAGCTGATCGCCGGCGGGAAGGTGCAGATGGTCGTGAACACGCCCCGCGGACGCGGGTCTCGTGCCGACGGGGCCAACATCCGGGCCGCGGCGATGGCCCACGGTGTCCCCTGCCTGACCACCATCGCCGCGGCGCGTGCCGCCGCAGCGGGGATCGCCGACTGGGCGAAGCATCCCTTGACGGTCCGAAGCCTTCAGGAGCTCCACGGCGAGGGTGGGGGATGAGCCGGCCCGGCCGGGCGTCCCTGTCGACCAGGGCCCGGGCCGTCGACCTGTCGACGATGGTGGGCACCGTCAGCCTGTGCACTCCGGTCATGACCGCGTCGGGCACGGCAGGGCACGGTGTGGAGCTCGCCGCCTACGGTGACCTCTCCTCGCTGGGCGCCGTGGTCGTGAAGTCGTTGGCCGCCGAGCCCTGGGGCGGCAACCCCGCGCCGAGGGTCCACGAGGTGGAGGCGGGCATGCTGAACAGTGTCGGCCTGCAGGGGCCGGGAATGGCGGCGTGGATCGAGCACGACCTGCCGAAGCTGTCGGCCGTGGGCGCCACCGTGGTGGCGAGCATCTGGGGTCGCACGGTGGAGGGGTTCGAGAAGGCGGCAGCGATGCTGGCAGGCCTGTCGCCCGGGGAGCGGCGGGCGCTCGTCGCCGTTGAGGTCAACGTGAGCTGCCCCAACGTGGAGGACCGCTCACGGATGTTCGCTCATTCCCCTACCGCCACGGCCGAGGCGGTCGACGCCTCGAGGTGCGGCCTGCCCCGATGGGCGAAGCTCAGCCCGAACGTGGGCGACGTCCGCGAGATCGCCGCCGCCGCGATCGGCTCGGGGGCGGCGGGGCTGACGTTGGTGAACACGCTCCTCGGGATGGCGATCGACGTCAACAGGCGTCGGCCGGTGCTCGGGGCCGTCGGCGGGGGACTGTCGGGCCCGGCGCTCCACCCGGTGGCGGTCAGGGCGGTGTGGGAGTGCCGCGAGGCGTTTCCCGAGGCCGCCATCGTCGGTGTCGGCGGAGTGCTCACCGCACGCGACGCGGTGGAGCTGCTCCTCGCCGGCGCGAGCGCGGTACAGGTCGGCACCGCGTCGTTCCGCGACCCCCGGGCGCCGTGGAAGATCCTCGGCGGGATAGAGCGATGGTGCGCCCGTTCAGGGGTGGCCACGGTCCGGGAGCTGGTCGGGGCGGGACATAGTGGCTGAGCCACCGCGGCCGGGGCGAGGTGGGCCGGTCGGGCAGCGGGCGGGGAGCGACCCCCGCACCCTCCCCTTCGGGGAACGGGTGGTCGAGGCGGTGGGGGCGCTCGGACCCCTCTGCGTCGGGATCGACCCGTCGGCGTCGTTGCTGAGCCGATGGGGCCTCCCCGACGACGTCTCGGGGCTGGGCGAGTTCGGGTCGCGCTGCCTGCACGCGTTTGCCGGAGTGGTCCCGGTGGTCAAGCCCCAGGTCGCGTTCTTCGAGCGCCACGGGGCCGCGGGGATCGGGGTGCTCGAGAAGCTGCTCGGGGAGGCCCGCCAGGCGGGTCTGCTCGTCATCGCCGACGCCAAACGCGGTGACATCGACAACACGTCGGCCGCCTACGCCGACGCCTGGTTGCGCGACGGCAGCCCTCTGGCCGCCGACGCGGTGACCGTCAACCCCTACCTCGGGCTCGGAGCGTTGCGGCCGATGACGGCAATGGCCGTGGCCACCGGGCGGGGGGTGGTGGTGGTCGTGCGGAGCAGCAATCCCGAGGGCCGGCTCCTGCAGGAGGCGGTGACTGCGGCGGGGGATTCGGTGGAGGACGCGTTACTGGCCGAGGTCGCGGCGCTGAACGCGGCCGAGGGCGCCGCCGTGGGATCGGTCGGCGTGGTGGTCGGGGCCACGCTCGAGCCATCGGGCTTCGAGCTCTCAGGGCTCGGTGGGATCATCCTCGCACCGGGCGTGGGAGCCCAGGGAGCCGGCCCGTCCGATGTGGCCAGGCTCTTCGGGGGATGTCCGGGTGGGACGGTTCTCCCGAACGTCTCGCGTTCGGTGCTCTCCCACGGGCCCGACGTCGCGGAGCTCCGGGCGGCGGCGATCCGGGCCCGCGACGGCATCGCGGCCGCAAATGCCTGACCTGGGTCTACCGAGGCGCTATGGTCGCGCACATGCCGCAACCGCCTGCACTCACGCCCGAGCAGCGCCAGGCTGCACTCGAGAAGGCCGCCAGGGTCCGCCGCGAAAGAGCGGAGGTGAAGGAGAAGCTGAAGCTGGGCACCCTGTCGCTCGACGAGCTTCTCACCAAGGCCGACGGGGACGAGACGGTCGGGAAGATGAAGGTGGTCTCGGTGCTCGAGTCCCTGCCCGGCCTCGGGAAGGTGAAGGCCCGGCGGCTCATGGAGACGGTCGGCATCAGTGAGAGCCGCCGCCTCCAAGGGCTCGGGGCCAAGCAACGGGCCGAGCTGCTCAAAGAGACTGCCCGCTGACCCTGCGCCCTCGGAGCCCCTGGTCTTCGTCCTGATCGGTCCGGGCGGGGCGGGGAAGGGCACCGTCGCGGAACGGCTGATCGGGGAGCCCCTGGGGCTGTGGTTGAGCCGGTCGTGGACGACACGGCCGAGGAGGCCGGCCGAGGGCGATGACGCCTACGTCTTCGTGACCCCCGGCGCGTTCCGGGACCGGATCGACGGTGGAGGCTTCCTCGAGTGGGCCGAATTCCTGGGCAACCTGTACGGGACGCCCCTGGCGGACCCGCCACCGGGGCACGATGTGCTGCTCGAGATCGACGTCGCGGGGGCCCGCCAGGTGGTGGACCGGTTGCCCGAGGCCACGGTGGTCCTGCTCCTGCCTCCCTCGGCCGAGGTGCAACGGCAGCGACTGATCGCCCGAGGTGACGACGAGGAGCACGTGCGCCGCCGGCTCGCCAAGGGCGAGGAGGAGGTCCGCCTCGGGCGGGAGCTCTCCGGAGGGAACGTGGTCGTGAACGACGACATCGACCGGGCCGTGGCCGAGCTGGGAGGTATAGTGCAGCGGACGCGCGCCGCGCGGCGCGCCGTCGCGCCGTCGCCATACCGGGGCGACGATTCGGAGGACACGTGATGGCCAAGGCCCGCAATACCCTGATGGACCCACCGATCGAGAGCCTGCTGGACAAGGTGGACTCCAAGTTCACCCTGGTGGCGCTCGGGTCCAAGCGGGCCCGGCAGGTCAACGCGTACTACAACAGCCTGGGCGAGGGGCTCGGTCGGGTGGTGCCGCCCCAGGTCACGTCCGTTTCGGGCAAGCCGTTGTCGATCGCGTTCGAGGAGATCGCCGCGGGCAAGGCCACCTACTCGCGGCCTGATCCGGATGCCCAGCCCGAAGGGGAGGCAGCCGGGACCGAGGGAGAGGCCGCGGGGATCGCAGAAGCCTCGGCGGAGCCCGCCACCGTCGGTCTGGCCGCGGTGCTCGGTGGCGCGGAGGGGACCGAGGAGACCGCCGGCACAGAGGAAGAGGGCCCGGCCGCCAGCTAGGCGGGCCGACCGGCTCGGGCGCCGCTCGATCGTGGACACGTCGAGCCCGGGTGCAGCCGGGGCCATCGGAGGGGCGGCACCCAAGGTCGTGCTCGGGGTCAGCGGGGGCATCGCCGCGTACAAGGCCGTGGAGGTCTGTCGCCGGCTGGTGGACGCCGGGGTGCACGTCGTCCCGGTCCTCACGCCGTCTGCGACCAGGTTCGTCGGTGAGGTCACCTTCTCGGCGCTCGCCTCCGAGCCCGCGCAGAGGAGCCTGTGGGACGAGGGCTCGCCGATCCCCCACACCGCGCTGGGCCAGCAGGCCGACCTGGTCCTGGTCGTGCCCGCCACCGCCCACCTGCTCGCCCGCTACGCGGCCGGCCTGGCCGACGACCTGCTCACGGCCACGCTGCTGGCCACCCGGGCGCCGGTGATCGTCTGCCCGGCGATGCACACCGAGATGTGGGAGCACGCGTCGGTTCAGGAGAACCTCGCCACGTTGCGGCGCCGGGGCGTCCTGGTGGTGGAGCCCGAGGAGGGACGTCTGGCCGGGGGGGACCGGGGAGCCGGCCGGCTGGCCGATCCGGCATCGATCGTCGCCCGGGTTCTCGAGGTGCTCCGCGGGGTGGCCGCGGCCGGCACGGGAGCGGCCACCGGCTCCGGCGACCTGTCGGGCCACCGGATGGCGGTCAGCGCCGGCGGGACCCGCGAGCCGCTCGACCCGGTCCGCTTCCTGACGAACCGCTCCTCGGGGAAGCAGGGTCATGCACTGGCCGAGGCGGCCGCCCGGCGAGGGGCCACGGTGACCCTGGTCACCGCTTCGGCCCTTCCCGTCCCCCCCGGGGTCACCGGGGTGCACGTGGAGACGGCCGCCGAGATGGAGAGCGCCATGCTGGAGGCGGCGGCCGAGGCCGACGTGGTGGTGATGGCGGCCGCCGTCGCCGACTTCCGCCCCAAGACGTCTGCGCCCCGCAAGCTGACGAAGGACGAGGGCATCCCGGACCTGGTGCTCGAGCCCACCCCCGACATCCTGGCGGCGCTGGCCGCCGGCCGCCGGCCGGGGCAGGTGCTCGTCGGGTTCGCCGCGGAGACCGACCAGGTTCGCGAGCGGGCTCGCCGCAAGCTCACCCGCAAGGCGGTCGACCTGCTGGTGGTGAACGACGTGACGGCCGAGGGGGCGGGCTTCGACCACGACACGAACGTGGTCACCATCATGGGCGCCGACGGCGAGGAGGTCGACCTGCCCCTGATGTCGAAGCTCGCAGTGGCCGATGCCGTTTTGGATAGGGTGAAGGCCCGGTTCGGCCAGCAGTGGTCCGGATCGGCCGGCAATTGATGCGGGATACCGGCGAACCACCCAGGGAGCAGGCGACGTGAGCATCCGAACCACCTTCACCTCCGAGTCGGTCACCGAGGGCCATCCCGACAAGATGGCGGACCAGATCTCCGACGCCGTGCTCGACGCGGTGCTCGAGGGGGACCCGCTCAGCCGGGTGGCCTGCGAGACGCTGTTGACGACGGGCCTCGTCGTGGTGGCGGGGGAGATCTCCACCCAGACCTACGTCGACATCCCCTCCCTCGTGCGCGACACCGTGTGCGACATCGGCTACGACAACGATGCGTACGGGTTCAACGGACGCACCTGCGGCGTGCTCGTGGCGCTCGACGAGCAGTCGCCGGACATCGCGCAGGGGGTCGACTCCGCGTTCGAGCTCCGCACCGGGTCGGGGGGCGAGGACCAGCTCAACGCCCAGGGCGCCGGCGACCAGGGGATGATGTTCGGGTACGCCTGCGACGAGACGGTCGACCTGATGCCGTTGCCCATCTGGCTCTCGCACCGCCTGGCACAACGACTGTCACAGGTGAGGCGGGTCGGTGTGCTGCCGTACCTGCGCCCCGACGGGAAGACCCAGGTCAGCGTGGCCTACGAGGACGGCCGCCCGGTGCGCATCGAGACCGTGCTGATCTCGACCCAGCACCAGCCCGGGATCGACGTCGAGACGCTGCTGTTGCCGGACCTGCGCGAGCACGTGATCCACCCGCTGCTCCCGACCGATCTCGACACCGAGGGGATGCGGGTGCTCGCCAACCCGACCGGGACGTTCGAGCTCGGCGGCCCCCATGCCGACACGGGCCTGACCGGACGGAAGATCATCGTCGACACCTATGGCGGGATGGCCCGGCACGGTGGTGGCGCGTTCTCCGGCAAGGACCCGTCGAAGGTCGATCGCTCGGCCGCCTACGCCGCCCGCTGGGTGGCCAAGCACGTAGTCGCGGCCGGCGCCGCCAAACGCTGCGAGCTGCAGGTCGCCTACGCCATCGGCGTCGCGCAGCCCGTCTCGCTGCTCGTCGAGACCTTCGGCACCGAGCGGGTCGACCCCGAGAAGATCGGGGCGGCCGTGCGGGAGCTGTTCGACCTCCGCCCGGCGGCCATCATCCGCGACCTCGACCTCCGCCGCCCGATCTACCGCCGGACCGCCGCCTACGGCCACTTCGGTCGGTCGGACAAGGAATTCAGCTGGGAGGCCACCCCCCGGGTCGACGACCTGCGGCGGGCGCTGGGGCTCTGACGGAGCCGGCTCCGGCGTCCGGGGGTCGGGGCGAGGCGGGCCTCCGGGTCGTTCCCGTCCTTCCCGACGTGCCGGCGCTGGGCCGGACGTTCGACTACCTCGTGCCCGCCAGGTGGGACGGGGAGGTCCGCACCGGCACGAGGGTCCGGATCGCCCTCCACGGGCGCCGGGTCGGTGGATGGGTCGTGGCGGACCGGAGCGTGCCCCCTCCCGGCGTCGACCTGCGCCCCCTGGCCGGATTGTCGGGTTGGGGACCACCCGCGGGTGTGATCGACCTGGCCAGGTGGGCCGCGTGGCGTTGGGCCGGGCCCGTTGCCGCTTTCCTGCGGACCGCCTCCCCGGACCGCAACGTCGCGTCCGTTCCCGTGCCCCCTCCCTTCGTGGCACCGATCGCCCCCGGTCCCGGGGGCCCGGCGCGGGCGGGGGAGGCGGAGCTCCGTTCCGCGGCCGAGGAGGCGTTCGCCCGGGTGGACGTGCCGACCATGCTCCGGGTTCCCCCGGCCACCGACCTCCTGCCGCTGGTGGAGGAGGTGGTGCGCCGCGGGGCTCCGACACCCAGCCCCGGCGGGGCTCCGACACCCAGCCCCGGCGGGGCTCCGACACCCAGCCCCGGCGGGGCTCCGACACCCAGCCCCGGCGGGGCGGTTCTCGTGCTGGTTCCGAACCTCGGGTGGGCGGACCGCCTGGCGACGAGGTTGGCTCGCCGTGGCGTACCCGTCGCCTCGGGCTGGGACGAGGCGGCGGCGGGCTGGCCGGTGGTGATCGGGTCGCGTGCTGCCGCCTGGTCGCCGGTCCCGCGTCTGCGCGCCGTCGTCGTGCTCGATGCCCACGACGAGGCCTATCGCGAGGAGCGGGCACCGACATCGACCGCGTGGGAGATCCTGGTGGAGCGGGCCCGTCGCGAGGCCGTCCCCTGCCTGCTGGTCTCGCCCTGCCCTTCCGTCGTGCAGCTGCACCGCACCAGGCTTCGGACGGTGAGCCGGCCGCTCGAGCGCGGCGGGTGGCCGAGGTTCGTGGTCGTCGACCGGCGCGGGGCCGACCCGCGGACCGGGCTCCTGTCCGAGGAGCTGGTAGCCGCCGCGCAGCGGCAGGTCGCCGCGGGCGGTCGGGTGGTCTGTGTGCTGAACCGGACCGGACGGGCCCGGTTGTTGGCCTGCGCGTCGTGCGGCGAGCTGGCCCGTTGCGAGCATTGCGCCCGCTCCGTCGAGCAGGTCGAGCAGATCCTCCGTTGCCGGGGTTGCGGGGAGGAGCGACCCCAGGTGTGCGCGTCGTGCGGATCGACGAGATTGCGCGTGCTGCGGCCGGGCGTGGCCCGGCTGCGCGAGGAGCTCGAGGCCCTCCTCAGGGT